>Ga0214544_1001436_pt1 | contig 49467 bp, 22 predicted proteins | sample CNSS3metaG_FD_160074 | JGI IMG/M metagenome (GOLD analysis project Ga0214544, IMG submission 160074) | Root nodule microbial communities from cowpea collected in UCLA plant growth center, Los Angeles, California, USA - CNSS3 | ecosystem: Host-associated > Plants > Roots > Nodule | place: USA...
TATATATATTTTGGTTATAGTCATTGAAAGATTTTGATTTTATGTATATGACATTGATCTTATACATACTACAAGACATTTGACACCACTTTTATCCTAGAATCTTAAGACAATGGCGTTATGGGTATTTAATTTTATATAGTGTTTAACTTTGTCTATTCTATTAAATGTGAGACTTTTGACTTACATTTAGATTATTCCCAACAATCTCCCCTCAAGAGTGTTTTTTCATATAGTATATTTCTCTTTAGGTATATGATGACTCCTTTTTTGATTGTGGTTATATGGTCAGTCACTTTCGGTAATCCTTTTTTGTTATGGTTATGCGGTCAGTCACTTCGAATCATCGACTCTCATACCACTGATGAGTTATTTTCTCATATAATGACTTTTGACTCACACTTAAATTATTCTCACTAACAATATCCCATAAAAATACCATGCATGCACGATAATGGTCCTCAAGAATACCCACATAAAAGTAAAGTCAAATCAAACGAAAAATATGTGAAACAGTAGTTTTCATCACATACTCTACGTAAAGGGCTCCATAATTTCCTCTACATACGGTTCAACAAACTAACCTACCCTATATGGAGCCCCATAAGAAACAAACCAAAATCAATGTCTTTGAATAAAAGGATAATTAATGTTTTTGACTCAATTTTCTTGGATATTATTATTATGGTAATTTAATTTCATTTAGTCTCTCTCTCTCTCTTTTGTTACGTGGCCATGGTTTTTCTCATTCTCTCAACTGTATTTCATTAATGGTGGAGGTGTCTTCAATTTTGTCCACAAATTCATGGGCTATGCTTCTACAACGTGCGTGCCTCTCACCACCATCAAAGTTTTGTCTAGTTTAGTAATGGGGAAGAAAAGTTGATTTGTCAAGTTATGTACAACTTTCAAGAACAAACCTATTTTTATATTGCTTTATTATTCATTTATTATGTCCCTTTTATTCTATTTTATTGTCTGCATGTGACAGCTAATAATATTTAGATGTACAAATTAGGGTAAGATATCCACCCAAGCAAACCAAACTAAATATTATATACAAAGGAAAAATTAGGTAAGGTTTATTCCATTTCACACTCCACTCAAATCATTAGCCACCACGAAAATATAACTATTGTGAAAAAAAAAAACTATATCTGCTTGGTTTTATAATTTTAAATTTAAAATATAAAATAAAATTTACCAGCTACTAGTTTTATGAAAATCAATCAAAGAATTCAAAAAAACAAAATCATAGAAAAAGCGAAAAGGATGAGCATTAAGTTAGATTCTTTTCAATATTTGTAAATTCTAAATTAAATTACAGTGAGATAATTAAAAATAATTGAGCTCTAACCTTTCAAGCTTTTAATGTTGGTACTACATAATAAACATTATAAATCGCGTGTTAGGTTATTCCAACCACTTACCAAAATTAATTTATAAACTAAGCAGATTTGTTATTAGGTACACACTAAATATGATGCCATCAATCATAACATTTTTCGGATAACTAATGTTAAGATTAATTTTGGAGTGAGACTTATGAGACATGTTTATAAGTTTTGGTTCTTTTTTTGGATTGGTCAATGAAGTAATATCTAGTATATATTTTAAAATAGGTTTTGCAATGTAGCAATTTCTCTGGTTTTGGTTTTGGTTTTACTTTGACTATAATAGTTTGGGTGTTAAAATTGTTTGTGTAATTGAGTCAATTGTATCTCTTTCTTAAGCACGTGTAAGCAAACGTGTATGATTTTGACATATATCCGTCATATGTGAGTAAAGTGGGTAATTTTCTTTTTTTTTATATTAAAACCATATCTACGTCAATCTATAGTCCTAGATTCTCAATTATTTGCACTCTGACGGAAACAAACGTAAGCAACGAAAATCTTAAACAGGAATATTGCCTAATATATGTTTTTCTTCCAAAACCATGCTTCTATACAGTAAGACGATAAACATTCTTAACGGATATTTAAATTTGATTTTTTGTCATTTAACGGTATCATGCATGCATAAACCTAATTAATGTTGTGGGTACTAAATGACATCGATATCAAAATACCTTGTTCCATTTGAACTAAAGTTTTACATAACCAACGTGTTAGTGGTGGTGTCACGAATTTATAATGTTTAATCAGATTTTTACTTTAAGTGTTTAACAATTAATCTAGATCTAGAAATTAACATTTTACATCCTTCAAAGGATGATTCACGTAAAATTATAGTTTTTTACATAAGTTACCAATACCTTATGTTAGAAAGATTTTTAAATATCTATCTCTCAATGTACCAATTTGTTAACTGTAGAATTTACTAACTCATTGTACTCGTCGTCATCATCATCAACGATGGATGTAACATCATATCCATTATCACACCAATAACTCATCCTTTTTACTCAGACTTATCTTCACACACAGTGTATTTTGTTGTCAACTTCTCGTTTAGTTAATTTAGTCAAAATTAAATAAATACTATAATTTTTATTTTTTGTTACCATTTATTAATTTATATTGGTGGTTGTTGAAAAGTCTCAAATCTTGAAGTGGGACTTATATATTAATTGAAACTTGATAATGATTAATTTAAGATAAATTAGTCACTTAATATCAATTGGTTCTAAGATAATGACTAATTTAATATTAGAATCTATAATTCAATTTTAATTATCTGGTTCAACAAATATTGAAAATGTGTCTTTTCTACCAAAATATCAGCTCTCCCTCTTTTCTTTCATTTTATTCCCATCTTCCCATTTTTTTTTCTTTATCAATGAGTGGAATTGATTATATTTTCATTTTTTATAACTTCTTAAAACTATACTTTTAATATATACATATTATTTTAGAATTTTTTATTTTAATTAAATATATTCCTTTTATGAACCTATATAAACACGAATAATGAAGAAAACTAGTAAAACTAGTGTCTAGTGGTGCCCAAAAACAGTTTGAGCATGTTTTGGTAGGAAAAACATTGTAGAAGAGATATTTACAGGAAGATAGTGGTTGAGGTCAACCAAAATAAATGTTAAATTGTTAAAATATTTTTTAGACTTGATTAAGATTTAAGTTATTCATTGATATATTTTTAATTGAGTTAGTATTAATGTTTTTTTATCAAGTATATAAATAAATGTATATTTTTTCTATTTTTCTTTTTAAGATTTGAAAGTGATTGTTAATATTAATTTGTTATTTTATTTAGTTGTTTTTACATTTTAAGATATGTCAAGTTATACGGTTAATATAAAGATATATCATGACTAATGCGAAAACGAGTAATTTTTATTATTCTTGTGGAAAGCATGTTTAATACTTGGTAAAGCCTTTCACGATATTATCTATGATTTACATATAATGATTAAGGAACTAACTGTCAACACCATTGATAAGACTATTTTATTATTCAACACAATTTTAATAAAAATAATAAAAGCTGCATGTTATATTAATTACAATATCAATAAAAAATCACAGTGTAACAATATATCACTCAACTAAAGAAAAAAAAATGACAGACAAGATAAAAAAAAATTAAATATTCGATAACAAATATTAGAAATACAACTAAAATTACACAAATTTATAATTTTTTTTATTAATATTAAAACTGGAAATTAAGCAAGTCGTCGAATTTAAAAATTAAATCTTTCCAAGTCTCAAGTTGTGTATTATATATATTATATATTTATATATTGCAAAATAATCTGGTGATAATAATATATTCATAAGACCATCTAAATACTTTTAATTAAATTATATTAACAGTTTTATATGTCACTAAAAGTCTCTCGAGTTTATAAGAAAAAAGTATTTAGACTAACATAATTTTTTTTATTATATAGTCCTATTTCTTAGTTTTCAAAATCTGCTAATGGATCATCTTTCTTGTTACATTTTTTCACCATAATGATAACTACTAATTATTGAAGAATAACTAGTTTCTATATTTCTGAAAAATTAAAAAGGAAAATTATGTTGTCACGTTAAATTAAATGAGAAGAAAAAATAATTAAGAAGACATATTTTATAGTGAAGTCAAAGCGGAAAATTGTATCGTATCATTAAGATGAGAAACAAAAAGAGTACGTTTATAGAACTAGAGACGTTAACATTTTTTATTTGAAAGGAGACCTTTAAGATGTTAACACATAGTGTTTATGTAAGGAAATCATACATCGTATTCATAAATTTCTTTTGAATTGATATATACATGCTAATGATAATTTTAATTATTAATCAATATATATAGAACTAATAAATTAATTTAATTACAAATACAATTATTTATCACTTTAAAAATAGTAAATAAGGACTATAAATCCGGTAACAGGTATTAAAAATAAAACAAAATATGCAGATATTTTGTTTTAAAAAAGATGAAAGATACCTGGGTTTCCTTTCGCTTTTCTCTAAATATTTTAGTTTGATGATTATTTTTATCTATATTTTAATCCCAAACAGGCATCTATCTTTTTTCAATTCTAATAAAAATTTATTAAGCTATAAAATAATTCCTATTAAAAATAATTATAAAAATAAATAATTTGTATAATTTTTAGTTATAAATAATTATTTAAATTTAAATAAAACAACTATCAAAAAATAAAATATAAAATACTTATTATAATCTATAAAATAATTAAATTTACATAACATATCTCATTTAATAGTGTAAAAAGCACAACAAATAATTAAGACTATATAAAATATTAATACAGTTATTCAAACAAAATATATATAAAAAATATATATATATATATATATATATATATATATATATATATATATATATAACTATACCATAATCTTCTAAGAGTTGTTTCAAAAAAGAAAACTATTTATAAACATCATCGAGACAAATAACTTTATTAGACAGCTTCACTGAATGAGGAGCATCATCACATGTATTCTCCTCTATTCACACAATTAAGTGATTATTGCAAAAGAAAATCAAACAACAAAAAAATCACAGGATAAACTAGCATACAAAGAAATTTATACAAAAGAAAATAAGTCACATCACTTTAGCATCAATACAAATACAATAGGTATACACACATAACAGTTGACACTAAAATCAATTATCTGGATACATGTTATTGATATATGATTCAATGGAGGTGTGTACTTGTAATGGTCTCTATACTCTGCATAGTTCAAAGGCACAAGGGTTATCACCCAACCACACAAGGTTAATACCCTTCATGCATACGACCAAAAAAACAAGTCCAAAGGTTATGATTTTCTACTACTCTCAACATATAACTCATTATACTCTATTTGAGTGTGAATGATTCTTAGAGTTTAAGATACCTCCTTCTAGACATCTCTTATATTAAGACATATACTAACAATATCATCACAAAGAATTTTCCTTAAAATTCTTTAAACATCATAACTTCACATTATCACACATCATTCCATACCAATTGATCATTTAATATATCCACCAAAACATTTTCAGCTCAAATCATAACAAAGCCAATAAATATGCTTAGTAACCAACTACAAATAATTTAAAAATAATAAACATGCAAATAGACAAAATAGAGCATATGGCGCTTTGTGCCATTTGCATCGTAAAAATGGGTGCAATGCCATGGAACAAAAATACTCCCTGATATGCAATGGTTTCCATCGCTCAGCACCACCTGGCCAATGCTCAACGACACCATTATGGGGCTTAGTGCTACATCAGAAAAATAAGATTTTTGTATTGTGATTAAGGGAGTTTTGACATGTCCAATTAATCAATTTGGTACTCCTATTTTAATATTTTGAGTCAAAACATTTTCACATAAAATATAGCTTGTACCAAATTGCTCAATTACTTAGATTTAAAATTATCTCATCCACATACCAAATAAATCACAAACATTGAATATGCAATTATCATCTAAATCATACAAGATCACAACAATCATACAATCAAATCAAATTCATCAAAACCATCCACATTTAATCCCCGAACGCAAGAGAGCAACAACAATGCAAAACTTCAATTTTATAAAAACTCACACAACATAGACTAAGACTAGTTTCCCTTACTTGATGAAAAGCTCAAATGGTTCTAACAACACGAAAACCTTTCCCAAGCCACAAAGTACTCTATCTACACATAAAACACCACAAAGATGATCAAATCAAACCCTCAAGACCATTGATCAACAAAAAAACAAACAGAAGACTAAAGAACACATACGACCTTAAAGAGTTACGCATCCAAGGATGAACAAAATGACATAAAATGAAGAGCTGAAAATCAACTTACTAAAATAGAGAAATTGATCAGATAGACTTGAAGATCTCACTGTGAGAATCACACAGACGGTCTCCGATCTTCAAACAAATAATCACTATATTAGATATCTTACGAGAAGGGGAGACAACTTTTAGAAAGATAGTTTAGAGAGATGAAATGTATTTAAGTAATGAGATTCCTCTATAAAATTTCAATTTATAATTAAACGTTTTATTATTAAAATAATAGGATATCATTATTTTAAAACAATATCACTCTTAAATATATTATTTTCTAGGTACTCACAATAATCATTTAAAAGTACAAATATAAATATATGACAAATTTTAATTTAAAGGAATTGTTATTTAAAAGTAAAATTAAGAAACAATTGTGTAAAAAATTAAAAATCTTTTTATAGGTATAGATTATTATTATTATTATTATTATTATTATTATTATTATTATTATTATTATTATTATTATTATTATTATTATTAGAGTAAACATATGAACTATCACACCTGCATTTATGTATTTTTTAAATATCTTAAATTTATTTTAATTTTAAAAGTAGTAATTAAAAGAGTAAAATCGAAAAAAAAGTGTATATAGTTATAGATATATAATTATAAATATAGATATAAATAAAATAAATTTTAGTTATTGACGTAAAAAGTTATAAATAATATTATTTAAATACTATTATGAGTAATTATTTAAATTTGAAAAAATAGTCACTAAAATAATAAATGACTAAATAATTCTTTTATAAATATTTTAAATTATTACGTAATTATTTGAATTTAAAATATTACTAAGATGATAAAATTGAAAAAATAATTTTTTTATTTATTTTAAATAATTATTTAAATTTAAAAAATATAATTAAGATAATAAAATTAAAAAATAAAAGAGGACAAAGAAAGTATATCATATATATATATATATATAGTTATAGATAAACATTAATTATCAATATGTTGAGAATAATCTAAGTATAAGTCAAAGTCCCAGATTAGTTAGAAAAGACAAAGTTAAATCTTATAAGATATAAGACCCATTAGATATGTAGATTAACAAAATATCTCTGGAAGAAGTTTGATGTTCAAGTAAAGAAAGTAGATGAAGGTCCAAATTTTAACATTGATAAGGGTCTCATGTCACTACCATGAAATTCACACTTGACAAAATTTTTTGTATTTAGTTAATTTTTAGGAAATATTTCAGTTTTAGAAATATATTTCAATTTTAAAAATTAATTATTATTTTAGATTAAAATGAAGATATTGGAAGTATTTTATAGTTGATATTCTGTTATATCTTATTTTTTTTTTGTATATAGGGTATATCAATATCAATAAAATACAACAATAAATCTTTTCCTACAATATATTTCATATATATGTTACATGTTTCATATCTCTCGTATTTTCAAAAATTCTATTAATTATTTTTGCGCTCATGGATGGATTCCAACATTATGTCTCACTTTTTATTTTTATTATTACTACAAAAGAACCTTATAATATAATAGAAGAATATGATTTTATTATTTGAGGGAATCTTGAATGAATTAAAAGAAGTTATAGAAAATAAAGATAGGAGAGAAGAAAATACTTGGGTGTGAATGGTTTCCAACTGTTTTGTGTGGTTGATGAAGCGTAATTAATAACTAAACTGATAATGATAAAATTTGAAAACATGTACCCACTTCCCACATGCTTTAGCCTATAACTATTTCCTTCATTCTCCTGTGATTTCGGTGGTTCATTCTAGACACCCAAAAGGTCAAACACTGCACCACCACACACACGGACACGTTGCTTTACCGTTTACCAACCCAAACCTTTCAAACTCAATTCAAAAATTATACTTTCACCAAATTATTAATTATTTGAAATTCAGCAACTTTTGTTCATTTGACTGTGTACAAAAATTACATTTATTATATTGCTATCAACTTGATAAAAATAAAGTACAACTAGTGCGGATCATTGTACTGAGAAGAATAAGTTGAACCTTCAAATATTCAAAAACATATACTACTTGAAACTAATGTTATATTCCTTCTTCTACACAAGTTCAAATCATAATCAATCTATGAGAGTCTCAATACATCACTGTTTTTTATGCCATGTGTTGGATTTCTTAATGCAATATCTATTTTATGTGTTTCTATACCTACAATTGCAATATGAATTTCCAGCCATTTAACAAAGTAAATACTAAATTTAATCATATTTTTAAAGAAGTTCATTCATTAAAAACTAGTAAGAATCTAAATTTTTGTTTAATTTCTAATACATGTTCTTAAAACGTATATTGTTTTGGGTATAGAGACATAACACCTATTTGAAAACACTCAGTCTGTTTTTACTCTTCCTTTGTTACAATTTTTACTGTTCGATCTCCTTTTTTAGCTTCTGTTCGATTTCCTTTTGCTCTTTCCTGCTCGGTTGCATAGACGATCGGGGTATCTGTCTATAAGGCTCTGATGCTTAAGTCAACTCAAGTCTGTTTGGATAAATGCAATTAATGCTGTAATAAATGCGAAGTAAAAGTTCTTGTCAACTTACCTTGGGTTCCTATTTATAGTGTTTGACATGGGTCTGCGATTATGGTTTTCTTAATCATGGTCCCATTACTTTTTAAACTTGATTACTGACTTGTGTTACGTTAATGTACATATTTAGTTTTGATGCAGCTGCTCGACCGAAGAGCCGTGCGTGCTGTCGAAGCCCTCATAATTATGACGACAAAGTTCCACTAAAATGAGCGGCTATGACTGCTCGGGTTGTGGGCTCCCTAAAATCACTCCGGAAAAATTGTCATATCAACAACCCACGGAATTATCCACCTGTAATGGGCGACCTTCAACCGCTTATCTTTGGACTGCCTGACTGAAGACCTAGCTAAAAATGTCGATAGGTCATGCGGTACATGTACCTGGTCCGTATTTTACTACCAATGTAAGATTTTTTATTTTCTTTTTTGTATTTATGTTACCATGTTCATCTTTATATTGATTAACTGATATTATTTTCATGAAAGAAAGCAGAATCTAACATATTAATTAAATAAGTGACGATATATATGGTTTTTTCTTGATTTTTATTGGAATGTTATTTTAATAAATGACTGTTCTAGCTTTTTCTAATAGGTATCTGTTTTTCCGGTCAGTGTGTATATACAGGAGGATTCATTATCATTATTTAAAAAAAAATATTAAAATAATCTTTAGTAACCCAACCGCATAACAACATACTAACCTGATGTTTTCATGTTTAAGGAGAAAAAGTCATGGCATTCTCATATAATTATCAATAAATGTGATAAATCATTTTGGTCGAAAATATTATAAACATTAAAAGTATCTCACACATTCATATAAATAAATAAAAAATACTTGTTTTATTAGTCATAGTAGATTAATATTTGTACACTTAATATTGAATACGAAGGATGTAGAATAAATGAAAAGGGTATAGGCGTGGTGAAAACTATTATTAAACAGCTGACTTAAAAGTAAACAATTATTTTTCTAAACATTAATAATACACAGTAGACAAATGTTAGTAAATGTTTTTAATACAATGGTTAAAAGGGTTTGGGATATTCTCCTTCTCAGAATATACAAGAGAATCAGCTATTATGTTTATTATTTAACACAACGATTAAAACAATAAAACCCATTAAAGTAATAAAACGAGCAACGAAAAACATAAATGCATAATTTAATGGGATAACGAGTTGATAAATTTTGATTTCAACGGAAAATGTCAAGTGAAGAAACCAATAACGAACAGAAACTCTATAATTTTTAATGCAGTTTTTTCTTTTTAATCTGTTGATTAGTATCTTAGTTAGCGAGAACTTAAAAAAGTACCGAGGTAATTAAGGTGAGTAAATAATCATAATTATACGATAATGAAGAAAATAAAAGAAGAAAATTATAAATCCGCAGAAGGACCTGGGAAATACCGTTCAACGAACTGCTCCAGCAATTGATTATGATGTCATGTAAGGCTTAGACAAACTAAAACAAATCAAAGAAAGTTTCGATTTTGTAACCTCTTCCTCTTTCCTTGTTTTCTTCTCACAACAAAACTTTTTTAACCTATATTCTTTTTTTTTTTCTTATTTTATTATTTTCTGCCCCATTTATATTTTCATCTTTTTCCTCCCTATTTAGCAACCTATATTTCACCATTTAGGTTAAACTTTCCGTCCAAATTACGTTAAAGAGACATATTACAAAATTAAGTACATAATTATAATCAACGTGAAAATATTTCAAACATTTATTTATCAATTGAAAATTTCATTATAATTTTTTATATATTTATTATTGTGAATGTAGTATTTGAAATGAAAGTTTATTAAATAAATAAAAATAGTTGAAGAATGGGACATGTAGAAGGAGGGGTAGAATGGTAAAAGCGGAAAGAGACAGGGTGAAAGGAAGAGGGAGGGCCAGCTGGAGAGTATAAAAGGAAGAGGCTACAACGGCAATGCCTTATCTTCTCTCTCCAACACACAAACAACACACTATTCTCTCTTTTCTCCAATTCTTTTCTTTTTCAAATTTAGGGAAAACGCCAAATTACGCAACAGCCCTTCTTCTCTTCTATTCTTCTTTCTCCTTCTTCTTCTTTCTTGAAGCCTTCTCTCTCTATATCTCTCTTCTCTCTCTCTCTCTCTTCTTTCTCTTCCTCTGCTTCACTCGCGTACGCGCAAATCTGCTATTTCAATCCTCTTTCTCTCTGATCTACGTGTCCACCAACTGCACCTCCACGCCCCACTCATTTTCATTCTTCTCAACCTTCGGAGATCCAACCGCCAGATAATACACAGAATCCCGCCTTTTCTACGTTTCTACACTCTCAACACAAGGTTCTTCGTTTTTTTCTTTAACTTTATTATTACTGTTCTTTTCAAAAAAGTAATGCGAGCTTCCTGCGTACTTTTTCTTGTTCAGAATTTCGAGCCACTGGACTGGATTGCATTGGTGTCTGCTTTCTCTTCTTTATTTTTTTGCTCTTATGCCATGTTTGTTTTAATTTTGGGAGTGGTTTCAGCGTCGGCATCGTTTCTGCATTTTTTCGTTAGCGATGTTTTGAGGATTCCGAGTCAGATCTGCACCGGTTTATCCGACGAATTTGTTCTTGTTCGTTTATCTTTTGTTCATTGACTTATTTCGCCTCTGGAATCTCTCACGTGATAAAATACGCGTGTTATTTTAGTTGAAGTAGAACTGTGAACATTGTAGTTATATTTTTAACGATCACTTATGCAAGTGCTTTGGATTACTTTTTTTCAGTGGGTATAATCCTTTATGTGCTTCGATTCTTTCTCATAAAAGCTTGATTCAATTTTTAGTAAATGGATTATTTGCTCTTTCGTTTGGTCACTGTGCAAATTGAGAGTCGCGACTGGCTGGAGTTGCTGGTTCAAGTTCAAATGAGATAAATATAAAGGGTTGAGGCATGAAAAAGCGAATTCTATAGATCTGTTCTGAAATTGGAGCTGCTGTTTGGAGTTGCTATTTTTTTTTTAATAAATAATTTTAGAAACAAGTTTGGTTTTGGCAAAACTGTTTGTTACCACTCTCCTCTTGTTGTCATATAAATGCTGTTATTATTTGTTGTATGGGTTGAAGTGTAATTTTTGGGTGAACTTGGGTATTTGTTTTAGTCAAACAAGACTAATATTTCGAGATACTGAAATTTATTGAAGTGGTTAGCCTCTTCCATATGTCCCGCCTTTGATACTCCGTTATTTTATATCATATCATTTATAGTGTTTGCCTCTTTGCCTGTTTATCCGTCTTCCCCATTCCTTGGGAGATGGAAGATAATATATATACATGTTTTGCTTTTTCTTTCTAACTTTATTAAACTTTTGTATGTAGCTGCAGTAGAAATTCATTATGGTGGCAACTGCAGCTACTTCATCAATTTTTCCTGTTCCTTCTCCCTCCCCGGAATCTGGGGGAGCAGGCAACAAGCTTGTTGGTGGGCCAGCGAACCTTGGAGGACTAAAATCCAAACCTGTGACTTCTGGTGGCTTGAAGGCAAAGGCACAAGCCCCGTCGAAAATTAATGGAAGCACAGTTGCTACTTCTGTAGAAAGCTTGAAGCTTGAAGATGATTTACCTTCACCTCCCCCTAGGACTTTTATCAATCAGTTACCTGATTGGAGCATGCTTCTTGCTGCCATCACGACAATTTTCTTAGCAGCTGAAAAGCAGTGGATGATGCTTGATTGGAAACCAAGGCGACCTGACATGCTTATTGACCCCTTTGGGATCGGAAGAATTGTTCAGGATGGTCTTGTCTTCCGTGAAAACTTTCCTATCAGATCGTATGAGATTGGTGCTGATCGAACAGCATCTATAGAAACAGTAATGAACCATTTGCAGGTAAGCTCGCTCTCATACCAATTATTTTTTTTTTAATCTTCAGATATGAATATGTTATAACTAAGATAGGGTTGTATATTTATTTATTCACTGTGCATAATTGGAATTCAAATGTAGATAATATCATTTTTTTTTTAAATATTTTTCATTCTAGAATTATCTCAACTAGTTGTTTAACAGGAAACTGCACTCAATCATGTTAAGAGTGCTGGCCTTCTTGGTGATGGATTTGGTTCTACTCCGGAAATGTGCAAAAAAAACTTGATATGGGTAGTCACTCGTATGCAGGTTGTGGTTGATCGCTATCCTACCTGGTATGTCACCCAGATTTACACGTGTTTTGGAATGTATCCATCCTAAAGCTATTTCTGTGTCTATTTTAGTTAGTTAATCTTTATAAGAAATTATCACTATAAATACAGTCATGGTATTTAAACTTAGTTATGAAAATCTCGATACTAGTGAAGTTCTGGGGATGGCAGTTGATCTGATAAACTATACACAATGTACTGTGGGAAGCCTTATCTGGTATTGTTGTTGATTTATTTTTGAGAACTAGATGTATAAAGTACGCAGTTATTTTGGCTTCTTGGTGCTGGGTTGCAGTTAGATAAGCTATTAGTGAATATTGTTATGGTTGTTCTCAATCTAATCATCTGAAGTTGGGTGTCTAAATTTGCTTCAGGGGTGACATCGTTCAAGTAGACACGTGGGTTTCTGGATCTGGGAAGAATGGTATGCGTCGTGATTGGGTTTTACGTGACTGCAAAACTGGTGAAATCCTGACAAGAGCCTCCAGGTAGAAATCATTTTCCCTTTCCTTCTGCTTCCGGCTAATTTTAAGACGTGTATCTGAATGTGCATGACTGGTGATTGGGCACAATTTTGGATCTTTCAAACTCCTTATAAAAGTTATGGAAAACAAATCTTTTCTTTTCTTTTTTTCCTGATTAAGTAAAATTTGTCACAGCTGAAATTTGAGGTAAGCGATGAGTGTATTTTGCAGGTGAAAACCTCTAATTGAGTAAACATAACTTTGTATCTTAGATTATTATTAAGTATCATGTATACGCATTCACCCCCTAGAGCTTGCAGTTAGCATCATACATTTTCTGAACAGTTTGTTACGGTTTTGGTGGTCTACAGCGTTTGGGTCATGATGAATAAGCTGACGAGAAGGCTGTCTAAAATTCCAGAAGAAGTCAGAGAGGAGATAGGATCGTACTTTGTGGATTCTGCTCCAATTCTGGAAGAGGATAGCAGAAAACTGACTAAACTTGACGACAACACAGCAGATTATATTCGTACTGGTTTAAGTGTATGTCAACTAGTTTTTTTGTGATCGCTGTCATTAGCTATTTTCTTTAATTTTTTCGTATGTTGTTTTCTAATCAGTTTACAAATTGTATCCTTATAATTTACAGCCTAGATGGAGTGACCTTGATGTCAACCAACACGTCAACAACGTGAAGTATATTGGCTGGATTCTGGAGGTATTTTTGTACTCTTGCATTCTAAAAAACTTCAATTCATGTTTCCTGCTTGGTCTCTTTCTTCAATTCTTCGTTGGGAACATTCTATTGTAGCTCAAGCTTGGGAAGATCATGTGAAATTCAGGGTAGAATTATTAATCAAAATTGTCATCTGATTAGAATCAGGACAATTGCAGGTTATGATGTCAGACACCCAGTTTCCCTGTAGGTGAACCCTTCTCTAGTCTGCCGTGTCAGTCAGTCTATCTAATCAATTGATTGTTTGTGAAGTGAGTGTGTTTGGGAGGGAATTTGGTAACAGAGTATGGGTACTTTCCGATATTAATTTGTGGGCCACGGAGGAGCAAAGTGTGGTGGCGGCTTGAAAATAATGTGATATAATTGAGTTGTACTATGCTGCCTTTTGAGATAACACTGAAAATTGGGCAATAGGGGTGATCTTTATGTAAATGAGTTATATTCTCTTATCAGTTATTGCTGGTTGATTTATTCTTGGAGATTATCTTTGATTCTTGCAGAGTGCTCCACAGTCAATCTTGGAGAGTCATGAGCTTTCTTCCATGACTTTAGAGTACAGAAGGGAATGTGGTAGGGACAGTGTGCTGGATTCCCTGACCGCTGTATCTGGTGCCAACATTGGCAATCTCGCTGATAGCGGACATGTTGAGTGCAAACACCTGCTTCGACTTGAAAATGGTGCTGAGATTGTGAGGGGTAGGACTGAGTGGAGGCCCAAACCTGTGAACAACTTTGGTTTTATGAATGAGGTTCCAGCAGAAAGCACTTAAGATTTTGAAATGGTTAACGATCGGAGTTGCATCAGTCTCCCTGCTATGGTTACCTGGAGAGTTTTGCTTGTCTGTCCGATCTACATGTCTTCATATATATAAATATTATATATATATATATATAGATACCTTCTAATCTGTGTCACTCTGGTGGGTAAGAGGAAAAGCAGTAGTAAATCTGATTCTCGTTGTAATTAGCTACTGCTCTGCTCTCTCTTTCTGCTCCATATTTCATTTCATCTCTTAATGCGCTACTGCTAGGCTGTCTTCAATATTTAATTGCTTGTTAAAAATAGCTAGATATGTATATTATTATTCTTTTTCTCTTGGTTGAATTAAAGATGCAATTTTCTCTTTCCTTGTGAACACGAAACCATTATTATTATTATGATTATTATTATTATTTTTGTATAGCCTGTATGCAAGAATGAATGCATGCTCCAGCTTGTATTATGCCAACTTCCCACATGGGAATTATTGTATGCAAAACATCTCTTCTACTCGAAGCCTCTTAAAATAATTTGTGCATATTATCTTACATTAATGTGTGTGGGCCTATGCATGTGCTGTCCTACGTCTTTGTGTAATCCACATTTTGTTGGGACCCTATAATTGGGCTCACTACTCCTGCCTCTTACAACTTTCACCTTTATATGTTTCATTTTGTTGAATTCAGATGTCTATGTTAGTCTGTGACAGATAAAGGTTAACACTAAGTTCCAGTTTTTATTTCATTGCCTCCAAAGTTGGTGTACTCTGATGATGAACACTGTCTGGTAAACGATTGAGGTCATTTTTTAAAACAGACTTATGGGTTTTTCCTTTTTTTTCTTTCAAACATTTCTATTTTTTTATATATTTATTAAATTTTCTTGTTGCTTACCCTAAGCAAGGAAAGTTAAGTCATTTACTTATTTAATTTCTTTTCTTTCGCTGCTGTTACCTCTTTTATATTATTTCATTCAGTTTAACTATCATAATATTGTATATAACATTTAGTTTATTTATTCAATGTCCTAAAATAAATTGATAATGATATACTTTTTGTTAATTTTTCAATAACAAAATTTTTGAGTTAAATTTAAAAAAAAAATCAAAGTAACAAAACTCTCAAATTTATAGAGAAGATAGCAGTTCTGTCAAATATACATTTTCAGTTACTTCAACTAAAAGTTTCACCCAACATTTATGATTTAAAACATGCTTATCTTTCTAAAGTATGTCAATGTAGAAGTCATCGTATACATTTAACATAAGTGTTAGTATGATAAGAAATAGTGAGAAATTGGAATGAATTTTAAATCCAATTCTCTTTGTCTTTGCATGAAATAAATTTATTTCTGAAAATTATTGTGTGAGACCGTGAAATGACGATAGGGTTTTGGTATGTGGAACTAAAAGAATGTGTTGCTTTTCCAAATCTTGATGTTGTTAAAAGTTTTTTTTAGTTAATCTGAGTTATGTATAATTTGATGAAAAGAAATCAAAACAATTTTATTAGGATATTATAGTCTTGTTTTGGGTTTCACTCCTGAGAATATACTGTGATGAGAAAGATGATATTCAACAGATTGAAAATTAGAACAAACAATACAAATTTGAATATAACAAGAATAAAATAATGCATTTAGTATAAAACAATATGATAAATTTGAAGTTTGTTAGTAAAAATAATGCTTATATATTTTATTTTACTTATACAAAACACAATGGTTTTTGTATTAAAAATGGCTAATATGTAATATAAAAATTTGCAAGGAAAGTTAATAAGATATAGTATAACAAATCTTTCACTCATTACATTTCAAAGCCAAGTTCTATGGATGTTTAGATTAAAAAAAACATAAATGAAAAGTACGTAGTGTAATTTAAGGAACCACTGGTTGTACAAAATTCAAGTAATTTGTTTGCATGACTAAGATAATAGGACATGTCATGCAATGAAATTTTTGAGAAAGAAAAAGATAATACATTTAGTCATTAGATATAATACAATTATGATAATTTATTTTTAGGAGTGATAAGATGACTTTGAAAGATTGTGAATTTAACTTTTAATTTGATCTACTTAGTTTTCGTATAATTTTTAATTTTTAGAAAAAAAAAAAGAATTGGTCCAGACAATGGAAAATACTAATCATTCAAAAAACTTGAAATTGTAATATCACAAAATTAGGTATCTCCTATTACACCTTTGTTTAGACTCTCTATGTTTCAACTTCATCCATTAATTGCAACTTTTCCTTTACACACCTTTAGTGGTTATAATAATAAGAAGCTAGGACACACTCTATAGTCCAAAATTGAACATATTCAAAATATTAAAAGTAAAATAAAATTTCATTTTCATCAAATAATATAATTTATGATATTGAGAAAAAAATAATGTTAATTATCTAATACGATAACTTTAATAAGATGTTGGCGGATCAGTAAATTTTACCTCTACATTTATCACAATACTTTAATCATATATAGAAGGACCAACCATTAAAACTGCTTTAACAAATTTTAAGTACAAGTTGAAAACTTTTAATTACTAGCTAGTCTCATAGGTTTACCTAATCTTTTAGTTTCCACTAGTTTAGCAAATATAATCATAAAATAAAATCTTGCTGAATAATAATTTGTGTTGAGTTTAATAATTATATTATTATGTGTAAAGTAAAGGAAGTAAAATATTTTATTCTGTTATTTAATCATTAAAAGTGGTAAATATAAGAAAAATACATGTGATTAAAATATAAAATTGTTATGTACATTTTCTGTATTGTTTCTCTTTTTGATCAATGTAATTTAATTTGATTATTTTAACTGTTAAATTTTGAATCAATAGTCATGGTTATTATTTTATTGGTGTGTATACATCAATATATTTATATTGTTAATATATATTTTTTACATGTTTGTGCAGTATCTAATTAAAAAGATTATTTTTAACTTCTCTTCCTGTGCCTATAACAAATAACTGTTAAAGATTACTAAGAGACATAATCTTGCCCTAATTATTTTCTTAAAAGCCAATTATGATCAACAGCTGTGTTCGAAATCTAATAGAACAGTTTAGTAGCTGAGTGTTCATTCACACTCTTATCCGTATACTGTTGCAGAAGAAAACAGTAATTTTTGAAGGTTACTCTGATACTGTTTTCTCCCTTTGATGATTTCAAGAAAAAGTTAAAAATCACCGGTGGCAGATACTACCAGGTTTCAAACTCTACATGGCTCCTCCATTCGATGCAATATTCACTTCATTCGATAAATAACAAATAATGGGATGAAATATGTTTTTTATTTTTTAAATTTTAATAAAAATTAAAATTAATTTTTTTCTAAATATTAAATTAATTTAGTTTTTTATTTTTAAAAATACGTAAATTTAATATTTTAAACCAAATTTTGTTAAAGTTTATTTAACTTTTTAAGCGCACGTTTTTTAGCTGAACTTGAAATGAACATGTGTCAAATGTGTCAAATGTTATAAACAAACCAAAATAATATAATGATATGTATTTAAAATATCAAATAAATTTAATAAAATTTGATTAAAATAACTACATCCACGTATTTATAGAATTAAGAGATTAAATTGGTTTAATATTTTCAAAATTTTCACTAAAGATAAAAACATATTTAATTATAAATACAAAATAGTGTTTTAACTTATTTTTATGTAGATTTTTCAAATTAAAGAAATCTAAATACGCAAAACTTATATTAGAGTAATATTTTTATTTATACATATAATATTATATACTGTAACATTTTCTAATAAAATAAGAGAGTAAGATTTGGAATTTGATGGAAGATGCAGCTGAACATTGAAAGTTTCATGTTTTGGTTTGGGATTCTCCTGGGTAACCTAACTATGGCACTGTTTTCCCATTCTTTTTATAATTTTTTTACATGAATTTTATTTTATCATATTTGTACGAGAGTATATAGTATGAAGATGTTAATCTTTATTATTGAATATATGTATTTATTTTGAGTTGATTTAAATTCTAACTTGCTAAGACAGATAAATAACGAGATATTTACTCTACATTTAGCATTTAATTATGTCTCTCATTTTTCTTTTATTTCATATTTTTTCCTCTAATTTGCTCCTGATCATCATCAACCTTAATTTTCAGTTTTTTAATCAATCTCATCCCTTTTATTAATTAAAAAGAACATGTATTATGATTTTCTGTCTTGGATTATTATTTTGTGTAAACATTGTTTAGCTATAAAATTTATTAACTAATTTTCAAAGCAGTCTTTTTTAACAATGATTTTGTTTGTGCTTATTTTTTCTAAATGTTTTTTAACAATATAAGTATATTTATGTATTTTTTAAGTTTTTGTCTAACTATTTTAAAAGATAAACAGTTTTTGTTTTTTAATAAACAAATCATATCTACTTTCTAAATCAGCAATTTAAAAAAAACACTTATTTAAAAAGGATTTATTTGACGTTCAAGCAAATTAGTAATTGTGTTATTAGTTAAGATCAGGATCAAAATAAGAAAACATGAGTTCTTATTACTAATTAATATTCATAACTCAAACTAAACTTAAATTTCATATTATCTGGGCAGCGTAGTGATGATTACATTACATGGATCTGCCATTCACTTTGTCTTGTTGATTGAAGGTTAAAACATTTGTCTTATTTCAATAAGCTTTCAAACATAGCTTTAGCATGAAAAGTAGGAATGTCATGATCAAATATAAGGGTTAAATGGAGTCACATATTAACCATCTTTTGAGAGGAAAAAAAACAAAAGTGATGATTAAGTATTTTATACCACAACATCAAAACTTGAAAATTGTATGTTTCATCTCATGCAAATGGGTAGATGTTGCAAATTAACGGGAAAGATGATAAAAGTTGAACAATACTAATACTAATAAAATTAATGCTTTAAGATTTTAGATTAAAAATAATATTATTTTGTTATATTATGTGAATTTAACTAAATTATTATTATTATTATATCTCGAGTAAACCTTTCTCAAACATTCATATTTAAACAAATTTCAGCATTTATTGAAATATTTAGAGATCATATATGCAGTATCTTTGTAACACTTAGGTATCATGTCTTTCTGGTATGTTTTCTCTTATTCCTTTCTATTGGTTTTTGGATCTTTAGGAATAATAATGTATACATACAAGTAAAATTTAAAAACAAAAATATATTATACAGTTGGCCAATAGTTATATGTGCAACCACAGTCATTAATCTGTGGTGTTCTTTATTTTAATGGGTTGAATGCTATGTTTGTTGGAGAGATTTAAATGGTTGAACAAACGGTTTTTGATTACCGAGGTAAAATTTTAAACCACATTAATATACAATATTCAATTTAGTACATACATGTTCCTTACAAGAGGAGCTTTCTTGTAAATTGCAAACCCAAACTATTCCATTATCTAAAGCCTAATGCATAACTTTGAATTTGAACTATTATAAATAACGTAAAATAAGATATTTTTTGGGTGGAAAGAAGAAAATGTTTTGTTTTTACAGTTGAAACAGGACATTGGTAATTTATGTGTTGTGTTTGGTGTTGAACGATGATAATTTTTGCCATATCTAACTTTTTTACCCTCCCTATCTCCTCTTCTGTGTCTGTGTTTGCGGTGATTGTGTCCCTTACTTTTCGTGATTCTCTATTTTGTTCTCATCCATCGCACACACTCATCATTCATTCATTCATCTACCTTCTCTCTCTATCTCTCCGTAACTCCAAAAATCTAGCCTCGAAATTGGGCATCCAATTTTCACTTTACGTAATCACCCTATGTAGGACTATGCCCTATGCACCTTTTTGTCCAACCAAAACAAGTAATAAAATAAATCATAAAACTAAACCAATAACCGAATTAACCATTTCATAATCATATACATGTATTTCTTTTTTTCAGTATCTACCTACGTGGTCGTGTACTTTTCGTTTGATATATATAATTGTAACATATATTTTTGGCTTTCGTAAATTAGTCATATTTATATAATTGAGTTCACTGTGCAGGAGGGAGTGTAAAGTGAAGATTAAGATGGAGTTTAAGTTGGGTTGGGTGGAGATTGGAGCGTTGTAGTTGTACCTGCGATGCGGTTGTGTTGTGAGTAACAAAGCAACATTAACTAAACCAACAACATGTGGCGTCGTTTGTTCTCTTGAATCGAGGAAAAAAAGCAGAGAGAAATTCTTTCTCACCATAGTGCCTGCCATTCATGGAGGGATCCATCTTGATGCATCAAAATGCTCCCTTTCCATCCATTCTCCAAATCTAGCATTCTTCTTTGGATCAAACGCCATTTTCTCTCTTCACTCTTCACTCTTCACCTCCAAAAACCTCTTCTTCTTCTTCTTTCTTCTCTCTCTTCCCATTTCACCTATTCCTGCACCTTGTTACATCTTTATGCAAACCGTTAAAGTTAAACTTCTTCTCTGACTAGCTGCTGCTTCCCTTCTCTCTCTCTCTCTCTCTCTCTCTTTCTTAAGAGGGTTTGCTTCGGTCTCACAGAAACCAGGTTGGTCTTTTCTGCTTCTTTTACTCATACTCTCTCTCAACAGCTGTTCTTAAATATACTAATTTTGGTGGGGTTCCTGTTTTGAACTCACTTTGGAGTTTAACTGAATTGTTATGTACTGAAGTATTAATTTTTTTTTTCTAGTACTGGTAATGATCTTGTCAGGTACAAGGTCCTTAATGGTTCCTCAAGTGGTTGTGATTCTTCTATTTCTTCTTCTATTTTTCAGACCCAGATCTCGGTTCTACCCACCCACTGTTGGGCTGCTTCTACAAAGCCTTTAATTTTGTTAATTTCTTGCCTTAAATGGGTCGTTTACATTTTTCTTTTTCTGTATTTTCTCTTCCAGTCCCCTCTTTTATCTTGTTTGATTCCGAGACTTTCTGATATGAACTTGTTCTAGTATGTTCGCCTGGTGCTTGGGGAAATGACTGGTCTTTTAGTCTACAACATCTTTGGGTGCTTAATTGTAGTTTGTAGTTGAAAAATTACTGAGATTCATACAAATGCACCGAATTCAATAATATCTATGGATACCAATTTATAAACTGTTGGTAGATCTGGCTAGAATATGCTGCTAACTGTTCTTGGAAAGCATACCAAAGTACCTACTTTCAGAAACTTATGTTTTGACTATCCTCAATTCCTTTGTCACTTCCCCTTATCCAAAGAGTAGTGTTTCTCTCTTGATCTTCTCTCTCTCTCTCTCTACTTATATCCCATGCTTTTGCATTATTCTTCAGATTATGAATCTTCTCGAGCATATTGAGTTAGTCTTCATACTTGGTCTAATATTCTTTCTTACAGAATATTTGGCAATTTTTCTTTAGTTCTTAATGTTTGATGTTCTGGTGTAATCTCCAAGCAGGTCCTGATTACACTTTCTATGTCTCGTAAACGTGCCTTGTTTTTCATTTTTGTTATGTTGTTGAATGATTACATTAAAGCAAGCTGATTTTATTGTTACATGACAAATCAACTTGAAAGAACTCCTGGGGTTTGGTTTGAGCTTTTAATGGAGAGTGATAATTTGGTTGCAGGCGTTCTCGATAGATTGCCACCATGATAAAGCAAATTCTTAGCAAATTGCCAAAGAAGGTGCCAAAATCTGACTCATCAGATTCTTCAAGGAGTGACTCTAGCAATTCTACAAGTTTTGGGAATGTTTTTCAGTGTACAAATGTTGGAAGCACCATTTCAAGCAAATTAAATGTCGTGAAGAGGGTATCTTCGGTTGTTTTCCCTGCAAGCATGAGTGCTGGAGTGGAAGCAGTCGACCCGTGTCTGTCCTTCAAAGATGTTTCAAACACACAGAAGCAAAGCCTGTTCATTAGTAAGTTAAACCTTTGCTGCAAAGTCTATGACATGAGTGATCCTGACAAGAACAGTACAGAGCAAGATCTCAAACGACAAACGCTGTTGGAGCTTGTTGATTTTGTTTCTTCTGGATCTGTCAAGTTCACAGAACCAGCAATCGCGGCTTTGTGTAAAATGTGTGCAACTAATTTGTTCAGGGTTTTCCCACCTAAATTTCGAACAAGTAGTGGTGGTGGAGAAACAGAAGACGAGGAACCAATGTTTGATCCTGCCTGGTCTCACTTGCAAGTTGTTTACGATCTACTACTCCAATTCATCAACTATAACTCTCTTGATGTGAAGGTGGCAAAAGCACATATAGATCATGCTTTCATTTTAAGATTACTTGACCTCTTCGATTCTGAGGACCCCAGAGAAAGGGATTGCTTGAAAACAATTCTGCATAGAATCTATGGGAAATTCATGGTTCACAGGCCTTTCATACGGAAATCCGTTAGCAACATCATCTACCGCTTTGTTTTTGAGACGGAGCGGCATAACGGGATCGCAGAGATGCTTGAGATTTTTGGGAGTGTGATCAGTGGATTTGCCTTGCCATTGAAGGAAGAGCATAAGATATTTTTGTGGAGGGCTTTAATTCCTCTGCACAAACCTAAATCCGTTGGCATTTACCACCAGCAGTTAACATATTGTGTTGTACAGTTCATAGAGAAGGATCAAAGACTGGCCAGCTCGGTGATAAAGGGACTATTGAAGTACTGGCCAGTAACAAATAGCCAAAAGGAGCTCATGTTCATCAGTGAGTTGGAAGAGATTTTGGAAATGACTAGCATGGCTGAGTTTCAGAAGATCATGATCCCTCTCTTTCGACGAATGGCTCACTGCCTCAACAGTTCTCATTATCAGGTACTTTTTTCTACACTGCTTCTAAACAGATGATGAAATGGTTGTGTTTTTGGTATGATTGTTTATTGATGCCTTGATGATAATATTCAGGTGGCTGAACGAGCACATTTGCTATGGAACAATGAGCACATTCTGAATCTGATAACGCAAAACCGACAGGTGATTCTGCCTCTGGTGTTCTCAGCACTTGTACATAATGCTCAAAGTCACTGGAACCAAGCAGTGCTGAATCTGACTCAGAACATAAGGAAGATGCTGTCTCAGATGGACGAGGAGTTGGTACTGGCATGCCAACGCAGGATTGAAGAAGAAGATTCAGCTGCAAGTGCTGCAGCTGAGAGGAGAAGACTAACATGGGAACGCCTAGAAGCTGCTGCTTCTGCTGCTGCTGCTGCCAGTGTTCAATCTTCTTCTGTAGGTGGTTTAGTCCCAGTAAAATCTGCTACATGCTCAGTGGCATGCTAAGCTAATTAATTGGTTTGAGTTATGATATGATATTATGATGATTATGTAAGCCTAATTAAGCTTCTAATTAAAATTACATAATAGTGGTGTGGTTCTTGAGTTTTTATTTATCTGTGCCATTTTATTGTTGGCACAATAGGGTATGTACGTACGTATGTTTGTTTGTATGTATACAAATACATACTTACTAGCCTCAAAAATTGTGGTGACTGAGGGAGGAGTGTTGCATAATGCATAATGGTTAATGGTTAGAAAGGTTGGTTATTTGAATTGAGAAAAAAGAAAGAAAGTAGGCAGTGATATTTGATTGTGTTATTATTATTTAACATTATTGTTTTGTTGTTAGGAGTAGCAGAGAACAGAGCAGAGAAAGCATAGCAGAGAGAGAGCATGTGTGTGTCGGTGGGTTATTCGTGCGTGCAATTATTTGCAGTGTCAGCACCGTAACCCTGACTCTTTTTTCAGTTTTCTTACTTCCTGGTCCCACTCTATTCTATTCTATGCCTCTCTCCCTATAATGCCAAGTTAAAACCAAAAAAGTTACATCTATTTTTACCTGCTCCACTTACTCTATTTTCCTTCTCTTTTTCATCAAAAATCTCTCTATTTTCTCTTATTTTTAAAAGATTTCATATTTGTATAAAATAATCAGACAAAGTGAGTTTTGATAAATGAGTCACCCACATGACACACATTACTTAACAGAGGCAAAAGATTGACCTCTTTGGCGGGGAATGATGTAAACCTCTACTTTAACCCATGCAAAGTCTACACAGGGATTACTTAATTATAGTATTTTTATTTTTATGCTTAAATTCTAAAATTCAACTTTATCTTAATCTCTTCTTCAGATACTTATACAATTTTTTTTATTACTGTAATAAAATAACAAGTTTCATAGCTATCTGTATGAAGAAAATGGAGTAAAAGTAGTGTTGATGTTTTATTTTTGATGGCAAGCTTCTAATTACGTGGTTAATGGGATATGTTTATGTCTTACTTACCTACTGCAAGCAACGAAGCTCAAAAAGTTGACTTTAGATTTAATGCGTTCACCCTTTACGCCACTGTTATCAGTCTCCTCTTTGGTTTGGACTAATCAATATTCAACTCTCTTTTTCAACAATTAATGTCATAACTTTTGCATCACAGATATGGAAGTTTTTGACTTTAAGGACTCACAATTTAATATGTTCACAGATTTCCTTTTCTGCCATTACATACACTCTTCACATTTGGTATTTGGTGTCCATTGTTATCTTCTAACATAACATCAACACTGTTTGATTCCACAAAAGTAAGATTAATCTCCCAGAATATAAAACATTGGTTGAAGGAGAAATTCTATATCAAATACTTTTCGGTTCACATAAATAGAATCAAACACTTGTCATATACTTAAAGAGTCTCAACTTTTAGTTGCTTGTGTATCACACCTTCTTGATATAACTTACTAATACTATTATATCTTAATTAATACCAAGTTTACACAGCATCTGTAAAAAAAACACAAATTTATATAGTCGTTACTATTTTCATATTAAATGAAATATATCAAGATAACACATGGATTCATAGTTTAGAAAAATATATCAAGGAGTTATAATTTAATACACTTTAGTCATTGGCTTAAATAACAAATTTTACACGAGGGAATCTTGGTTAAGAGTTTACAACTTTGTCAGCTACCAAACATCCAAATTCTAAATTTATTAGAAAAATATTTTTTACATATATCTTAATCCTTCTAAACCATAAAAAAAAAAAAAAACTATTTCTTGTGTCTAAGTTTAACTTGTAGATAAATAAATAATATTTATTTATAAAGTTAATTAAAATTAAAATAAAAGGTTCATAACTTTTCAAGCAATAAAAGTTATAGAAACAATAACCGTGAGGAATTAGAAAATAGTTTAAGAGTGATAATTATTTTATAGATGACTCTCTATTATTATATTATTAAAAGATCAAATTATAACTATAAATTTCTAGTAGTCAAGTTTTGGTATATAAAAATCATCATATCTTTATTTTTTTTTTTTCCAATTCTTCTTTGTCATCTTTCTTTAAGATTCAGACTTATTCTTCATCTCTTTGAATATATGAATCCACCTTAGTATTTTTGGCATATAGGACGACACAACTAACTCATCAAAAGTATCACTACTACAAGTTGAGCATTTGATGATGGTTAAAATAGACATGTGAAGATTCAATATTCGTTATTTTAACTGTCGTTAAAAGTTCAAAAAAAATAACGATGGTTGTGAGAGTCGTCGTCAAAGCGTAAAATAACGACAGTCAATGAGAATTGTCGTTCAAAGTAGAAAAAAAAACTCATGAAACAACAACAATTATTTTACACAACTGTCATTAAAAGTGTATGTGTGTGTGTGTTTTTTTTTTAATTCATATTTGTATTTTTGAAACCCACAATTTCGGCATGATTTTTTAGATTGTGTGAGGAGCACATGTGGTGTTAGGATTATGGGAGGGAGCTAGTTATTTAAATAGATTGTGTGATTTTGTTGAGAACATATGAATTTCTTATTTATGATATTTGCGGGGAGATGATTGAAGTAAATTTGTTGGTTATGTTGTTGCTATGTTGAATTAGGGCATTTTAATGTGAACGAAATGAGTCATATTTGAGAGTAGATATACCAATTTGGATTGAATTGGCTCTTGTTGATTTTTGTTGAATTGAATTCATTGCTAATGTGGTTGAAAAATAGATAAAAAAAAATACCTTTTAGAGCCAATTATTTAAACTGGTATATTTTGAAGGTTTTTAGTTTTATACAGACTCCCTAAGCGAGCCAAACCTTTGTTGTGCGAAAAATGAAAGGCTTGTAATCCATTGAGATCTAGATGCTCAACTCATCAAACAAGTATAATAAAATAGGCTTGGTCACTGGGTGAGAGGAACAATCACTAAGAGAGCGAAATAGTCGCTTGATGAATTTTTATTTTTAAGAATCTAGTAGCTAAGGGGGATCGTCGAACAAGGCTGACTTACCGAGCAAAAATGTGAATTTTTTTTCTCCAGTTGATGGTTATTGGGCGAGCCAGTTCCTTGTTGGACGAAAATCTATGTTAGAAAATTCATAGAGCTTATATGAAATTCATAGAGCTTCCATGTTAGAATTCTTTTTTATTTTGAATGAATAAAATAAATATAATAAATGTTTAATTTTAAAAAATAACATTTAAGATTTTGATAATTATTATTATAACAAAATAATTTTTACATAAAAAAAATATCATGTCAAAAATATATTTATGAATTTATAAATATTAAAATATGAATTTAAATGAGAGCAGTAACTCATGAAATTTTTATCATTTATATCAGGTAATAAAAATTTTTATTTAATTTTATTTATTCAACATTATTCATCTATAAAGAGAATTGGTAATTTCAAATTTTCCTTCAATTTGTTTGAGTGAATTGGTTTTGTGCTCAGCATAGTCAATCAAAGCATCCTACATTCACAGAAGGAACAGATATTAATTGAATGGCAGTTGGCACAAAGGAAACTTAGTTGATAAGAAAAAGTGAAATGAAAATAACAAATCCCCCTTTTGGTACCCATAAATTGCTTCATTTGTGCATAGCTTCATCATCTTCAACATTTAACTTCAACCACACACACATAAGGGGAGAAAAAATGTATGCACCTGCACAGTACCAAGAACCAAGTTATGTGGAACACGTTCGCAGACGCCACCAAGAAAAGGGATTCCTTTACGCTTGGTTTGTTTGCATACTTATCATTCTTGCTTTTGTTGTTAAATTTTTTGTTATCATTGCTCTTCTCACTCTACCACATACATCATTCAATTTTCATCATGTTGCTCTCATTCTTCTCGACACTTCATAATTCCCTTTTCCTTTCACAGTGTGCACTGTTATCAATTTCATTTTGTTTTTTGCTGTCATTTTTTGACTGGTGGAGATTTTCATTGGGATTTGCACCTGCAGTTTCTTTGCCTTGTGCTGCTGCTTCTGCTGCTATGAAACCTGTGAGTGCTGTTTGGATGTGTTATGTTGCTGCTGCCCCTAGATATAAGGGTCACCATCCCCTGTAAAAGTCCTATGAAAATATTATCATCATATACTTCCTTCTCTGTGTATCTATCTAAAAGTAATAATTACATAGATGAACATGAGACTTTCTGATATGAGTGTGTTACTTTTGACTTATGGTTGTGATCAAAATTACTTTATGATCAAGGAGGCATAGACCTAACAAGTACCATTTATTTTCTCTGTTTGTTGAATATTTTAATTTGGCGCAAGTTACTCTGGTGATAATGTAATGGTTATAAATGAAGAATAAACTATGAATATTTTGGGGACCCTTTATCGTGTTATGTTGTCGGCAAAAGGCGTGGTGATTCTAGTGCAGAGTGATGAAATGGAGCCCTCTTGGGGTCCAAATTTGAATAGGCATGGTATTCAACAGTTTCTATGAGTTCATCTTTGAATTTACATATAATGGTGGCCACAACAATGCTTATTTGTTTTTTTACCAGAAAAGTAAAGCAAAACCCTTATAAAGTTTATCAAGAAGTTATATTTAGATGTTCTGTCCCATGCATGCATGCATGCATGCCTATGAGAGTAATGTGGATAAAACATCTTCAAATGTCGAAAACTGAATAACATATTAATGTAGTTGGAGGAAGTACATAAGGGTGTGTTTGTTTCTTGGTTTTTAAAAATTATATTTTAGATTAAGAGTAAGAAAAGAAGATGAAAAATACGATAATAAAAAATTGATTGTCAAGAAATAAAAATAACCCGGAGAAGTCCTGTCTTTTTTGTAATTTTGAAAATTAAAATGGACATAAATTTTATTAAAATATTACTCTTTTTAAACGTTTTAAATATCTCTTTTTTAAAATAGATAGTATCTTTTAAGAGGTAAGAATCTACTATATATTTTAGGGTAGGTAAGTAAGTAGAGTGAGTGGTGAGGTTTGATTTGAAATGTTAAGTGAGGTCCATGAAAAGCGTTAGTGTTGATGGATTTAAGAGAATCAGAATGTAAAGTTTGGGTTTGGTTAGGCCAACTATAATGGATTTAGGGTGAAGATTGAGAAAATTGAGCAAGTACGAAAAACCCATGATCACTCTAAGCAAAAGGTCATTGCAACCCTGAAACAATCAAGTTTTTGTATTGCTAAAAGTTAAGTTTTTTTTTTTGTATTGCTAATAGGTTGAGAGTCTGGAACAATGGAACTCTAACATCTTCCTATGACTTTTCCTTCGAACATACTTATCTATTCTGAAACGTTCCTGTTAGAATTTCGAAAACATGATTCTCAAGAGAAATTTTTCGACAGAGAATTTCTAAAAATAAGATTTTAAGAATAAATTTCTCATAACATATAAAATGCATTACAAAATAAGTTTTTTGGAAACATATGTAATACATATCAAAAATGTTTTTTAAATAAACATTCTAGAACAAGGTTTTTATTTCAGTTTTTTTTTTTCTTTCTCTAGAAGAGTGCAGTTAAAAATAGGAAATCAAAAGTATAAACCATATCTCATTTAAGCCACTAGCATTATAATTGGGCTCATAACAATTTAGTTGTTGAAATGAAGTTTTGTGTTGATCCACATTCGGACGAGTTCTGCTATATCTCGTTAAACCTATTCTAGCTATATACATCAATACTAGGTGCACCACAATAACCAACCATTGTTTGTTTGATATGGACTATAAATAATAAACTAACATATGCTAAAAATGTCGTGTGCTCTAGAATCAGACACGGTTGTGAATCAAATGTTGATGCAATCCACATTAGACGAATGAGAATACAGAACTAACAGTCTAACACCAGAGTCACAAGTTTTTGAACTCTGTGACCTTTTGGCCACAATAGCTTCTTTTGATGACTTCAGAAAATGTACCAACAAGCGATTGCGGTAAAAAATGAGGTCAGCAGTATTGATACAAAATTCACTGCATTATTGTCAAGAACATTGGAACCAGAAATCTTTTTCACTGTTGGTCCTGGCTTTCCAACAACCTGCAAGATGGTGTGAGAAATTTCTCAATGCAACAACATAGAAATTCATGTGAAGAATATTCTTTATAGGTGGTGTAAGAAAATTTACCTTGCGGCGAACAGAACAAAATCCACTGAATTGTAATGTTGCACCTAAGAGAGAGTCAATGAGACTTCCACATAGTCCTGCAAGGGTAGCAATGGGTAAGACCAGTAGTTGCTTAAAAGCTGCACTGGATTCACATCTTGTAGTTGAGAAACCCAGAAGAACAAATGACAATCCAATCACGCTTCCAGCTGCTGCAGCTGCGAGAATTCCTGTTTTTGTCACACCACCATTTGTACCTTTCTTCACATGCTGATAATCAAAACAAATGAATTTGTAACCACATGCCTTTTACACGGATGCCATAAGAACAGAATGTGAGAAATAATTTAGGGAGGCTCAGAATCTTAAAATCCCTTTGAGGTTTCAAACCTCACAAATAAACTTCACGAATTTGTCATTTCTAGGAACAGAACTGATATGGGTGTTACAATAACATCCCTATTCATGACATAATAAGGGTAGGGTTGTTACGTTATCCTGCAATGTGAATGTTAATGACATTGTAACATCATGCTCACTCACCCTTACGTGCTTCCAATGCCCCACCAAGCATAGCCTCCGGTTATACTCACTTCCATCACTCATGAAATGGTTAGGTTGAATATTTGACAAAAGTCGTATTTTTCCCTCACTAACCTATTTTTGGTCTCAATTTAGTCCCTCCAGTAAGCAAGTTTCACATTTAATCTTCAATTCCATAGCAACTTGAGCCAGTGAGCCAGATGGAATAACTAGCTATCATCATTAGACTCATATGATACAGTGTCCATCTAGTACATGTCACCCTATTTACCAATTTATCACTAACATAAAGCTAAGCTTAACCTTGTAAAGACCATTCTAATAATATATCAGATTGAGGCTAAATTTGGCTACTTTCCGTATTTCTCAGAATCAGGTGGTCCATGGAGGGACTGATAGGTTTGAATTTGATCTGAGAGCGACTAGATTGTAAAAAAGTTATCAACAAAAGATTAAACTGAGAGCCAAAACATTACCGATCTAGGAAGCACGGATTAAACATGGGCCAAGGGATATGACAAAAATTTAGAAATTGGAAGACACAACATGGGCATAGTGCAACATATAAAACTAGCATTTAAGTACAAATCTTTAACTAAAAGATAAAACCAACGTTTTAAAAGTTAGCATCAACTAATAAAATTCTATCGTAGTACTTTTGTTTGTATTTGTATCAAAAGTACAAAAACTGCAGAATGAAGTTAGGAGAACACACACAAGTCTCCATTTGTGTTGAATAAGGGAGTGTGTCTGACACGGTTAGGATAAGTAACAGAAATTAATGATGGACCAAAATTGAATTTTAATCCAAATTGAACAAGGGTGACTTTCAAGAAAATGGCCAAGATTATGGGAAATGGAGCTTGTAACATCAACCAAACACATTAATTGAGCAAATTCCTGAGACTTAATGACAAAACATTCATGAATAAGTTGAACTAAAGAAGAAAACACCAAAATGGACAGAATGGACAGAATGATCAAAGAATAAAGGACTTTGACCAAGACACTATTCACCTTGAAGGTTGTGATTAGACGGGGCTTATCCTCACTGAGAATTCCAAGCTCCGAAGACCAAGTATCCCCATTGCAACAGGAATAATGGCCGATAACAGCACCAATGAGAGCCGTGATCAAAGGTGAGTCTTTAGAGTTCAAGCATTTATCCTGGCCTTCAGTAAGCACCCATATAGCTATAACCAGAACCGAGGCAATGCCACTATTGGCCAGAACTTGTATCCTGAAAATAAGAAAAACAAGGAAACTTTAGTCAAAAGGAAGACAAAAACTTAGTGTGGATAAAGTTGGGATCCTCGTACACACAGGTAAAAACTAAAATGACAAACTTTTATGTGAAAGATTTGATAGAAAAAGAAAAAACCCATCCTAAACTCAGTGACATCAAAGAAATATCTCAATCATCGTATGGGTAATTCCATAACATAATTCATTCAAATAAAGGCAGCAATCATTCCTAACTTACAAAAACACACAACCAGTTGACCTTTCAAAAAGATATACTCAGAATCAAAAAGCTGCAAGCAGACAAAAAAGTAAGAACTCACCAGTTTCTTTGTCCACCTTGTTTGAATTCAGGATCGAGTGTTCGCTTCTTATCCTCTCCAAACTTTGTGAGAGTGGACGAAGAAAAGAAGAAGGCAAGCAGCACAGCCCCAAACCTTGACGACCCACAAACGAATGGAACAGAAAGATTATTTTTTGGGGCCACCCAGAAGAAAAGAGAGGAGAAGGGTGAAGAAGAATAACCTGTATCCCACAAAAATGTGAAGAGCCATGACGAAGAACCCTGCAATAGCGCCAGAATTGCTGAGGGATTTCTTCCGGTGAGCTCTGAATGCGATTACGAACGCAATGAAGATAGCCACAGAGAGTTGAAAAAACCAATCCATTTGAAATTAGAAATTGGTGTTCAGGGAGTTGATTTTAGAACATAACTGTGTAACTATTTGATGAAACTATTCACAGTGTTGTACTTAGAGTGGCTGGTCACTCTCATTGCACAACCACCGTTCACCACCAGATTTAGCTTCTCTCACAGAATCTTTTCATTTTATAAATAATATCATAACAAAAATAAATTGAAACGGGTTATAATTAATTTAAAATTATATAACATTTAAAAATCTTATTAATTATAATTTTAAATTTTGACAAAAATATTTTATTCTATCTTAATTTTAAGTAATTGATATTTTAATAACAAGTGTATAATATGGCGTGAAAATTTTCAGGTTGGTATTTCTTTTATAGATAAATGTGACTCTGTATATCCTATGGAAACTTAATTAAGCTTTGTCATTATTACCTTATCATATGAATATTAAATAAATTAATTGATATTTGTTTGATTAATAATTTTAAATTTGAATATTAAATGCAGATATATCTTAAATTGAAAAAATTATCATTTATTTATAAAATGGTTATTAAACTGAAAACAGATTTCTTTTTCACTTTCATATTTTTTTTCCTATAAATATAAAAATCTCAATTTTTCTCATATTAAATATGTTTTTGGTGCCTTAACTTTTTAGTAAAAATTAGAATTAGTCCGTCTTCGAAACCTGATCAAATTTAGTCCATCAATTTTAGAAGTACGTAAATTTAGTTCTTTTAACCCAATTGTGTTAAATTTATTTGACATTTCGAACACATTTCATGATAGCATTTGAGTTGTTTATAATATTTAACATAATTCCACCTCAACGTTAGTTGAATGTTAGCTAAAAAATGTGTTCGAAATGTCAAACAAACTTAACAAAATTTGGTTAAAATAACTAAATTCACACATTTTTAGAGTTGGAGGACTGAATTGGGTCTAAGTTTCAAAGAGGGACTAATTACAATTTTCACTTAAAGTTGAGGGACAAAAACATATTTAACCTCGTAAAAAACTATTTTAAGGTGTTAAGATTCATTATTCTTACACATTCACATACATAATATAGTATGATACTGACTTTAATCCATGAGAGATCCAATGAGAATGTGTTATTTAATATCTATTTTCTAACCTTTTTTTCTCAATTTATCTCTTTGTCTTTCTTTCTTCTCTCAGGATTTCTTTCTTGATAATTTAATGTGAAAAAACTTTATTTCTAGAGATAGAACCTTAATCTCATTTCATAACCCAATGTCCATTGAACTTTATTTTATTTTATTATAATTTTCTATAATAATCAATAAGTCTTTATATTTTATTAAATTACATTTGGATCCATCATAATATTTTGAATGAGTCACATACTATAATTAATCCGTGAATCAATTCTAACAAGATTATTTTGTTATTGTCATTGTCACCGTTGTCAATTGGGGTTAGAAAAATTCTTATCGACCAATAAAGCTCGACAAATGTTTTATATTGGTAAACATTTCAATGACTTGACATCCCCTCAACTCTCATGCAAGAGAACCAGTTCACACCGAGGATTGTATTGACTTACTTAAAAATTTTGACTAAAGTGAAGCATAGTGAACTCTCAAAATTTAGTACATATTGGTGGAAGCTGACACCTCATACAACGCTTTGATTGGATGTCATACTCTCAATTAGCTCGGAGCCATTTTTTCGACTACAAGCATAGCAATGGAGTTTCCTCTAGAAAAAGTAACTATAATAATGGTGTATGCGGACCTTAAAGCAGCAAGGGAGATACATAATAATGTTCTTACGGGGAATCAGTGTAAATCTTCTGGAATGAAGTAGGAAGATTGACCTTCAAGTTATAAACAAAGATTCTTTGGCATTGAGATGTAGCATAAGAAAACTATGACTATATGAGAGAGGGTATAATAATTAAATGAGTATTTTTTATAGAACTGCATTATATTTATAAGTCTTTTTGGATTGACCAAGTAAAAGATATAAAAGAAAAATCATTTCTTACATATATATATATATATATATATATATATATGGAATTACAATATATTTAGTTGATGTTATATTACTTGATTAACTATTGTATTATACAATTGTATTTTATTAAATATTATTATATAATTCGGATATGGGAGACACGTCTACCATTCATTCTCATTTTTGTTGAAAGGAAAGTATTATTGATTAAATATTATATTATACAATTGTATTTCATTAAATATTATTCTATAATTCGGATATGGGGGAGAAACGTCTACTATTCATTCTCATTTTTGTTGAAAGGAAAGTGTTCATATATGTCCTATAAAAATCACAGTTCACGATTGAGAATTTTTATTTTATTTTCTATGATTTACTTATTTTGCTCAAAACATAGTTTGAGTTTGAGAGTATGAATCATATAATAAACTAGATTCTCTCGTATTCGCTTCTTCTATGAAACACAGTTTTTAGGAGTAGGCAAGTTAAAAATCTTGTAATCAAACCATATTCTTGCTTTCTAAAATAGAAGTGTTATAATGGACAACACAAGTTCATAATCTAACCTAGTACAAGTAAAAAAAAAAATCTAATTTTAAATTAAAAAACATTATTTTCCAAGTGAATAAAAATAAATAAATCAGATTATTTTGTAATTTGAAAATAAAAACACTTTATTTGATTGCTGATTAATTTTAGTTTGATGGCTGGTAAAAGTCCAATAAACTAAAATGCTTGAAGACTTACCACATTTCCAAACATAAGTAAAATAAAATTTATCCACTTAATAAGGATCTAAACAGTGTTATTTTCAGTTTTAAAATCTTTCTCAAATGTTACCCATACATAGTTAAATTGATATTGATGACGCATTGGAAAAAAAAAATCTTCAGGTTTCTATTAAAATTTTTAATCAATTTCTCAATGTTCAAAAATTTGTTCGATTTCTGTATTATTAAATTATTAAAAATTTTAATAATAATTTTTTGTTTTAAAAAGTAATTTCAAAAACCTTCTAAACATTCACATCACACTGTGTTATTTTATGTTTTCCAAAGCTTTCCCAGAAACTAAAAAGACCATTTTACCGCTATGTTTAATTATTATAGAATGCTTCCCATCAATTCATCTAAATTTAAAAAAGATGATCTAATCAAACTTATTATAAATAAATATCTTACTTTGCAAGGTTGTGGTCAGGGTGAGCTTAAGTAAATTCATTATTTAACTCGATAAAAAAATCTCGCATTACGTTAGGTATGATTTTTAATTTTTTTATTACATTAAAATAATTTTTAAACAAATATTATATTATTTAATATTTGAATGATTAAGCAATTTAATGTTTCAAAATACTTATTTATTGAATTGAATATATAACCAAGGGAATTAAAGAATAGTTTAGATTATTATTATTATTATTATTATTATTATAATAATTATTATTATTTAATAACTGGTCAATTTTAGGTTTCGATATTAAATGCTCTTATCCAACCCATAAGAAATCGAGTCAAATTGGATTAGATTAAGTTTGATCAAATCTACAAAAAAAAGAAATCAACTTAATTAATTTGAATCGTTTCATCTCAACGAACATGCATGTCATTCGTTACAAATTTAATCATATTAAACTGAAATTACAAGTTTATATTTAACCTAAATTATAAATTACCAAAACTAATCTCATTCTAACTCGTTTTTCTTCTTCTAGTCTTACAATATTTTTTTATCATTGAAGTAATCGTAATTCACATTGAGTTAGGTTGGTCAATTTCTTCCCAACCACTCTTCTAAATAAAGTTTACACTTTTTAAGATTTTCTTTTTTCAAACTCTGCCTCAATCATATCAGATATTATTTTAGAATTTTATGTTCATATTTAATTTTTCTTTTTTTTAGTTTTTACCTATCCACTACATCAAATAACTCATGTAAAGCTTGATTTTATATGCAGATGTTATGTGTATTTAATATGTACCTGAATTTATATAAGAACCTATATCTTTAAATCAGAACCGAGTATATTGGTTGAACCATTATCTCTCGGAATACACTGTTTTTCTGAATTTCTCAAAAAAAAAAATCTCTAAAATCAAAGCCTTCTTAGAAGGTTCTTTCTAATTTAAAAAATTTGAAATCTTTTAAATATATTTCCACAAACATAATAGTTTTGTTTATTGTTTAAATGCAAATATTTTTTCTTCTTTTGGGTCTGAGCATGCAGCTATAGAGCTCGTATAAGTTGGGCCATGGATCCATGAAATTAGAACCACTGTTGACCAAGAAATTTAACCTCATTCTTTAGGTAATTACTTTCGGCACCATGTCGTACACCCAACATTTCTGGAATTTATTTTCGGAATACAGTAAATAATTCGATTTCCTTTTCCAAAGAGCAAACGTTTCTTCCTTTTATAGAAATCAGTTTTCGGAAACATTTTGATGGGGTTTCGAGAACAAATTTGATGGAGTGCAAGAAGTAATTGTAATTAGGGATGGCAATAAGACAAGTTGAAAACGGGTTTTGTTATCCCATGTTCTCATCTTTAGAAAAAAATTCAGCCTCATCCATATATACAGGGTATTAAATTTTGTTTCATACTCATTTCTATCAGATAATGGGTATATACTCGTAATCATATTTATACTTATTTTCTTATTGTTTTCATATCAATTAATTAATTTTATTAAAATAATACAAAATTATTGTTAAAGAAACATAATATTATCACATATTTGATATTAAAAGAAGGGTTATCTCTTCAATATCAAATATTTAGAAAGAAACTATAATTGTATATATTTCAATTATATACACTTTAAATTAGAATACCAAATAAAATTTCATGAAAATCAAAACATTTATCAAATTTTATAACACTAATGAAACCTAGCTAATAAAATATAGAAATATTAAAAAATATATAAAAAAAATATTCAAATTAAAAAATATTTTAAATGTCTGTTTACTTTAATTTTTTGTATTAAAATGAAATCTCTTATTTCATATTGAGCGTTGTGAAGTTTGAGTTAAATGATTATTTTGGAGAGTGTGGGTACTCGGAGTTAAAGGGCATGAGAGAGTTGTGTATGTGTCTCCCTGTGTTTATTTTATTTCTCTATTAATAAAGTGATTCTCAGGTTTTTCCCTAACATATATACCAATAAAAGTTATAATACATCACCTTATCAAAATCACAAATAATAAAGATTAAACTAATAATAATGGAATTTTAACATAGATAATTCCATTTTTTGAACTTCAATACATTTTGAATGGTGATAAAAAAAATCATGACAATTACATTAAATTATTATATTATAACAAATAAAATTTATTTATATAATCAATATTGATAAAATTACATGATGATAATGAGTTATAAAATAAAAATAATTATATAAAAAATATCAAAATAGTGTTCTACATGATAAAAATAAATAACGAATAAAAATATTAAAAAATATATATCAAATGTGTGTCTTAGAAACAATTTGAGATACCATGAAATGAAATCGCACAAAGGTAAACAAATGTATAATTAAGGGTATGATAAGATGAGACATACTGTAGATCTAAGAAAATTTTTTAAATATTAACATAGTCGTTGGTTGAGAGATAACATAAATTGTTTTAGCAAAAAAAAAAAGTTTTTCACATGTAAAAAAAAATAATGATGGAATAAAAAGGATAATTTTTTATACAACCTACTAAATGAAATATTTATGTTATTGAACACTTAAATTGAGAGGGTTAAACATTTTCATGCGAAAATAAAATATACAATAAATGAAGATATTAAAAAAATAGTAGAAATATTTAAATGTGAGAAATGAAAAAATATTTAATTGAAGTACATCATTTGAACACAATTGCATAATAAGACAAAAAATATCAATTAAAAAAATAAAAAATAAAAAGTGTGTAATGTGAATATATATATATATATATATATATATATATATATATATATATATATATATATATATATATTATTTTGACTGAATGTTCTAAACCTCTAAAATTACATTCAAAAATTTGAAAAACTGGAACCAACTTCTTCTTAGTTTGGCTCTCAACGAAAAAAATTAGAGTTAATTGTGAAAAATTTTAAATCTAATACAAACATAAACGGGAATTTAATTGAAATTCATAAAGTTTTGAAGACTCTCCCATTTACGTTTTTCTTTCAATTAATAGTTTTAGTAAATTTAATTAATAAAAATGTGTTAGAAGGCGTATTCTACTGTTGTTATCCTTTATCTTTCTCAATTTATAATATATGGGAACTTTTTTATTGTTTATTGTGTCATTACATAATATATTGTATTTTTTAAAAATCTGACCAGCATAATTCTCTCTTTTTTTTTTTCATTTTTCATAATATTTGGATATAGGCAGAACTTAAACAAGCTCTATTTTAAATTTCTTATCTTTTGTTATGAAAGTTGTCATTCTTTTAATAAATGTGACGCTAAGTGTAATTATTTGTTTCTAAATTTGATGGAAAACAGTTAAGGAGTATCAGTTGTACCAACACAACAACAAAATACCAAAATATGAGATATACGAGTATAGGTTTAGATAAAAGTTGACAATATCATGACATTATATATAGTCTTGGATGAAGAATATTTTAACTTGAATCTTTTATGAAAAGATTTAGCTGATTTAATTGAGCATTGTTTTTATAATTATCATTAGATATGACTGTAGTTATAATAGATTAAGGTAGCTTTGGTGGAATTTAAATTCTCTCATTATTTAATCCATGCTATAGGATATAGGAAATGACACAATTTGTTTCTTTAATAAAACAATAATGACATTCTAAACTTTGGAAAGAACTAACTAGCAACCAAATACCGATGACTAGATAAATTACGATTTTTTTTTTATAAAAAGAAAAGTTGTTTTTAGTTAAAAATATATTGAAAACAAATTCCCATAATTATGCTGCTTAAAATAAACTCTTTACTATTTTTATTTTGTTAAAGTTTAAACAACAAATCGTGTTTTTTCTTTACAGAACAACCGAATCATAGACCATGGGTTTTACATTATTATGATAAAATGAGATCCCTGAAATCATTGCCTTTTATAGGCTTTTGTATATCCTTTTCTTTTTTAAAAAAAATAAGGAAACAACCTTTGTGTTGACCTAATTAAGGTGTGTTGTGCTTTTAATGAGTATTACACCTCCTGTGAATCGTTTTAGGTGACATCCCAAATTCTTTTCGTTTTTTTGTGTTTTGAACTTTTTTTCTCTATCTTTATTTATATGTATATGTGTGTGTGGAATATTAATGATAAGAACTTTTTTAAAGTGGATTTTATAATTGATGAGAGCTTTGTCGACAGAAAGAAGACATTGTTTGTGCAGACGAAGTGTCTAATGGGATAAGCTGTTTTTGGTGGGAAAGAATGGTTGGTAACCTTGAATTTGGGATCTTCGATTCACGTCTCGTTCATGAACGTTTATGTGCCAAAAGCAAAAACACGTAAAGCGCACCAACACCTTCTTGCATCAGTATGTATCAAAATTTTAACAACCATTACTCCTTTATCTCAACTTCCTCGTACGAGATTGCTCCAAAATCTTAAAACCCTGTTTAATTGTTTTCTTTTCTTTTTGCTGAATTATATTCGTTTTGAAAATAATTCTTGTTATCTTTTGTTTATTCTAGTTTCTCAACCAAAATTTACATCTAATGAGGTGAATAATACATACAAGAATGTGTGAATGAAATCTTGTTGCCGAAATTTCATCATATTAGTGCTCTTTCATCTTCCCATCATGTTTTCTTTTATTCCGTTAATTTGAGCGCTTAACAGAAATTTAAAGTTTCTATAGCCACTCAACTAATATTTCTCCAATTAGATCAGTCCATCTGACGTAAAGGTAGAAGTGCTGACAAAGAAGACACTTTTAACCCGTTATCTTATAAAGCAATAATACTGTGTTGTTAAAAGTAACTATTAAGTAAAATTTAGCTAGAATTCTAAAATTATAATCGAGTAAAATTTAGAAAGTTTTGTAATTTTAAATGGATCGGTCAATATAGTTTATATAATTTAGCACATCTCAAAAAGTTAATAAGCAGTAAAAATATACATTGCTACTCTTTCCAAATAAAGAATTGTAGATTTTGAGCATCCTAACGGAGGAAAATAATTAAACATCGGAACTTCAATCATTAATTTTTTTTTTATTCATTCCACTTCATTATGTCCCTTCTACCAATCCCCAACATCAAAATAATATAATGCTGTCATAGAGAATATGAATATCATAACCACCGATATACAATAAATAACACTGATAATAAAAACTTCGTGAAGAATCAAATGATAATCCAAGAGTTACAATCACGATTCATAAGCAAATAGCATTCCAAAATGCACATTAATTATAATTTTACACGAAAAATTATGTAGTACAGCTTATGTACTGGTAGGGAGAATTGTGAGTTGAAAATGTGAACCACTATAAATCAAGATTTCACGAGAATCGTTACTTTAAATTTGATTGATCAAATAAACGGCCTCCATTCTTTTTGTTTGTTTAACACAAAGCTCTGCCGAGATGATTGATAAGCTACTACACTAATTTATCTTACACTTCACATCCAAATAACTCATTCAACTCAAATAACAAAACTCACTGCACTCACGGTTGGCATACGGGAATGCCGACATATGTTCCAAAACTCATTATATGTGGTAATTGCCATCCACCTTTACAGAGAGGTAACAGTGAAAAGAATACAAATTTTCATTAACTACTAAACCAAAAATATACTACAATAAATACATAATAGGCAAACAAAGAAAAAAGATGCTACTCTATACCCATCAATGTCTATGCCGAGGGAAATTAGTGGATCCAGTTTTTTGGGCACCTCTGTAGGCTTTGCTAGGAGAATCCATCGAGTTCCTGAAGGGAGAGTAGGCAGATTTGGCTGGTTCTGGCACAGTGTCCAAAGGAATAGATTCTGCAAAACATGCTGTGTTAATGCGTGTTCTCTCAAGCTCTAATTGAAGGAACTCGGAGCTGTACTGCTGCGCAAGAGACTGAAATACAGAAATACAGCTTTAGATAGTAAGTATAGCAACAAAATTCAGTACACAACGTATTAGAACTGCTTCACAGACATAGACATCCCACAACAAAATAAACCTCATTTTCATATAACTAAACAAGTCTATACTAACGTTACATCCAGTCCAAACTATGAAACCAAAATAATCACCAATTTATTCAGCCACCCCCAGCTCAGATTTAGACATGCCACAAGTAAAAAGGGCAACAAACTAATTGCTTACAATGAGCTCATCTGGAGATACACTTATTCCTTGTTGCTTATCATCAACTGCATCTTCACTGCCGCGAGTTGGCCGACGACTATGTCCTGCATTCTCGACAGCATCAGTCACACTCTCTGTGGCTTTTTCCAAAAGTAATCCTTGTAAAGCCTTCAAGGAATCTCTAGCATCCGATGTAAAATATGGGTTTAATATAGTCTCGAAGTACTCAAGCTGCAGAGATACAAGTCGATTAATCAAACAATCTAATCATGTAAGGCCTAAATTTATACTGTGCAGGTAAAGAACATGAAGCATGAAGCTTTTTGTGTTTTATCATATTATATAAAAATATATTACAAATCCCAGGGTACTATTATACATCTTTATTTTTCTTTACCAAATACACCAAAATCTAAGGTAAGTATGCCCCGTTCCTAAATCAAGGAACGCCACAAGCTTCAGCGAGAGCTTAATATGCCATGTCCACTATCATTGATGGTTTAATACGCCAAAGTACTACCATAACTTACCTCAAGCATGAGCTGACAAAATCCATTTGTATCAAGTGCACTGAGATCAGTAGCTTCATTTTCACGAAAAATGCTGATGAATGTGTCAATCAAGCCTTCCACGAGAATGCCAAGTGTTTTATCTAAGAGAGGCTTAGCACCAGCAAAAACCTACGACAAAAAACACTGCATCTCAGCAGACTACCTTCAAGAAAATATAATGAAGCAACTGTTTAAACTGTAAATACACAAAGCAAAGTTTAAGAACTAGGTCTCTAATGCAAGGATTGCATTGACTAAAATCATCTATGCATCATCTTCACGTTAATTATTCACTCCAATGCAGTATAGACAAATGGCCTCTAAACTGAACTAACACCAAAAGTTTAGCAAAATACAACAACATTCACAAGGTCAATGAAAAGAATATGCAAGTCAAGTGACCATAAACTTAACTTCTGAACAGAAATATTCCTTCAAAATCCATTTGTTATATGAAAGACCCTTCTTAACAAGTCCTTCAAGACTTGTAGTACTGACGTAGACTGTCCAGCAATAACTGAAAAGGGTTTTGTAGCAGTGTTATCTGATTCTATATTTCAGTACTTTCGGTGTCTATCGAAAATATTAGTGACAAAACTGGTCATGGAAGATGCTGCTACTGTTTTGATTCCATGTTGAGAAGAGACAAACAGATAACTAATATAACAAATCCCGTGTGTTGGGTGCACACGAGTATTATTTATAATGAAAAAGACATACAATAATAAGGAATAAAATCAATATCTAATAATGGGAAATATTGATATTTCCCTATCAAATCATATCATGTATCTATCAGCATCTGTCAATAGCCTTTGTTGTTAAGCATACTTGTATTATTTAAAGCAGCCTATTTAGCAAAGATAGGGAGAGAAACTTTTTGCAGATTTTGTTGTGATCCTATGGAAGGTATCTTATAAGAATGCTTTTTTTTTTCCCTTTTATTTCCTTCAAGTAAAATTAATCGTCACCTTTTTTAAAAGGCAAGAGTAGGATACATAATCCCAAATTACATGCAATCATTACATTACCTCTGCGTGGACAGCTACCAATGTATGAAGCAACTCTACTGCTGCATCACGGACACCCTGGAAGAGACCAACATAAAATTGAACATCACGTCAAAACATCATTTTCCAAAAGAAAAACCAAGACTCATTTCAGAGAAAAACAAACAAATAATGGGAACAGTCATATTTACAACACAAACTATTGCCATTAGCTCCTCACTTTAACTGCAGGCGCTGCTCCCCAATGAATGCCAGAATTCAGCAGATAATTCATGGCAGCAGATCTGATCAAGTTTGCCTAATGAGAACACAGAAACTCGTCATGGTAGTGAATAGTGAAAGCAGGCATATACAGAGAAAAAATTTCCAACATGAGTAAGCATAGTGCTACAACTTACTACCCTTGTTCTTCCTGCTTCAGAATACCCAGACTATTTTAATGTGGACAACTATTCATCTAATTTAAATGTTTTACAGTACTTTTAATATTCAATATTCTAGCACATCGAACACAACATAACATATACATCAAGATTTTATTGTTGAAAACTAATCATTGACCATCTGTTGCATAATTTAGGCAGGAACAGATAGTAATTTCTTCATTTGTTTTATTTCATTACTCAAAGTCAATGGCAGAAACTTAGACTGCACAGATACAGGTTGGTAGAGTTGGAGCAAAGACAGGCAGCTGATTAATACCGGTCAATGCACAAAACCTTATAATTTAGAGTCCGTATAATATGTGATTATATTATATTAATAGTCTATTCTTCTAACTGATTATTTCTCCATGAACCACTCATGAAAACTGTCAATTATTTCAGATGATTCAGATAACCCTTACAGAAAAATCATCAATAATTCACAAACCTAATAAGAAATTACTAATTAAATGCCCTTATAACTCTCATTACAGCCTCTATACTCATCTATTTCAAACCTAATTATTTTCTTGAAGAACATGAACGATATATTTCTCATTTTACCTTTGCAAAAGTATATTGTTCAAGGACCTTCCCTTCAAGCGCCGAGAAACTATTCACAAGATCTTTTACATCACTGTTTCCTTCATCCTTCCCGCTGAATTAAAATCAAATCAGGAATCAGAATGCTAACGAAGACAGGATAAAATATCTTTATAGAAATTATATACAACAGAGTGACTAGTCAGTGACAGAAAAACTTAGATATACAAGATGGTTACAAGAGAATAACTTGATTAGTTGAAATTTATTGCCAGCCAAATTGAATCAATCTTAAAGAAAAAAATTGAGATATATACATAATATCATATTGAATGAAAGATGACAAACAAATTACTGGGAGGGAAGACATCAAAAGGAAAGACTGACTGATTCAAAAAACATAAGAAATTTCTGATGTGAAGTCAGAACAAACCAAATGATAATTTTCTAGCATGGTTAGCGTGCAAGTTGCAGCCTAACAAAGTCAGCAAACCTCATTTAGCTTTAATAGCATGCCTTCCTGATGAATTTCACAATATTTTACCAGATTGTTTTATATAATAAAGGAACAACAAGGACTACCTGGAATGCAGCCAGATGTGTTTATATTTGTTATACAACTCATATGAAAGTTCATCTTTGCAATATCCGATGTTGCTTAGAACAATCAATAACTTTTGATGGGGATCAGTAACACCTCCATGATAATCAGACGGTGCATTTTTTGATTCATGAATATATCCATTTGGTAACTGGGAGCCCTCTTCGTCCGATCTATGCTTGCCAACTTCGAAACTTATACGCTCCAAACTACCTGACAATTAAACAGAGGTTGACTCAACAGAAACTTTGTGTGCTACAACACCATCTTACTTTCGTTTTGTTTAATTTCCTTTATATGGATATCCTCTAAACTACCTGACAATTAAACAGAAGCTGACACAAAATTCAACCTTTATGTGCTACAACACCATTATGTCTTTCACTATCTTACTTCTGTTTTCTTTAATTTTATTTACCTGGAAAGGTACGCTATTGGGTATAAGATTAACTAAATCCAACATACCAGCAAAATCCAGGAAGCAGTTTAGACACGCAATTCTGACAGATTCTTGAATTTCTTGAAGTTGCATAAATATGTCCTCTGACTTTGTTGCCTCATTCTTTATGGACTCAAGCATCCTGAAGTGATCAGCATAGAGAAATATTAGCCATAATTTTCAGAAAGAAATAATAACTGCAAAGTCGGGGTCAGGGTCTTCTATCCAAATTAGGATCTTTACATTTTTTTTTCTTGTTGATGAAAGAGATATTCGGAAACTTTAAACTTCACTCCAAAGACAGTGGACTAGAAAAATAAAGTTGAGAGATAAACTATAAAGAAAAATTCAACTATGAACCTACAACAATCAAGAAATTGAGCTCGTACAAATTAAACACGAGCTTCTGATGTTAACAACATATAATTTAAATAGTTCTTGGATTATAACAACTTGGGTTTAAAACTATTTCTTTCTTGGATCATTTGGCAAAAATTTTCACATAGTTATGTTCCCATTATGTACAACCATAATTCCAACCCCACGTAGCGGGCTATGGAATGCAAATAGATGTGAATCGTCCAGCCACCCGACCAAGTAGAACCAGTGCCTACATCTTTTAGGCACAACACTTGAGGTACTGCTAACAGTCCGACAGAGCATAACAATAGTTTATGCCTTTTAGGATAAAAACTAGAGGGCTATGGACCAGCTTGCACTTGAGGGGTTGCAGGCAATCTATTTGAGTCAACCAGGACATGGGTTGAACACAGCTGAGCTGACTATGTAGAATAGAATCTTTAGCAAAGTAAACACTGAAGCCAACATATCCTGGGCTTATTATAGCTACTAGCAACTTTTTCTATAACATAAGCTTCATGGGTCAGAAAGGCATATCGGCCACAGCACTTATGGGTTTCAAGAGATTTCTAACATGATGGAGGTACAACAAGCACCATTGTCCCTTCACATGTGACAATGGTATTATCCACATCACCCCCTGGAAAAAGGTGGGACCCATTACAAGTCAGCTACAGTAGTGCAGAATCCATATATAGGTTTCATCCATCCCCTTAATCACATTAGGTCCCACTTAGTAAAGCTAACTGAGATTTCTTGAGTTCTTAACTAGTTGTAAGATGCCTCTGTAACTGTGCTCTCCGGTGTACACAAGTGGCACGGCTACAATTTCGGAGTTTTGGAGGGAAGTTAAATCTCTTGCTGTCTCTCTCTCTCTCTCACACACACACATGCATATACATATGAAATGAGCGATCAAATTACTCCTCACCCTTCATCTTCTTTTAATCTAATGGTTCTGTTATAGTTATAGAAATAAGGAACAGATAGTATATAATTAAGAACATTTACGTTATAATGTATTATTAGGAACATCTTCATTTATTATTAGAGGATATCAAATCTCCTCTATTTATTGTATTTAATATTTTTTTCTTAACATGAATAAAGAATTCATGTTGTCTTAAAAACACACGGTTTCAGATTAATGACTTTCTCTTTCCTATTGCTGATCGAATTCCAATAAGTAACTCATTTAACTGTTAGATTAAAAGGAGATGAAGGGTAGGGGTGGAAAGTTACAGGTAAAAGATATGATATTCAGATGCCCTAGTAATATAAATAACGCAAACTAATTGCATGAAATAAATCTTTATAAAAATGAAATAAGGAAATGAATATCTCATGCACCATAACAAAGATTAGGATCCAATCAACCTGGAAGAAAATTTAAAAAGAAAATATTGACTACTATGATTACCAAACAAAAATCAGCCGAGATAAAGAAAATATTGACTACTATGAGCAAATTAAAAAATTGTTTTTAAAATTATTAGAGAGCAACCCAATAAAACATTATAGAAAAAGACCAAGCTCTAAGTGGTTTTACTAAAAAATTGTGTCTGCTATGGTTCAGTGGGCACTGGTTCATGTAGTTAAATCCGCCAATTGAGATAAATGCCAATTGGACAGCCACCTTAGAACATACTCAGAAGGAGATGATATTATACCATGTATTAGCATCCCATATGCAAAAGAAGGAAAAATGAAACTAATCACCCGCTTCATTATTAGAATAGTATTATACTCTATTACCAATTAGTTGGTTTATATTGCATTCTACTCGCTCACTTCACTTTAAGGCATCAGATCCTATATGAATATATTAAAACTTACGAATTGATTTGATCCATTGCAGAGGCTACAACTGAACGGAACATTAAAGGCAAGAATGAGATTGCGTATGGGGATTTATTCCTTTCAAGAATTGAAACAATAACCCATGTCACATCCTTTGAAACCTCATCAACTGATGCCCGCATCCAAGAGCAGAGCCTTAGTACGTAGATCCTTATAATCTCTGATTGCAATGTTCGGATGGCACAGACTGCAACAAAGGGAGAGACACATGCACTCAGATCAGAACCTTAATAAATGAAAACTTCTAGATTTGAAGAACTGATACCGGCAATAGGAGGTGAGGCTTCCTTCAATTCCAAAGCTACACATGCTTTAGATATATCTTCTATTGCCTCACTCATGTAGGACCGGAGGACATTTGATTCCTCCAGATCGTGAAAAATGTTGGTAACCTACAGCAATAGCAGGCTGGGTATCAGTATACATGCAAAACAAATAGGAAAAAGAGAAAACCATGAACTACATTCTGTTTGTCAAATCAATCATGTTGCAGTATACATACTTCTCTAAATTACTAGAGTAAGTTTTAACATGCAGTGCTTTTAAGTTTATATAATAAAAAAATAGGCTTTCAAATATTAAGAATAGGACTACAGAGAAAAAGAAGAGGGGGAAAATACAAGTCAGATATTCATGAAGAGAATAATAAATGTATATATGACTGAATAAACAAGTCATCTAAGTTAAATTCAGTAGACTATATGATAAGAGTTCATTCATCACTATAAAGACCGATAGCACCAACATAAAACTTTGTTATAGCGTAATAGCACAAGAAAAGGGTAAAAAACATTATCCAGACCATAAGACAAAAGCACTTATTGCCTCTACTAAGAGGTTTAATTGTAAAAAAAAAAAATGCACTCTTTGTGGACATAGATAGCCAGACAAAAGAACAGAAAAATCAGAAAGGCACCACAATTTGAACATGAACAAAATAGTATTTGTATTGAAACATAGCTAAGAACAGAAAAAATCCACTGTTATATTGAGGAGAATTTTAAGAAAAGTACAACTATGAATTCACTTCCCTCTTCCTGCAATATTCTTGTTCTCCCTTCTCTACTATGTTAAATCAGAGATCAAACTAAATAAAAAAAAGTAAAAAGAACAAGCTATTAAGATAATTTGCAACACTGCATAGAGAAAAATATAAGATATATTCTCCATTTTACCATAAAGAAACTGCAAAGTCAGAAAATATAAATTTTCATAGAAGAAAGGGTCGGTCTTGTGAACACAATAATTACCTTGACTCCATACAGTGATATTGTGCTGCATATCATTGCAGAAACTTCATCAAGAGAATGACTTGAGTATTTCACTTCTCCAGCCTTTTCTTCAATTTTATTTGTAGAACTGTTGGTATTTGTATCAGTGGAAACTTGGGAAGACTGGAAAAAGAAAAAAGGGCCCCCTAAATATATGGCAGATGTAATTATGGGTGATAAGTTTAAGAAAATAAACAAAATATATTGAATGGTAAAATACAAAAAAAAAAAAAAAAAAAAATTAAAAAACAAAAAAAAAAAAAAAAAAAAAAAAAAAAAAAAAAATGTGTAATATATATATATATATATATATATATATATATATATATATAAGGTTACTTAATTAAATGTGAACATTTTAATAATTAAAAGAGGG
>Ga0214544_1001438_pt1 | contig 49458 bp, 26 predicted proteins | sample CNSS3metaG_FD_160074 | JGI IMG/M metagenome (GOLD analysis project Ga0214544, IMG submission 160074) | Root nodule microbial communities from cowpea collected in UCLA plant growth center, Los Angeles, California, USA - CNSS3 | ecosystem: Host-associated > Plants > Roots > Nodule | place: USA...
TAAAAAAAATAAAAAAAATAAAATATATATATATATATATATATATATATATATATATATATAGTTACTTAATTAATTATGAAGATTTTAATAATTTAAACAAGAATGGAGATATGGCGGGGACGGGTATTATGGCGGGGATATGTACATCCCCATACCCAATTGAAAAAGTCGGGGATTCCCCATACCCATACCCATACCCAGTCAATGCAGAGATTCCCCGTCAAACCGGGGACGGGTTCGGACAATACCCACGGGGACGGGTTTATTTGCCATCTCTACACCCACCACACTCTTCACTTCCACTCTGATGCAAATATACCCTTAAAGTCAGATTTTATCACAAAACACAAAAAATAAGACAAACAAAACACAAAATACAAACAACATTACCTTGAAGTTTGGACAGCCCCAAAACCTTTTTCCTTTGTTCTTGGCTGTTCTCACGGTTCTCAACACTGCCTTAGCACCACAATAACAAATGGGCGTCACATTGGAGCTTCTACACCCACCTTCATTGCAATTGACGCTGCTCTTCTGCTTTCCTCCAACATCTGAACTTGAACAAGACCCACAAGACACACAACTGGTTGGATTCATCACAGAAGAAGGGAGAAGATGTTGACAAAATTAGGGATTCTACATTGCAATGCTGGTGGCTTAAATAAATAAACATTTCCACACCAATACACCTGTATTTGACACGTTTCAGTAACAGAAAGTCACCTCAGCAACCACAAACGCCGTTTGTCCAGACTTGACGGAAAGGGCAAAAGTGAGACTTTTAAAGTTAAAAGGGGACCATTTTGAGATTTCCAAAAATATAGGTACCAATTTGAGATTTCGAGTCCAAAATGGGAATCAAAGGCATAATTAAACCTAATTTATTCAACTTAAATAAAATTATTTAGTATAAATAATGTAAATTATTCTTATTTTGATTAAATTTATTAAACAAGATAAAAGATATAAATTGATTTTTTTCGTCTTAAAATAATGTTGTTAAATAAGTTATCTTATTTAAGTTATTGATTGTTTTTAAGTTGTATGTTTCTATCGGGATTTTATTTTTTAAAATTGTTTTCATAAGTTGAAAATATATATATAATTAATTTTTAATCTTATTTTTTTTAATAGGTAATACTTTTTAACTTACATAAATTAAATTAGTTTTTATAATTTTGAATCAAAGTGACATTTTGATTCAAGAAGACGAGTGAAAAAAATAAAAATAAAATAAAAAATAAACATGAGTAAAATAAATATATATATATATATATATATATATATATATATAATTTCATCATTATATAGAGTAAGAAATTACATAGAAAATGACTAAGATTGAATTTTATATTGTTTTGAATTATAAAATTTAGACGAATTTAAATAGGTAGTTTTTATTATATTTAAATTAATTTCATTTTTTTTAGTTAAGCCTGTCACTGTTTATTTGAATGAGAATAAATAAAGTAAAGATAATAAATATAGAAAAAAAATGAAAAATAGATTTGTTTGGGTGGCTAAAAATAAAAACATAATGGAAATTGAACTTAACCGAACTTCTCTACCTTTTTTATTTCTTATTTGAATATGTAAGCTTTTACTAGAAAATGAAAAATCTTTACGTATTGGAATATGTAAAATTGATAAACTATTATAATATGTAAAGGATCAGCGGAGTTACTGTGTCCCCGTTACTTGAATTAGTCTTCCATGTCATTCAAAATTTCAATATTATTATTTGAAATTGTTCGTTGTTATTGAAATATCTTTACTAAGTATATACGTGAAATTGAACGATTGGGGTATAAAAAAAAGATAAATAATTATTATTAATTAAAATCTTAACGTTCTGTTCTTGTTTTTCCCCAAAGAAACATAACCTAACATCTTTTATACGTATATGACAAAGTTACAAATTTCAATGCATTGTTGATAGACGAACATAGAGAATGTATTTTTGTGTATATAACGTTAAATGAGAATATGCATCTCATTCATTCACCTTAACATTGAAATGAGCAAAGAAAGAGAGTAGAGACGAAATAGCGTTCAGCATCTCGTCAAGTACTCAAATAAAAATCGCATCGATATTGTTTCATCATGCACAATACATTAATTTATTAATAAATCTATAATCACGGTTAAATTTAAAAGAATTCTTTCAAGATAAAAAAAAATGTAAAAGTTAGATGTGGAAATAGGTTTGACCACCCAATAGGAACCTATGATCTGATCCGTGACCTAATAATAAAGAAGGTTTAGGTTTGAACTTTCAAAAAAACCTATTTAACTAAATAGGTCAGGCTTGAGCTTATGAAAAACATGTTAAATATAATAAGCCAACTTACTTATTTATTTAAATTAATAAATTTTTATATTTTTGTAAATGATTAATAAACAGATAAAAGTATTAAAAAGGCCAAACCTAGTAAAAGAGCATCTCTAATAATCTGTGATCGAATCCTAATTTTGTCTTTTACAAATAATTTATTTATACAAATCATAGCTGTCATTAGTTAACAGTTATTATTATTACTATTATTATTTTATCGGCACTTAAAACAATTAATTCAATTCAAGGTAACTTATTTAACTGGTACAGTCTAAAACATTTCTAACACTTTTCTACGTATTTAAACACTAACAATTGAAATACTGAATCCATATCTATCTTTTTATTGCAATATATAACTTCTCTCTTATTATATTTCTCTCTTTTCATGCTGATATATATGACCTGTTTGGATTTGAAAGAAAATACAAGGATGAAAACAAGTAAGAAACAAAATTGAATATCTAATTATTTGATAATGTAGAAACAATTAAGCGAATAAAAGTTATATAGTGTTATAACTTTAATACAAATAAAGAATAGATTGCACTACCATTTCAAAATTAAAATTTTCATATTAATCCTTTATCAAACAATAAAATTAAGAGTAAAATATCTTAGACTCAAATCCATACAATTAGTTCGTATTCCCTATTTTGTCATTCCACTTGCTTTCTCTTTATCCTTGTAAGAGTTTTTTTTTTTTTTTTTTTTTTAAAATTTTTTTTTTTTTTTTTTTCAGTGGTCGATTTATCCTTAAAAAGTAGCCTGTGAAGTGGTTATTTAGGAATCAAGCTATTAGTTTTTTCAAAATTAACTTTTTTTGTGTTGTATATAAAAGCAGTGACCAAATGGTGTTGGTGAGATTTGAAAAGGGAAAGAAAAACGAAAAGTAAAAAGCAGTGATGGCAATTATGGCTGTCTATGCCACCGAAGTTCTGTGGAGAGACTGAGCAGAGTAAAGCAATGTAACAAAAATATTAAATAAACAACACAATCATAGTGCTCTATCACCACACACCAACACTTTTTAAGACCTTATAATCATTATTTCGTTACTACAAAAATTTGTATTTATGGCCTTTCTAACGAAAACACTCCCTGTATTACCATTTTTCAAGGATCTGTCTGAAAAAAAAAATGTAAAATAAATGTTCTTTTGTACAAATAAAACATAGAATTTATGAAAAGTACGTGAGTAACTTTTTTTTTTTTCAGTATCAAATTAATCACCTTTTTTTTTCTAGTGTGTTTAATTTCTCTTCTCGTCCTCTGTTTCTCCTCCTTCATCACCAAAGACTAACTCAACTATTTTTAATTCGTTTTTTTCTAAAGAAAAAACCACAATCCAATAGGAAAGTATAAGTTTAGGGTTTATAAGTCGTTTCTTTAATTTTTCATAAATATTTTGATAAACTAAGGTAAATATATAAATCAATGTACCAAAAAAACTAAACTTATAAATCTCACATGTAATGAGAAAAACATTTCATCAACATTTACTAGAACTTTCGTAAAGTATAGCTGTAAAATAGATACATAATTTAGTTGAAGTACAAAAACATAACTTTTAAAAATAATTTAAAAAATAAAAAAAAAAAAAAAACTCCATGAGTGATGTTGATGTTTTGGTCGTTGTATATTATGAAAGTAGGAATCTGTATGCCTGTTCTTGATCCATACATGTCTTCGTTTTAATATAGTGAGCAGTACATTATACACAACGAATCCTTCTTTCTATATGAATTAAGATGGGAAAATTTTGATGACATCTTTGAGTTTTTTATCCCTATTTGACACCTACTAAAAAAGCATCATTTTTATTCTTTTAGGTGATTTATTTTAAATTATTTTATATTTTAAAGTAAAAATATTATTTTATAGGTGTGGGATTGGAGTTGAATTAAAACTTGGGTGTTTTCTATCATCACCCATCTATAAAACATGCCTTTTCAATATACTATTTTTAATTTTTTAATCTTATATTCTTTATTGTTTTTATTTTCTTACCTCCTATTATATGTGACTATTGAATCTTATGAGGTTGAAAACAGGTTAGTCATCTATACTTTTAACTTCAAATATTCTAAAAGAATGATGAAACCCAAAATGCAAGATTCTCTAAGAATCGTAGTTCTCGTATACACAAACTTCTACCGAATTAATAAACAAGGGATGTAAATACGGACCTCTAACACAAAACTACATCCTAACAGTACGCACTTTTTTCCCTCATACAGAAACTAATTTATGCTTTGCAAAGATGAAAAATCATTTTTCATAATTGGGTTAACCCCAGTTCAATTTACAACCTTAGCCCCTCACAATAATGGTAGGCAAGAACAAATTGCACGAACCTATCCTATGTCAAACGTCAACAAGCTCTTCTAAGCTGGCTTTTTGTGCATTATTAAACCTATACTGAAGTTATAAATTGCCTACTATGTTGTATGTTGGGAAGAAATTTTTCTGTATGGATCACCATCGGTCACCAAAGATATATCTTCTGGAGACAACTCGGTATTTGTGCTCAAGTAATGGTGAACGCCCCGTACCCTGCATTGAAAACGTAGTTGAGCAAATATTCAAGGAAACCTTGTTAATTTGGATTAAATCAAAAGGCTAAACTGAATTGTTCAACATTTACCTTCCTCCTCTCTTCTTTTCGACCACTTGTGAAATACGGAAAGCTTCAGACCTTGAAATTTGGCGTAATGAAGATAGATATTCGTTGAATGCATAACCTTTCATTGCCAAGGATGTTCTTGCAGGAGCAATGGATTGGATGACCTCGATTAGAGATCTTTTCTTTTCACTGTATTAAAGGTTCCCAGAGTAAGGTTTGATATCGCAGAAAAAAATAATTTTAAAAAATCATGAGAAAATTTGTCACTAAAGGCAAGGTGAAATACCTCTTCTGCATATTATTTATTGGGGTGTTCCACTCTACTTCATTTCCAGTACGGAAAGCTTTCATTTTCGAGAGATCCTGTCGGGATAATTTCCCCAAAGCCATAATATCAGTGGAGGAAGCCAACATCTCAGAAGTAATATCAACACAATTTGCACAACCCAACTTTGATCCTTCATCTGCTATAACCTTAGCGTAAAAGCAAAACCCATGCTCAGCCACCGTGGACATCATTTGTTCACAATACCCATTTGATGCGGCTTCATTAGAAAGGAACATTGAAGGTTCCATTTTATCCTGCATATGCATATACTATCATAATTTAGTGCCAAATACACAAAGTAAGAAAAACTTCAAAGTTTTATTATCAGCTGAAAAAGACACTTACCAAGTAAGGAAACAAGTCAACATCTGAAATTAGATTGCACAGTCCACTAGCAAGTTTAACAACTTGAAAAGCACCAAGCTCTTCTGAGATAGAATGCTGTCTTAAATCCACTCGGTGATCACGGAGATCTCTCCACACGTTTTGTATCTTTTCTGTCTCGTCTAATGGATTGGACTGCGACAATGTTGGTTTTGGTTTGAAATCCATTCGACTGCATTCATCCATCACTTTAACAATTGTTTCCGTATGTTCATCTAGAACATTAGGCTGAACCCCTTGAAAAGAATGATCTGGAATTTCAGTATCCGCCAACAAATCTGGATTCTGTAACAATTTTGTTAAGCGCCTACGAACATTGAAATTGAATGGTTTCAACTCATTATTCACAGATACTTCTCGAAGACTAACAAAAGGGAGAGCAGGACCAGAAGACACGGCTCCAGACAATGTCTCTGTTCCATTTTCAATTTCAGTTTCAGGAACATACGTTGATTCTGGCACACATGATACATCAAATGATTTACATGTTTCATTCAAGTATGCACTATCAGCCTCTGAGTGCTCCAAATCGGAACAAACTAGTCTGTCAACTGATGTGCCCGGGTAGTTTCCATTTAATTGAAATTCTGATGGACAACCATTAGTTTCTTTCATCAGTTGCCTCATATTAGCTTCATCGTGGGAGTCTACAGGATATCCACAATTTGAATCTTCGTCATCAGACATGACTACATGTTTCCTTCGACCATTATGCCTAGAAGATGCAAGAGGGGAACCAGAAGAATTGGAAAACTCGGAAATAGTGCTACGTTGAATTTCAAGCTCACAGTAATCCGTCAACGATCCATTCCTATTAATCATCTCCACCTTCATGGCCTCTATATCATCAGTCCCTATATAATTCACATTTAAATCTTTTTGCTGTTCACTTACATTAAGCTTTTCGGTAATCAACCCTTTGGAGTTTTCTTCCATTATATTTGTTTGTTTGGCAATTTCGTTTTCAATTAGATCGGATATCACTGAGGGGAAATCCCAGGGCATTATCTTCGGAAGAATCTGATGGCCAAGCTCAAGATCAAATGGACGTGAGCCATAACCTGTTTGTGCCTTTTCATCTGTACAACAACGGGAGAAATCTAAAGGTTTTGTAAATCAATACAATGGCAAGAAGATAAATGGAATTACAAATTACATCACATTCCAACATTAATTCCTAAGCACAAATATAATAACAAAAAACAGCTTTTAGAGTTGTAAGCTTTTGAAAGGACCTAATCGGGGGGAATCTGCCAACATGACAAAACAGTTAAAGAAAACGGGGAGTAAAAAAGAAAAGGAGAGAACTATTATTCACTCGCAAGATTAAAAACAGATTATTGTGCTGAAATACTAGATGACAACAACAGACATTCTTAAGTACTCCACACTTCTTATAATCCCTTCCTAAACACGTTTAAATCATGTTAACTGAAAAGCAACGTCCCCAACAGCAAAAGAAACTTAAAGACCAAAGGGTGCGGGGTGAATAATGATCACGTGATGGTCATGATTTAAAAACGAAGTTCATCATGACTACACCTGAGAAGACAAATCAATCAATAATTATAGAAACAAAATTAATCTGTATTGGTAATAAATAGTGTTCAATTAATTTTACTGCTTTTCCTAGTCCATGTTACCCTTAAATGTAGCTTCCAAAGTCAATAAATACATATGGCAAATATTTGCTTTGCTTTGACATGTACATGCTACAACCTACCACCAACGAACTAATATGGTCTACAAACACAGAAATGAACCAAATGCTGTGAGGTATACCTTTTTGAAACGTTTTACTCTGAAACCAGAATTGAAGATGCATAATGCTTTTTCGGATATCTCCATCACAAGAATGTATAAACTTCTCTAGTAAAAGAGGATGGATGTTGACTCCTTCAGCGAGACAAACCTACAGGTAATTCACATAACATTAATATAAATTTGGACAAGTTTCTTTTACTACCTGAGAACATAAACTGAAAAACATACACTGTACAAATGGCAAAGCAATTCCTTTGGTGATGGCAACACGAATGGAACATGGAGCATGTCAAACTTATGTGGCAGACCAGGATTATCACCTAATTTACATCAATATGTCTCCATAAATATGAAAATCAGAGAAAATCAGTGACTTAAGAAAAAGTGCATCATTCTAACCAAGCTGTCTTACTATTACTGGTCAATATAATTGGCCCCTTTGATGTCTCAGCAATCCGTTGTATGGCGGCCATACATCCACGATCTTCAGCAAAAAGGATGTCCACATCCTCAACTAGAACTAGTCGACGGATTTTATATTTTTCAGTATCATCATTTTCCCCATGTAACTTTAAAGTTGATCCACTATGGGTACAAGTTTCATCATCGGATATGGTTACCAGTTCATCCACTCCATTTGCTTCATCAGCAGCTTTACCACTGAGCATAGCCAGAGCTCGGGCCGATTTTGTAGAGGTCTTATGTGAACTTTCAGAGTTTCCTGATTGCCTGAAATATATACATATCAAATATTATCATAAAACAGGTTGACAGAAGCTTCTGTGGAGTAACTTGATTTTACTTGAATACAATTGAATCAAGGCAAATCGTGTAATACTGAACTTCAATAAATATCACACCCTTATTTTACTTAGACCTAGAGGTTTTAACTTGAAGGGAAGAACCAGTTTTTACATATGAACGCAGAGAATAACAAGTGATTGAAGAATGAAGCAAAAACTACAAGTCTTCAAGAATTGTTTTGGCTTCTCATAGTATGTTGAGGTAGCTTACGACAAGGAGATTTTAAAAAGACCTTATTAAGATCAAGGAAGAAATTTTAGGGTCTATTTGGACAAACTTATGCACAGAGACTTCTAAGAGATAAACAAAAAGAAAACCTAAATTGATTTTCAAAAGTTAAAATTACCTTATGCACAAGCTAATTTACAACGACTCTGGTAGCTTCTTCATATTTCTATTTTTAACTTGCACATAAGCTAACTTTAATTCATATAAAGTCAATTTCATTTTACTCCACATATTTTTCTCTCCTATTAGTTTTTATGGAGAAGTTTGTCCAAACATACCCTTAAAATCAATACAGTCGGTTTCTGTAAATAAAGAAATTATTTCGTGGCTAAGAGATAATTTTCAAAAATGTTAATGGGTTAAAAAGGTTTCATAAACACTTACATGAGTTTTGGTTTTTGAATAAGATTAACTTTACGTTGTAATTGATTACAAAACATGTTCTAGGCTTCTGGAAAACAAATGTCTCCATGGTAATCAATTACATTAGGTTACATGAACATAATTCAGCATGTTATTTTACACAAATTTAGTCCCCACATCAAAAGCCTACAACCCAAGATCTCCAGGGACTCCAACACCACTATCCCATGCTGAGTTCATAGTTGTTTAACAATTCTACTCACTTCTTTAACATCAAAATTTTATTCTGAGCCAAACTGGATAATCACACTACTGTACTTTTGAATCCTAACTAATGACAGATTGCCTTTTGCAACCTGGCATACAGTATTGTTTATCAATAACAGTTGAACGAAGGCATCTATATTTCCATGTTCAATAGCCTATTGATTTCTGAGAAATTTGAAATGCTCCTAAAAATTATAACAATCAACTAATCCAATGATATTGCACGAAAGTGAAAGTAAATGTAAGACATTTACAGTTAGTTAAAATTGCATAGCTCTAGAAGACTGGAAGTTATAGCAAGCACGGTTACAATAAATAAGCAAACCTTTTGAACCCAAGTGAATCAAGAGAATGTTCCAAGTTCCTGATAGCAGTCCCATTTGTAGAATTTGATGAATTGATCTGTTAAGACAACATGAACCATAATTAAGTTTGGCGATATTCATGGTTCAAAAGACAGATATATGACAAGGAGAGAAATTTTTTAACTAGTACATGTTTTAAGGGGACAAATACAAGAAATTGTTTCCACCATTCCTTCTCATTGTTTTAAACCAAAAATTGCCATCTTCAGACAATCATGCTTCCCCCATTGGGGAGCAAAGACAAAGCTCAAATTCAAACTTCAGAGAAGACAGCAAACTTTCATCAGGCTAAATTCAAATCTGGGTAAATAGTCACTGTACATGATCTTGAGTATTGCTTATAAGAAAATTTTAAGGTGGCTACTTACAAGACCATCAGATCCATCAATGAATATTATTACCAAAAAGTATATCCGTTTAAAAGCATAAATTAACCAAATATGTTACAAAACTGTTATACCTCTAAAATAATAAACCCTTGCTCTTTGGCACAAGCATGGACTGCTGAAGACTTGCCACTCTGCAACATCAAACTTATATTTAGCTACCAACTTGAACAGGAAGTGTTTATGCAGGAAATGAGCCTGGTTCTAGATAAAGTGATAATGATAATGCATTGCAACTAGGATAAAGTTATCCCAAGAAAGAAGCATTTAGAAGACATGAATAGTAACGTTTTAGATGTTATGCAAATAATTTGTGTTGAATTACCATGAAAAATAAAGATCAACATTCCTGAGTCCATCAAATACTATTAGAACTCAGAGAAAATTATTATTAATGATCTTTTTCTAACTATTACGACCATACACAGGTTCAAAAATAGACAGGGGAAATTAATTGCTAAAAAGGCAAAATACAGACAGAGGTTCAAAAATCAATAACTAAAAGGAGAATCGGGACTTGGCTATCGCCAGATTAACCTTGGCGAGGTAAAAGATCATTAATAAGTAATAACCTTAACACTAGTAGTACAAATAGTACAAGTGCATGCAGAGAGTTGTGACTTAGCAATAGGCACAGAAAAATTCACAAGCTTCTACTCGTTCCTGAAATTTTGAACAGAATATAAAAAGAGCCACATCTAGTTTGCTTTGGTGGTTTTCAAGAGGAATGAAAAAATTGTCAGAAAAATAATCAGTAGTGCATTACCATCTTGATTTCAAATAAGCTCTGTTTGAAAAATCCATAAGTTCTAGTACTTATCCTAAATTCATATTTTAAAATTTTAATATTAATTTTAGAAACTATCCATTATATTACAGAATAATAGTAGCCAGCAGTGTATGCATAAATGAGGTGCACAGGCCACAATTCATGTAAAGTATGTGCAGAAGTTTTGAAGTAGATTTACACACCCCAATTGGACCTGTAATTAAAAGAACTTTTGGCAGGGAATCCTTCTCATTTATATCTTCTGAATCACAGTCACTATAAGAATATTTATAATCGTCGTCGTCATCTTCAACATCTTGCATGCCACTTTTATTAGTGCCAGTGTTATCCTTCCTGCTTTTATACTGCCTTTCATGCCAACGATGTAGCCAGTCACTCAAGAAATTAACAGATTCATCATTACCACATACCTAAATTCACAACAAAAAAGGCAAAAATTAGATCATAAAATTGAAAAGGCATGCAACCTTAACATTTTTAAAAGTTACCTCAACAGCCTTCGTTGGCTTGTATTTGTTTGTCCATAAGTTGCACTCCTCCATATCTAAACAGCTACGGTAGTATGATCTCATACTGCAATGCAGATGGCAGAATACAAGGTTAAACTCACTAAAAGGAATAAACTTCCTATATATGTCTTAAGCATGTTGAACTGATGAAGTCAGTTTTTCTTTTAAAAGCAAGAGTATAATTATTTTCTCATTTACATTTCATAAATCCCAGAGCTTAACGGCCCAAAGATCACAAGTATACTTCACAGTAGGCTAGGAGAAAGATAGCCAAGAGTGCAGAAATAATTGCTGTCGTCAGGAAACCCTGACTATCAGAAGGGATAGTAAAAACTATCAAAAACCATTTTGCCTTTAGCCACAATATAATCTCAAATAAGTCAATCAATCGGTTAGGACACATAACTTCTTAGGCATAAGATTCTCTTGATTGGAACCAAAAAGCAGTCATGGCCTAACCAGTGGAAAAGATAAAGACATAGGGAGACAATTGCAAAACTTTCTATTGTATCAAAATCAAACAACTTTGACAGAATGGATCTTTCATAACTTGGCATTAGTCAGGAGTTTATTTCAATATAAGGGAAGAAAACATCAGCTGGGAGACTCCTTATTATATCATGATCATAAATTGAAAAAATATAGTTTATGAAATGAGTTACTTCTCTAGCAAGTTGCGATTTATATGGAACAAGCAATTTTCTGACTCATTCTGTGAGCTTTGGCAACTACTTTGATTCAATAATAAACATCGTCTTTTAGCTCTGACAAAGATAGAGAAATATTAGGGCTAAATTTTGACAAATTTGATAAACAGATAACTAACCGCATACATCACTATAAGCCATTAAATTTATGATTCCCAAAAGTCCTTATATATACTCTTTATATTTAGCTTATACTCCATCTTACTACTCAACAAAAAATCAGATGAACAGGAGGTGATACACTAGTATACAATAAATGAACTTTCCCTTAAATTTTTTCAACCTTCAAACATCTATTTACTAAAATATCTCTTTACTATATTGTTTGGAAGCACTTTATACATATTCCATCCAAATAATATTCTAGCTTTTATTTATTGCGGGAGATAAAGTGCAGCAAGAGGAATTACTTAGAATTTGCAAATGCATGAAATGAATATAATATATATATATATATATATATAGAGAGAGAGAGAGAGATAGAAAGCTGTAAGCATATGGGACTTATATAATGAGAAATTTCTTATTTTTAAGTATGCCGACCATACAACCAAGCAAGAATAATCAACAATACAAATTACTGAGTAATCAAGTGTCCAAAAAAGTAGTGTGCATTCATACTCTTGGTCATTTATATAACACTTAAAGGTTTCAGTATATTTATCTAACGGGCCATTGCCAAATGTACAAATGGTATTGCAATGAAGATACTTGTGTGGCATGTGTCATGCCTCTGCTAACCTTTCTTGAAGAAATCTACTCAGTGGTTCGGTATCTTTAGACTTTCTAAAAATGCCAGCTTGCACAGTTGTAGTAACAGATTCATCCACCTTCATGTCCTTGATAATTTTTGGCCAACAGTCAACCACAAATTTAGACAAAGAAGAAAGTACCTTTCATCCTCTAAACTAGTTTTAGTGGATTATCGACATACTACAGCTATGCATAGAGAGTACGTAACTGGTGACAGGGCTACAGAAGTGATTCACAAAAAATAAAGAAGAAACGATGTACCAGTTCAGCATTTTCACACGTCAGACATGCTGATTGCTCTACTAGTGAAGATGGGTTTGATGGTGATACTTCTTCCGGTTTTTTCCGAATTATAGAAAGTCTGTCTGAAGATAAGGCATTCTGAGAAATTGAAATGCCTAATCGATTCAAAGAACTGTGAAGCTTATCAAAGTTTAAGGATTCAACCGATCCCTCTAAAACAGATGCATTTACACTCTCTTGACCATAGTTCACAGAGATCATATTCTCCACAAACGTCCAGTTTCTCCAGTCAACGGATAACGTATCATCCTGCATGAACAAATTTTACACCTAACTCAATTATATGATGCTACAGAATTCAAAACCCAAACAAGATACGTACATACGTACACATATATAACACTCCTTTTATCACATGAAAGCAAAGCAATAGCAACTCCAAGGCTCCCAGCCGAAAGTAACATACCTTAACATTTTCAAATACATGAATAGGGCCGCAAGTAGCCCTTTTATGGTTACTCTTAGCTGTTGGTAAATTACTTCCTGACTCACTCACATCTTGAACTTTTTTTCCTTCTTTCCATAATGAAAAAAACGGATGTATCTGACGTCCCGCATATATCCTCGAATCTTCCTGGTTAAAGAAAAGTTTCAAATTACACAAATATCAAAGATTGTAGAACTGAAGTTAAAGCAACAATTCAAGGAAAGTTTCAGGCCAGTGTCATTTTATATTTAGAGCATTCACATGTTTCTCCTAATTTTGTAATTTTACACAATTTAAAGCACACGAGAGCGAAGGATTAAGCTATTACAGACAGAGCAAAACCAAACACACTAACCTCAGCAGCCAATTTTGCTTCTAGAAACAAATCATACACAGGTGCCTTAACCTGATCGGAATTAGTCAACACCTGCTGCGAAGTTGACCCCTTAGTGCCATTAGCAGTTGCTTTTTTCCTTGGCGTTGGACGCTGCTTGTAGAGGAAAAAGAACAATACCAAAACCACAATCAGAAACTGAAGCTCTCGATTCTCTGCCCTCAATGCATGTCAACGCATCCAGCAACAATTTATTTTACCATGACATTATCAAGCACGAGAGATAAAGCTTATAGATTTCACAAGTAAAGCTTCCAAAGAAAAATAAATTAAAGCTTTAAAATGAGAAACTAAGAGAAAAAGGAACTACCTTAGATGAAACTTTTTTCGGAGGAGTGGCTTTTGCCTTGGACCTCTTCCTCTTCTTCTTGTTATTCTCAGCCTCAGAGTAATCCTCGTCGACTTCGTCCTCTTTGTCCTTCTTCTCAACGGGCTCCGGTGGCTTGAGAGGGAAGAGCGTCGATTGAACCAGCTTCTTGCGACCACTGCGGCGGGGCGGGGCGGCACTGGAGGAAGGACTGCAGTCCATGACGGTGGACTCCATCTGGATTGAATCGAGTTGAGTTGGTGAGATCTATTGGATAGGGTTTTGGGAATTGGGAATAAAGGAAAGGGAGCGCATTACTGCCAATTGAAATTTAGGGCGATAACGATTTGGGGGGAAATCAGTTTCTATCTCATGGATCTGGAGGGAACATACAGAATATGTTTCTTTTCTGTTTTCCGTTTTTCTACTGAAAACATTATGAGATAGGAAGTAAGTTACAAAATACATAGTATCATTGTCTTTAACCTATAACAATACATAAACTAATCTTCCTTCAGGTATATATATATATATATATATATTAATTATGTGTTAAAATTAAAATATAAATTATGATAATATATGAAGAAGATATATATTTAATAGTTCTATTTTACTTTTTTACCATTAAATAAATATCTAAATACTAAAAATATCTGTGAGTATTTATTAATCTTTTTACATAGCTATTATTATTAACATTTTTTTCCTTAAATGTATATAGACGAAATGCCTATTTTGCACTTGTATAAAGAGAATGGATATACTACTTCATAATTTCCTTTTACATCATTTTTAAACTGAAATTTTTTTCTTTAATAAATAAAAAGATAATTTATTCATTTATTTAATAAAATAATCATGTTTTAAGAAAAATGACCGGTAACTTTTTTAATACTATTCTCATACAATTATATTATTTTCGTTTTTTTAATTGATTACTCGTAAAAATAATCAAATTATATAATTATATAATGTAAACAGTAAATTTATATAAATAACAAAACTAAAATTATATTTTTAAAGTTGTAGTATTTTAATGTAATTATAGATACATGGAAACACATCGTAATGTAAATTTAATTTTAAAATAACTCCTTTAAAAGTGGTATACAACCACTTTAGTCTCCCCTTTCAAGGAATCAATGTATTTTGACTTTTAATTTTTACTTTTTAAAATATTTAAATAATGAAGTAGCTATTCAAATGAAATAATGATTTTAGTTACATTTTTTATGAAAATCGTAATATAAATAGCAACTTCGGTTTTTTAAAATAAATTAAAAACAGTAATCTCGAAAATGTTTTTTCTTCTAAATATGTAACAAACATAAATAAAGTTGTTTATAGGTTCATAGCCATAATTTATTTTGAAATCTCCTTTTTACTCTGAAATTGTAAAAGTCCTTCCGTTTCCAGATTTTGTTGGGTGCCATTTTTAAATTTGTGTTCGCGTCGTGACAGATAATTATTGTTGCATCATATTATTTGTTTCCTGCACCCTATCACTTTCAAAACCTATTTTTCAAAATACAATAAATAATTCTGAAAATTCTTTTTCGGAAATCAATTACCCCTTACTTTTACGAAAAATATTTTTGGGAAATTTTTTACGAGGTGGGAGGTAAAATTTGATTGGTTGTGGGAAACTTTAGCCAACTGGACAGAATTTATGCCCACGACTAATCATTTGGTAAAGTTTGGTTCAATCCAAAAGCAAAAGGGTATTTGTTCGAAATGAATTTGGCAATTGAAATATATTTTTATACATGGAGATTAATCTTTGAAATTGGGATTATGTAATTGGTCAAAAGAAATTGTTATAAATATTTTTAATACATCATCACGCTAAATAGTTGAATAAAAATAACAAGATACTTTTACGGTGATTTTTTTTTTTTAAGCTTATAATATATTCTGATTTCCTGCAAATAATTTGACTAATGATTTTTTAGGATAAAAACAATCTAAAAACCATATTTTCTTAAACTAAAAATTTATTTTTGTGGGCTTCTAAGGAAATATATGAATTGAATTTTCTTATTATAGAAATCGTTATTTCGAAGAAATGGATTTAGAGAGAATATGATGAATTTTAATAGATTTGAGTGGATGAATATGTAGATTTAGAGGGTAAAGATAGTAAATTTAAAAATAAATTTTGTGAAAATTAATAAATGATTTGAGTGATATGATAAATTAAAAAAAATTATAATAGATAAAATTTTAAAATTATCTAATTACCCTTAAGATAAAAATAAAAATAAATAATTTTTAAATAAGTTTAAAATATTAAATTTTAATAATAATATTAATTATTATATACATATATTATTAATTATTGTATGTTATTATTAATTATTATAATATATATATATATATATATATATTATTAAAAGATTATATATATATATATATATAAATATAAATATTATACTAATATTTTTATTATATATTTTTTTATTATTAATTATTACTAATGAAAATAAATGCAGTATTCACATTTTTTTATTTTTATAGAAATTTAGTCAAGATAAATAAATAATATATAATTAATTTTTAAAATAATTATTAAATGTAAAATAAGTAAAATATAATATGTACACAAAATAAATTTTTAAAGTAACAATTAAAGATAAAATAAATTTTTAAAATAACGGTTAAAAATAAATTATTTATAAAATAATTAATTTATAAAATAATAATTAAAATTAAAACAAAATGTGAATATCAAGGAGAATATCATTATAAATATATGTTATTAATAATAATTATAATTATTATATATATACATATAAATATATCTTATTATTATTTATTATTATTATTATTTTATTATATATACTAAAATAAAAATATAATTATTGATAATAATCTATAACAATATATAAAGGGGATTCTCCTTTTTGTGTTCACATTTCAAAATACTAATTTTACCCTTTAAATATAATAATTTATTAAATTTTTAAAAATTGATCATTATTTTTATAAGTTTTTTATAAAATCGATTATCTCTACTTCTTCTCTTATTCTTTATTTATCAATGATTATTTCACTTTATTCTTAATAAATATAATTTTAATTTATATATTAACTTAATATTATTATAATATTATCACCTATTAATATAATATCACACATATTTAAAAAATACATACACTGCGATAAGGTTTATATTTACGTTAATATATATAATGGTTATAACTAAGAAGAAGGTTACAAATAAAGTTATTATTAATCTCTTCAAATAGTTGCACAATTGAACGAATGAAATTTGAGACTAATTTTTCAAATTCATCTGTAATTTTTCATTCAAATAATTTTTAAGGAACATGAAATTTATTTTCTATTTATTTTCACAAATCCACTGATTTAAACTTTTTCATCAAACAATTAGAGTCTAATAGATATCCAATATACTATCGAATGAATTTTTTAAACTGTCATTTAAATTTTAACTGCTCTAATTCCCATCGTCAAACTTTTCACTCATTTTACATTATGCAAATTTAAATAGCGGACGTACCTAAAACAGTTGAACCCCTAAAACTGTTGCAAGAAGTAGTAAAGAAATCAATAAACACGTCAAAACGTAGATCAACTTCCCAATTTTATTTTATTATTTTAAAAAAGAATTTAGTTTTGCTTCCATCATTGGACTCTCAATTAGCCAAGGTATCGTATTGTATCAGCATAGAGAAAGACAGCAAGAAAACTAAAATTCCTTGCCCAAACGCCTCAAAAAGCAAACTATACCAACCAATATACTTCGACAATGCGGGCCACACCACACCACATGTTAAATTATCGAAAACCAAACAACTAAATTACCCAAACATCCCCAACCTTCGTTGCTCCAAAGGACAAAACCATAATAATTCATTTCAAATTTTGAATCTGACATTCCAGTAAGTAAAATTTAAAAAAAAAAAATCAGTGGATTTTTGGATTCACATTTTATTAATTTGGGTTATGAGAGAGAAGGACAAAAATGTCCAGCGAAGCAACTAAAAGGTTGAAATCTCTATGATGAGAGTATGACCAGTGAGAAACAGTGTCCTTGTGTTGTGGCTCTATGGAACACACCTGTCTTCTACTCTAAACTCTCTTTCGCTTTTCAAAGAGAAACTTTTCCCCTCCCCAACACAACCCAACACAACACTCTTCTCTCTGCGCCTTCACTTCTCAGAGAGGGAGAACACTCCTCAAAAAACCCTAAACTCCTTCCTCTTCCTACACTCCGACATCCTAGAATCAGTTTCCCACATTGTACCCTGTTGCCTGAAAACTTAAACCTCTTAACTTAACTACCTTCACTCTCTCTTTCTATTTTCAGAATGCCAAACCCAAAGCACCTTCTGCAGGCTACACTGTTCCTCTCGTTACTTCTTCAGGCCCTGTGCAAATCCACCATCGAGCCATGCTCCAACTCCGACTCATGCAACGCGCTTCTGGGATACACCCTTTACACTGACCTCAAAGTCTCCGAAGTGGCCTCGCTCTTCCAAATCGACCCCATCGCGCTTCTCACCGCGAATGCCATCGACATCTCCTACCCCGACGTCGAGCACCACATCCTCCCTTCCAAGCTCTTCCTCAAGATCCCCATCTCCTGCTCCTGCGTCGACGGCATTCGCAAGTCCGTCGCCACCAACTACAAGACGCGCCCCTCCGACACCCTCTCCTCTATCGCCGACTCCGTCTACGGCGGCCTCGTCTCCTCCGACCAGCTGCGCGAGGCCAATTCCATTCCCGACCCCTCCGTCCTCGATGTCGGACAGAACCTCGTCGTGCCTCTCCCCTGCACCTGCTTCAACGGCTCCGACAACTCTCTCCCCGCCATCTACCTCTCTTACGTCGTTCGCCCCGTTGATTCCCTCGCTGCCATTGCTGCCAGGTACTTCACCACGCTTACAGATTTGATGAATGTCAATGCCATGGGAAGCACTGCCATTAACGACGGAGATATCCTTGCTGTTCCAATACCCGGTAATAAACTAATGCTTGCTTTTCTTTCTTTTTCCTTTTTTTTCTCTGCAATTTATAATTTTCTCTTCGATTTCTAACTCTCTATCTCTCGTGTTGCAGCATGTGCTTCGAATTTTCCTAAATCCGCCTCTGATTTTGGCTTGCTTGTCCCTAATGGCAGCTATGCCATTACCGCGGGGCACTGCGTTCAGTGTAGCTGTGGACCGAAAAACTTGAAGTACTAACTAAGCAACCGTTTGTTTTCTGTTCTTAATTTGTTTTTTCCTCTTCCACTACTGCATAACCTAGAATCTCTTTTTGGGTGTGAAGTGAAAAATGGTCTCTATAGTGTTTGAGGAGGTGCTGTTTCTTCTGGTGTTTAATGGTTTCTTAATTTTCTTGTAGTCTGTACTGTATGCCGGCTTCTCTAGCTGTTTCTTGCTCCAGCATGCAATGTAGAGGCAGCAACCTTATGCTTGGGAATGTTACAGTGCAGCAGACTAGTGGTGGTTGCAATGTTACTTCTTGCGATTATGATGGCATTGTTAATGGCACCATAGCAACAACGTATGTTTACTTTCTTTGCACATGTGGTTCTAACCTAGCTTTTCTACATTGTGTATTTTGTTGTACTATTCTGAGTTTAAGCTTGCTTAATTTCTGTTTTCGTCTTGCAGGTTGTCCCCTTCTCTTCAGCCTCGATGTCCGGGTTAGTGTTACATAAACACAGCTCAAATGCATAATGCATTTTATTTTGAATGATTTATTTACTGAGATGTGTTGATATGACAAAAACAATGTACATAAGTCGAAGGAAAGGGACCTCCTACCTCTTGAACTTACTTTTGGAGTTAAAATTTGTAAACTCAAATTCTAAGATGACAAAAGAGCATTGCATCTCCTATTTAGCCACTTGGGCCAAGCATGCCTTGTTTCTGAGTATATAACAACTTTAAATATCTGAAATTCTTAATTTGGTTTCATGTTAGAGATATACAAACGATGGATGTCCATGCAAATTTTGAGTTTATAACTTTATTTGCAGAACTAAAATTTAGTTAGGTTTGATGTTGTGTAGCATTTTTATCGGGACTAAACTGATGGATCATCAGGGATGTTCCAGTTGCAGTTCCTAATTTAACATACTCCAATGAAACTCACCCCCAAAAGAGAACTTGGTGGCACAAAGATACCTTGTATTCCCTGAAAAGTCTTATAAACATATTTCAAATGATGTTGCAGGTCCACAGGAATTTCCTCCTCTTGTTGCCCCACCTACCACGGTTGCAAAAGACACAGTGTTTGGACCAGCACCAGCACCACTGTTCGATGGAGCAGGTCCTATGTCGCCTATATCCTCAGTGGTTCCTTCAACGGGGCTTCCAGGATTCTCTCCTGCAAATGGTCCTATTAGCGGCATTTCTTCTGGTGCTTCTGCTGCATGCTCCTTGGCGAAACCATTGCCCACTTTGACGTATGCACTTGTGTTATTGCTTGTAAAGTTCATGATACCCGTGGCATTGTAATCTTATCAATTTTGTGGTGGGTTCAGTTTGCCTGCTACTTTCTTTGTCACGGGTGCTCCTTGTAGTTGCTGATATTCTTCTGTACTCTTGTACTCATTCGTGAATCTGGAAAACTATGGAATTTCGGGTTTCATCACAAGCTTAGCCATTTATGTTTTCCGTTTTGCTTAATTATCTTGTTTAACTATTGTCAGTGATTCTTGGTATAATCTGTATAGAAGCTTTGAATTTGACTGTGTCGCCATTCAGTGATTAACTTTTTAATGGAGCGCCAAGTTAATTAACATTCTTGGTTTCTCCCCGATCTTAAATACCTTTGGATATTTGATAACATTTTTCTGTAGCATGGTCCAATTTAGGAGTGTAACTTTATAATGCAAATAAGAACGAAAACACATGTTACTGAAATAGTGACATTTCAGCTGACAAATCTAATAACCATGGGACATTTTTGAACTTCACACCGTTACAGGAAAGAACACAAATTAATTTTTTGGTAAGAAAGAATACGCATTTTTTAGAATTTAATTTCAACATATTGATATTACAAGCTTAAATTTTTTATATATATATATATATATATATATATATATATATATATATATATATATATATATATTACTTAACTAGTTATAGTATAAGCTTACTAGATGAAAAGTAATACTTAGGCTTTAACATAAATTAAATCCAGTTTTATAACCTACTACCGAATTCCAAAAGGCTTATAAAATCAATCCTTCAATTTCTTAAGTTTGATCTAATCTTGCATAGAGAAATACATGGGTTAAACATTAAATTTAATTCATGATCCAATTTGGACTTATGCTCAACTTTTTTTTTTCTTTTCCTATTTTGTTTTACCTTCACTTTGTCTCTTCTCCAAAGTATCACATCTAATAACATTCGTCATAAAGAATAAGATCAAAACATTTTATAGAATTAAAAAAAAAACTAGAATCTAAATAGAATCCAAAATTTTAAAAACACTTGACCAAACTAAAATTAGTCCCATATTTTTATTTGTTACTATTTTATTAGGAAAATGGCATTTGGGCCTGAAGCCCGGGATGTTTTATTGTATGCGCTCCAATAAAACATGAGCTGCCAAGAAATGAATTGAAAGTGAAAGCAAAAGCAGTTGAAGGGACACAGCACCAGCACACACACCATGCCTTCTGCACCTTCCAAAATCTACGCAGGTTCTGTGTACTCTCTCAATCTCTTATTCTCTTATTCTCTCCACTCACCATGCTTTCGTTGCAGACGATGTGAGCCTTCTGGTTGTGACGCTAGACACCAATCCTTTCTTCTGGGCCACTTTCCCCTTCCCCTTCGCCGAGTTCCTCTCCCAAGTAATTTCCGTTCCCAAACCACTTCACCACTCCCGTTCCGTTCCAATCTCAATGTTCTTGTTTCATTTCCCAGGTACTCGCCTTTCTCAACTCGATCCTGCTCCTCGGCCAGCTCAACCAGGTCATCGTCATCGCCACTGGATGCAACTCCTGCGCCTATGTTTACGATTCCTCTTCCGAACGGAGCCACGGTGCCACCACCGGTACAATGCCCGCGCTTTATTCCAACCTACTCCACAATCTCAACGAGTTTCTCGCTAAGGACCGGCAATTAGACGCTTCTCAAAAACCGGGAACCGTGCCTTCTTCGCTCTTATCGGGCTCCTTGTCCATGGCGCTTTGTTGTATCCTTATCGCCGATTCAGTTTCCAAGTTCTTTGGATTCACGCTTATGAAATTGAAAACACCTTATGTTGCTAATAAGCTCTACCTTTTATTTGTTTTACCTGATTGGATTGTCAGATATACAGAGAGCTTTTCGTTTAGGACCCATGCCTCCGCAGCCTCGGGTATGTGTTTATGCGTCAATTTGATATTGCATTTTGTAGTTACTTGAATGTGGTGATGAGTTGCAACGGCCACTGGAACTGTTAGCCAACTATGATTAATGGGGATTCCTATGAGTTTGATATTAGACTTTGCAAATGATATGCTTGTTTTTTCCGTCATCTAATGTTGCTATTGCGGGACTTACACTTTGTTACACTCTTCTTTTTGGTACTGGAAGTTTCATTCATGCTAAATATGCCATTTACTTTTTGTTTTTGCTTGTTTGTAATATGAGAAAGCTTTAAGGTTTTGTTTCCTCTGTAAACTTTTCCATGGCTAAAATTGAGTTGGATACTACAAGTTATTATTTTAATATCTAGTTGATTTTGAGCTACAATAAACTCAAGACAATTTTTGAAAACTCCTGCTGCTACCTCGTTTACATGTTTTGTCTTATCTTTGGCTGTTTATGTTTCAGTAATCTTGTATTTTTCAGCCAATCTCCAGTTTTGTTGTTTTTCTTTTATTTTGGCTTTTGTTTCCAATTTTTTGTTTATAAATAATTGCTATTTTACCTACTTACTGATTTATGAACAGATTTTATGTTTGCAAGGGACTGCCGATGGACCAGAACAGTGTGACTCACAATCTTTACCTTCTATATATTTAATATTGCATTGACCTTTCACTATAAATAAAACCTTCTATCCTTTTCAGGTATGTGGCAATCATGAATGCAATATTCTCTGCACAGCGTTCTACTGTATGTACTGAATCTTTGCCTTTAATTTTCTTCTTCAAACTTTGGCTTTTTTCTTGGCAAGAGACTGTTAAGTAGTCAGGCATCTTTGAGCAATATATTTGTTTAGCTAATGCATGAAGATTGTTTGTATTTTTATTTGAAACTAGTATTTATGTCCAAGTAACATTTTATATTGTAGGTTCCTATAGATTCTTGTTATATTGGCTCCAACAACTCTGCATTCCTCCAGCAGGTAATAAAGCACGCACACACATTGAATGAGTTGATGTTGCAGTTGTAGAATATGTTTAACTGAATATGGTCACTTCTTGTGTTATGAATGACAGGCTTCATACATAACTGGTGGAATATATTACAAGCCTCCTCAACTGGACGGGCTTTATCAATATCTTTCAGTAAGCTTGTTTTTAATTGTCTGTTTTTAAGCATTGGTGTGTCTTGCAGTATAGTTTTTTTGCTAGTCAGTCAATGCTGTAATTTTACCATTGAGAAAGCCGTGGTCACCAAATATTAGTGGCTCTGGCCTCTCCTCACCAAAATCCAAACTCATCTCCCTTGTTTGTGTAATGCCAAAACAGTCCTCCCTTTTATCTTTTTGTTGAAACTTGAATTCAACTATGGTTTATGGGGATATAATACTTTTCTTCTAATTCTGTTGTTAGGAATCCAAGTGTGAGTTTAAGTCTCACATTGGTTAGAAATGAGAAAGTAGAGTACTATATAAGGATAAAGACCCATAAACTCATTGTCTTAAGGTTTTTGGTTGAGAGTAGTGTCAATGTCTTATGTGGTTGAACTCAAGTCTCATTGGTGTTTGTATCTCCTCAGTGAAACCCCGTCTATAAACCTGGAAGACAGGGAAAATAATCCATAAATTGAGATTCATAGAAGCATGTCACTTCCTTAAAGTCCATACACCGACTTGAATGCAATTGTTAAGAAGTTGTTTTGCAACCATGTATCATATACAATTTAAAAGATTTATTTGTGGTATGGAGACATCTGAGATGGTGAGACACAATATATATTGCTGATACTGGTGTGTTGCTTAAATCTGTCAATAAAACAAGGACTGAAATCATGGCTGTGTCACCTTCATTCCCTGCTTTAGGGTTGGTGAAAACTTTTTTCTCACATTAGGATTGGCATCATTGTGAAATAAGTTACTAACCTCGATGACTTTAAAAGACCTGCAAGAAAAATGACTGGCATGCTCTTATGTTTTTGTTGTATGTCTTCTTTCCGGTGAGGAAGTTGTTTTACAGACATAATCAGTTTAAAATTTGATGACACAGCTAGTTGCTATTAAACAAATATGTCCTTAAATCTATTGGCAAAAATCTATTTGATAATACAAGTTTTTTATAGTGTGGGACTGGAGCTCTTTCTTTCATGGTTGCTCCTCAAGATAGGTGGTTACATCATATTGGTCTGGTACAAACTACTTAGTGGTGGTGAGGTCCTTTTTGGGTCAGCATAAATGTTGGAAAATCTTTCAAAATCAGGTATTTTGGTGTTGTGTGCAAAGTGGGCAAACACAGTCCTAGTTACTTGGCTTAACAGTGGAATGAGTATTGCGCTACCACAGGGTTAAACTTCTACAAAGGGCTTATGCACACACTGTGCAAATCAAACTCAATGATTATCTTCATACCTCCCCTCTTCTATCTGTTCCAACCCATTACACAATCAGCTCATTCCTCTTTCTCTGTCATGTCTACATGCTCTCCCTACGCCTTCTTATTTTTTATATCTCTTTGATATGGGCATGGGTAGGTGATATGCTAAATTTTGGTCTAATTTTCTTTTAGGGTTCTAACTGGTCAAGTTTAGGTTTTGTTTTATTGAGTATGTAGTTCCTAAAACAGAATGAAGCAATTAACTTGTTGTTTTCTTCTAGGGAAGCAAATCAGCAACCAAATAATGTAGTAAAAGTGAAAACCTAATGAAATAAATCATTACCTGAAACTTAAAAGATTGGTTTATGAAAGGGAATAAACAAATTATCATTCTTTTTCAAATCAGGTTTGAATTATGTCTTTTCAATTTTACCTTTTGTCTTACTTCTGACACTAATCTAACCTTGTGTATGCAGACAGTTTTTGCAACTGATTTACATTCTCGTGCATTTTTAAGGCTTCCTAAATCTGTGGGTGTGGATTTTCGTGCATCGTAAGTTTTTCCATAGTTAATCTTTTCCTGTTTATGTTTTTTGTATTTTCATTTTCTTTCCCTCTCTGTTTCTTCTTTCTCTTCTGTAACTACAAACATTCGGACAAAACCAGTTATCTTTAAACTTGTTTTTTTCTCCAATTATTCTTTTTTTTTTGTCTTCCCTTTTGAATTTGTGATCGGTTGAAGACTCTGTTTTTGTAAACAAGACAACAATTTATGCGATCACTAACCCAACTTTTAAAGCCTAAATTCATTTAATATCAACACATAACCAAGGGACATTTGTAGTTTACCTCCTTGTTACGGATTAGTACATTGTTAAAATTATTCGCACCGAGCATTGGATTTCTTTGGATGGATGATATATTTAATGTAATTTTAGTGGATTTAAACAAAGTGTGTTAAAGTACTTAGTCTTGCATTTTAATCATGGCAATCTTCTTCATTTACTGTAGAATTGGCTATCTACAAGTTGTGTGTGTTGAAGTCCTACTCCTAAATTGTATGAATTGTGCAGGTGCTTCTGCCATAAGCGAACAATTGACATGGGATTCGTATGTTCTGTATGCTTGTCCATATTCTGTGAGCATCATGATAAGTGTTCAACCTGTGGGTAAGTGTTTATTTCCTCAACTTAGCCTTTTTCATTCTGTTTCCATACAGTTCCTCCACATGTTATGGATCAAATGGGTGTAGATATTCATTATTTAGTTAGCAGAGTAGCAATCGGTTCAACTTTTACAGAACTCTTTCTTTTGAATTGTATTACTTTACTAGTTTATTATCAGACTGCTGTTACTTTTTAGATAATTTGATACAATTATCAGTTTCTCTCTTTAGCTGATTTTTATAGCCGTAGGGGAAAGACTGTGTCTCATATAGGGTTTAGCATGTCAGGAATAGCTATGAGATGAGGAAGACAAACCCAGCTGATTAATGTGAAATTTTCAGCCCTCTATTTGAATGATCTCATGATAATACAGACCCAATGTTCTCTTGAAGCAAGAATCGGCATGTGCTATGTATATTTTGTATTATGTTCAACCGTGTTCATTTTTAAAGAAAGTTAAAATTTAGTCTATGGACCGTATTTGTTACTGAAAGATAAATTTTTTTCATCACATAAAAACTTGTTAATGAATTCAATAGTAGTTTTTAGCATACAAAGTTTAGCCATGTACTAGTTTGCCATCGGATCTCTATTGGTAGATGAATGTCCTGACTATACTTGCTTTTCTTCATGTTTAAGTTTGTCAATTCAAACTTGTATATGCAGTATGCTCGTTATTTCTAATCTCTAAAGCAAATTAGAATGTGAGATCTGAAATGAAACTTTTGACATGCTTGAGAGTTTTAAGGGAAAAATAAGTTCCTTGTGAATTTATCATCCAGGAGGATGTAATTTAATGAGAATATAGAAAGACTAGTCAAAAGCAGCAGTCTTGAAATATGTGATAGATAAATTGTTGTGCGTCTGGTAGTTTGAAAATAGAAAATCAAGTTCTGTTAATCATGAGTTGAAGTTTCACAGTTGGTTACACAAGAATGTTAAAAAAAATAGAAAAGAGAAGCACAAATGTGAATGCATATTAGACGGAAACAACATTCAGGATGTTGAATGGAAACTTGATCAGTTGACGCTGCATTTTTATAATTTGCCTATTTGTTATGTTTTGTTTTTTCACTTCTGCAGGTCTGTATTTGGTCAAGCTCAACTAGATGCTTCAGCAGCTAACAGGAAAAGAAAGGCGTGAATTGGGTGCGCAGCGTACTTTGTCACACCATGAGAGCTGATCGATTTAAGTTCTCTTCATACACGTGGCATAATGAAATTTTGGCGTCAAATTTATTTCCCGTCTGTCTTGGTGGGAAACTGAAGTTCGTTGTGTAATTATTGCAGGCCTATAAAAGTGATCATCGATCTGAAAGTTTCATTAATTGCTTAACAGGATCTCTTCATATTGGGGCTGCATAAAAGGCATTTTATATGATAATTTCATTTGCTGTTGAAATCGATGATTTGGATTATGTTCAGTATGTTGGCTAAGTTCTTCTCTTTTACATAGGGATGTCAAAATAGACCAGGTCCGCCAGCCCACCAAAGAAAGGGTGGGTCGGGTTAAAATTTTCAGCCCGTCAATCCGTTGTAATCCGACCTGCCTAGCCCACCAGTTTAGTGGACCAAAACAGGTCAGCCTGTCAACCCGTTTTTTTTTTTAATTTTTTTATGTTTAAAATTAAAAATAATTAAAAATAATATTTTTTATATTATATAAATAATTTTATATATATAATAGATTTATAAACAAAAATTTATAAAAAGTTAAAAAAATTAAAAAAAATTAAAAAAAAAGGTTAGCCTGTGGGTTAGCTCGACCTGTTTTTGGCGAGTCACAGGTGGGTCAGTTCAAAACGGGTTGGGTGGACTAGTCCAAAATGGGTCGGGTCGGCCGGTTTTGCCATCCCTAATTTTAGAGCATCCAATGCTTCATGATGAGTTATGGTGAATTTTTGTTGTATTGTAGAAGGTCTACAAGACTATATTAAAAGGTATAGAAGACATTGTAATAAATAAAGTGGATTTAGATGTCGAGTCTCCAAGGCTAGTTGATTCATTTGTTTCTTGATGCTTGACATAAGGAAGTATTCAAACAGGTCTTGTTTTAATGGAGAATATTTTAATGGTTGATTTTAATATCAATACATGAAATTATATTAAAAGTTCAGTTGGATTTTAGCCATTGGGACGAATTTGCATTAACTAAATTTCGCAAGAAATTACTCACTAATATGTTAACTTAAAGGGTTCACTAGTATATAATATAATTTAGCACCAATGTCTTATTTTTTAAAAGATAGAACAGTGGCTATATTTAGTCCTCGTAAATGAAACTCTAGTGTCCATTTACTTTAATTTGAAGTTCACCCATCTTTCTCAGTTTCTTTCTCGTCCAAATATCTCAACCTTGCAACCACAGGAATTTGTTCCCTACTGCCTTAATCACTTCCTCTTTGAGTAAAATTTGAGATCATAAAAGATCTCAACATTTAGGTCTGCCTCAAGTCGGTCATCAGACATTGTGACTTGCCTCTTGTAATGACTATGTGTTCAACACCTTAAGGTAGATACACTCATAACATGCAATCAAAGTTGTTGGTTTTGTCAGCAATGATAAAGGGAATAATGTTAAGGGATTTTGTAAGTTGTGTGTGTGGCTTGGACTTGTCAACTTGATTGGATGGTGTTGATAATAGTGGGGTGTTTAATACTGGATTGGATGGTGTTGGAGAAGAGTTAGTATTGACAGAATCGTACATTTTGGCCAAGGAAAAGGCTTTCATGATGGTGGTTGGTTGAAACATCAGCACCATCATCTGCACATCATGTTTCACACTCCCAAGAAAACAACTAAGTTGATGTGATTGAGACAAGTCAACTCGAGATACAATTGCATCAAATGCTTCATGATATATATTCAGTGATAAAGTCTTTTTGTCGAAGTTGCGTCAACTCAGCCATGGGATCATCACAGATTTCACCAAAATGATCCAACAAAGTACACGTATAGTCTTCCCACGAAGGTAAATTATTCAAACCTATTGTTTTGACATATGCATTATGCCACCGAAGTGCCTTCCCTTCAAAATGCACCACTGCGAGCCTAACCTTGTAATTGTTAGGTGTTTGATCAATGGAAAAAACGTTTCACATTGAATTATCCAAACGAGCCAATCGCATATTACAAGAACATGGCCTAACATTGTTACCCGAATCATCAATTTTTTGGTGTTCGTATCGCTGAAACATTTCCTAAAGGTATTGCTGTAGAGAAGTGCCTAGGGTCATGAACTTTTCTTCCATCTTTGAACTGAGACGCTCTTCAACATTGCGAAGGTGAGCTTGATTTCTTGTGTTATCAACCATGGCGGAAGCGTAGTTGGAAAGTTACTTCTAATACCAATGTAATAGTAGAACTAGGAGATGAATCAATTCTCTCGAAGAACTACCAAGGATTGTAGGGAATCCAATTTGTAGAATGGAAACCGAATATGAATCGTATTGAATATTCACAGATTACAAGAATTGTTTTCCATCCAACAAACACCGCCCATGGTTCATATATTTGCTATATATTCCTTTTCTAATTGTCTAATGAAATACCTTACAACTCTTTGTAATTACAATTTTTCCTAACATTTTCTTTATTTATTTTAAGTCCTGTATCAATCCCTCCCACTTAAGCAAATCCTTGTCCTCAAGGATTAAAATATGGAAACCGCCCCAATCTTATCCACAATAAGACAAGGTCCATAATATTGGAGCTAGTTTGGCATTGTTCTGAAAGGCCACAAATAGTTGCCTATAAGGATGTAGCTTGACAAAAGCCAAATCACCAATATCAAATGATCTTTCAGGTTTGTTTGTTAGCTAACTATTTAATTCTCTCCTGTGCTCGTTTCATGTGGAATTTGACTAGCTTAAGTTGTTCCTCCATTTTCTGGAAACTTTTATCAACAAGTTCAATCTTAGACTCTTCAGGCAAATATGGTAAGTAGGCGGGTGGAACTTGACCATAAACAATCTCGTACGGGCTGGCTTTAACAATATTGTGATACGTAGTGTTGTACCACCATTCCGCCAAAGGAAGCCACTTTGACCATTGCTTCGGATCATCCAAACACATACATCTCAAGTATGTTTCAATGCATATGTTCACTACTTCAGTCTGACCATATGTTTGAGGATGGTAGATTGTAGAGAGCTGCACCTGAACTCCTTGGTAAACCATGAACTCCTTCCAAAATCGACTAACAAAAATGGGATCTCCGTCAGACGTGATGGAGGCTAGAAACCTATGTAATTTGAAGATGTTATCCATGAAGCATTGAGCCACATTTGCAGCAAGGTAGGGATGTTGCAAGGTCATGAAGTGAGTAGTTTTGCTCAATCTATCAACTACCATAAATATAACATGTTTTCTATACGAATTGGGAAGACCTATGAAGTCCATGGTAATGTGTTGCCAAACTAAGTCAGGAACGGGTAGTGGTTGTAGTAAATCAGGGGATGCAGCATTATCATATTTGTATTTCTGACATGTACTACACTATTGAACAAATCTTTTGACCTCATTAGTCATGCCCTTCTAATATACTACAACCTTCATTCTTTAGAGAGTAGCGTCTCGCCCTAAATAGCCTCCACAAGTTGTAGAGTGTAACCATGTAAGAATTAATTTTCTTAACTCTTGATCTTTGCCCATCACTAGCCTCTCTTTCCTTTTGAGTTCCCCCTTACCCAATTATAATGTCTATGAGATAAAGGGTCTTGTTGTAGTTCTACAATGAGCTTATGTAAGTCTGCATCAACTAGACATGATGCTTTGATCTTGTCCATGAGGTATGAATCAGGTTGGTGAATCACCAGGGCATCACATTGCACCCTAGAAAGTGCATCAACGACCACATTCTTCGTACCTTGTTTATACTCAATTATAAAGTCGTATTCCATTAATTTCACCAACCATTTTTGTAGGAAAGTTGTTGATAACCTTTGCTCCAAGATGTACTTAAGGCTTCTATGATTGATCTTGATTACAAACTGTTTGTGAAGCAAGTAATGCCTCCACTTTTGGATCGCAAACACCACCGCGAGTAATTCTTTTTCATATGCTGACAGGGATTGTTGCTGTTGACTTAAACTTTTGTTGATAAATGCTATGGGATGACGATCCTGCATTAGCACCGTGCCCACTCCCAAACCTGAAGTGTCCACCTCCACTACAAAAACTTTAGAGAAATCTGGTAGAGCCAAAACTAGTCCATCTACTATCACCGCGAATAAAACTCCTTTTGAATTACAATACAAACAAAATCCAAGTTTTTCCACTTTAAAAGTGTTTAATTGTTTGAGCTATGGTTCCACCAATCTTCCTCATCAAAAATTTGATGTCTGTGCTAGGCGTGGGTTTTTTTAGGATACCAAACAAACACAAAATGTTATCTTATTTTATAATAAAGAAATTTATCTCTCTAAAAATGTTTTCTTTGATGAAGCAACTTTCCTTTTAAAAAACATCAGTTCTCAACCTAATAATTCTGAGCCAAATTCCCAACACATCCTTCCATCCAATTTTGTTGACACCTGTACCTTTAATCTCAACATTTTTCGGCCCAATCCTACATCATGTTCCACATCCCCTGACCCTCATCCCTCTTCACCTACACTTTCTCCCCTACCTACCCAAGTTCACCATCTGTAATAAAATTGTAACCTCTTCGCTGCTCCACCCGTCCTTATCATCGTCTTCTTTAACTTAATGACTATGAAGGTATTGCTTGCCTTGGTAATTCAATCATTTCTTCAAAGTCCTCTCTCCATTCATCTTCAAGGTATCTTATCATTTTTACTTTTCTCTTGATTATTCTCGTCTTTCTCCTTGTCCTGGAAATGATCTCATTTTTAGCATAAATTCATCGTCTCATTTACTTGATTTTAGTGATGTTGATTGGGTTACTTGTGTTGACGCTCGTCATTCCGTCACTGACTACTGCTTTTTTTATTGACAACTCCTTAGTTTTCGGGAAAAGAAATAAACAATCCACAATCTTTAGTTCATATGCTGGGATAGAATACTGAGCTCCTGCATCAGCTACTTGTGAGCTCCATGTATATTTGCTTGTGATTTGCAAGCTCCTTCTTAGAAGTATTATGTCTTGAATTGTGACAGTCAAATTGCTTTTACATAAGTACTAATCACATCTTTCATGAAAAAATTAAACACTTAAAATAGACTCTCACCTTATTTGGAAGAAATTACTTTTTTTGCCTCATGAAACTTTTTTCAATTTCCTCTTCTCATCAACTAACAAACATTTTTACTAAAGCTTTGCCTCCAAAGTTGTTTCATTTCAATATTTCCAAGTTTGAGCTGCATGAATTATTTGAACCTCCAAGCAAATAATCGTAGTATGCAACAACAGAAACAACCTCTGAAGAGAATTTTTATAATATGCTATGAAATTTGTTATGTAATATTCTAGAACATGAGGTATATTTTTTTCTTATTATTTACCTTTTTGTCTTATTTTCTTTATGTACGTTGTATATATTATGATATAGAACATTTAATAAGATTAAAAACCTTTTTCAGCACTCTTTTTTTGAAAGTTTTCCTTTGTTTTTTCTTTAATTCTAAAAGAAAACTGCATTTCTTTTTAATCCTTCCTGCGTTTGTTTTTTTAGTTTTAATCTCCTCTTTATTGAATATAAATAATATAATTTTAAATCTTTAACTAATTTCAAATGGAGGTAATAGTAGATGGTTGTTGAAAAAGAATATATAAAGAAAAAAATTGATAAATATGTAAATTTTAATCACTAAATTTTAATTTAATAATTGCTGACAATTAATCAAAACTAGTGAATCATTATTAATTTATTCATGGTAAAAACTTTTCTGCTCCATCATGAATCATATAACACTATTCTTGTCCACTCAACCAACTCAACGTATATACCTTAATACTCATTTTTTTATGTCGCAGGAGAAATTGTCTGAGGCTTTTTAATTATCCCAGACTCTTTGTAATTTAAGCATAGGCTCATATATTTTGGTTAATCTTTGCTATCGTATATATCTTTTAAAAATAAATAAAACTCAAAATGTATGATATTATAAAAGAAGTATTTAAATTTAATTTACGTAAAACGCTAAAAATATACAATAATATTACAAAAGAACTTTTTAATTAAGTATTTTTAAAATTTTAACGAAAAATTCAAGAATAACATGTGTTATGCAATACATTATATATATATATATATATATATATATATATTTTATATGTTATATAAAAATATTTTCTTTTTTATATATATTTTATCTCGTATTTTATTTATTAAGTAATTTTTTTATTATAATTATAAAAATAAAATAAATAGTTTTTTATTTATTTTATAATTAATAATTTATTATAAGTAATTATTTATTTTAAAAAAGTGTTAAATTGAAAAAAATGATTAAATAAAAAATATTTAAATTTAGAAAAACGGATCACTTTTTAATACAATTATTTTAATGTAAAAAATCGTTATTAAAAGGTCTATATATATAAAAAAAAATTATGTACAGAAAATTATCTTTTATATAATGTATAAATTTGTATTTCATTATTTTTATAATAAAATAATAATTTTTTACTATAAGTATATAAAAGTAAAAATATATAATTTTTATAATTTTTTTGTAAATAATTTTTATTTATTTTGCATATAATTTATTTATTATATGTACGTGTTTTAGTTGTAAAATAGTAACCGAGTTAAGAAAAAATCTCAAATAAAAAATTATTTAAATAGAAATGATGTCAAATTATTAATGCTCATCTTTTAATTTAAAATATTTTAATTTAAAGAGTAAAATAAAAAAAAAGTGTTTTATATAGTTTATAATTTTATTGTAATTATTTATTTATTTATTTTATATGTAACAACCAAAACTTATATTCGAAAATAAGGTATTTCAAAATAAATTTACATTTTATATTTTTTATATTTGATAATGAAATACTAAAAAATGCATTTAAAATGAATTCATGAATACTTCAAAATATAAATTAGGGAACTTAATACATTTTTCTTAAACTACAATTCATCATCTTTGTAATATTTCTTCCATTCTTCCCACTTAGATATCTTCCTCTATATTTGAGTTGGATACTAATTGAGTCAGTATAATCTCATATAACAAATCTCATTTCAATACATTTTGACTCATCATAGATTAGCATTCTCCTTGGAAATAACTAATTTGATTATTAATATCACACAAATTTTCACAAACATTCTTACATTAACCATCATAGCTTAATACAATCATTATTACAGTTTGTGGCATGAAAAGAATAGTTATATAGTAAATTATAAATCACTATTCTAACAAGTCAAAGTCTTATAATGGTTGCAAGCTCATGCCATCAATCCATATCAGTACCACATATAATTCAAAGCATTAATTCTATACCCTCATTTTACTCTAATTCAATTATACAAGTCTAATAATTCTCAACACATTCTCATGATTCATAATCAATCCAGTTTAATTATAGATATCTAACTAATTCAAACCAACCAATTGCTCAAATCACATATATGTAAACCCAACACCACCTACCCTCTCAATACCTTTCCATCATCACTCAAACCAACTAACAACTCACATAATAGGATATATAAGTCCAACATAACCCACTCTCTCAATATCTTTCCATTATCATTCACAATACAATATAAATTCAATATAAACTCTCCCTATAATCACATTCAACAATAAAATTTCTTCATTTATTTCGTAGAACCCATTTAAGAAGATCACATGTATTATCAAGTTCAATAATGGTAATAAAATAAATCTCCATGTCATTGGTCTCATTCTTTCTCATTGTTCTCAATCCATTTAACAAATTTATTAAAAAAGAAGAAGAAGAAAACATGCAAACCATTCAATTATATTTATAAAGGACTAGCTTCCCTTAATGATAAAGTTTATCTAACTCTATTCTCATCCCTTAAACAACATCACACACAAAAATTACTATCTACAAAATTAAGAACGATCAAAGCAAAATTTTCAGGATCATAAAGAGAGAGGGTTTAGTTAAGAAGGAAAGAGGCGACATGAAATTGAATATGGCCTTGCATGTAAGGGAAAATAGGTTGCTCTTAGAAAATGGGTAAAATTTTCGAACTCACCATTAAGAGAAATTGATTGAGGGTTTTGATAGGATTCTTTGTGTAGATTACTTCAGCCGTGTTGATTCTTTAGAAAGGATGGAAGCTAATTCAAAATTTTGGATGAAAAAGAAAATTTGTTTGGAGAGCTATGTTTGTTTATAGGAAAGAAAAGAGTTTTCTGAATAATAAATTTTTGGGATTCTCACTGTATATGAAAAAGACAAGACACCAATGCCTTTTATAAAGATGTTAATGTAATTATTTTAATTTAAAATTTATTATTTAAAGAGAAAATTTAGATAAAGATGATGATCATGATAATAATGATAAGATTAAAAAAATATTTATTAGTTTTATTCTTTATTTTAATATTTTTGATTTGATTTTTTTTAAAATTTAATTGTTTTTTAAACTAAAATAAATAGTTACAATAAAAATATTATTTATAAGATAAATACTTGATCTATAATAAATTGTAAAAATTATTTATATTTATTTTTATAATAATAATAATAATTTTATTATTTTTTATTATATTACCTATAAATTAAAAAATATATCAAAATTTTAGAAAAGAGAGAAAAACACGCTAGAGAAAATTCATTGATAAATAGTTGAGATTTTGAAAAAAAATAATTCATTGATAATTTTTTTTAACATAAAATTCGGAAGTAATTAATTTGAGAGTTATAAAAGTTATTTTTTTAAAGATAGAACAATGGGTTAAGTCCTCACATAGAAATCAGGAGAAAATAGCAAAATAAAAGAAAAGTGGGAGAAAGTTTGAGAATTAAATAATTAGTGACATAGGAGAAGCATACGTATCCATCCACTGGGGTACATCAGAAGCTCTGTTGTTACGAACACAGTACTGAGAAAGTGTACCCTAATTTGAATACAATTCATGCAATTTCACGCCAATTAGCGGAGTGAGAATTGAAAGTTGAGAATTTGCAGTGAGAGAAAGAGACATGGCCGAAGACAGTGAGGGGATGAAGAAAGGGGAGAATATAGAGTCTCAGATTGAAACCGCTATGCGCTCTCGCGTCTCTCACTTCAAGGAACAATCCGAGTAAGCAACTCTTCTCTATTTCTTCTTATTCTTCTTCTTCATTCTCATTATTCTGAAATCTTATGTATCGTTCTTTATGTTTCGCCTTTTGAATGCAGCTCTTTGACGTTCGAGGGTGTTCGTCGATTGCTTGAGAAGGACTTGGGATTGGAGGAGTATGCTCTGGATGTGCACAAGAGATTTATTAAGCAATGTTTGCTCAAGGTACTCCTTTTCTTCTCAATTCGAATCCCTAATTTCAACATAGTCAGAATGCATAAGTGGAAGCTTCTAGGGCTTTATAGTTTTCTGTTATTCACTAGTGGATGCACACGATAACCAACCCTAAGTGCCCAACCATTAACCTCGTCCGCATTACAATTAGAAGCGCTCTGGAGTCGCAGAGTTCTCTTTTAAATCCTATGATTCAGAGTCTCTTCTACTGTTGGTTAACATGTGGTAACTGAATAAGTTGGTTGTCAATCACCATGTGAAATTCACATTTGCCTTTACTTGGTCTTGAGGGATTGCCGTTCTCTTTATTTAACCCGGACCTCAATGTGGGGGTGTTTTTATGATTATTAGTATAAGTACGATTGACAAGAGTATGGTGTCGAATAGATTATTTACTACTACAGCTACTATTTGCCAGTAGTGACGGTAACAATTTTCTTTGTAATATATTTGTATTGCGATTGGTTTAGTTTTATGAATTCTGATGTTGCGAAGAATGCTTGGGTTTTGTTCTTATTTCTCAATATCAATGTGTTTTTCTTTACCTCATTGCTGGTAGTGCTTAGAAGGGGTCGTTGATGATGATGCCCCAAGGATATCGGAGAAGGCAGGGGAGAATGGTGCAGATACACAAGAGTCTGAAGAACCAAAAGAAAAGCGTGAATTAAAAGATGAGAAGGATGTTTGCCCTGAAGATGAGGAGAAAATGGAAGACTCTCCTGTGTTAGGTCTTCTTAAAGAACAAAAAAGGGCTAAACTTGAAACCAAGGATGATAAAGGCAATGGAAACAAAGTCGTTCCAAGTGAAGCCCTTATTATGAAAGCTGTTAGAAAAAGATCTTCGTACATCAAGGCTAATGCAGAGTATGCTGCTATTTTTTCAATTATTTATCACTCTGATTACTTTTTGTGAGATGCACTGCATGTCCTTACTTTGGTTAATTTATGCACACCAACTGTTAATTTCAGGTCAATCACTATGGCTGGTCTTCGTCGACAATTGGAGGAAGATCTTAAGCTTGATAAATTTACACTTGATCCCTATAAGAAGTTTATAAGTCAACAGCTTGATGAGGTGAGTGAAAAATCTTTTAAGTCTCGTTGATGCCCATAAGAAGCACAAACTCACTATCTGATGCTTAGCATGTCTCTTTCAAATGTGAAGGTCTTAGCGTCTTCTGTAGTTTCAGAACCTGCAAAGAATGCTAAGAAAATTGAAAAGAAAAAACCTGATACCAAAGTAACTAAAAAGGTCAGGAGTGAAGAAAACTCTGATACTTCAGATAAGGAGACTGATGAGGAAGAGAGTGAGGAAGATGAAGTTAAACCTAGGAAAAAGGTTGTTCCTAAAGGAAAGGTTAAGACTCCTGTTCAATCCAAAAAACGGAAAGCAGAGGAGACTGATCTGTCCAGTAAGAAAAGGATCAAGCCTGCTAAAGCAGCCTCAGAAGAGATCAGTGATACAGAGGATAATGGGAAAAACTCTGAAGATGATCAGTCCCATTCATCATCCGAGAAAGCTTCCAAGGTCATACTAAATTATTGTTTTTGTGCTGATTGCAATAGGAACCCCTGGTATAAGTTGAAATGTTATGGCCATAGTTATAATTATTGAAAAATTACTATCTATTTGCTGCATAACAACCCTTATATTATTAATCTTGTCCTTGTGAGTGAATTTCCATGAAGCTGTACTCCACATTTTTTTATTTAATTTCTACTAGTTAAGATCTATATGAGGTTTATTTCATTGAATTATAACTTTCTTTTTTCTCCTGAACTACAGAAAAAAGAGGTTTCAGCCCCTGTGTATGGAAAACGTGTGGAGCACTTAAAGTCTGTCATTAAAGCATGTGGAATGGGGTAATTTTCGTCTTTGGGTTCCCTTTTATGATCCTGGATATTTTTTCAGGATGATAGTTTGATGTTACATATTTGTATCACAGTGTTCCTCCCTCAATTTACAAAAAGATCAAGCAAGTGCCTGAAAACAAACGGGAAGGACAACTAATCAAGGAGTTGGAGGAAATATTGTCTAGAGAAGGATTATCTTCTAATCCATCTGAAAAGGGTGAGTTCATGTTTAGTAATATTCCTTCATCCCTGGGTATCAGCTGTAATATTTCATCCTGATTGAAAAAAATATGCATTCCTTTGTCAAAGAAGCCCTTGGGGTTGTTCTTATCAGCTGTGTCCACTTATCTTTCATGCAACCCAAACGACTGAAACCTTTGCTAGTTTTACCTTGGTATTTGTTTAGTTATGATAAATTTTTAGATGTGAGAAATCAAAATCAATTATTAGTGTTGTATCAATTGTCCCATAACCTGTCAACAAACCTTTGCTAGTGTTCTCAACAAAATTAAATTGTCCCATAATTTGTCCATACTTTAAAATGAATTAAGCTACGTGACATTTTAGGGCATTGCCTTGATTCAGTATGTATACTGTGGAGTGAAAACATAACATCGCAACTCAGAAATAAAATTTGGACACTTTTTCCTAGTAATATATTATAGGAATAAGATGTATGGAGGGGGTGTAATTGAATAAAACTAATGTACCATGATAGTGCCAAAAGGCTCGTCCCTCGCCATGTGAATGTATGAGAGGGTGTCATTGTATACAGTCTTACCCTTAAAGAGACTATTTTCGGATTAAAACCCATTACCAATTGGCCACCAAGGTGCTACTTTACCTGTGCATTACATGTCCTCTACCAGTGTAAATGAACGGAAAGTTAAAAATGAGTATTTGTCCTTTAAAATTTTATAGTTTGGTAGGTTACTCTAATCAGGGTTGAGAATAACCCACTATAGTGCTACTACAGCGCTATGGAGGATGGGAGTGGTGCAGTTAAGTGTTACAGCTACCGTAGATGCTATTTAAGGCTGGAGTGAAGAGAGTCACGGAACTTTCACATCACTCCCATGAGTGCTGTGCTGTTCCCTCAAACTATTTTGTTGCTACTGCCCTTCTACCTCTTCTCCATTCGATACTTCTACCCTCTTTCTTTGTCGCTGCGAAGCTGTGTTTTGCTCTCCATCTTTGCTGTCTAAACTTTCACGATGAGAGACTGACTGCGATGAGCTGCTGGAGTGTTAGAACCGGGCCTTAGGGTTATATCAAAGAAAATGTTAGAATTGGGCCAATGGGCCCAAACACTCCTAAGTGATTTTCTCCTTTTTTTTTGTTTTTGGTTTGTTGGGCTCCTCTTGAGTCTAGTTTAGCGTATCTTTCTGTTTTTTAATAAAGCATAGCATATTATATAATAAATAAACTAATGATATAAGTATATAAAAATGTAATAAACTATTTGAAGCATAACATATAAGATACTAAACTAAATAAGTAATGATAGTAATAAAAACTAACTAAAACATTACAAAATATCTTAAATTAAACACAAATAGCACTAAAAATATAATTAACTAAACAACAATAATAAGAGAAAGCGCAATAAACTATTTAAAGTATAACATCCAATATACCATAAATTAAATCATAATTATGACCAAAAAAAAATTCAGAATAGCGGCTATCTTGTTATGTATTACATTGATATCACAGTTTCTGGGCTGGCTGCACGCCACTATATCTTGGATGTAAAATGCCTAATATCTTGAAAGCAGATGGAAGGTATTGTAATTTCACTCAACCTCAGAGGAGATTGGGTTGGTGTAATCTTCCCTGTTTATTAGGACATAACGGTATTACATTGAGCAGTAGATATGTCAGGCTTTGATTTAATGGCTACTATTTCCACTTTTCTGATGTTTACTCACTTACTCAGAAATCAAGGAAGTAAAAAGGAAGAAGGCAAGAGCCAAAGAACTTGAGGGTATTGACGTAAGTAATATTGTTTCAAGTTCTCGTAGAAGGTCAACAAGTAGTTATATTGCTCCTCCACCTCCAAAGCCCAAGGTTCCAGTTGAAACTAGTGGCAACGGGGCTGAAGGTGGTGATAATGACGAAGACAATGATAATGAAGAGGATGAAGAAGACGAGGAAGAGGATAGTGGCAGCGAAGAAGCTGACGATGATGGAAGTCAGAGTGAAGAATTTAATGATGGTAAGTATATTTAAAATATGTTAAGGCTTTGCCCTGTTTTCAAGTTATTGGTCATGTCAGATATCATAGATTTGGGAATCAAGTTTTCTGTAGTACTTTTTGTTGTGGTTGAGTAGTTTGCTGTTAACTGCTTTGATAGGATCGAATTGTCATCGACAGAGGGTATAGTTTTCTTATAACCATAGTATTGGTATGAATTATTTATTTCCGAATGCAATGCTTAATACTAGTGGTATTCCCCCCCTCCCAATGTAGTTTATTCTGTATCCAAAGCGACATCATCCATGTAACCAAAGTTCCATTTGGCACTAGGTATAAATGATTTCAACATTTTATAGCATTGGGCCAGCCCTTTTAGGTTCCATTTGATATCTATCTGATATTGAAGGCATTATTTAAAATATCGAGATATTAGTCTTCATATCTGATGAACCAATATTGTAATTTGTCATATATCTGTTTCCTATTCTCTAAGATACTTTATTGATGAAGTGTCCAATCTTATGAATCGATGATGCTTTTATGATGACAGTTATTTACAATTATTTATGTTGACCATGTCTAAGAAATATGATCTTAATTTAAACCCCAGCAATTGCAATTATATATTTATTATATTTTAAGAAATTTTATACATTTTAAAGTTGTATCTATTATATACTGTTATTTTCAAAATAGGAATAAGTATATATTATCGTATGGGATATGCATAGTATTTGATACACATGTCATATCCGTGTTACCATTGTATTCTGGGACACTTGGATTGAACATGGCCTTTGATTAGAAATCCGGGCTTTTGAATATGCTGAATACAAAACAGACAATGGAAGCTAATCACAGCACAATTAAATAATCTTTGTTTGAAGAATCACTCTAGGAAAATAAAGACTCTTTCCAAGTTTTCCCCTGAAGTTTCTAATAGTGGTGGGTGATGAAATATTATTACTCCGCTATACGGAGCACTAGTGAAACCATGGTGAATTATCTTCTCTGTGACGATGTGTTACATGGCTTTTGCTTTTTCATGAATTGGTCGTCCTTAACGTTCTCTGTTTTATGCAGACGAAGAAGACAGTGATTGAACACGGGGAGATTCCACAATAATCAAGGAGATTTTTTCATAATTCATTAGGAGGTGATGATGTATAATGTAATGTCTTGTAGTGTGTTTGGTCTTCTACCCTTTTATTTTCTGTTGTTCCAAAATATCAGTGTGATAATGGCCAGTACTTGTTGCTAGTTGCAGAAGTATTAATTTAGTTTCTTCCTTGGCAGTTGATAGGTACTTCTGTTTTGACAGTATTGGTTTTAATTTAGTATATTTTGATTTCCCCTAGGAAACACGTTTACAGATAGATTACCATATCTCAACCATAGGTGGCAGCATGGTCGTCTGTTGATATTTGTCCAAGTTCTGTTTATCTTGCTTTTAGGTCCACACTTAAGCTAAACCTGAGAATTCAGATGAAATTGAATTGTTTAAATCATTAGATTAGTTTGAAAGATACAACTTTGCGCACCCTCACTTCACTTCAACTTCTTTGTTAAAGTCCATAATTTCTGTTTGAGAAAAATCTTATTTCATTTTAAATTATAACATCAAATTTGAACCCAGATGGTGGATCCCGTTTATGTAGTTTGACTTCGTTTTGGACTGTATTTTTTGGCTCTTTGGATTAGAGTATTTGCCAGGGCGCCTTGATTTCTGAGTTGCCAACAATGGACATTATTTGTCTTTCAGTGAGCTTTGGTCGGATTCTACTTTGGGTTATCATTTTCGAAAAGAAAAATCAACAAGACTGACCAGCATAAAAATTCTTAACATGACTGAAAAAGGTAGCTTAAATTTCATTTGAAATCATTGATATGGAACTAATTCTTAACATGTATTTGATTGATTAATTGATTAATTTCATATGGAACTAGAGAAACTTTACATGCTGTCAAATAAGCATCATTTATATAATAAAAAAACTATTGATTTAATAGCGTATAATCGTTGGAATAGAGAAAAAACGGTAAGGAGATGAACATTTAAAGCAAAACAGAGTATTTGATCTTATGAAATGTTTTTTTTTTATTGATACAAGTGCACTTGCAAGTCTTTTAACGTAGTAACAAAACAATGGTTCAGGCGTCATGGGTCGAGTTTATATTAAGCAAGAATGTGAAGCTTGATTCTTGGGAATGACGTGAGGATATTTTTGAAGACAGTTATAATTTTAATATTTTTAAGTAGTTATTAATACCTTTTTAAATGTTCTTAGAAGTTTATTAAATGCAAGCGTGTATAAAACTTCTTATCTGAAATTACGATTTTATCATTAAAAGAAATAATTAATCTATCAAAACATCTAAATATTTAACTCACGAAGATAAGTTGTTAACTAATGGGTTGTTTATTTAAGATGTGTATCTAGATTGTGATTCTTTAAAATATTTTTTTTTATAACGTTTTTAAAAAGTTGTTGGTTCAAATGAAATTGGATTTGGTTTCTTTAATCCAGATCTTGAATTTGAATATTTTAAATGGATAAAAAGGAGGTTGGAAAAAGAAATTTCACTAAAAATGACTAGTCGGTTTTTTTTTATACATATTATTAATAAAATTGGTAGCTAATCCATACCAATAATATGGTTATAAAAAACTTTGCACCTGTTAACTTGGTGATAAAAAAAAGTTGTAGTGAATGACTCGTTATCTACACTAAATTCTAAAAATACCATTTAACTTGCATCTCGTACTTTCCAATTTTCCCCTTTCAAACGCAAGAGACACCACTTATTATGTTGATATCTCCTAATAAGACAAAAATCTAGGCAAGAACTAAAAGTGTTTATAGGTTCAAATCAACTCAATAATACAAAACGAATTAATTAAATTGGTTAGCATTTTAGTCTAATTAATTCATCATAAAATAAATGATTTACAAATAAAATGAATTCAAACCAAACTAATGATATGAATTTTTCATTTGTTGATTATTATGCATGAAACTTTATGTTATAATCTTCTACAATTATATATGTTTTTATTGTATTTTTTAGTACTATTTTTCTCATTTACATGAGTCTTAGCCTAATACTTTCATATTTGTATTATTTTTCTTGTATGCTATATTATCTTGATACGCTAATAAATGATGAATCCATCAACATGTGCCAATTGAGTTGCAATGTATTTGTTCATTCGTATTGATGCTTGAAGTATCGTAACTCTTACTAAAAAAATAAAATTAAAAAGTTGATGTAAGAAAATTACAATGAAACACTGTTTGCACCTTTTAACAATTGAATTATATGTAAATTTTAGATAATTATTTTTCAAAACAAATACATACTGCGAAACCTAATCGATTTAAAATGAATCAATCTATTTTAGTTAGGTTGATTTAGTTTATGCCAAAAAATTTAATCAATCAAAACTGTTGAAGTTTAATTAATTATAATTTTATTTTATTCCTAGTCTTATCCAAACTAAGTTGTAAATATCTTAATCACTTAAGCCAATTCCTAATAAGAGAAAAATTGAGCAGCGAGACGCTACTTAAGTTGTATCTTTTATTAGAAAAAAAAAAATCATACATAACCAAATCACCCATTTTCATAAATATATTTTTCTGTTTTACATGGAAATATATTTTTAATTATTAATTTGACCAGAAATCCTACTTTATACTTTATATTCAATCATCGACACCACGTGTAATTAATGATAAACGAGTGATCAACAACTAAATGATTACACTTTCTTAATTTTAAAAATTGGACAACTAAAAAGCATTCGAAAAAACAAAAATTACATATTGAATATTGTAAGAGAAAAGAAATGCATTTTCTTTTTCAAGATAATTAGGTTTCATGCATGACTGGCTTTGCACATAGCGTGAGTATTAAATGCAAGTGTTTGCTTCCTTTCAAATCGATCAAACTACTTTCTAAAAGTTTCTTTTAAATGACACTTTAAAAGTGACTTTGTGAAAAATTTAAACTATTTACGTTTTTCTTTTCCGAAATGCATGTATTAATATAAATAAGTAGTATCGAATTTATACATATTTTTTAGTAACTTCATGGCTAGCTTTGTAACCAATAAGGTTAAATGCAAAAATGTATTGAAATAGTGAACAAATTATATACTATTTTCTTCCCGTACAATGAATCATACACAAAATAATTTGTAAAGGGTATTAGCTTAAAGAGTAGATGTTGATATTCATCTAAATGTGGCTCTGCCACTTAAAAAAGGCACATATTTTTGTGGTGCACTAAATTAAAGCTTCTGCATTATGTAACAAAATAATAGTAAAGTAGGAAAAAGAAAAAAAAATGAAATAAGAGCTTTTTGATGCAATTATAAAATTAATTAAACTTACAAATGTGTGATGTGATTGTAACTTTTGAGAATTGTTTTCCTAACCACTACATAAAATACGTGCCACAGAACACAAACTTTATGACAAATAACGTAGCACACAAAAACACGCTCAATAATGTTATGTTTCGTTTAAGATTGCTCATGCAAAAAAGTGATGTTCGTGACTAGGTATTTTGATGTTGGATTTTTTGGAACTTTGCTGATTTTAAACAATTATAAAGCCATTGTTATCTCCAGAAAAGTACTCTGGTCTTTATATTCGGTCAAAAAGGTGAGTTTTCTTTAGCAAGAAAGTAGTAGGTATCGTCAAATTTGTGTGTCTGGGACATGCACACTTTAATCTTGTACAATAATAGATGCATCATCTTATGCCAATCGTAGCTATAGTGTCTCCTCCGAACTCCAAAGAACATAAATGAAATCGCCATCGATGATGCATCCATCTTAATTTATCAGCATTGGCCATTTGTACTGATCTATCACGTTCAGTTGAAGAACTTCAAAAGTTCAAGAAGCCTCTAACATCTCTCTATCATTCAATACTTCTTCAAAAATTGAATAATATATCTCTAATTCAGACTTAACTAATAGCCATGATAATTGTTTATCAGAGATGTTACATTAATTAGAAATAAGATAAATTTATAATATATAAATGAATATAAACTTTACTTTACAAGCAAGTTTATAAAGTTCAGTTAAATATAAAATTTATCCTAACAAAATTTGTTGTTTGTTGGGATTACTGTGTTACATGTTACTGGACAACTGTCATACTACTATTAATATCTAATTTTATTTTTGAAATGTTTTGTTGTAAATAATATATTAAAGATCTCGTATCGATTAAAAATAACACAAATTTATAATATATAAATGATATAAATCTTCTCTTTCGATAGATTATTTAATTTGACTCTTCTATTTACATTAAGTAAGTCCAAACTAAATTAAGAATATGAAATCTCACATAACAAATTACTGATATGTTATTAGCAGGATTTTGTTTCGGTGTGTTTGGATATATAAGAGGGTTGGAGCATCTCAATTGCTCCACAACTAATATATTTCTTTGTCGATAAAGAAAAAACAAATCACTGGTATATTAGTAATAAAAGATGTTTTTGAATTTGAAAGTAGAAGGGTGGAAGTTTGTGATGGATAAGTTGGGAGATTTGATAAGTTATGATGAAGGGTTGGTTGGACCTACAAGGCATTAAGAGCATGAGTTGGAGAGGATTAGCTACCACTTTTCATAGGAGGAATGCTTAAACAAGAAAGGTAGGGTTGCGTCAAACTCAAGTGTATCTCGGTCTCATGTTCTAGCTATTGCTCAGGACATTCCAGAACAAAAGTGGTACCACCAATCAAATTCATGCAAATCAGAATGGAAACCCAAATCATCCACCAATTTGGGGTGCAAATATTCAACTCAGAATCTACCCTCAAGATTCTCATCATTAATTTACCCATACTTTTCTTTCCTGTGCCGTGATGTTTAGCAGATGTTGCTTTTGTGCTTACCAATTGCAAGGAAATATGAAATGTTCATTTTTGTTTTTTGAATTATAATTTAATATAGTTGAGATTGTGAGATAATGATGCATGCATATCCTATCCCCTAAGTTGTAGGTGTATGAAGTGTGTCTGAATTTGCCTACTTCCAACGGAACAAAAGAATTTGGAGGATGACAGGGAAACAACAAAGAGAGAACATTGATCCTTAACAGTGAATTGCAAAGGTTATGTCGGTCGTGGGAGGGCTAATAATACTAATGTCATGACCTACAACCCATGGACATTGGAAAAGTAACCCATCAACTTGAAACCAGTACACTTCAACTTCTCACAACACAACCCTTTTATTTCCTAATTCAATGCATACTCTCTCACTAAATTATTGGAACAAAACTTACTTACTATCACAAACAAGATATTTTATTTTATATACTTCACTTCTCAATACACTGTTTAAATGGCTGTTTCTCATAACATTTTCATATTTTTATTCTCTATCATCCTTTTTTGATAGAGTTATTTACACACACCGATAAGGTGGCAAAACGGATTTGATCCGTCTTGTCCTTTCTTGATACGTAAGAAACGGGTTGGGTTGGATCGGTTCTTCATTAAAAATATGTCAAAAATTATAATTCGTTCCGTTATTTTTTTTTTTAAATTTGTTTATTTATATATTTTTAAATAAATATTTAAAATATTTAATTGATCAATTAATATTTTTAATTAGATAAATTAAAATAATTATTATATTTACATATCAAATTATTCTATTATAATTAATAATTAGAATTTAATTTATAAGTATCAGTAATTTGTATTTTAATAATATTGTTTATTTAAATTTATATAAAAATATATTATATAAAAAGTTTCATTTCTTAATTATTTTTAATTTTTAAAATTAAATAAAAATATATATAAATGGGTTAAGAGATTAGAATATTGATCCATCAGTTTAACGGATCAGATAAAACGAACTGAGAGATTAAAAACTCTGGAACTATTTTTTTTACGAACTACCGACCGACCTATTTTTACACACCTAAATATATGCATGGTATTTGTCTTCATGAAAAATATAGTATTAATTTATTAGGTTTAATTATTTTTACAGTGCTAAGTTATTAATTTTTATTTATTCAATGATGTCTGTCTTGCTGCATGTGAGGTGTAGAACATTAGATCCCTCACGTGTTGCTTAATTAGGAGGGGAATCTTTGTGACAGAGTTAAGTTGGAAGGAATCTGAATTGATTCTCTTCGTTGTACGTGTACTACTGTTTGGAGCAATAATCGAATTGCTGACACGAAAACCACATCGTCAAATCCTAGAATATTTTGTACCAAAAAATTCCTCCAACAATTCACACATGCACACACATAATGCCATATCCAGATAATAATTAATGTTAGGTTTACTTCTCATCAACCCACTTACCTTAATCCTTTTAAGTGAGAGAACTTAAGTCCCTTGACTTCGCTGTCTAGTTCTCTTTATATCAATATTCAATCAAATTTCTCAACTACAATTGAATAAAGAAAACGATACACTTTCATTATATAAAAAAAATTAAAATATATATTTAATCTTTATTTTCGTTCAGTTTTATCATTTTAATTTTAATATTGTTTTGTTTTCCATCAAGTTCCAAATTTCGTCAATTTTATTAATTCGGTCTTTTTTACTAACATCATTTAAATGTTTAAATAATTATCGGTAATGAATAGTGATTGACACGGGTTACTTTGTAATTTTTTTTTAAATTTTTTTCAGTGTGTTGGAGTAATGTTTTATATTCAATTTGGTTTATATATTCATTATTTTTATTCAATTTAGTCCCAATTTTTTTTAAATCGAACAATTTTGTCTCTCTCCAAATTGGCACCAAATTTAATTTTTATATAAATTTTATAATGACGTTTTTATTAAAATTCACAATTTTTATTAAATATTTTGGTTTTGGGTTACAATTAATTTAAAATTAGCACGAAAATTTTAAGAATGAGAACTAATTTTAAAATTTTAGATAAATAATGTTAGTTCGCATCTTAAAATTTTCGTTATAGTTTTAAACTAATTGTAACCTTAACCCAAAAATAAATAAAAATATGAATTTTAATAAAAACATGATTATAACTTTTATATGCAAATTAAATTTGGTATCAATTTTTAGATGAACAAAATTGCTCAATTTTAAACAAAATTGGAACTAAATTGTACAAAAATAATGAATATAGAGATTAAATTGGATATAAAACATTGACTCTGACACATGGCACACTACTGACACGTGGACATTTAGAAAAAATTAAAAATTTTAAAAAAATACACTAAGTGACATATGACGATTATTGCTCATTACTGCTAATTATTTAAATGATGTTTAACAAAAATGACCAATTTAAATAAAATTGGCGAAAATTTAAATCAGATTGAAAAAAAAAATAATATTAAGATTAAAATGATAAAACAGAGGAAAAATAGAGATCAAATATATATTTTAACCGACAAAAATAAACATTACCCATATTTGAGTCTTTCTCGGTCTCAAAATTTCAGCATATAAAATGTATGGAAATATGATTCCAAAAGCATTGAAACTTTTTCATAATAGGTTTTAGATAGAGGTGTTTAAGTTGTCTAAAAATAAATAAATTAAGCCCTAAAACAATGCCACTTATTGTTATCTTGAGATAGAATTGAAGTTGTCCGATTATTACGTATGTCCACACAACAAACATCATTTTTCCTATTTTGATATTCATGAAAGTTCTTAACTCTTTTCCAAGTGATCATTCGACCAACACCTTCAAAAGCTAGCAAACTATAACAAATATTAAGTGCAAGAAATTAACTTTAAACTTAAAAAATAATTTATTAACAACAAAAAACGCGAACGCAGTTAAAATACAAAATACACAAAAGGATGTTGCATAATAGTATTTAAAATACTTTTTTTTTGAAAAAATATGTATAGATGAGAAATACAAATAATAGTATATAAGAGCTAGATTGAATGTGATAGTTGCATTGATGAATTACATAACTAGTTCTTTTTTGGGTGAGTAGGTAATCAAAATGATGATTGAATAACTCATATTAACCTATTTACATATATATATATATATATATATATATATATATATA
>Ga0214544_1001439_pt1 | contig 49434 bp, 41 predicted proteins | sample CNSS3metaG_FD_160074 | JGI IMG/M metagenome (GOLD analysis project Ga0214544, IMG submission 160074) | Root nodule microbial communities from cowpea collected in UCLA plant growth center, Los Angeles, California, USA - CNSS3 | ecosystem: Host-associated > Plants > Roots > Nodule | place: USA...
ATTTATTTAAATGTTAGAAAATATAAAGGTAACATTTTCTTTAAATGTTAGAAAATGTATAGGTAACATTTTTCAAATGTTACTAAAAAGTTAAATTTGCAACATTTTTTAAATGTTAGTAAAAATGTTAATCGGTAACATTTTTAAAAATGATACCAATAATACTTAAAAATGTTGCTAAAACCTTTTGGTAACATACACTATACATAACATGTGTATAAATGTTACCTTTGCAAATAGTAACATTTTTTTAGGTTTTAGCAACATTTTTTAATTGTTATTATAGTTAATATTTGTAGTAGTGCACTCACTTTACGAAATAAGAAAATGAGACAAGGAAATATTATTAATATTATAATAATTAAGTCACTTTTAGCATAACACTAGTTTAACATTCTTATTTTACATGTGGCTTAAAATTTGATGGCACAAATTTTATTGGGAATGATGGTTTGAATAATGAAGATATATGGCTCATAAAAGTCAGGTTCACAAACTAAAATACACATGAAATTAAAGATATTATGGCAAAATAAATTTAGAGAAAAATGATCTCTAGAATAGAGACAAAATGAAAAATATAAGATTATGTTTCAAGAACAAAGAACATCATCATGTATCCAACATTCACTATTATTTTTGGAGAAAAAGCCAATTCAATTTCACATTGAGAGCCTTATAGAGGTGATCAATCACATACCTCTTCAAAACTAGGTGTAATTTCATAAGTGGATTGGTGAAAGTATTAGGGATCAAACTAATATAAAAAACCTTTTAAAAGTATCTTAACCATGATCACTTTCGCAACACAATCCTGAACACTTCATACATATTATGAAACTCAAAACTAGGTGTAATTTCGTAAGTGGATAGGTGAAAGTATTAGGGATCAAACTAATATAGAAAACCTTTTTGTCCCAACCGTACCCGAGTACACGGCCCCCAAAGAGCACAAGGTCGCATACCATGCAAAGACGCCTTCGCACAGAACTACACGGCCCCCAAAGAGCACGATGGCCGCCTACCACGCAGGAACACCTCCACATGGAGAACACGGCCCCCACCTAGCCTCACACACCCCTTCACGAAGACACTCCTTCTAAACAACACGGCCTACAACTAGAACCCTGTGGCCGCCTACCTTGCGAAAGGCACCCTTCCAAAGGAAAAACCACCCTCGACGCATCTCATGGCCGAGTACCGAGTACCGGGTACTGCCAACATTCGAAGGACCCCTTGGTAAATTCCCCCCTTAACACTGGATCGTAAAATAAGCCAGAAAAGAGATATTGGGCCCAAAGGCCCATTACAGGTAGGACCCACAGGTACAAAAGTATAAATAGCACACTATTCTATGCATTGATTACACATTAAATTATTCTCTGAAACCCTGACATCACCAGTGCTGACTTAGGCATCAGAGTGTCTTTTGCAGGTCCCCTGCGCCGCCCTCAGGCCCCCCTTTGAAGTAAAAGAAGACCGACCCGAAGCAAGACGTTCGAGACCCTTGCCTGATTTGTGGACTACAGACCTCGGTTCCGTAAGAACACTTTTAAAAGTATCTTAATCATGATCACTTTCGCAACACAATCCTGAACACTTCATACACATTATGAAACTCAACTCAGATTTGTGAAATTAATGTGTAAAAAGGAATAAGGACCAAGTTCAGCCATTGCAATTGTCACGAAAATCATTTAATGTTACCCTCACTTCCTAAACTTTGATAATATAGTATACAGTAGAAAATAGCATATTTGATGACCCAAATCACATAGTAGATTGTAAAATTTACAGAGCTCATTGTCCATCACATAAAAATTATCATAATAAATTATTGTCAATTATATAGGATTACTGTATCAAAACTTATGCAACACTTATAAAATTAATTGACAAATGGACTACATCTATGAAAATAATTTACCATGTGAGTATCTCATATTATCCACATATCACATGTATGGAAAATTTCCAACATTCTCCACATTTATCTAATTATAAATCAATACAACAATACAAGAAACTAAATACAAGGATCATGGTGATTGATCCTTCAAAATGAGTATTATCTCCCATGTATCACAATATATCAAGTCTCTTATCAAAAGCTCTTAACTAATGAATAAACCATATGTTTATTTTGGGTCAAACGAAATTTCTCAAAATAAACAAATATGTGCAAGCCAAAATGAGAAAAAAATGAATAAGAGTTTTATCAAAGTAAAATTAATGATTGCCACAATGCTGAACCAAGTCCCATTTGCACTAAATGAACCTTAAAATTCTTTAATGGCATGCCTTTAGTCAAAGGATCGACAATCATCAACTCAGTGCTAACATGTTCAATGACCACTTAACACATTCTCTTATAGCTAGATATTTAATGTTAATGACCTAGCTAGTAATTGAATTCATAACTCTAAACCCATATATAAAAACTCTTCAACCATACACCATCTGAGGTAGCTTTAAAATTTGAAACAAACTCAACCTTAATAGTAGAAGTAGTAGTCAAAGTATGCTTTTTGCTGCTCCAAAATATAGCTCCACTAGTTAGAATAAAAATATAACCAAAAGTTGATTTTCTAGTATTAATGCAACCAACAAAATCTAAATAGAAGTAGCCTACCACCTCCAAACTATCAGTTTGTCTGTGTATGAGCATGAAATATTTTTATCCTTGAAGATATTTGTTTACCTTCTTTGCAACTTTCTAGTGGTCAACACCTGGATTACTCTAATATCTCTCAAAACTCTAACTGTGAAATGTCTGGTTTGGTACGAACTTAAGCATACATTAAACTTTCAACAACTGAAGCATATGAAACATTTTTCATCTGTTCTCGTTCAAGATAATTTTTGACTTCATTTTTGACTTCAATGTTATAATCTGATTATTGTAAATACACTTTATAATCACTAGAAATTGTTGATTGATCTTTTGATCTTTGTAAATCTTCTTAATGTTGCTTTATTACCTTGATGATAAACTTATTGTTCAACTGGTTCCTCAGCAACTTGACTCCAACAGTTTATGGAAATCGAATAACTAGTTGTCTAATACGCTATTGAACCAAAGGAACATGAATGACTACCAGTTTATCATTTGATTTAGAGGGTTGAACTTTATTATGATTATTTTGAATTAAATATCTAATGAAGTCATTTACAGGAAACTTTACATTCCTTGATTCCACGATTGTAGTGTTAGGAGATGTATAATAAAACATTATAACTACCTTTGGACTTTTTCAGCATATCCAATGAAATACTGACTAGTTTCTTCTCTTGTGGGTTCTAAAATGTCAATTCAGATGGACATTCCCAAAGGCATATATGTTGTAGCTGATTAGTGAGGGACTAGACACAACATAATATGGTAGCTAAGTTGTAGCTAATTAGTTAGGGATTAAACACAACATAAATATGGTAGCTAAGTTGTAGCTAATTAGTTAGGGATTAAACATAACATAGATATGGTAACTAAGTTGTAGCTAATTAGTTAGGGATTAAATACAACATAAATATGGTAGCTAAGTTGTAGCTAATTAGTTAAGGTTTAAACACACCATAAATATAGTAGCTAAGTTGTAGCTAATTAGTTAGGAATTATACACGACATAAATATTGTAGCTAAGTTGTAACTAATTAGTTAGGGATTAGATACAACATAATATGGTAGCTAATTTAAAGATAATTAGTTAGGGATTAGACACAACATAATATGGTAGTTAAGTTGTAGCTAATTAGTTAGGAATTAGATACAACATAATATGATAGTTAAGTTGAAGCTAATTAATTATGGTTTTAACTATAAAATGATTTTGTTGCTAATCCAAAGCTAATAAATAGAATTTCTAATTAAAAAAAAATAATATACAAATTATTCTATAAAAATGAATTTATTAAAGAAACTTTTAAAAACTATCAATGTATTAACAAATTATCAAAAATATATTTTATTATTATATAAATTAATCCCTTATTTGTAAATTATGTTGCAAGAAAAGACTTTTTTTCTACCATTTCTTCTAAGAATTTTAATTGGCAAGTAATTCCTTCATAGGTAATTATTTCCTACAAAATTATAAAATTTGCAAGTATTTCCTACAAAATTTGTTGCGAAAAGTGTTTTATACAAAATATTTTGCAAGCAAAATTCGTAGCAATTTCTTGCAAATTTTTTTTCTCAACAAAATTTGTAAGTATTTCTTACGAAAAAAATTTCAAAACAAAATTGGCAGGAAATATGAGTTTATTTAGTAGTGAAATTGACACATTTTTTAAAGTGGGTACCAAATTGACACAAATGAACGAAAGTGGATACCATCCGACTAATTAAACCAAAATGAAATGATTAGTTATTTTGATAATTATTTATTATCTTTTACGCTATTTTTTATATTTTATATTAATTTATTCAAATAAAAGAATTATAAATATTGTTAATTAATTTATATTGTTAGATATTATTATATATTATTATATTTATGGTACAATTTGTTTTATTTTTTAAAATTTTAAATATGAAATAAATTATTTATGATACATTACAAATAAAAATAAATTGTATGTATGTATTTTATTTATAAAATATAAATATTTAACTTAATTTAATTAAACACTTAAAATTCATTTAATATTTAAATATTGATATTAAAAGAATTATTTTTTTTAAAATAATCATTGATATTAGTATATAAATATATATATATATATATATATATATATATATATATATATATATAAATACTATAAATAAAAGAAAATTATACAAAATATAAAATGAAAGTCAACAAATTAAAAGCATAAAACTTAAAACTTAAACGTGGAGACATTTAAACGGTTGTCGGAGGCATTCTATGAAACTTTAAACCGTTGTCGGAGGCATTCCTGTTACTGTTTGAACACCTTCTAAGTTTGAATAAAACCCTTTGCCTTTGAATCACTTCGCCTTTTGGTTGAACTGTCATAGACTAGCAAGCACGAGAAGCTCGCACTAAAGGCATCGAAGGCTGTCAGAGTTTGTATAGTGAAGAAGTGCGAACATTAGGGTTTTCATTTCAACGTGGAGATAGTGCCGAGAAGCTTGGAAGAGAACTTGAAGAGGTTTCAACGACGTCGAGTTCGGATCCTAAATCAGGTTAATTATCTCGGCCTCTATCATTTCTCGTTCACCTTCTTCAAAGTTGGTTTGCAGAATGAAGTTTTCTAATGTATTAACTATTTTGAAAAGAACCAAGTTTAGGAGGTTGCAGCGATATTATCGAGTTCAAGTTTAGTTTCATCGATAATTCAGATTGCAACGATAGTAGGTTAGTATAGTTTAGATTTTTACTTAGCCTAGCTGTTTTAGTTATTAGTCTTGGTCTAGGTAGTGAAATTCTGTTTTAAGGTTCAATTTTGAGAAGTAAATAGATTTTTAGAGTCCTTATACCTTTTTACACTTGCTTAGGTAGTTTTAGTTCACTTTTTACTTACTTTTTTTAGATTTTCATGATAATAGTTATGTTGAATCTAATTTTTTATTGCTAGTGTGTCATTAAATTCTAAAACTGTTAGGCTTAGTATCCTTCTCCTAATACCTTCAATTGATGTTGCCCCTCAATAATTGATGTAGTTCAAGAAACTATAATAGAATAAATTAGAAGTTATACTAGCAACTATGACTACTAAGTAATCTAATCATTTGTTGCTGCTCTAAGCCTTAGAGCATTCTCTATGATACCAAATCATACCAATTCATGATTTATCATACAACACCTGTGATGCACGGATATGATACGTGTATCGGATACGACACATATCTGACACGTTGATACATTTATTTTGAAAATAATAGGATATGATACGTGATAGATACGCGATATATGAATATTGGAAATTGTACATTAATTCTTAAAAACATAATAAAATATATGATTGTTATTGTGTGAATCCAAATTAAAACTATATGTACTAAAGTTGTCAACATAAAAATATATATAAATTGTTGTCATGGTAAAAGTACTACTATAACAAAACTCTCAAATAATGACCAAGTTCAGTAACAAAATATATGTTAGAGACCAATTTCCTAATTAGAGACAAATTATTTTGGTAGTCAAAACCTTGGTAGTTAATGTTGGTGACCAATTTAGAAACCAATTCATAATGAAAACAATTTTAATTATCAATTTAGAGACCAATTATAAATTTTTGGAACTATTTTAGTTGCCAATAATTTTTAGTTTTTAAATTGGTCACTATATAATGACTAATTATTTTTTGTCACTAAAATTGATCATTATTCAAAGATTTTCTTGTATTGTACTACGACTTTATAAATTAGATATTTCATTGATAAATATCGATAAAGTATTTTAAAGTATCAGATACAGACACGTGTTAGACACGGATACGTGATCCAAGTTGAAGTATCGGTGCATCATAGGACAAATACAAAGCCATATGTAATTCATCATTTGATATAATTTACTAGCTTACCAAATTGCATCGAAGCAATCACAAAACCTCAGAGAGTCACAAACACACTTGCAGTAAATGCTTGGAGGAAACCTTGTCATTTTTCTGCAGTTTGTAAGCTACTACCAGGTATAGTTGAGCACAAACTAAGAGATGTGAATTTGGCACACCATAAGTTGAAGCATTCGTGGAATTTTTAGAATTCAAAGTAGCAACTACACTTAAAAGCTCAACGAAACTCCTTAACCCTTTGATCATCTTCACCTGTTCCATTGTTCATTGACTTTCTACTAATCTATCAATTTTCTTCATACCCAATTCCATGTTCATAGAAACCTCATCACCTGCATCCTTTCAAGCCATTAGCGAAAAAAGGCAAGTTCGCTTCTATTTAGCCTTTCAATGGGAAGTCAAGGCTTCAATCATAGAACTCAATATAAACTACGCAATTCTATAGTAGTAATCAAGTAACCATAGAAACAGTGTAAAACTTTTTCCCCCTTTGTTAACTCGTCCTTTCATAGGTCGTTTTTAAGAGTTAAACAAAACCCAAATAATTTCCACTCATAGTGTATCTACCATAGTACTATCCACCTCTGTTTGATCTCACAATCTTAATTTGTTTTCTGCATTGTAACTCTACTTCAGCCTTAAAAACTTTAAAGGCATCTAAAGTTTCATCCTTAGAACGAAGTAAGTAAAGGTACATGTATCGTGAGTAATCATCTGTAAAGGTGATGAATTATCTCAGATTACTCGCATCCATATCTGAACAAATATCTGTATGAATAATTTCTTGTAAATTTGAACTCCTTTTAGCATCTATTTTGGACTTGTTATTTTAATTACACTTAATGCAATCTACACAAGTTTCAAAATCAACAAAATCTAAAGTATTAAGTACTCCATCATTTACTAATCGCTTGAAATCTAAAAACGGTTGGCATCCTGCACATTAGGTAGGCGAGATTCGATAATAAGAATATTAACATGAGGTACGTCATAGAAACCCACTATATTTGCTTAATAAGTACGGGCTGAAATTGAAATATATAAATGGTATACCATTGTGACTAAACATTAGGCATCTGTATGCAGACAATTAGTAATTCATATCATTTCGGTGCCTATTTCATTCATCAAGATGAAGAAGGTCGAAAAAGAAATGAAGACAGTGAGCAATTGGAGGAAAGCTATATATATGCGCGAATGAAGCATCAATCATGCAGACACTACAAAAGTCGTGCTATTCGAACTCCATTTGCGAGTTATGGTAGGAGGAAGTTGCTTAATTAGTTGGAAACTTTTTTGAAATGTTTAATTGTTAGAACTCTTTATATGTTAGAAAGAAGTTTAAAAGTCGTATTATTTGACTAAGTTATGACCTTTGTAGGTATGAACATGATGTGTTTCTATGTGAGATTCACATGTTCTTAGTAAATAAGTTGTGGTATTTGTCAGGGAGAGAATTTTGTTTCCCCCTACACTTTTGAAAGTTGTAATTGTTGTTATTGGGTTGCAAGATAATTTCCAAATGAATTACCAATTTGACGCACAAGACAAAAGAAATTCCCAGCTTGACTGGGGGGTAGGAACACTCGTTTAAAGCAACTAACTCAACATGACTAGGGGTTGTTATTGGTTAGCTAAGACAAAACCAAAATGTTGTTGTTTTTGGGTAAAGTAAATCAACCATAAATTTTAAATTTAATCAACCATAAAATTATGAGGCAAGTAGAGACGAATGCTAAATTTAACAAAAATGGAGAAACTTACCTAAAGATGGTGTGAGAAAACGTAAAGGCTCAACCCTATACTAGAAGATAGTGGATGGTTTATGACAACCTTGATCATCCCAACAAGATGAGGACTCAAGGTTGGAGGGTTGTGTATTGTCCCAGTCGATTAGGGCCCAACCTGATACTCAAAGATGAATATTAAACGTCCAAAAGCTGGGCCCAGGAATTAAGTCTAAATTCGTCTTATATTTAGTTTAAATTTTATTATCAAAAAATAGATCTTATATGTAGTTATTATCTTTGTAATCTTTTGTGAGATCTCCGATGGGTCGACCTATGAAAGAGTAAAGCGGATGGTTAGATGTGGGTCAGATTGAGTGTTTACGATATTCAATTGTTATTGTAACCCAAATTCGGTAATTATTATAAGTCGTTATGAGAGTTATTATTTCTTAAAGTAGTTATTATTTTTTGGTGGTTATTATTTTAGAAGGTATTCTGGAAAGATATATCTTAAAAGATATATCGAAAGATGACCAGATCTTTAAATTGTAACTGATTTGACTATAAATAAAACAACAACTCCCACAATCAAGGGGCAAAACTATTTTGACCTAAGTGTGTTATTTGCTGAGGTTGAAATACTTTTTTTTCTTTTTTGCTTTTGGTCTAGAAATTCTATTCCTTTACTGGAACATTTTCATTTAGGTTAAATAAGCTTTTTTTTTTAATCTCAATGTTATGATGAATTTCTCCATTTGGTCATATTAACGATAAGTGGGGTTCGATCAAGTTTTATTGATACTTACGGTGGATGCCAAATTGTTCATATAAAATATTATAAAATATTGAATGCCCTAAATCAGAGACAAGTATAGAGATTGAACAATCTAACACAAAATTAATGTTTCATGTCAGAAAATCACAATACATTCGCCTTGTGTGTCTTTCCATTCATAAATAAAATGGTGACAAATCATTTATCTTCCAAACAAGAAGATAATATGCCAGTTACAAAATACAAAGAGAATAACAAAATATAAACCCCTTAAGTTCTTCTAAATATCTCCTATACTATAAAATATGTTAATTAAATCAAAACTAGTCATAAGATTAACTTAGATCCAATTTATGAAACAATAAACTTTAAATTAATTGTTGGGTGTTATACCTTACTTCAAGTTTCACATCAAACCGTAGGTGCATTATTCTTTCTTTGAATCCTATTATAAGAATTAGGCAGGACCCCATGACGATACAAAATTCTTGCATAAAAGTTTTTTTCTCACTTTAATTTGATAACTAAATATTCCATTTATTTTCAAATTATTGATACAATTTAGTAGTCTTTTACACTTGAAAGTGAATTAAAAAAAAAGATAATTTTACTGCTTTAAGCATAAATAACGTATATCATACTTAAACTTGTTAGGGATGCAAATCCTATTAGAAGGCATTTTAATATATTTGTACACGCCTTTTCCATAGAAAAATAAGATAACCCACTAAACAAGATGATACTCTGGCCCTTCTATTCACATGATGAGCCCCATATACAAGATGTTTATTTGCACCCCAAACGAGTCCTTTGAAACGACCCATGAACAGTTGATCCTATAAATGAAGTAATTCAATTCAATAAATTCAATAATGCATATTCAACCCTTCAATAATTCAATTTGCCTAACTAGACAATAAATCTTTGCTACTAGAATGCGCCACACTCATTTCTGCCTTTTCTTGTAGTTGCAGGGCGTTCCCTAGCACCCAAACGACGTCGTGCATAGACGGTCTCTGCGTCCCAATTTCTGATAAACAACTCACCCCAATCTCGCAAAACATTCTAAAGCATTTAGGCGCAATCTTCCCATTCAACGTGGGGTCCATTATTTCTGCCATGCTTCCATTTTGGTAACAGTACCTAACCCAATTACCGAGCGACTCTTGTCTCGGATCTGTGGTGTGAATCAGAGGCGGGCGAGCGCACAGTACCTCAAATAAAACAATTCCGAAAGAGTACACGTCAGACTTTTCCGTCAAATGTCGTTTATAATATTCTGGATCTATATACCCGAAGCTACCCTTCATAGCAGTGACGCAGACATGGGCCTTGGATTCCCCCATGGGCCCAATTCTTGAAAGCCCGAAGTCTGATACCTTGGCCACCCACTCCTCGTCCAACAAGATGTTCGTGGTTTTCACATCACTGTGGATTATCGTGTATTTATTGGCGCAACTGTGAAGATAATGAAGCGCGTGCGCAACGTCTATACAGATTTGCAAGCGTCGCTTCCATGGCATGGAAGGTTTGTTGCTGTTGTAGAGATGGTCACGGAGGTTGCCACGCGCCATGAAATTATAGACCAGGATCATCTCCTTCTTGCTGTTGCAGTAACCGATGAGTAGAACGAGATTGCGATGCCGGAGCTGCGAGAGCATTTCGATCTCGTTCAGAAACTCTTCAGCGCCCTGCTTTGAACCCGGTTTGTGGCGCTTGATAGCCACCTCCATCTTGCTCGGGAACTTTTTAGCGCCATTCGAACCTGGATTGAAGTGTTTCTGAGATCCCGGGATGAAAATTCTGCGGATTAAGCCCCTGTAAACATTGCCGAATCCCCCGACGCCGACGACGGAAGTGTCGTCGAAGTTGTTTGTGGCGGCTTTGATCTCGGCGATGGAAAATCGCCGACAGATAAGCGTGTTGATTGACAGGTTTTGTGAGCGTGGATTGAACTTGGATCTTGCCCGCTGAGGAAGAACGAAACCAGCACACGAGACCAAGACGAGTACCCTGTCCATGTTCTTTCACTGTTGTAGGATGCTCCAGAGGTGCCCCAAGTGTTTGTGAAATTGTTCACAGGGGTGCACGCTTGGAGGTAGAGGGAGAAGAATTTTATGGGAGTGATACTACTGCTGAACCGCATTGTTAACTACCGTGGACCTGAGAGATTACGCGTGGGTGAAGTCGTATTGTGAATGTTCTCGTTGACTACAATAAGAAGCATCGAAGAAGACATGAATGTTCGTTGTATTTGAGAGCGAAACTTGAAAGAAAGTTGCGATGTGTAAAGTACCAACTCTCAATCTTCATATATGAACACCTAGTCTAATGATGCTTATACATTCAATTTGTAGTAAATATCCATCTAACACTAGTAGCTTAACATTTTTTATTTAAAATATAAAATGATTTAACCTTATTGTATTTGATAAAGAAAAATGTAAGAGTTAATTAATAGAAATACTGAGATTTTCACATCCCAATGAGTGAGACTCCTCAACTTTGCATCATATTATGCGAATGGTGGATGAGTTGAAAACAGTGGTGGTCAAAATCTTTGAAAGACTACCTTAAATGATTATATGATGTAACTGTTCAAGTCACATATTCAAACGAGATAATTTTGTGTACGCCTTTGTCAAAGGTTTGCGAGTAAGACCTATCAGAGAGTTCATATTCAACGCCCACATTACAACATGGGTGATATTTTTATATATATATTTGGATTTTTTTTTTTAATAAAGATGCATATAAATGCAAAATAATTATGCATAAACTCTTCTGCATATTTTGTTGGGTTAGTTATATTTAAAGGAGTGGTTGAGAGGTGAAAGTATATTTAAGTTAATCTAAGACCGGTTTGTCAAAGAATATTTGGTTGAACATCACTAACTTGTTAAAAGGGAAAGAGTGATTACGAGCTCAAACCACATTCAAGGGGTTAGCTGTTAGCACAATTTTTTTAATGACGCAATTGAATAAAATTAATAAAAATTGAGATATAATTGAATAAAAAAATAATATTATAACTAAATTGACATAATTAAACAAAAATAGAGATAAACATTTATTTAAAAAAAAAAAGGTTTTAGAGGATAAAATAATATAAGTATTATGTTAGATTGATCCACTAAAAGCATATCAGACCAAAAATTATTAACATGATATTCCAGAAAACAAGCAATAATTAGGTTATATGCATGAATTCCCTAATTAAACAATTCATGATTGTTTAGACTAACCTATGAGTAACAAAAACAACAAGTTGATCCCCAATTCCTGTAGCAACAAGCTTCTCCAATAGCACAGAACTAACCTCGCTGCAAATTTCAAAATAAAAAATTATATGAACTACAAAACAAAGTGGCGAGTCCGGATCTCTTCTGATTTTTTTGGGTGTTGTTATATGTTGAACATTAAAAATATATTACGTTGGTACTTTAAATATTTTTTTAATATATTTTACAACTTTAAAATTAATGGTATCAGTGTATTTCAAAGACACCTCACAATTGGTAAGTGAAAGGAAAGCAGTGGTATGGATGCAAGATAAATTGTCAACTGGAACCATATGTAAGGAGGAATTTAAGTATTTGATTATAGATCTATAAGTGTAAAGTTTTAAGAATTTTAAGAGCTGTGATAGTGCTCATAATAGGCAAACCAGAAACAAGAAAATATGAAACTAATAATGAAGGGAAAAAAAAGATATAGAGCTAAAGAAACATTCTCACAACTGCTTCACTCAAATCACAGTAAATTGTTTAGATCTTCATCCACAAAATCAGTATCACCTGGTAAGAGTTCATATAAGCATAACAGTTTTTATTTAATTTTTAATTCTTTTTATTTTTAAAAATTAAATTTTCTACATTATACTTTTGTATAAATATAAATATACAGTACTATCATAATTTAAATCATTGACACTTATAAATTAAGTTTCAATTATTAATTATAATAAAGTAATATAATATATAAATATAATAATTATTTTATTATCCAATTAAAAATATTAATTAATTAAATACTTAGAAAATATTTACATATTAAATATGCTTTATATATATATAGTTGGAGCTACCCATATTTCCTTTATCCATGCATATGAAAAATGATTACATATGTATAAAGAACCTCTGTTCTACTCAATTGAAGTAACTTGCCATTATGTAAATTTAATATATTTGTTTTCATTAATATAAATCAAAATTACTATTTCATGTCATAAAAGTTATTCAAGCATATTATCATTTCTCATTTTATATTAGAAAAATGATATTTTATTAACTAAATTTTAACAAATTTTTCTTACAATTTAATATAATTTTTTAAGTGATTTTGAAATACAAATAAATAAATAAATAATAAATAAAAAATATCTAAAAATAGCACGTTAAGTTATAAGAGAAAATTATTGTTAAAAATGTATGTTTCTTTATATTATTTGTTCCTGGCTGAGAAGTAAGGAAGTTAATCTCTACCACTTATTAGCATGTTCACGCAAATTCTAAGAAATCATAACATTTATGCTGGTTCGGTTGTTTAAATTGCACATAAGACTTCAATTACAATATCAGTTGTTTGTAAGTTTACTGCATGGAATGAAATAAAGATTGGAAGTTTCTCCTAGTATATATTTGCATTGTAAAATCAAACATCATATTGACTCAATAAATTTATTTCTCAACATGATCCGGTGCACGCATTATGCATTTTGCTCTCTTGGAATCATATGTTATTATCACTATCCACAATCTGTAAAATCAGTTAAAATACTCAGCCACCATTTTTTTATATATGTGTAGAAAATTAGTTATATGCAAATTAAATGCAAGGTTATAATACATAACTAGCATCGGACCCGTGCATACGCACGGGTCTTTTGTTTTTTTTGTTTTACTTAGATATGATGTTTATATATAATTATTTAATGAATTTTAATTATTATTTTAGTATTGATTAATTGTTTTGAAAATAAAATATAAAATATTTCTGTATTAGCTGATGCAGAATATTTTTTTGGATGTCAGAATAAAATTTTTGAATTGTGTACGAATTTATTTGTGAGGTTATACATATTGTGTAAAAACATTTTTCAAGATCTATTGTGGAATTTTAAATATAATACTTAAGTTAAGAATTATATGATATGATAAAATTAAAATTTTTGAATTTTCTGTATATTTTTATAATAATAATCATTTAACTATAAATAAGTAGTATTTTTAATTATTGATTTCTTAGAATTAATGTGGTAGATCATATTGATCTTAGTAGTCATTTATAACACTTTGTTTATTTATTTTTGATTAATAAGAATAACGTTAATTGACGGGAAGATAGAAGTTGAAGTGTTTAAATATTTTAGTATTTAGAAAACTTTTAATTAGTTATTATTGTATGGTGAAAATTGAGTTATTATTCTTTAGTTATTATTGTTTAATAGACCAATATTAAATAAAAAATGTGTTTGCTAAAGTATTTGTACTATATGTCCCCTCGGTCAAGCGGTCAAATCTAATTCTTGGGCCCATAGGCCAATGTTGGAAAACTACTACACCGAACGGTCGAACAGCCTAAGATTAAGTTGCAGAACCAATGGCGAATCGGCTCAATCAACCAGCCAAGCGATCATTAAACTATAAGACCATCGATCGAACGGATCACGAATAAACTATAAGACTCTCGGTCAAACGGTTAAACAAGTAAGTCATGAGCCAATCATGTTCATGCCCACCGGTCCATCGGTAGCATCTGGTCGAGCGACACGAACCCTCGATGGCATACCGGTCGAGCGAACAAGAACGTGTAGTACCTGACTATAACACAACCAATGAACCAACCCTCGGTCGATCAATCTCTTTAGACTTCTGGAGTCCCTCGCATGTTTCTGTCGGTCGGCCAGACGTTCATGAAATGCTTCATTTATCGGAAGCATCATAACTAACCCGGCCAAGCGGCCATCGGCCGCACTAATCAGACAGCCAATCAGTCGAGTTAATTAACATTAAACAAGTCAATAATCTTGATTAAAAGATCATTGGGCCGTGATTAAGGAACCCTAATCACAGGCCCACACAGAAAACTATAAATAGGGCCCAAAGGTAGGTTGGTAAGGATCTTAATTTCGCATTTATTACGGCAGATGTATTGATACACCGATCGGTCCTTTACTGACTTAAGCATCGGAGCACTTTAGACAGGTACCCCGATCGTCATCCCAGCCGATCGAGCTAAGGAGTGGATTTCGCTGAAGTCACTGGAGAGGAGAAGACAACGCAAGTTGAAAAGGTTCTTTTAGTAGGCTCTTGGCCCCTACCCCGAAACAGTATTATTGCACGAGTCAATTTTTTTTATTTTCTTTTAAACTTAGATTAAGAAAATTATTATAATTATCACTAATTTTAAATAAATAATTTATTTATATAATTATATTTAAGTGTAATAATTGTTTATAATTATATTTATATAAATATATATAATAATTAAAAAATGATAATAATTTTTTATTATGCTAATAATAAGTCTACTATTAATATTAATAATACCAATATTAAAACAATATTGTTCTATGATCAAAATTTATAATTAAATTTTTTAATTATATATTATATTAAAATGAAATGCATATACACATATCATTGTTAATATAAAATGTACGTATATTATGTATTATGGATCCCGTACAAAATAAAAGTATAAAATCATTAAAATTTGTTAACAGAATTTGAAATCCATTTGTCTCTTTGTTTGCCTGTCATAAAAATACAAAAGTGGTGATTTAAATTTGAAATAAGCAAGATCAAGCTTTTATAAGACAACAATAAAGAGATCATTTAATAATTGAAGCATTAATATAAAAATATTAAGTTAACCATATTTAATGCACAATAAACTATTTAGATGAATCATAACTCTTCAACATATGCATATCCAGATCTTAAAATCGTTAAGACAACAAGAGGCACTTTTTCTATTATCAATCAAGTAAAACAATTTTTAATTAAATAGAATTTTGGATTATTGAATTACCATTCTCAGAATCACCTATAATCAGAAACGCTCCTTTTGAAGTAGTGAGATTAGTATCTATAAGCTTAATGCTAAATAAATTGAGTGTCTCCATCAACTTGTTGAACCTTCCCCTTCAACTTGTTGAACCTTCCCCTCTATTTGTGCCACAATGACCTCTTCTTTTAGAAAGTAAGAGTGTTAACATTATTAATAAATAATTATTGAGATCTTTTTAGAGTATATTTGTCATTGCATTCATAGTGATTATAAAACCTTTCTATAGTAAACAATAATAAACACTAAGAATTTTCTTCACTTTTCAAGGATAGATTATCTGTAAACTGACTTTAAATTAAAAAAGTCAAAATAAAACATGAATGGCTAATCAACACACACAAAATCAAATTGAAAAAGCAAAATCAACTTATTTCAAAGCTCATTCTTACGAAGCATTTTAGCCACTTTAAGAGGCAGAACGACGTGTCTACGTGTCTGCACAACAAAATTAACATCAATAGTACTGGGCAGGACCGAGCTCGAATTCCGACATGAGTTAAGCCGAGCTCGGAATCTGAGCTAGCAAGAATAGTTATACATGCATATCGAAGAGCTTGGAAGACATGAACCAAGGAGGTCAGAAAATTAGGGGTCTAGGGCCTTAAGGGTTTTTGAGTCTTGTTAGATTTGTTCGATATTGGGTCGGAGTCTTAAGGCCCATCAAGGGCCCATTGGGCCCTATTAGTATTTACTTTTCCAGCACCCTCAACTGAAGAGGGACGGTCCTATAAATCAGGAACTGATCCCACGAGCATAGACTCAAATCTAGGCACCTAACGAGAGGCTTGGTAGTGGTTGCCTAAAATCACGCGAACACGTAGCCAATACACTGATTAATCGGAAGGGAGGTTATCAGAGGGGCTATAGAAGAAACAGGGGGGCATGAACTAAAGACGAAATCAGAAGAGGGGAGAGGACGGGAAGAGAGAAAATATAATAGTGATTCTGGTAGTTTGTTAAACTCGAAAACTCATTACCGGAACATTGGCGCCCACCGTGAGGCCCGGTAAAACTTGAAACCGGCACCAGAAACGAAACAACCAAGTGATCGAGATAAAAATGGCGATCACCACGTCAGAGAGTAACAGCGGCGACCAAACCTCTCTGGAACAGGTCATGCGGCATATCGAAACCCTGAGACAAGAAAATGAGGTCATACGAAAGGAAAGAGAGGGCGAACGAGCCCAATGGCTCGCCGACCATGAAAGGAGACGACTGGAGATGGAAGCCAAACACGAAAGACTATGAAAAGAATCGGAAGAAGCCAGACAACGTTTAGAGGAGTCTATACGTCAACAAGAACAACTGCGGAAAAGCAATGAAGAGCTACGAACCTGGATGAGGGAGCGTAGTCATTTCCAAGACACCAACTTTCTTGGAAGGGGAACTGCAGAGCCAGACGAGAACCACCCTCTAGAAAGAGCAATTGTGGAAGAGGTCATTCCACCTCATTTCATCATTCCAAAGATATCACCTTTCACTGGCGAAGGCGACCCAGAGGCACATTTAAAGGCTTTCCGAGCACAAATGTTAATATCAGGAGGGAACGATGCGGTACGGTGCAAAATATTCGTAGGAACTTTGTCAAATACGACGTTAAAATGGTTTAGAAAGATACCCCACGCCACCATAACTTCCTTTAACGTGTTTGCTCGTCTATTCATGGAGAGGTTCGCTGTAAACCGCCCCAAACAACTTCAGATCGCAGATATGTTCGACATCAAACAGAGACAAGAAGAAACCCTAAAATAGTTCCTCAATAGGGTTTGCGACGTCAGCATGGGGCTCACCAACCCCAGCGAGGAAATGTTGGTAGGAGCATTTGTAAAAGGCCCGCGAGCTAATTCCTTCAGCGAATCCCTGATACGAACACCCGCTGTAACGTTAGCAGAAATAAGGAACAGGGCGACCATATATATCGAAACCGAAGAGGCGATGCAGAGAAAAAGACTAGAAGAAAGACGACCTCACTCCGAGCACAAGGGCAAAGACGTTCGACGTCAAATTATGGAGGTCTCTTCTCCGTATAAAAAAGCGAGTCGTAAATTTTCCCCCTACAGTTCGCAACATACGTCGAAAAAAGGAACCACTAAGCTTGCATGCCCTAATTTCTCCGAGTCCAAAATCTGGATTTTACAGGATCAGGAAATCAGCAAATACCTACGTTTCCCGCTAGAAACTGGACGATTACTGGGAAAAGAAACCTCCGCTTGGTGTGAATTTCACAGTTCTCACGGCCATGACATAGAGAGTTGCTTTCCATTGATAGGCCAGTTAGCCAGTTTAGCTCGGCGGGGATTGATGGACAAATATATTAAAGGAGGCAGCACGAAAACGAAGCATACGAAGTCACTTTCTAAACAGGCCGTTGGACCTCATGAAATCCCCATCCTAGGGGATTTTAACACCATAGCAGGGGGATTCGCAAGAGGCAGTCTGACCAGATCAGCCTAGAAACGGTACTCACGAAGCATTATGATGGCAACGATATCGGAACCTTTGCCCCTAACTCCAAATATCGTTTTTTCGACAGTCGATTCCGAGGACATTATTCCCCATGAAGATGACCCGGTGGTGCTTTCAGTAATCATGATGGGTAGAAATGTACACCGAGTTTTAATCGATCAAGGTAGCTCAGCAGACGTCATGTTCTTGGATGCATTCGTTGGTCTTCAAATCCCCAGAGATCAGCTTATGCCTTTTGACGGAGTGTTAGTGGGTTTCTCAGGAGAGCAAGTAGAGGTTAGAGGATATGTTAACCTAAGAACAACATTCGCAGATGAACACACTGCGAAAACCATAATGATCAAATACATCGTAGTCAAGGCTCCTTCATCCTATAACATGCTACTCGGGAGACCATCCCTCAACAAACTCGGAGCAGTCGTTTCCACCGTACACTTGAAAATGAAATTCCCGACGGAAGGAAAAGTGGTAACAATGAAAGTCGACCAAAAAACAGCACAGAAATGCTACGAAAAAAGTCTACGAACACGGCGAGACACTTATAGCATAACCCAGGTTCCCAACTCGGCAAGTCGGTCAGAATCCGAGCTCGATCCCAAACCACCGACTGATCAAGGCCCGCAACCCATAGGCGAGCTCAAGGAAGTGGAGATAATCCCAGGAAAAAATATACGAATGGGAGCTGATCTCGATCCGACCACAAAGGCAGCAATAAGGCAGGTATTGCAGACGAACATATCCTCATTCGCGTGGTCGACTTGGGACATGCCAGGGATTGATCCAGACATACTCTGCCATCGTTTGAACATTAACCCACAGTTCAAGCCACGAGTTCAGAGACGTCGGAGACTTAATGAGGAGAAAAGCCGAGCTGCTGCAGAAGAAATAAAAAAGTTAACGGAAGCTGGGCACATAAAAGAAATACAGTACCCAAAGTGGTTAGCCAATATAGTCATGGTAAAGAAAGCAAATGGGAAGTGGAGAATGTGTGTTGATTTTACCAACCTCAACCTAGCGTGTCCAAAAGATTCTTACCCCCTACCAAACATAGACATTTTGGTGGACCGCGTATCCGAATGCGGTTTGTTGAGCATCATGGACGCGTACTCAGGATACAATCAAATTTGCATGCACCCAGCGGATGAAGACAAAACCGCCTTCATGGGAATAAAGGCTAACTTCTGCTACAAAGTAATGCCCTTCGGCCTAAAAAATGCTGGAGCCACCTATCAGAGGATGATGGACAAGATCCTTCAACCCCTGCTCGGAAGGAACGTAGAATCATATGTAGATGATATGGTAGTTACCTCCACAGGAAATGAAAGTCACGCCGTCGACATGCAAGAACTTTTTGCCACCATCAACAAATACCAGCTGAAGCTAAACCTAGAGAAGTGTGTGTTCGGAGTCAAAGCAAGGAAATTCCTAGGTTTCATGTTGACAGAACGGGGTATAGAGGTGAACCCCGACAAATGCCAAGCGATAATCAACATGAAGAGTCCAAGCTATATGAGGGAGGTCTAACAACTAACAGGAAGGATGGCTGCCCTATCCAGGTTCCTGGCGAGGAGTGGAGATAAAGGCCACCCTTATTTTTAGTGTCTAAAGAAAAATGAAAAGTTTCAGTGGACGCCAGAATGTGAAGACTCCTTTCTCCAACTCAAAGAATACTTAAGTCAACCTCCAGTGCTTAGCCGACCAGAGAAGGGGCGTCCTCTACAGCTGTACATTACGGTAACTGAACATGCCATCAGTTCGGTATTAGTACAAGAGCGAGAGGACAAGCAATGGCCAGTATATTTCGTCAGTTGGTTGTTACACGGCGCAGAAAGGCGATATCCGATCTTGGAAAAAGCAGCTTTAGCTGTCATCATCTCTGCTAGGAAGCTCAGACCTTATTTCCAAAGCTTCAACATTCAAGTAAAAATTGATCTTCCTATCAAACAGATCCTTAAACGACCAGACATGACAGGACGATTGGTAAAATGGGCTATAGAATTAACAACGTGTCTACGTGTCTGCACAACATAATTAACATCAATAGTACTGGGCAGGACCGAGCTCGGATTCCGACATGAGTTAAGCCGAGCTCGGAATCCGAGCTAGCAAGAATAGTTATACATGCATATCGAAGAGCTTGGAAGACATGAACCAAGGAGGTCGAAAAATTAGGGGTCCAGGGCCTTAAGGGTTTTTGAGTCTTGTTAGATTTGTTCGGTATTGGGTCGGAGTCTTAAGGCCCATCAAGGGCCCATTGGGCCCTATTAGTATTTACTTTTCCAGCACCCTCAACTGAAGAGGAACGGTCCTACAAATCAGGAATTGATCCCACGAGCATATACTCGAATCTAGGCACCTAACGAGAGGCTTGGGTAGTGGTTGCCTAAAATCACGCGAACACGTAGCCAGTACACTGATTAATCGGAAGGGAGGTTATCAGAGGGGCTATAGAAGAAACATGGGGGCATGAACTAAAGACGAAATCAGAAGAGGGGAGAGGACGGGAAGAGAGAAAATATAATAGTGATTCTGGTAGTTTGTTAAACTTGAAAACTCATTACCGGAACACAAATCATTAAAATAAAAATAATATTATAAAAGTAAAGAAAAATGGATCCAAGCATGTATACCTGTATTCATAAGTGTCTTTGAAGTCCTTCTCAGAATACTGGATCTGACCCATCCTAAAAAGTTAGGGTTTGCAAGTTTGTTCGATTAGATCTGCTATAAAGTCTTCAACTAAAATAGAATAATCAAACATTAATAATGGACAGAGAAGAAGAAAAGGAGTACAGAGATGAATTTCATCGAACAGTTGGTGCGCATAACGCAACAATGCAAAATGACAGTCAAGAATAAAAACAAACCTCGGATGAAGGTCTTGTACCACAATGTCGAAGGTGGAGCCCCCAATCTTGGTCCCTTGGTGTGGTCCAGAGTGGAACCGTTGTAAGGAGTGAACCTTGGTTCCGACAACCCATCGCAAACCGCAGAATGTTAGATTAAGCAAAATGGAAAACAAAAGAATTACCAGATGAAGGAGAACAACCGGAACAACCATTAATCCAAAATAATTGCAAAGGAAAATGGAAACAAAACAATCAGTAGATGAAGGAGAACAAAACCTTAACAACAAAAACCAATGAAAAAAAATAGGGTAAAGTTAGGGTTTCAGAAATATGAGCAAGAGAGAAAGTATTATGGTCGGTTCATTTCAGAAATCCACAATAAAATATAGCAATTCAGTCTTCACATAAGTTTCTTGAACAATTTTATCAGTTTAAAAAAATAGCCAATCATGTCAACTACAGTACTGACACCATTATAAATATGTGAGACTTCAAATGCTTTGTAAAACTCTAAAAAGTTGAAAAAACCTAATTAAAGGACACGTGTCAAGAATTTAGATAAAAGTAGTAGAGTAATATCCCTACCACTTTGGGTTAAGTAGATTATCAAAAATCTAAATCCTTTTATAATTTTTTATTTTAAGATTTATATATTATTAAAAAGTACAAAAGAAATAAAACAGGAAACTTTAATGAAAAATATTTAAAATTGACTTCTGAACATAATATAAATTTCAAAAGCTGACAGGGTTTCAAACTCTGGTCGGAGTTTCAAACCCTGAGTAATACCAAAGTTTTGTAAATCATCAATCAGTTGTGATATTGCAGGATCGTTAAAAATTTTAGATAATATGTTAGTGACGCTAATTTTTTCAAAACGATAACAAACCGTACAAAATATCCAGAACTAAAAGCCATAAACATTAAGTATAATCATAGCTAAAAATAATTATTTTTATAATGCGAGATATTTATAATATTGCAAATTCAATTTACAATACATCTTATCAAGCATTTATATGTTGTATTATTAAATATGTGGATAAGTATACAACACTTAATCCAACTTGTTTTTTTTTTCAAATACATCATGTTTAAACTATGAACATAGAGACAAAAATGCCCAACTCTAACTTTAGTACGCCGGTCCCACTATCTTAGTTTTTATTGTCCTTCTGGAGAGGTGTGCATTAATTTGATTGGGTCAACGCGGCTTTGGATCAATAATTTCGGAGAAAGGAGTCGAAGACGACACCGTATTATTACTATAGCTATTGTCTTCACCGGTCGAAGTCGTAGTAGTCACATTCAAGTCAGTAGTGGAAAAGCTATCCTCACTAATTTCCTCTCCTTTTTCAATTGCCGGTTGCTCTGCACTTTCTTGTAGCCGGAGCGTAAACTCCAGCATTGCAACCACATCCTTCATGCGCGGCCTCTGCGTTCCATCTTCCAACAAACAATTCATCCCAATCTCACAAAACTTCTTCAGGCACTCAGGCGCAATCTTTTTCTTTATCGTGGGATCCACAATCTCTGCTATGCTCCCATTTCGATCACAATGTTTCACCCAATTAGAAAGCGACACCTGCTGCGTCTCCGCACTGTGAATCAAAGCTGGACGACCACACAGTATCTCAAAGAGCACAACACCGAACGAGTAAACATCAGACTTTTCCGTTAAGCGAAATCGTTTGTAATACTCGGGATCTATGTAGCCAAAGCTTCCCTTCACATGGGTACTCACGTGGGACTTGTCTGTGTCTGTAGGCCCAATTCTTGAAAGCCCAAAGTCTGAAACCTTCGCCACCCACTTATCATCTAACAAGATGTTCGTTGTTTTCACGTCGCGGTGGATGATCGTGTGCTTCCCGCCTGTGTGGAGATAGTGCAGCCCACGCGCGGCACCGATGCATATCTGCAAGCGCTGCTTCCACGAGAGAGGGTGATTATCCGTGTTGTAGAGATGATCGCGTAGGGTTCCACGCGCCATGAAATCGTAGACCAGTATCATTTCGTTCATATCGTTGCAGTATCCGATTAGGGACACAAGATGAAGATGGCGGAGCTGCGAGAGAATCTCGATCTCGTTCAAGAACTCGTGTGCACCCTGCTGCGAACCCGGTTTCAGGCGCTTGATTGCGACCGGGGTGAAACCGCCGTCGATGTAGCCCTTGTACACGTGGCCGAAACCACCGACGCCGACGATGAAAACGTCGTCAAAGTTGTTGGTAGCGGTTTCGATCTCCACTAGGGAGAAGTGGCGACAGAGATCGGACGGTAGGGCTGTGTATGACTTGGATTTGTAATCCTTGGGATTCGTTTCAGTGTTTCTCATGCGTCTGGAGACAACAACCAACAAAACCGATTCCCACCCTTGCGACGACATCAATTATCGTCGTTCCACTTCCCCTTCTGGGCTTTACGGGGATGCTGTTCTGTGGTGTCTGAATCGGGTCCGGGTTAGGTCCGGCGAGGTTGTTAAGTGAGGTTGCTCATTCTGTTCAGAGTGGCGTTTGTGCCCATGCTACGCCCTGTTCTGAACAGTTCCTTTGGTGCCAAGTAATCGGGATTCACTGTTATGTTCCTTTTCCCATCCATGTCAGCTGGTAGATCATTATTCTTTGGATTGTGTTTGATAAAATAACCTTCTTCGGCAGCCCAATCCCTGAACAAACCGGTGTCGTTTTGTGGCAAAATTTCTTGTCCTCCGACTTTGATACGATACACAGTTTCCATGGCAGAGCTACTTCCGACGCTGAATTGCGTACCATGTCCCACGAGGGTGAATCCTACATCATCTCTTGGCATGTAATATAAATCGGTTGGCAGGGAAAGCACCTCAATTCCATTAACGAAAGCGTATGAGTTTGGCTCCGAGGAAGTGAAGGTGAGGATAAGCCTCTCAGCGTCGTTGACGTTGACCACGTATTCCCTGAAAATAGTGTCTGTGGCTTGAGCGTCGGCGTTAAGAGAGGCATTGAAAGCGTTGAGGAGAGTAAATTGGTTGGATTGAACGGTGAAGGATGCTTGGGTGCGGGGAAAGGAAGGGTAGTCTGCAGGGTAGAAGAAGAGGCGAAGGAATTTGGTGCCCGAGGAGACTGGGAAGGAGTAGTTGAATTGGGAACGGGACAAGCGTGCGGTGGAGAAGGGTATTTGATTGGTGGAAGGAGACTGTGTTGTGGCCTTGTCTGAAACGGTGGCATGTTGGGAAGATAAGAACTTTGTGTCTGCGTCGCCGGTCCACGTTCTTTGACCGTCGGAGGAGTTTCCGGTGGTGCCGCAATTGATGGTGAAAACTTCCTCTGGGGTGTAGGCTTGGAGGTGTGTGGAGAAGTGTAGAAGGAAGAAGAGTAGTGTGAGGGAGGAGGTGAAAGTGAGGAACGTCATGGTTTGCGGTTAACAAGGGAGTGGAGTTATGAGATGGCATACTACTATAGAATGATTTGTACTGTAGGTGGGAAGCAGAGGAAGAAAGGATGGATGATTGTTTGTTAGTTAATACTTCGACCGGTCAAAGTAGAAAATATGTGGAGTTGAATGACTTCTACATATTTCTAATTTCCACTCAATAGTCTTTTCTAGTGACTTGTCAAATATGGTACTAGATTATTTGCTTATCTTAAAAATAAAATACACTCTTCTACTTTTAAAATGATATTAAGGATTAACAGTATCAATTTGAAAATTAGGATTAACAATTTGAAATAAACTACACAAAAGATTTCTGTGACTTTTTTTGTAAATTTTAATCTACAGCTAATTTGTCCATTGTCCATGGATAATAAATTAGACAGAACTCTAAAATTTGCAATAAATCTTGTATAATTATCTGTCAAAGAAATTGTTTTACAAAATATTCTGTTCAAAATGTACAATATCCTTTTTTTCAGAATTTTAGATATGCATGTAAGTTTTCTACAAATCTTAAACCGTAGTAAGTAAATTTGTTGTAAATTTTAAAGTTAAATTCATTTGTAGATAATTTCATGCTAATTTAATTAAAAAAAATTATCTATTGTAGATAAAATTAATTTCATGAAAAACAGTCGCGAAGAAAATTATGCAATTAATAAGAAATTATATTTGACAAAATAATTTATAAATTTATTGATACATATTTAATTAATTAAAAAGAATTAATAAAATTTATATTTATTAAAAAATAAGTTTTTAAACAATAAATACCTTTTTAAAGAAAAAATTATAACAACTTTAATATATTTTATATGTTTAATATTTTAATAAATTTTTATACATTTATATATATATTGTACTGGGATAGGACTAGCTCGGACTCCGACCTAGCTTTGCTGTGTACCAGGATAAGACTAGCTCGGACTCCGACCTAGCTCTACTGTGTACCAGGATATGGCTAGCTCGGATTCCGACCTGACTTTGAGTGTAATCACTAGCTCGAAGGACGAAGTTGGATATTTCTCTCTCAGTCGTGGGTCAGAGTAGCGTTTTGGGCCCAACAGGCCCACTATGTAGTGACTCCTTAAAATATAGGAAGTAGTTCCCCAAACCTAGGCTCGAATCCAAAGACTATCGAAATGCACGGGTGCTTACTTGGCTGGTTCCCTGAATAAATGCTAAAAGATAGGCAGTTCCTTATCAGTCGGGATTGGAGGTTATTAGAAGGGGTATAAAGAGACAGAAAGGAAAAACTAAGCAGGAGGGAGAGAAGAGAAAAGGGGGAGTGAAGAGAACTAGAAATTTGTCTGGTAGCTAATTGTATCTGAATTTGCATACCGGAACATTGGCACTCACCGTGGGGCCCTGTAAAACTTGAAACTGGCACCACAAAACAATAACAAAGCGAAAGCAGGCAACAATGGTGATCACGGCAACGGAAAGCAACAACAACGATCAGGCCTCTTTAGAACAGGTCGTGCGGCAAATTGAAACCTTAAGACAAGAGAATGAAATTGTTCGAAAAGAAGCAGAAAGGGAGCGAGCTCAATGGCTAGCCGACCATGAGCGGAGACGGTTAGAGATGCAAGCTGAACACGAGAGGTTACAAAAAGAAACAGAAGAAGCTAGGCAAATATTAGAGGAATCCTTACGTTAGCAAGAACAGCTGTGAAAGAGTAACGACGAATTGCGGACTTGAATGAGAGAACGCAGCCATTTCCGAGACGCCAACCTTCTCGGGAGAGGAACGACCGAGCAAGACGAGAACCATCCATTGGCTAGAGCGATTGTAGAGGAAATCATTCCGCCCCATTTCATCATCCCGAAAATGGCACCTTTTACTGGTGAAGGCGACCCAGAGGCACATCTAAAGGCCTTCCGAGCACAAATGCTGATATCAGGAGGAAGCGACGCAGTGCGGTGCAAAATGTTCGTAGGCACTCTGTCAAGCACAGCGTTAAAATGGTTTGGCAAAATTCCCCAGCCACCATCACTTCTTTCAATGTTTTTGCTCGCCTATTTATGGAGAGATTTGCAGTAAATCACCCTAAGTAGCTACAGATAGCAGATATGTTCGATATCAAGCAACGTTAGGAGGAGACTTTGAAACAATTTCTCAACAGGTTTTGTGACGTTAGCATGGGACTCACAAACCCTAGCGAGGAAATGTTAGTCGGAGCATTCGTGAGAGGATTGCGAGCTAATTCTTTTAGCGAGTCTCTTATTCGGACACCCGTCATAACGCTAGCGGAAATAAGGAGCAGGGCAGCCATTTACATCGAAATAAAAGAAGCCATGCAGAGGAAGAGGTTAGAGGAGAGACGACCTCAACCTGAGCACAAAAGTAGGGATGTCCGACGTCAAGTTATGGAAACCTCCTCTCCATACAAAAAAACTAGCCGCAAGTTCACTCCCTACAGTCCGCGTCACAATTCAGATAAAAGGGCCATCAAACCTTCGTGTCCTCTTTTTTCTGAATCCAAAACTCGGTGAAGGAGTAAGCAAATACTTGCGTTTTCCATTGGAAACCGGTCGACTCCTCGGAAAAGAAACCTCAGCCTAGTGTGAATTTCACAGAACTCACGGTCACAATACAGAGGATTGCTTTCCTCTAATAGGACAACTAGCAAGTCTAGCTCGGAGGGGCCTTGTAGACAAATATATTAAAAGTGATAACACGAAGACAAAGCCTGTCGAACCATTTTCCAAAGCTACTGCCGGACCTCATGAAATTCCCGTACTTGGGGATTTTAACACTATAACAGGTGGATTCGTAGGAGGCGGTCCGACCAAGTCAGCCAGGAAGCGATACGCGCGGAACGTCATGACGGCAACGGTCTTAGAACCTTCAATGCCCACACCCAATATCATTTTTTTGACAGATGACGCCAAAGATATAGTTCCTCATGAGGACGATCCTGTGGTACTCTCAGTAATTATGATGGGTCGAAATGTACATCGTGTGTTGATCGACCAGGGCAGCCCCGCAAATGTCATGTTCTGGGACGCGTTCGTTGGCCTTTAGATCCCCAGAGACCAGCTTCTTCCTTTTGACAAAGTCCTAGTTGGTTTTTCAGGTGAGCAAGTAAAGGTTCGAGGATACGTCAACCTAAGGACAACATTCTCTGACGAGCACGCAGCTAAGACCATAGTAGTTAAATACATTGTGGTTAATGCCCCCTCATCTTATAACATGTTGCTCGAGAGACCATCCCTCAACAAGCTCGGCGCGGTCGTTTCTACTACACATTTGAAGATGAAATTCCCAATGAAGGAAAGGTAGTCACGATGAAAGTCGACCAAGAAGTAGCACGAAAGTGTTATGAAAAAAGCTTGTGAACTCGACGGGATACCTACAGTCTAACTCAGATCCCTAGCTCAGTAAATCGGTCAGATTACGAACTCGATCCCTAGCCCAGAAATACTACATTCCATACATGCTCCCTGACCTTTCCACACATAGGGAATAGATATCCTTGGACCTTTCCCTCTAGCGAAACGCCAGTTAAAATACCTCATTGTAGCAGTAGAATACCTGACGAAATGGACAGAGGCAGAATCGGTGGCCACCATAGCGACACCTAGAGTAGAAAAATTTATATGGAAGAACCTCGTATGCCGATTTGGTGTGCCTTGTCGTCTCATATCCGACAATGGAACTCAGTTCTCCAGCTCTCAAGTGCGACGCACATGCCAGCAGCTAGGGATAATCCAATGTTTTTCTTCCATAGAGCATCCACAGACTAATGGGCAGGAGGAGGCGACTAATAAGTTAATACTCAAAGCTCTTAAGAGAAGGGTTTTGGCAAGTAAATCGCCTTGGCCCGAGGAGATCCCCAGAATCCTATGGGCCTACCACACAACACCGCAGTCAACTACCCATGAAACTCTGTTTAGCCTGGTATATGGAACGGACGCATTGCTGCCAATTGAGATTGGGAACCCAGCAGAAAGCAAAAGAGAACTGACGTTAGAGTCAAATGAACAAGGAGTCTGAGCCAACTTGGACACCTTAGAAGAAGTCCGAGAGCTAGCAAGGATTACCGGAGAAGCTACGAAACAACCTGTAGAGCGGAGATATCGAACCAAGGTAATTCCACGGGACTTCAAAGTTAACGATTTAGTCCTGAGAAGAGCACACCTGACCGAGGTCGAACACAAGTTATCACCTAAGTGGATCGGACCTTTTCGAGTCAAAGAAGTCCTACCTGGGGGAGCATACAGAGTAGAAACGTTGGATGGAGCCACCATTCCTAGGACATGGAATGCCGCAAACCTGCGCTTCTATTTTAGTTAGCATTCCTTATTTTTTCAATTTCGTTTTGTAAATTGTCAGATTCCTTTTTCAATAAAAACCCCACACTCTTTTTTCCTACCTCATCGGAGGGTTTTTTAACGAGGTAGGCGTTAAAACTTTGTATAAACCTTTTCCTTTTTTGATTTTATTAACTCGGTCCGACCTAGCTACGAGCTAGATATAAAACCTCAGCACGCTGAGGACTAACTCGGTTCGACCTAGCTACGAGCTAGATATAAAACCTCAGCACGCTGAGGGCCAACTCGGTCCGACCTAGCTACTAGCTAGATATAAAACCTCAGCACGCTGAGGGCTAACTCGATCTGACCTAGCTACGAGCTAGATATAAAACCTCAGCACGTTGAGGGCTAACTCGGTCCGACCTAGCTACGAGCTAGATATAAAACCTCAGCACGCTGAGGGCTAACTCGATCTGACCTAGCTACGAGCTAGATATAAAACCTCAGCACGCTGAGGGCTAACTCGGTCTACCTAGCTACGAGCTAGATATAAAACCTCAGCACGCTGAGGGCTAACTCGGTCCGACTTGGCTACGAGCTAGATATAAAACCTCAGCACACTGAGGGCTTACTCAATCCGACTTGGTTACAAGCTAAGTTTATATTACTACACGATGAGGACTTACGCGATTCAATCTTACTATTAAATCCAAGTCTTAAAATGGAAACCTCAAGTTTTATTCGTGACATACTACGAAAGTCATTTTCTTAGGTGAGGATCACACTGAAGTTTTTCAAAACATATAACAAAGGTATCCATCATCCATACACAAGGGTCAAAATAAAAAACCTTACAACAAAAAGGGCCTAAAACTCCCCAAAAAATCTAACTAAGCTCAATCAATTGACCATCCACTATTTCTTTAGTAATATCAGCTGCAGATATATCAATGTCAGGATGGAGTATCTTCACTTGGTCTAGAGCGAGTTGGAACCCTTCCTTCAAGGTCGAGCATAACTAATCAATGAGTTCTTATTTCTCGCCCTCTAACGCTTGGCACCGAGCAGATAAACCTTCAGCCTTTGGTTTCAACTCATCCATTTCAGCTTTCAAAATGGTTAGCTCAGTCTCCTTGTCTTCAAGAGTTTTCTTCACCTTCGCAAAGTCCACCAAATCAACTCGGAGTTGCTCGATCTCCTTATTGGCAGCAACTAAATCAGATACAGCTTTTGACTCCTTCCGCTCAGATGCTTCAAGACGACCCACAAGGAACAACGAAGAAGCTTCAACTTGATGGATGCTACGAAGAAGCCCTTCTTGGACCGAAGAAAGCTGACGACCTGAAAGCAATTTATCATCAATCGAAAAATAATTGTTAGCCCGACCATATGCCAAGTGAGTAAACTTCTCATCCCAAAAACTCTTTTTAAAGCTTAAAGCACTAAGCGGGATGTTATCCGTGGAATCCGAAGCCATCTGGTGTTCTGATAAAATCAGACAAGGTAAACATCAGTGTTAAACATAAGAGACAATTTGAAATTTAGAGTGCATGGTTGGGCGTATATCGATGAACAACTTTAAGTCTACTTTGCGATACTCGAGGTCTAGTATTTTACGAATATCAAAGACGACCTCTAAACCCTCCAATCTAGCACAACCCTCCCTCTCAGTTAGTGTTAGCTCCTTCATTTGGCGAGCACCTTGTGGAGTAGGAAGCCTAGTCCAGTACAAGGGAAATCTCTCCAGTAAGGCAGTATTATGCTCAAGAGCAAGAATTTTCAGTAAAGCACCCTTACCACCCTTGTACGAGGATTGAAACAATGTGAAGAGACCACGACCACTGACGCTATTCAAGGAAGTCCAAAACTGTTTAGGAGAGCTCTGTTTTAACTCAAAAAAATAGAGGAACATAGGAGTAGTGGGGTTGATATCTAAGCCAGCACACAGAATTTGGAAAGCTCGGACAAAACCCCAGCTGTTCGGGTGTAGTTGTGCAGGAGCGACATTTAACATAGTTAGCAAATCCTTTTCAAACTCGCTAAAGGGTAATCGGAATCCAAGCCTCTCGAAAAGGGTAGCATAAACAAAGGTGAATCTTTGGACAGGCGGAAGGGTGCCATCTCTATATACAGGTTCATCCAGTTCACAAATCCCTACAATCACATCTTTCTCGTCATCTTTACACAATGCTTGCCCATCCCTAAAAGCCTTAATCCTTTTTGCCGTACATAAACTAGTACATTCCCTCTTCAAACTCAAAGAAGCCCAGGGATATTGCGAATCATAAGAAGTCATCTCAAAACCTAAAACCCCTAAAAACTTTCGCCCAGAAAACAAACGCGAGGAGAAAAGCAGAAGGCCAAATCTGAAACAGGAAAAACAGGCCAAAACTGAAACAAGCAGGGCAGTGAATTTGGGGGAAGCAAAACTCAACTCCGTTTCTTTGGGTAAGGGCTACGAAAGAGAAACCCTAGCCAAATCACTAAGGAAGATACAAGAGGTGTAACACAACTTACAAGGTTTTTTCACTTATCAGACGCAATCCCAGAATAATCAAAGATAAAGACGATGCAAACTATACTGATGAACAGAAGAGAAGTAAGCAATGGAAGGAATACCTGGAAGAAGACATAAAATGCGCAAAGACTGGTTAGAAGAACAGAAGGACAAAATCCCGCCCAAGAGATTTTTGGCACGAGAGATGAATCTGTTAGAAGATAAAAGGTTTGAAATGGTTACTTTTTTGGATTTAAGGAGGACCACGAGATTTAAAACCCCCCACCTAGTTGGTGATTGACACGTGTAGCGGTTAGGTACAGGATAATAAATACTGTCAGGGATGTCTAGTCAAAGTACAGGATGCGACCCTTAGCCTAGCAAGCTCGACGAAGGGTCGGAGGGCTGTGTACTGGGATAGGACTAGCTCAGACTCCGACCTAGCTCTGCTGTGTACCAGGATAGGACTAGCCCGGACTCCGACCTAACTCTATTGTGCACCAGGATATGGCTAGCTCGGATTCCGACCTGACTTTGAGTGTAATCACTAGCTCGAAGGACGAAGTTGGATATTTCTCTCTCAGTCGTGGGTCAGAGTAGCGTTTTTGGGCCCAACAGGCCCACTATGTAGGGACTCCCTAAAATATAGGAAGTAGTTCCCCAAACTTAGGCTCGAATCCAAAGACTATCGAAATGCACGGGTGGTTACTTGGCTGGTTCCCTGAATAAATGCTAAAAGATAGGCAGTTCCTTATCAGTCGGGATTGGAGGTTATTAGAAGGGGTATAAAGAGACAGAAAGGAAGAACTAAGCAGGAGGGAAAGAAGAGAAAAGGGAGAGTGAAGAGAACTAGAAATTTGTCTGGTAGCTAATTGTATCTGAATTTGCATACCGGAACATATATATATATATATATATATATATATATATATATTTTTTTTTTTTTTTTGTTGTTCATATATATTTTCTAATTTTTTAATATTATCTTTTAAAAAAATTTAAATAAAAATAGTTATTTTATTAATATTATCTTTTAAATGATTATTTGTTTAATTTAACTATTTTTTATTTTATTAGTGTTTTAAACTTAATTATTATAAATGAAAATTAATTATAAAAAAATTATAAAATTTATTCGTATTTAATTTTATAATTATAATAATAACATAATTATAATTTCATTATTTTTTATTATTATAAAATTAGTAAATACAATATTTTTACTAATTTATTTAAAAAAGTTTGAAATTACTCTTTTGGTTTTTGTTTTTGTTAAAAAATATTAAGTTAGTCTTCCAGTTTTTTCTAATCTCAATTTGGTCCCAATTTTTTAAAAGATGATGCATTTTTGTCCTTTTTTTTCATTAATTTCTTGAATTGGATCAAGATTTTTTCATCAGAATTGAAGTTGTGAATAAGGATGGTTTATTTTGTTGGTGTAATTGACATCATCATAATGTTTTGATGAAATTTGTTGCTCTGCTTCAAGAAATTTAATAAAAAAGATCAAATTGCATTAATTTTTAAAGAATTGGGACTAAATTGAGACAAAAAAACCTAGATGACCAACTTAATATTTTTGAAAAAAAAATGGATCAAAAAAATAATTCAACCAAAATTTTGGTACCTCCAAAATATTAGCTGAAGATCCACCACTATCAACATAAGCAAGACACACATATAATCATAAAATGTCTCCTTAATTTAAGTTTTTTTCCAAAAAGGACTGGTCTCTCAAAAGTTACCACAAAAAGAAAAATCGGCAATACACATTATATAAGATTTAGGTTAAAATACCTTTTTGGTCCCAATTTTCGTCAAGTTTTTTCAAATAAGTCCTAATTTTGGTTTTGTGTTCAAATAGGTCCCAATTTTCGTCAATTTTGTTCAATTGGGTCCTTTTTTGCTAACACCATTTAAATCATTAACGGTCATGAACAATGACTGCCACGTGTCAATTCGTGATTTTTTTGAATTTTTTTTATTTTTATTTTTATTTTTTTCTCTCAAAAGTTAACACAAAAAGAGATTAAATGTAACTTCTAAACTCTCTCTATATTGCACTTGATGATATATATGTTGTGTTCTTGTTTTACGTGTTGGTTACTTGATTTGTATTTTACTCCGTGGTGATTTGGCCCATTATCATACCTCATCGGCACTAGATGTAGAGACATCTGCTCTAGTGTTTAGATCCAATCAAGTATATAGATAAAGAACATAACATATAGATAATTATAGGGCAAACAACTGAAGTTAAGATGCCAAGTTTAATCCTAACATCCTAATCAGCATCACCTATTTCATATATTTACTTAGTTTATCTTTAGTTTATCTTTAACAAAATAAAAACCAAAAACTCATCTATTGTGTAAAAATGAAGTCTTTGTAATTGAATTTCTTTCTTGTTGTGTTTTGTTTTGACAACTTCATAGTTATAGGATTAGTACTTATACTCCATATTTATGGTCTTTTTGGTGGAATCAACTATATGGATAAACTTTGGGTGTTATGAATTTCCTTTATTTTGTTGTTGAACACGATTACCTTGACTAGATAAATCTTTCTTACCTCGGCTAGATAGACAATGTTTTCTTCATCTTCAAAAGCATTCATAAATAACTTCCTTCAAACTATAACACTAGGTACTTGACTAGATGAAACTAAATATGATGAAGCTTCTTTACCCAATAAATTAAATCAAGTAGGGGGAGGGATGATCTTGGACAATGAAGCTTCCTTACTTATTAGATTAAAGTATTGGGAGGGATCATTCTGACTTAGGGTTATTTCAACATGGACGACACTTCCTTATAAAGTAGTGGAAGGGATCATATCACACAATGAAGTTTCCTTACCCATTAAATTAAAGTATTGGGAGGGATCATCTCGACATGGAAGAAACTTCCTTACCCAATATTAAATCAAGTGTTGGTAATGATCATCTCAGATGATGAAGCTTTCTTACCCATTAAATTAAAGTATTGGGAGGGATCATCTTGGTATGGATGAAACTTCTTTACCCAATATTAAATCAAGCATTGAGAGGGATTATTTCGAATGGTGAAGTTTCGTTACCCATTAGGAATAAAAGACCAAGGTAGGAAAGTGTACATTATGAGTAGATGCAATAACATAATCAACCATAATAAAAACTTTAAGTGAGATGCGTCCCAAGTGGCCGATATATTAGTTCCAGATAAATGTTTCAACTGATATGTCCCTTTACCAACTACTTTCATTACATGAAAATGTTTTTCCCAATTTGCTGTGAATTCACTTCAGTCTTGCAAGCATCACTTACCATTCTTCGATCTTCCTAATTTTCCGAGAACTTTCATTAAAAAAATCATAATGAATAAAAAAGTAAATAAAAATAGGTTTTATAAAATATCACTGAAATATTTAACCTGATTAATTTATAAAATATTTAAGTTAGTGATAACAAATTAAAAAGTAGATAAAAAATAATTTTTACAAAATATCGTGGAATACTTAAGCTGCTTAAAATAAAATATAGTTATAAAATATTTAATTTAGTTAAATAATATTTCTATAAATATTTAATTTGGTTAAACTGAAATATTACTATAAAATATTTAAGTTAGTTAAAATACATTATTATTTTAAAATATTTAAGTTGGGTAAAATAAAATATTTTTTACTTTATAAAACACTATAATAAATAAAAGAGAAAATAAAAAATAATTTTTATAAAATATCTCTCGAATATTAAATTAGTTAAAATAAAATATTACTATAAAAATTTTAGGTTAATTGAAATAGAATATTACCATCAAATATTTAAGTTGTTAAAATAAGATATTACTATAAAATATTTAAATTAGGAAATTACTATAAAATGTTTAAGTTTATTAAAATTATATTATATATATTAATATCGTAATTGTGCCTGACGTCTCAGATTCTTTGTTTATTTAGAAGCCTCGTCCTATTGGGACGAGTGTAAATGTCTATATATTCTCATTTATGAAGTTTTTGTTCTCGTTTGTCGTATTAAACTAAATGAAAATATTTTTTTTATAAAAAAGTTATTAAATAGAATACTTTTTTATTTTGTTATGAAACTTACAAAAAAGTAAAATAATAAAATTTTAGAATTTTTTTTAACAAAATTAATTATTTGTTAAAGTTATCCAACAAAATTTTATCAAACTATCATCTTTCTAAATAAAAACTCGAAGAAAAGAAAGCCTTTAGGAGCAGGTTCATGGGGTTTGAATCCATTGCAGCAACTCATGTGTTTCTTTACGCAATTGCTCATGTTCGGCTTGGGCACGAGGCTTGTATCATTGACACACCTCTCATTCTTCCATCTCGCAACTCCTAAATGATCTATAAAATTTGTTGTATTGTTAACTTGTTGTCGTTTTCATAGTCACCTTGATGATTGATTGATGTTACTTTTAGTATTTCTCATGGTGGATAATGATTCGTTAAGATGTCAAGATTAATTATTATAGTATAATTTCTTGTTCCGGTATGCAAATTTGGGATTTATAAACTACTCTTGTTTTTCTCTCTCTCTCGGTCACTCATTCATTCCTTCGCCTTAAGCTATGTCCATCTGTCTCTTTTATAGTCCCTTCTGATAACTTCCAACCCGGCTAACAAGCATACTACCTATCTTTTTGCGTTGATTCAGGTAACCACCCACGTATCTCGTCAAGTATCTAGATTCAAGCCTAAGTTCGCAGAACAACCTCCTAACTTTTAGGACTGTTTTCCTCTTCAACTGGGTGTACTAAAAAACAAACGTAAGTGGGCCTAATGGGCCTAAAGACTCCAACCAACTAATTGGGAAAATCCGAGGAAAAGATTTTTGAAACCCCAGAATACGTGAACCTCAACTTCCGAGCTAGTGATCGTACCCATATATGAATGACAACATAGATCAGGTCAGAATCCAAGCTTGACCTTAGTCACGTCAGAACCCGAGCTCGGTCTCACCCTAGTACACAGCCCTCCGACCCTTCGTCGAGCTTGCTAGGCTAAGGGTCGTATCCTATGCTTGATTAGACATCCCTGACAGTATTTATTACTTCATACCTAACCGCTACACGTGTCAATCATCAGCTAAATGAAGCTTTTTAATCCTGCGGTCCTCCTTGAATCAAAAAGTAACCGTTCCAACTCCCTTTATCTTCTAAAATACACATTCTTCGAACAAACCTCTATCTTCTTCTGTCCCTCCAATCAGTTCTTTGTGCGTTCAATTTATCTCGCGTTTTCTATCTTCTTCCATGTATTTTTTTTTATTTCTTACTTCTCTTTCCGCCCATCAGTACAGCTTTGCGTTGCATTTATCTTCGATTTGTCCTTGGATTGCATCTGATAAGCATTGAAACCCTACGAGTTGTGGCACATTCTCTTATGAAATGGTTCCTTTAGTGATTGTAAAGGTTTCTACTTTCGTAGTGGTAATTTTAAATCCCAAAATATGATGTGAAAGTTCATTTACTTCCCCATAGATTCACTGCTTTTTCTGTTTCAAATTTGGCCTTCTGCTAGTTACTCCTCGAATTATTTTCTGGGAACGTTTTTAGGGTTTAGGTTTTTCGAGATGACTTCTTATGACTCACAGTATCCTTGGGCCCCTTTGAGTTTGAAGAGAGAGTGTACTAGTTTATGTACGACTAAAAGGATTAAGGCTTTTAGGGATAGGCAGGCATTGTGTAAAAATGACGAGAAGGATGTGATTGTAGGAACCTGTGAACTGGATGAACCTGTATGTAGAGATGGCACCCTTCCGCCTATCTAGAAATTTACCTTTGTTTATGCTACCCTTTTTGAGAGGCTCAGATTCCGACTACCCTTTAGTGATTTTGAGAAAGATTTACTAACTATGTTGAATGTTTCTCCTGCACAACTACATCTCAACAACTGGAGTTTTGTCCGAGCTTTCCAGATTTTGTGTTCTGGCTTAGAAATCAATCCCACAACCCCTATGTTTCTCTATTTTTTCAGTTAAAACAGAGCTCTCCTAAACAGTTTTGGGCTTCCTTGAATAGCGTCAGTGGTCGAGGTCTCTTCACCCTGTTTCAATCCTCGTACAAGGGTGGCAAGGGTGCTTTCTTGAAAATCCTTGCTCCCGAGCATAATACTGTTTTGCTGGAGGGGTTTCCTCTGTATTGGACTAGGCTCCCTACCCCACAAGGAGCTCGTCAAATGGAAGAGCTAAATCTGACTGAGAGGGAGAGCTGTGCTAGATTGGAGGGTTTAGAGGTCGTCTTTGACATTCGTAAAATACTAGAGCTCGAGTATCGCAAAGTAGACTTAAAGTTGTTCATCGGTATACGCCCAACTATGCGCTCTACTATTTAAATCATTTATTTTTATGTTAAACTGACCTTTACCATATTTGACTTTGACAGAACGTCAGATGACCTTATCACAGAGAGAGTTGCTTCGTAGAATCAAACAACAAGAAACAACCAAGGTCGGGACGAGCTCGAGGACAAGTGTAACATCCCTAGGGAATATTACTAAAAAAATAAATAATAGAAGAAATAATTATATTAATAGTCATCTAGATAAAAATCCCAACGCGGGAAAATTTAATTTCATGAAAACACGCGCCAAAACTTATAACATAATTAGTCAAGTGTTACAAGTTCTCGTTATTCGTGTTTATAATAAAAACATAAAGTAATACATGTAAGAGAAAATTCTAGCTCTAATCCCACGCTAGCCCTCACTCCGCCATCTGAACATCCTCAGCACCACCTGTATCAACATCTGCTCTCGTGTAACGAATTACACGATCATCGCCACACACAAACAGAAAGGGTGAGCTAAGAAAATAAAATAACAAGCATATAAAACACAAGATAAATCATATACCATCTTATTCATTGTACATAATTCTTGGCCAAGACCTTAACCCCAAGACTTATCAGTCTTCAAATCATACAATTAGTTAGCCTTGGACTCGGGAACATGATGCTCACACGAACCTGCCCACTCGTGGTCCTGCCTCTACGAACCTTTCCGCTCGTAGTCCTGCTCTACGGACCTACCCGCCCGTAGTCCAACACATGTGATCCACTAGCCCCGTACCTCCCCGCATGTGGCATCTCTCAACGTGAGCACGGAACATACAAACCTACCTCTCTCGTATCCCCATGTGAGAGTAACTGGATATGAACCTCCTCGCTCATATGATCACATGTCCTCCACCATCCATGAACTTACCCGCTGATGGCACAACATCTCCCGATCCAAGCAAAGCATCATCGTTAATTAAAAGCAACACACCAAGAAAGCAAGAACAACAACATTTCTGCCTGGCTCGGCCCACACGCCGCCAAGCGAAACTGTTTCAGACCGCCTGGCGGTACCAACTCACCGCCAGGCGCCAGAGCCCTTCCAGCGCCACTGTCTGACCGCTACTGCCTGGCGGAACACACCTTGCCGCCAAGCGCCACTCAAGGCACAACTCTCTCCTACTAAGGCTACTGCCTGGCGGTATTCAGTGGACCGTCAGGCGCCATACCAGTAGCTCCCTGCTACTGGTTTTGGCACCCAAAATGGTTAATTATGCAATTCTAGAATGCTTTAGAAGGTACTTCACACTTGTTCTATTAGGGTTATTATTTTCCAGCCCTATACCCTCCCAAGTATAGCTCCTGTACCTAAAATAGAGACACTTAGGCACTCTCTCTCGTTACTCTATCACAGTGTATCACCACAGCAGTAACAACACACTCCATTCTCTATCAAAATCACACAATTCAGAAACATTATCAACCCTCTTCTCCTCATACTTATCTCACGCTGTACTGCCATGCATCTTGTTCCACACAACATTACATAATCACATGACTTACATCTAAGCTCACAAGTCTCCAAAACACATAAAACCCACAACTAACCATCAAGGGTATTTAACAACAAATATGCAGAATTCTAAGCTTTCAAATCTCGATCCATTAACTAATGTTATTCGATTTCTTCCTTTAAATAACACAACTCTCAACAACCCATCGCATGAACATACTATCAACCTCTTTCCATTCCCATGCTCCCTTACCTAAGTATATTATTCCTTATTGTGTCCTCTTGTAATTACCTATATCCCTCTTAGCCTCTCCTCTCACGACCACTCGAAAACAACATGCATTACGCCACTGCCCCCGTCATCGCCTGGCGGCAAGCTAGACGCCGCCAGGCGGCATATCAGAACCCAGGAAAATCTCCAGGTTGCTGCACCTGCAATGAGCCAAATTGGCCAGAATCCAATCTATATTACACAGACAATATCACACACCAAATCATACTTAATTTACTGACCCAATTTCCTTTGACATACTATCCTTAAATTCGTACCCACCATGAACCCTAATAACTCAATTCGGGTTCTACCATTCCAATAACCCAACTCCATCCTTGTTAACATATAAAGGTATTCCCAAGCACCATCAGACCCCAATTCTAACCAGTTCATACTATCATTACATAAAATCATAATCAGAAGTCTCAATGACCCTGCACAGAACGCAATTCCAACAGAAACGTAACACTGACGCGCCGCCTGGCGGATATTCATCCCTGCCAGGCGGTTTTAGCAACCAGAAACCCCAGATGATGAGCAAACAGATGAACCGCCTGGCGGCACATGCATGCTCGCCAGGCAGTTTCTGGGCAGAACCCAGAAAATGCGAAAACAGCGCATACCAGTCAGAGAATTCATGCAATTACGATCGTACAAGGCACAACATGGTGTATACTATTAATAGCACGCGAAAATAACTCCCCTTACCTGGATTTCCTGCTCTTCACTCGAATCCTTGATGTTTTCACTAACCCGAACCTTCCTCGAGTCTTCTCTTGCACTCTCACACTGTCTTCCACCCTCATTTCTCTCCACTGTTCGTGCCTAACCACAAAAACGCCGTTGCCCAGTTCACTCTCAGTTTCCAGCTCTCTCTCTCTCTCTTTCTCTCTCTCACAATTATATCCCTTTTAAGTGCCCCCTTCCCACTATAATCAAAAATGAGTTTTTCAGGTGCCTAATGACTAGACAACTACCCTTGGCATAAAGCTTTCAACCATTCAAATACCTCCCTCTGCAGCTAGGGTTTTCCTATGCCTCTCCAATGCCATGCAAAAATAAAAGTAATTCATAAATGAAACATCTATTTTGGTTCTTGGCAAGACTTGAACCCACCACCAATCAGTTACCAAGTCAAGAGTGCAACCAGTTCAACCACTTCACCTTTATGATAACTCATACAGATTTAACAATTTTACCATCACGTCACGCATTCAATATGTAACAAAAATGCATAATTAAAATGACACATAATACATAGGACTCGAACCCAAGTCCTCTCACACAATCAAAGTACTCTCAACCACATGAGCTAGTACTTTTCCACGTCATAGCTCCTCACATTTATTACTTTAAATGTTCTCATTACCCGTCCTAATTAAATAATTAATTAAATAACTATTTAATTTTCCCGGATCTTACAACAAGGGATTCCTCTTCGAAGGTACTAGTCCTGGAGAGCGAACAAGAGACCACACAGAGTGATCCCAAGCTAAAGAGAAAGAGGGTTGACCTGCTGAACTCGGAGACTTCGGATTCTACTGACAATATCCCTATTGGTGCTTTATGTCTAAAAAAGAGTTTTTGGGATGAGAAATTCACTCACTTGGTATATGGTCGTGCCAACAACTATTTTCCAGCTGATGATGAGTTGCTTTTAGGTCGTCAGCTTTCTTTAGTCCAAGAAGAACTTCTCCGTAGCATTCATCGAGTCGAAGCTTCTTCGTTGTTCCTCGTAGGTCGGCTTGAGGCATCTGAGCGAAAAGAATTGAAGGCTGCTTCTGATTTGATTTCCGCTAACAAGGAAATTGAGCAACTCCGAGCTGACTTGGTGGATTTTGTTAAGGTAAAGAAAGCACTTGAAGATAAAGAAACTGAGTTGTCTATCTTAAAAGCTGAGGTGGATGACTTGAAACCGAAAACTGAAAATTTATCTGCTTAGTGCCAAACACTGGAGGGTGAAAAAGAAGAACTTACCGACCAGCTATGCTCGACTTTGAAAGAAGGATTCCAGCTTGCTTTAGATCAAGTGAAGATACTTCATCCTGACATTGACATATCTGCAACTGATATCACCAAAGAAATAGTGGACGGACAATTGGTTGATCTTAGTTAATGTTTAGAGATTTTTGTTTATTTGGTAATTTACCTTCTTTACCCGTAGAACTTTTGTTTTGACGTTTGTATGGATGATTTATAATCCTTTATCACGTGTTATACGATGATCATGTTATTATATTTACACGTCTTTATAGATAATAATTTCTTGGCATATCGCGCTTGTACTAAGTGAAAACCAAGTCCTCAACATATTGAGGTTCGTACCTAGCTCGCAGCTAGATCCGACCGAGTAAGCCCTCAGCGTGTTGAGGTTCGTGCCTAGCTCGTAGTTAGATCAGACCGAGTAAACCCTCAGCGTGCTAAGATTCATGCCTAGCTCGTAGCTAGATCGGACCGAGTAAGCCCTCAGCGTACTGAGGTTCGTGTCTAGCTCGTAGCTAGATCAGATCGAGTAAGCGGAAAAAGAAAAGTTTGTATAAAGTTTTAATCTAACACCCACCTCCTTAAAAAACCCTTCGATGAGGTAGGGAAAAAGAGTGTGGGGTTTTTATTGAGAAAAATTCGACACTTTACAAAGATAAAATTGAAAATGTGAGGAAAAAGAAATGCTAACTAAAATAGAAGCGCAAATTCACAGCGTTCCATGTCCTAGGTATGGTAGATCCATCCAACGTTTCCACTTTTTATGCTCCCCCGGGTAGGACTTCTTTAACTTGGAAAGGTCTGACCCACTTGGGAGACAGCTTGTGTTCAACCTCAGTCAGGTGGGCTCTCCTCAGGACTAAATCATTGACTTTGAAGTCGCGAGGAATCACCTTGGTTCGGTATCTCCGTTCTACACGCCGTTTCATGGCTTCTCCAGTAATCCTTGCTAATTCTCGTACTTCTTCCAGGGTATCCAAATTGGCCCGGATTCCTTGTTCATTCGACTTTGATGTCAGTTCTCTTCTATCTTTTGTTTGGTTTCTGACCTCAATTGGCAGCAAGGCATTCGTTCTGTATACCAAGCTAAACGGAGTCTCATGGGTAGTTGATTGGGGAGTTGTGTGGTAAGTCTATAGGATTTTGGGAATCTCCTCGGGCCAGAGTGATCTACTCACCAATATCCTTCTTTTGAGAGCTTTGAGTATGACTTTGTTTCCCGCTTCAGCCTGCCCATTAGTCTGTGGATGCTCTATGGAAGAGAAGCATTGGGTTATCCCCAACTGTCGGTACGTGCGTTGTACTTGAGAACTGGAGAACTGGGTTCCATTGGCAGATATGAGACGACGAGGAACACCAAATCGACATACGAGGTTCTTCCATATGAACTTTTCTACTTTGGGTGCTGCTATGGTGGCCACCGGTTCTGCTTCTATCCATTTTGTCAGGTATTCCACTACTACAATGAGATATTTTAGCTGACGTTTTGCTATTGGAAAGGGCCCAAGAATATCTATTCCCCTTGTATGAAAGGGCTAAGGAGCATGTATAGAATGTAGGACTTTAGGAGGAGCTCGGTGGATATCTCCCTGCCTTTGGCATTGATCGCAATGTTTGACATGCTCTATACAGTCTTTTCTCATTGTAGGCCAAAAATATCCAGCTCGTAGGATCCTTAGTAGTAAGGCTCGTCCTCCGATGTGGCTGCCACAGATCCCTTCATGCAGTTCTAACATGATCCTTCGAGATTCCTCATGTTCCACACATTTTAGTATTGGCCTTGAAAACCCAAAACGAAAAAGATGTCCATCCATGAGAGTATAACGAGATGAACTCCTCTTTATACGTTGAGCTTCATCTGCGTCGACAGGCAGGATTCCATCAGCTATGTATGATCTAATAGGATTTATCCATGATTCCGAGCGAGGAGCTTTGTCTAGGCTCATTATTCTGGGTTCACTGGATGAATCTACTCTTGGCGTGGTTAGCATTTCTTTGATCACCGACCTGTGTTGGCCAGGTTTAGTGCAACTGGCGAGTTTGGACTAGAGGTCTGCCCTACTATTGTCTTGTCGGGGTACATGGGTTAAATGAAAGGTCTCAAAAGCTTTGGCTAACAACCTTACGTAGTCTAGGTACTTGGCTAGTTGTGGGTCTTTTGCGAAGAATTCCCCGTTAAATTGACCTGTAACTAGCAATGAATCACTCCGAGCAGCTAGCTTATTTGCTCCAATTTCTTTGGCTAGTAACATGCCCGCAATTAACGCTTCATATTCGCCTGATTATTACTGGCTTTGAAGATGAATCTTAGGGACTGCTCTATCAAGACTCCACCTGGTCCTTCGAGGACCACTCCGGTCCCGCTTTCTCTTTGGTTAGATGCGCCGTCTACTGATAGGATCCATTCGGACGAGAATTTATTTGAATCGATCAGAGCTGCATTCGAGCTTGATGGTGCAGGTAAAGTGAGCTCAGTCAGGAAATCAACTAATGTTTGAGCCTTAATCGGTCCTCGCGACTCATAGGTTATGTCGTACTCCGCTAATTTTATGGCCCATTTTATTAAACGTCCTGTCATGTTTGGTCGTTTGAGAACTTGTTTTACAGGGAGGTCAATTTTTACTTGAATACTGAAGCTTTGGAAATAGGGTCTGAGTTTCCTAGCAAAGATGACGACTGCTAAGGTGGCTTTTTCTAAGATCGGGTATCGTCTTTCTGCACCGTGCAGTAATCGGCTAACGAAGTACATTGGCCATTGTTTATCTTCTCGTTCCTGTACCAATACCAAACTTATTACATGTTTGGTTACCGTAATGTACAACTGCAGAGGACGCCCCTTTTCTGGTCGGCTAAGCACTGGTGGTTGGCTTAGGTATTCCTTGAGTTGGAGGAAAGAATTCTCACATTCTGGTGTCCTTTAAAACTTCTCATTTTTCTTTAAACACTGAAAATAAGGATGACCTTTGTCTCCACTTCTAGCAAGGAACCTGGACAAGGCAACCATCCTTCCTGTTAGTTGTTGGACTTCTTTCATACAACTCAGACTCTTCATGTTAATTATTGCTTCGCATTTATCAGGATTTGCTTCTATACCTCGTTTTGTCAACATGAAACCAAGGAATTTTCTTGCCTTAACTCCGAACACGCACTTTTCTGGGTTTAACTTCAACTGGTACTTGTTGATGGTGTTAAAGAGTTCTTGCATGTCGGAGGCATGAGTCTCGTTTCTCGTGGAGGTGACCACCATGTCATCTACATATGATTCCACATTCCGTCCTAGTAAAGGTTGGAGAATCCTATCCATCATCCTCTGATAGGTGGCCCCAGCGTTTTTGAGGCCAAAGGGCATCACCCTGTAATAGAAGTTGGCTTTTATCCCCATGAAGGCGGTTTTGTCTTCATCTGTTGGGTGCATGCGAATCTGATTATACCCTGAATATGCATCCATGAAGCTTAGCAAACTGCAACCGGAAACACGATCTACCAAGACATCTATGTTTGGTAAAGGGTAAAAGTCTTTGGGGCATGCCAGGTTTAGGTCGGTGAAATCGACACACATCCTCCACTTCCCATTTGCTTTCTTCACCATGACTACGTTGGCAAGCCACTCCGGGTACTGTATTTCTCTTATGTGCCCGGCTTCCGTCAATTTTTTTTATTTCCTCTGCTGCGACTTTGCTTTTTTCATCATTGAGCCTCTGACGTCTTTGAACACGTGGCTTTACTTGCGGGTTAATGTTTAAACGAGGGCAGAGTATATTTGGGTCGATTTCAGGCATGTCTCGGGCCGACCATGCAAATGAGGACATATTCGCCCGTAAGACTTGTCGTATCGCTGTCTCCGTGGTCTGATCGAGGTCGACTCTGATTCTTATTTTCTTACCCGAGAGTATCTCTATTTCTTTGAGCTCATCTATAGGTTGCGAGCCCTGATCGGTTGGTGGTCTGGGATCGAGTTCGGATTCTGACCGATCTATTGAGCTAGGGACCTGGACTATGTTATAAGTATCTCGCCGCGTCCGCAGACTCTTTTCATAACATTTTCGTGCTGTTTCTTGATCGACTTTCATTGTTACTACTTTTCCTTCCGCCGGGAATTTCATTTTTAAGTGTACAGTGGAGACGACTGCTCCGAGTTTGTTGAGGGATGGTCTCTTGAGCAGCATGTTGTAAGATGAGGAAGCGTTGACCACGATGTACATTCTGACCCATCATGATTACTGAAAGCACCATTGGGTCGTCTTCATGGGGAATTATATCTTCGGCATCAGCTGCTGAGAAGATGATGCTCGGCGCTGGTACTGAGGGTTCCGATACTGTAGCCATCATGATGTTTCATGCGTATCGTTTTCTGGCTGACTTGGTTGGACCACCTCCTGCGAATCCTCCTGCTATAGTATTAAAATCCCCAAGAATGGGAATTTTATGAGGTCCAACGGCCGCTTTAGAAAGTGATTCTATAGGTTTCACCTTCGTGCTACCTCCTTTAATATACTTGTCTATCGGTCCCCGCCGAGCTAAACTAGCTAGCTGTCCTATCAGCGAAAAACAACTCTCCGTGTCGTGACCGTGGTCCTGTGAAATTCGCACCAGGTGAATGTTTCTTTTCTGAGGAGTCGACCAGTCTCCAATGGAAAACGTAAATATTTACTTACTTCTTGATCTTGCAAACTCCGAGCTTTGGACTCGGAAAAATGAGGACACGCAGGCTTTGTGGTTCTTTTGTCTGATGTGTGATGCGAACTGTAAGGGGTAAATTTACGACCAACTTTTTTGTATGGAGAAGAGGCTTCCATAATTTGGCGTCGAGCATCCCTTCCTTTGTGCTCGGGGTGAGGTCGTCTCTCCTCTAGTCTTTTCCTCTGCATGGCCTCTTCGGTCTCGATGTATATTACCGCCTTGCTCCTTATTTCTGCTAGAGTTATAGTGGGAGTTCGAATAAGGGATTCGCTAAAAGAATTAGCTCGCAAGCCCTTTACAAATGCTCCTACCAATATTTCCTCGCTAGGGTTTATGAGTCCCATGTTGACGTCATAAAACCTATTGAGAAATTGTTTTAAGGTCTCCTCTTGTCGCTGCTTGATGTCAAACATCTTTGCGATTTGTAGTTGCGTGGGGCGATTTACCGCGAACCTCTCCATGAATAGGCGAGCAAAAATGTTGCAAGAAGTGATGGTGGCATGGGGTATCTTGCCAAACCATTTTAGCGTCGTGCTTGACAAAGTCCCCACAAACATTTTGCACCGAACCGCGTCGCTTCCCCCTGATATTAACATCTGTGCTCGAAAAGCCTTTAAATGTGCCTCTGGGTCGCCTTCGCCAGTAAAAGGTGACATTTTTGGGATTATGAAATGAGGTGGAATGGCCTCTTCCATGATCGCTCTAGCCAATGGATGGCTCTCATCTTGCTCAGCAGTTCCCCTTCCAAGAAGGCTAGTATCTCGGAAGTGACTGCGTTCCCTCATCCAGGCTCATAGTTCTTCATTGCTCTTTCGTAACTGCTCTTGCTGAAGTATAGATTCCTATAGACGCTGCCTGGCTTCTTCTGATTCCCTTCGTAGCCTCTCGTGTTCAGCTTCCATCTCCAGCCGTCTCCATTCGTGGTCAGCGAGCCATTGAGCCCGTTCCCCCTCCGCTTCCTTTCATATGATCTCGTTCTCTTGTCTCAGGGTTTCAATATGTCGTATGACCTGTTCCAAAGTAGCCTGGTCATTACTGTTACTTTTCGTTGCCGTGATTGCCATTGTCGATCGCTTTGTTATCGTTTGTGGTGCCGGTTTCAAGTTTTACCGGGCCCCACGGTGGGCGCCAATGTTCCGGTATGCAAATTTGGGATTTATAAACTACCGAAAAAGACTCTTGTTTTTCTTTCTCTCTCTCAGTCACTCATTCACTCATTCATTCCTTCGCCTTAAGCTATGCCCATCTGTCTCTTTTATAGTCCCTTCTGATAACTTCCAACCCGGCTAACAAGCATACTGCCTATCTTTTTGCGTTGATTCGGGTAACCACCCACGTATCTCGTCAAGTATCTAGATTCAAGCCTAGGTTCGCGGAACAGCCTCCTGACTTTTATGATTGTTTTCCGGCGCCTTCTCCCTGCACCTCCAAGAAATCTCCTGTACCCCCAAAATTTACGTTGCTGCCCTTATTTAATATCCTGTGAGAATGAGTGAAAGTGGGTACGGACGCAGTAAATTTCATTTACTGCGTCAACGTCCCTGCACCCCCCAAAACGTTACTATACGTTCCTATTTAGTATTCTTGTACTCCGTCTCTTCTCCATCATCCAGTGTCTGCTTTCATTCGTGCTTCTTCAGTCCTTCATTCTCTACAGTGGTCCCTCGTGTCTTCGTTCGTTCATTCTGTCTGTGGTGGTCCCTCGAAGAGGTTTGTATTGTATGACTTTGATTTATGTTTTTTTAAGTAATGCTGATTTGTTTATTCTGTCACACTGAGTATGCATTTGATTATTGTTTTGTTTATTCTGTCACACTGAGTATGCATTATTGTGATTATTATTGTAATTGAAGGTTGATTCTTTGAAGGAAGTTCTTGTGAGTAACTGCGTTCGCTCCTCCAAGTGGTATTTCCGTCAATCCAGGTTAGCCTTCATACCACCATAACTTTGTAAATGGAATTTGTTTGAAGGGATTGTTTGGAATTCAAAATGTATGGGAAACGGAATACAGAATCCGTTTCAAAATGTTATGAAACGGTTTTTGTACTCCGTTTCTAAAAAAATTTGCAAATTTTTTTTTGAAACGGAATACAGAATCCGTTTCATACCATTTTGAAACGGATTCTGTATTCCGTTTCCTATAAATTATGATTTTCGTATCATTGCATATATATATATATATATATATATATATATATATATATATATATATATATATATATATTTATTACTCTTGGTGGTTGTGGAGATGCTGTAAGTCAAGAATACATTTGTTTTTGGTGTTTTTGGTGTATGTTTGTTAGATGATAAATAAGGAATCCGTTTCACAATATTTTACGAAAAGGAAAGTGTATGCGGTTTCGCATATGATTTTCTGACACCCATTCATAAAAAAATAACACCATCATTATTATTTTTAAATGTTACTTTTAAATGTTATTGGTAAATAAACGTTGCATCTGTTAAAAATTACACCCACACACCCCCACCCCATTTCTTTCTTCTTGATTACATTTCCAGTTCTGTGAAAAGAAAAGAACTGGTGAATAAGATTGGTGGCATGCATGTACGTGTTGTCATGGTAGAATTGAATAACTTATTTAGTTGAAATTTCCGCTCCTTATTTGTATGGATGTTTTGTCCAACACACCAAACACTTGAAGTCCAAACACTTGAACATGAAATAGAAACCAAAATTTTGTTTTTCCAAACGGATTGCATAATCCGTGTCTTAAAGATGTGAAACGGAATAGCTATTCCGTTTCATAGTATTCCGTTTCATACTTTGATTTTGTGTGTTGGTGTGTATATTGTGTTATTGGTGAATTTTTAATGTGAGTGAATGTATACTGTGTGATTGGTGAATTTTCTAACGTAAATTATGCAATGAATATCAACATGCAATTAGTTTTCAATTTTTGAATATCAACATGCAATTAGTTTTCAATTTTTGATACATGTTGCATTCACTCGTTTTCTGTGATACGTGTTGCATTCTTTATGCATTTAGATGGGTTATTTACTTATTAAAATTTCTTTTTTTATTATAGTTCATTATGGAAGATCATCATTTTAGTTATTTGAGTTTCTTGGATTCTCAAGCGGATTCTCAACAAAATTGTAGTCTCATGTCAGAGTTTTCTGATTTTGT
>Ga0214544_1001440_pt1 | contig 49410 bp, 43 predicted proteins | sample CNSS3metaG_FD_160074 | JGI IMG/M metagenome (GOLD analysis project Ga0214544, IMG submission 160074) | Root nodule microbial communities from cowpea collected in UCLA plant growth center, Los Angeles, California, USA - CNSS3 | ecosystem: Host-associated > Plants > Roots > Nodule | place: USA...
GAACTTAATTTGGTTAAAAATATTTACTTGAAATATCAATTTTGATGGAAATATTTGTGTACATTTATATAGAAATTAAATTTGATTTCAATTTGGAGAGGGACAAAATTGCTAATTTTTACAAAAAAAATGGGACTAAATTGAGACAAATTAAAATAAAGGGACCAAATTGAGACTAAGGAAATGACACCTGACATAGTACTGACACGTGTCACTGTCACTACCACATCACTGCCACGTGGTACGATGACAACTTGACACGTGGCAATTTTTTTTATTTTTTAAAAAAATTCAAAAATCAAAAATAAAAATAAAAAAATAAAAAAAATTCAAAAAATCGAGAAATTGACACGTGACACTCCTTCTAACGGCGTCAACCTTGACTTAACGGAAATGACAATGTGAGACGTTTTAACAAAAAAGGGAACCAGTTTGAGACTTTTAAAAATTTGGATAGCATTTTGAAATTTTGACTCCAAAATAGGGACTAAAGACATAATTAAACCTTAAATTTATTATTCATATTGATGACTACCACAATGTACTTCAAATTTGACTATCTCTCATGTTCAAAACAACATTCATTTATAGGTTGGTCTAGGTTAATCGTATGAACATTTGACATCATTTACATTTGTTTACCAACTACAAACATTATAGTTATAACAACGCAACAACAAAGAGAGATAAATCAATATAATTTAATTAACTCACAAAAAGAAATATATAACTTTTATATCACATCATTTATTTTTTAAACACAGTTGTTTCATATTTTATCATACTTACTTATAAAAAGTCTATCAATTACATTTTCAACTTTAATTAAAATCTATCAAGTGAATTACTCGTAATTCAATAATTTTATGATGGTATTATACGGTTCTGGTTGTCTTAATACTTGAAAATGGATAGAACACTTGAATGCTTATCCAAAGTCTATAGAATTAGAAATTGGGTTAAGTCTTATAAGAATTTTTAATTTAATTTACAAATCTTGTAATATAGGAGATATTTTAGAAAAAAATAAAGGAGTTTATATTTTATTATTATTTTTGTAATTGAAATATTATCTTTTTATTTTGAAGATACATGATTTGTTACACATACTAAAGCATTTGGATGTTCTGACTTAAAGTATTGTTAACTTTGAATCAAAAAATTCACTCTCTATTTGTTCTCCGATTTCAAATACTCAGCCTTTTAAGGGAACAAATTGACACCCGATAAAGCTCGATCCTAACCACACTTGTTATTCAAATTTGTAACTGAGGAATACGAGAGACAATGCAAATCATCAAGGTGAAGACGTAAACGACAATGGTTTAACAATGCAACAAATTTTGCAAACCACTTAGGAGTTGAGGCCAGAAAAGGAGGACATGACATATCGAGGAGGCTCATGCTCAATTTGATACTACCCAAGCCAAACATGAGTCATTGTGTAAAGAAGAACAAGAGTCGCAACAAAGGATGGAGGATGTCTTTCGTGAAAAAGAACAATTGCAGAAAGCAAATGAGGAGTTGCAATAATGGATTCAAACCAGTGTAGAGATTGTGGGGGTCGAGGGTCAATCACACGAAAAGAGTTTGTTATTAAACAATGGTGGATCATTGAAGGAGTGGGGTGGCCATGGTCCCCCAAATTTTTTGAAATAGTTTAAGTTAAATATGTAATATATAATGACAATCGGTATGAATTAAATTAGATATCTCTTTATTTCCTTTTGTACTTATCACAACCAAAATTGTAATGAGACGACAAATAAAGAAATAAAATTTAAAAACAGAGTCTGAAGTCGCCATCATAGTTTATTAAAAAAACCATGGAAAAATTGAAAAGATAAGACAAAGTCTACAAATATCAGTATTTTGGGATCGTTAAAAAGATAAGATAAGGTCTACGAATATCAATATTTTGGGTCCAATTGTGTTAGCACCTCACCATGCACGTCCTAAGATGGTACATTTAATTAAATATGCACAAAGATTGACATTGCTCCTATGTATTTCTCTCCATAATGACACACACACACACACACACACACCATGCACGTCCTATGGTACATTTAATTAAATATGCACAAAGATTGACATTGCTCTTACATATTTCCCTCCATAATGACACAAACACACACACACACACACATTTATATAAAAAAATTAAAAATTAAAAATGAGTGTCATACGATATGAAATAACGTTTCTAAAGTAAAAATGTCAAAATTAGGTATTCAACACAAACGAGTACAATATTAAAACAAAATATAATGAAAATTATGAATAAATAAATTAAAAGAAAAAAATAAGATACATTCCAAACTTTTCAATTCGTCATCTTCTTTATCAATCTCACTCTTTTATTTCCTACATTACAACTACCTTCCTCCTTTTTTTTCTCTTATTTTTTTCTTATTTTTTTCTACCTTCTTCTCTAATTCTTTTTTCTCCCAAAAGAGGTAAATAAGACACATGTATGTGTGAGTGGTGAAGGAAAAGAAAGAGAAATGTAGAAAATCTTTTTGATTTTAATATTATCAAGAATATTGCTTCTAATTATCAGAATCATCTCATTTTCTAATTGAAAATTTATGATACAACACTTCACAAAAATCAAATCATAGCATAATATCGTGACATTGTCTCTAGTTATTATAAAAAAAATGTTGTTTCTAATTGAAATCATATATATATATATATTTTTTTCTAAAAGAAAGTGACAACGAGTGTAGAAAGCAAAGAGTGAATGTGAGGGATATGTATAAAATCTTTGGGATGTCATACTAAATGAAAAGGACATGATAATTAAAAAATAAATTGGGCTATTCCTTCTCTCTTATTTATTTTATCTTTATTTTTATTATTAATTTTATTATTTTATGTTTTTTTTTGCTAAAATTTTAAAGTTTGAAAATCTTTAAAGAATATTTATTTCACTTTTTTTATTTCACTTTTTTTATTTCATGTTAAAAAGAAAATTTTCTCATTTTTTTTCGAAAAAATTTATTCACGCCAACGAAATTGGGAGTTGACAACTGTCCTATTTACTTAAATTTTACTAGATAATAAAAAAATTTTGGATTTTGATATTATCATAATAAAAGATAAATAAATATAAAAAAACTATTTTCATTCGGGATAAACAGAAAACATAGATTTGACCATTCCTATCAAAAAGTTTTTGATGTGAACAAATAAAGACAAATCAGTGACCATTCCCATGAAAAGGCTCATATCAAATACAACTTAAAATTATTATTGATGCTCCTAACCATCAATATTTGAATAATTTATTAATCATGCTTGAATTATGTTAATCTTTGGCAAGAAGAGTAAAGTCAAAGATATTTTACCTGATTGATCATTTTTTCGTCTTATTTTAACTCTTTTTTTCCTACAACTACAACAAAAATATCATTTTTTACAATGAAAATTATCAAAACAAAATTGTGAAATAAAAAGAAAGATAAATTTATTGCCGACAATATACTTATTTACATTAAAAAAATAGCTAAAATTTTTAGTTATGATCCAATTAGTGATGAGTTGAAGAACATAAAAGAGCAAAGGGCAATCCCTTAGACATGTGTGATTTATTTTATAGTTACAATTATACTAAATTATGTACTATTTTTATTTTATTAATGTTAATAATTAAATATATAAATTGAGTATATTTTTTGGTTTCTTCAAACATGTTGGTCAATATCTACCGATGCTCTTGAGGTGTTCCTCAGGTTTCGGTTGAATGCAAAAGACTGAAAGAGAAGCTCCATAAACGAAGAGGCGAGGGCAATTTCGAACTCATTATGAATTCTAAATATTAATATGTTTCATATAATTATATTTTAACCAACTCATAGTAATATTTTATTTTAACAAAGTTAAATATTTAATAAAAATATTTATTTTGAACCAACTTAATTTTTTTTTATGATGCTTTATAAAAAATTATTTTATTTTAACCAACTTACATATTTATAATAATATTTTATTTTAACTAACTTAAATATTTTAGTGATATTTTATAAAAAATAATATTTATTCACTTTTTTATATTATTATGACTTTTCATATATAACAATTTTTTATTTTGAATTATAGATAAATTTATTTCTATAAACAATACCATTGTTATATGTATTTTGAGTTATAAATTTATATATGGTTCTAATTTTGCATCTATATTTAAAGATCAGTTTAAATTCGACATATCAACTCGGTTAGGAATAGGTTATCACCAACTAAATTCAAAAGCTCGACTTAAAACCGGTCATCATCAATAAATTTCAACTGGGAGCGGGTCATCGCTTGACTAAAAACAAGATAAATTCTAGTTCACTTGGGAATGGATCATCACCCAACTAAAATCAAGATAAATTTCAGCTCACTTGGGAGCGGGTCATCGCCCGACTAAAAACAAGATAAATTCTAGCTCAGCTAGGAGTGGGTCATCGCCCAACTAAAACCAAGATAAATTTCAATTCACTTAGGATAGGGTCATCGACTCACTAAAAATAAGACAAATTTCAGCTCACCTGGGAGCGAGTCATCACTCGACTAAATCCAACAATACTTTCGAAGGAAAACAACATTCCAACCTACTCGTTTGGAGTAAACTTTCCTAGCAAAATTGTCGAGGTAAAATAAATTAGACCATAAATTATTATGAACTAGAAACAAACGCGAAATTTAACAAAAAAGGGAGAAACTTACATAGAGATAACATGAGAGAAAGTGAAGCACTAGAGTGGAAACTAAAGTGGCTAACCGCAATAGATGACACCAAATTTAAAACTGACAAGACAAGAGAACCAATTAAAGCAAAATAAGTGAAAAAGTTTGGCAAGAAAGTATCTAAAAATTTCTTAATAGAAACTTTCAGCCTTTACGTCTCAAACACTTAAGCTCAAGTTTGGGACACTGATTGTATATCATTTCGATCGTGTGAGATTCTATCTGATACTCGAAAATGAATAGAACACCCAAAGATGGATCAAAAGTCTATAGGCCCAAGATCTAAATCTGTACACGTTGGGAAAAGGTTCATGTGGAGCCACTGAGAGGACCAAAAGGCCGAAGATATTCCTACCCAATAATCGTGGTACATGCCAATGCGTAATCCAAATATATTCTTAGAGCCTAAGGGGCCGAAGATACTCCAGCCCGATAATCCTGATATGCATCAACCCGAATATACTCTATCCAGGTTGCGTGATACACAGGCTTATCAGGGCAGGTAAATATCCGAAGACAAGAGAGGTCATAATAGCAAACTAAGAAATGAGTCTAGATGTCCTTAGCACAAGGGCAGAGGATACCTCAGCAAAGTAAGCTGCCAAATGTACTAAGCACGTGCAGAAAGGAACCTTTACTATTGACAGGAATTAGACTAATTAAGCACAGTTAATAAGACATAATACATATTAAGCACTGTAACTCTCAGGCCCAATAGGTTTGGCCCATTAAAGTAGTATAAAAGGCACTGTTCAGGAGGTAAAACGACATGCTATTCTTTACTATGGTAGTCATTTATTACTCTGACACTGACTTGAGCGTCGGAGTGACTTCGCAGGCCCCCCGCCAGTAGAATCCTTCATCGGAAAAAGACACTCAGGTATCTGGGAGGAGACACTCAGGTATCTGGGAGGAGACACTCAGGCGCTTGGGAGGAGACATTCAGGCACGTGGGAGAAGACATTCAGGTTCCTGGACTTAGAACAGAAGTGAAGAGGGTTATCTGGGAGGAGACACTCAGGCGCTTGGGAGGAGACATTCAGGCACGTGGGAGAAGACATTCAGGTTCCTGGACTTAGAACAGAAGTGAAGAGGGTGGACGTGTGCATTACTAGATTCATTGGTCCCTATACAACTTTGTGTTTACCAGTACATTAGTACTTGGTAGGAACATTTGGCGCCCACCGTGGGGCCCGAGGCAAGTTGATGCACATGGTGTCCACGAGAAACATGACCAGCAACGGACAGGAGGCGCAAGTAGCAGAAAGCAGTCAGATGGCAATCATGCGAGCCATACAACAAGAGTTGGCAGAGCTCCGAGCCGAAAATGCTAGTATTAAACGGAAATTGGAAGGCAACAATGAAGAGGGTGAAAGGGAGCAACCACGTCCCAGTAAAACCCAAGTTACCTCTCAATCCCAACGCGCTGAGACCGTCGAGGAGAGCACACCAAACCCCCCAACTAGGGCAACCGCCAAAACTCTCGTGGTGCAGAAAAACGCGCGTAAGCACCCCTTTGTTGACGGAATAATGGAGACCCCCCTGCCTAGGGGATGGAAAACTTTGGTCATCGATAGGTACGATGGCACAACAGACCCTGATGAGCATATGCATGTGTACCTCACACAAGTTGGCTTATACTCCACCGAAGATGCCATTATGTGTAAGGTGTTCCCCACCTCTCTTAAGGGAGCAGCCCTTAGTTGGTTCACTCGCCTAGCGCCCTTCTCCATTGATTGTTTCGACGCTTTAACTGCTCAGTTCGAAACTCAATTTGCCACATCACGCCCGCATAACCTCACATCTCTAGCCCTAATAAATATGCGCCAAGAAAAAGGAGAGCCCCTCAGGGCATTCGTAGAACGCTTCGGGAAAACTGCTCTCAGCATAGACAATTTAAGCCTAGAGGTGGCTTTCCACCAGATGATCAATGGGCTAAGAAGCGGACCTTTCGCTGATAGCTTGTGCAAAAGGCCAGCGACCAGTATGGCAGAGCTAAGGCAAAGAGCGGCTAAATATATGCGGATGGAAGAGCTAAAGGACTTCAAGAACAAAGTTACCGTCGAGGACAACACCTCTAACAGAAAATTTGACGTAGGAATGCGTAAGGCCCCACAAAGGCCACCGACCCATTCTCGAACCCAGCGATTCACCAAGTATACTCCCCTGAATGCCTTGAGGTCAAGAGTACTAGAAGAGGCCTTGCACACTGACCTCTTGACTACTCCTAAAAGAGCAAGCACACCTCCAAATGCAGATACCACGCGGCAATGCAGATACCATGGAAATTTTGGCCACTCAACAGAGGAATGCGCAGCTCTGAAGGATAAGATTGAGGAACTCATTCAAGCTGGACATCTCCAGCGCTTTGTAGCCCGAGGCAACGGGGACAGAGCAGGAGACACAAGGAGATATGATGCTTACCATAAAGAGACCCTTAACCATAGAGAGTCTGGCTCTCATCACAGCTATCGAACATCAAATCGGCATGACCGTGAAGAAAGAAGGAATCAGCAGCAAGGCCCCAAGCCCCCCTTAAGAGGAACCATTAATACGATCGCTGGCGGATTTGCTGGAGGGGGATTTACCGCAATAGCTCGTAAGAAACATCTAAGAGTAGTGCAATCAGTCAATGCAGTGTCGGCACCCATCAGAAGAAACATGCCTCCTATCACCTTCACTAGCGATGACTTCAAAGCTATCGATCCTAAACAGGATGACCCCATGGTAATCACTGTGGAAATTGAAAATTTTGCGGTTAAAAAAGTCCTAATTGACCAAGGGAGTTCGGTAGATATATTATATGGGAAACTTTCAAGAAGCTGCAAATCCCGGAGCAACAAATGTCTCCTTTTGTAGATGAAATCGTTGGTTTCTCCGGTGAAAGGGTCCAAACGCGAGGGTACATAGACCTATATACTACCTTCGGTGAGGGCAAGGTCACCAAAACAATATCCATACGATACTTGGTCCTGGATGCAAATACCTCTTATAATATACTTCTTGGAAGACCCTCTTTGAACGCACTGGGAGCCATCGTCTCCACCCCGCATTTAGCTATGAAATTCCCATCTCTTACTGGTGACATAGTAACAATTCATGTGGATCAAAGGACAGCGCGCGAGTGCTACATAGCTAGTTTACGGATGCCAAACCCGCGTAAGCTACACTCGTCAAACAATATAGAGAAAATCACCTATGTGGATGGAACATCCATTCAAGAGTTAGACCCACGAATGGAAGATGAGGAGCGGGTTAAGCCGCTAGGGGGAACTGAGGTACTACCCCTTGATAATGGAAGGTTCTTGCAGATAGGAGCTACATTATGCGAATCAGAAAAATCAATGTTAGCAGCAATACTAGTACATAACAAGATATCATTCGCATGGACCACTGCCGACCTGCCAGGAATAGACCCGGACATGGCATGCCATAGACTCTCAACGTTCAAGGAGGCGAAGCCGGTGGCGCAAAGAAAAAGAAAGTTGGGAGAAGAAAAGAGAAAGGCTGCAAGGGAGGAGTCATCTAAGCTGCTACAGGCTGGGTTCATTCGGGAGGCACGATACACCACGTGGCTAGCAAATGTGGTCATTGTTAAAAAGCCCAACGGGAAATGGCGGATGTGCACAGATTATACAGACTTGAACAAGGCATGCCCAAAAGACGCGTACCCGCTACCTAATATTGATCGGTTAGTAGATGGTGCCGCTGGCCACCACATCCTAAGTTTCTTAGATGCCTTCTCAGGATATCACCAAATCCCAATGGACCCAAGGGACAAGTTAAAGACAGCCTTCATCACAGAAGAGGCAAACTATTACTATGAGGTCATGCCATTTGGCCTGAAAAACGCAGGAGCCACATACCAAAGGTTCATGGATCAAATTTTCAAGGGAATGATAGGCAGAAATCTTGAAGTATATGTTGATGACTTAGTAGTAAAATCCAATTCCATTGAGCAGCATGTTAAAGATCTCGCAGAGGTGTTCACCACGTTAAACAATTCAAATATGCGACTCAACCCAGAAAAATGTGTGTTTGGGGTTGATGGGGGAAGATTTCTCGGATTCATGTTGACAAACAGGGGAATCGAAGCCAACCCCGAGAAATGTGAAGCAATATCGAGTATGAGAAGCCCCAAAAACTTGAAGGAGGTGCAGCGATTGATGGGAAGACTAGCAGCCCTGAGCCGATTCATGCCAAAGCTTGCTGAGAAGGCTAAACCCATCCTAAAATTGCTGAAAAAAGCCACTCGGTTCCACTGGGACGAAGCATGCGAACAAAGCTTTGAAAGCATCAAACAATTCTTGACTTCACCCCCAATTCTGCAACGCCCAGATATTTCACTCCCATTGGTAGTTTATTTAGCTGCGACAGAAGACGCAGTAAGCGCTGCCATAGTGCAGGAGAAGGAGCGAAAGCAACAGCCAGTGTATTTTGTGAGTCGAACCCTACAGGATGCAGAAACACGGTACCAAACAGTAGAAAAGATGGCATTATCCCTACTCATGACAGCCCGCCGCTTAAGACCATACTTCCAGAATCATCGCATCATTGTGAGAACAGATCATCCTGTGCACAAGATTTTGAGGAAGCCAGACCTTGCAGGGAGAATGGCCGCATGGGCAATAGAACTCTCGGAATACGAGATTCATTACGAACCAAGGGGCCCCATAAAAGCACAATCACTTGCAGACTTTGCAACAGAATTACAAGATGTTAACATTCAAAATGTCTGGTGGACATTGCATGTTGATGGATCCTCTAATATACGAGGAGGGGGCGCAGGAATTGTACTCGAAGGACCAAATGACATAGTCCTGGAACAATCTCTACGATTCAAATTTAGAGTTTCTAATAACCAGGCGGAGTACGAGGCAATGGTGGCAGGATTGGCACTTGCCAAGGAAATGGGAGTAGCTAGAATTGTATGCCACACCGATTCAAAACTCACAGTGGGACACTTAACTGGAGAGTTCCAAGTCAAGGATCCCCTCTTACTCCAATACTATCACATAGTCAGAAACATGTTGCAAGGGTTCGAGGAGCACAAAGTTGAGCACGTCCCTAGAGCATGCAATGTCAGAGCAGATATCCTGTCAAAATTAGCTAGCACCAAGAGCAAAGGAAAATACAAGGCGATCCTCCAAAAAGAGGTAATAGCTCCCTCCACCAACATACCAGAATGTCACGAGGTCGAAATATCTTCGGATTGGAGAACACCCATCGTCCGCTTCTTGAGAACCGGAAACAAACCAGAGCCCCTGGAGAAGGACTGGGAAAGAAAAATAGCGAGATACACCTTGGTGGGGGACGAGTTATTCAGGCGAGGATTTACCTCCCCCCTACTAAAATGTATCGACATGGAGCAGGCCGAGTATGTTATGCGTGAGTTACACCAAGGCATATATGGATATCACTCTGGAGCAAGAACGATGTCGGCAAGGATATTAAGGGCAGGGTACTATTGGCCCACAATGGTAGCAGATGTTTCCAAGTTTGTCAAGCGATGTATACCCTGTAAAAAACACGGGAACATATCCCATGTCAAGCAGGAGGAGATACACAACATATCCTCACCTTGGCCGTTCGCCAAGTGGGGAATGGATATCGTCGACCCATTCACGCCTGGAAAGGGACAAGTAAAGTTCTTGCTGGTAGCTGTCGATTACTTTACTAAATGGGTGGAGGCAGAGCCGCTGGCAACAATCACGGCGCAACAGGTGCAAAAATTTGTATGGAAAAGCATTGTCTGTCGCTTTGGAATCCCACATACTATAATCACAGATAATGGCAACCAATTCACAGATACTGGACTCAAAGAATTCTACCAGGGACTGCACATCAAACACGTAACAAGTTCAGTAGAGCACCCGCAGGGTAATGGCCAGGCGGAAGCAGCTAATAAGGTCATTCTACAAGAACTAAAGAAAAGGCTAGACCAGGCCAAGGGACTTTGGCCTGAGCAGTTATTAGAAGTGTTATAGGCATACCGCTGCACACCCCAATCCGCAACAAAGGAAACTCCTTATAGCCTTACATATGGGACAGACGCAATGATACCAGTTGAAATGGGAGAACCCTCCCTGCGTCAACAGAAATATGAAGAAACGACCAATTCTCAATGCCTGGCAAACAATCTAGACCTTCTGACAGAACATCAGGATCAAGCCAAAATTCAAGAGGTCGCCGCCAAATTGAGAATGGCAAGAAGGTATAACTCCAAGGTCAAGCCCAGAAAATTTCACCCAGGAGATCTAGTATGGCGAATGAATAGCAATGCCAGGAAGGTCGAGGGAAAGTTTTCAGCTAATTGGGAAGGTCCATTCCGCGTCCTCACAGACGAAAGCAAAGGAGCATACAGGCTGCAACAATTATCAGGAACACCAGTCCCTAGGACTTGGAATGTAACACATTTAAAATTTTATTACAGCTAACCTTGTAACTTAGGGTACTCTTTCCTACTCCGGTCTTTTTCCCTAAGGAGGGTTATGGCCGGAAAGGTTTTAATGAGGCCCAATATCAATGAAACAGGTGCACGCACATCTATGTTTAGTCCTATCACAAGGTTCTTAAAAAAGCAAAGTCCCTGTTGACATTACTTGTCAGCCAAGGTTGACAACCTGTCCTTACCAGGACATCCAACATTCATTATAAGTCCCTGTTAACATCACTTGTTAACTAAGGTTGACATCCTATAAGTCCCTGTTGGCAATTGCAAACCAACTAAGGTCGACTACTTAAAATCAATCTCCCGACGCATCCAACAGCAAATCGATATCACTACGCACGCAGCAAACGCTAAAACAGCTACAACATACAAACACAGTAGGGGAGCGCATACCATCAAAATTGTTTCAACTCACAGAAACAGGTAATGTCAGCATTCGCATAATATAGGTAAAACCGCACTTAAAACAAAAATCATATGATGTCAATATTACAATCACAAAACATCGCAAAGGACATGCATAAGCAGTCTTAGCGTGCAAAAAATATACATCCCAAGATATAGCTATCACTGCTCATCGCGAGTACCAGCATCAGTATCATCCTTTCCCCCCTCCGCAGCCTCAGTAGAAGGAGTAGATGGCATGTCTTCGGATTGATTGGGAATGGGAGGTATGTCCTCGATGCGCACCAAAGACTTCTGATATACGTCTTTCCCCACATCAAAGTGATCATCGTCCAATGGAATCTCAAAAAGCAGAGCGGCTTGGCGCAAGGCTTTCCTAAAGCCAAGTTCGTGCTCCTCCACTACGCTCTCTCGCAGCTCCCATACTTCCTTGTCCAAGTCGGCATTTGCAGTCTTCATTTCGGTAAGAGCACGTTTCAGCGCAGACACCTCCTCGACAGTCTTCTTCACTTTCTCTTCAGCCTCCAAACAACGATTGCGCCAAGATTTTCTATCACTGGTGGCCTGCTGCAGCTGCTTTTGACAGTCACCCAACTCCCCTGAGAATTTCTCTTTCTCAGAATTGGCAGCTCGCAGTTGCTTCTTCAGCAAAGCTACCTCGGCCTCCAGATCCTCTGTCTCGCCCACTTTGATCAGTTCATGGCCGATATGTCTTCCAATCACCAAAGCTCGAGATTGATATTCTGCGAAAGCCTTCATTAAAGTTGGCACGGGAGTCTCCGTAATCAGGTTAGCCTCCTCTTGGGATATGGTGATGCTCATTCCATCATAAATTTGCATCTCCGACCCCATCAAGCGTTGATAAGAGGCATCTTCGGACACACGGCTGCGCTTAGGAGAGGAAAGGCGTGATGAACCTCCATCTTTAGGAGTAGTCTTCTTTCTTTTCTTCTCCGCTACTGGAGGAGGCCGAGGACTACTAGTACCTGCCCCAATTTTAGATTGGATCGCAGCACTCGTCCCTGCCATCGGATCCCCGCTTTTCTTACGTTCATTCAACTTTTCACGAAGCAAAAAAAAACGACTCTTCTGCCCCACACCAACACCCTCATGAGATGCCATTAGCGCTGGTACAAACAAACACAAAGTAAGAAAGGTTAACGTATAGCACACCACAAGCAAAATTTGCACATACCCAACATATCCCCACGGGGACGAGGAGAGTTCAATATGGCCACAATACGCTTCGTAGGAAGTCGTCGAGGAAGAGAGTCAAGCAAGTTAAGAACTTCGCAGTCCTCGGCTGACATCATAGTCCGGGGCCACTCATCATAGTGTAATGGATTACGCGTCCAGTAAAACGGGAATTTAGAGGTATCGCCATCAAAGAAATAGGAACGGCCAGCGGGGTTGACTACGACCCTAAAGAACGTGTTCTTATAATTTTTAAAGGAAGACGAGTATGGGGCGAGCAGACCTATCCTAGGCTGACCAAATAAAGACAACCACTTCACAGGTTCCTTAGGCCGAGTACTGTAATAATGTAGGAAGACAGCTGGAGATGGTTTTAACCCCAAGATTCGACATAGAAACCTAAAAGCTTGTAAAGCAGCCCATGCATTAGGGTGCAATTGTGAGGGGGCCACATTTAAGGTCCGCAAGACCCCAACAGTGATTTCATCGAATGGTAATCGGACGTGTAAATTAGTAAACAACACAGAGTACATATAAAAGAACTCATCAGGGTAACCTTCTCGCCCATGACAAGCATTATCTACGCGGCCGACTCGGTCTAAGGATACAGCCTCATCAGGACTATCCTCATCTAATATCGCATATGCCTCGGCAAATCTGCGAATGGAGGAAGACCACTTGTACTTCGAGAAATACTCACGCACAACACTGTCAACCCACTCATAGCCGGAGCGAAGGGGAACGTCTGACAAACTCTCCTCATCAGACGAGGTGCTACTGTTAGAGGGGTGGGCCGAGGATGGACTTACCCGATCTGCGTGAACCCTAGGGGCTGACTTATCAGACAATGAAGACAAGGACATACCTGCTAAGATTTGCGAAACCAGCGAGACGTCCCAGGAGGAAAAAGGGAATTAAGGAGGGCCCCAAAAAGTAATTTGCCCTATTTATAGCGAGATCATGCGAACAGTAGAACGCGTTTCACCCGTTGGATAGAAATGATCTAACGGTTATCATGTCGTGTCTGTCACAATTCCCTAGGCGCGGTCACATCAATCCCAAGCCCAAGCCCACTTAATAGGCGCGAAACCTTTACACTTCTCAATATGCGATGACGTCAAAAACCACATATCTCGGCACGCGCAAAACAAAGAGAAATAATGTAGGAAACTGAAGTCACCTCTGCACAAGTTCTACCACTGTTAAGAGTTATCAACTACGTAAGTCTCAACTCTTGGGGGACTAGTGTACACGTTGGGAAAAGGTTCATGTGGAGCCACTGAGAGGACCAAAAGGCCGAAGATATTCCAACCCAGTAATCGTGGTACATGCCAATGCGTAATCCAAATATATTCTTAGAGCCTAAGGGGCCGAAGATACTCCAGCCCGATAATCCTGATATGCATCAACCCGAATATACTCTATCCAGGTTGCGTGATACACAGGCTTATCAGGGCAGGTAAATATCCGAAGACAAGAGAGGTCATAATAGCAAACTAAGAAATGAGTCTAGATGTCCTTAGCACAAGGGCAGAGGATACCTCAGCAAAGTAAGCTGCCAAATGTACTAAGCACGTGCAGAAAGGAACCTTTACTATTGACAGGAATTAGACTAATTAAGCACAGTTAATAAGACATAATACATATTAAGCACTGTAACTCTCAGGCCCAATAGGTTTGGCCCATTAAAGTAGTATAAAAGGCACTGTTCAGGAGGTAAAACGACATGCTATTCTTTACTATGGTAGTCATTTATTACTCTGACACTGACTTGAGCGTCGGAGTGACTTCGCAGGCCCCCCGCCAGTAGAATCCTTCATCGGAAGAAGACACTCAGGTATCTGGGAGAAGACACTCAGGTATCTGGGAGGAGACACTCAGGCGCTTGGGAGGAGACATTCAGGCACGTGGGAGAAGACATTCAGGTTCCTGGACTTAGAACAGAAGGGGGTGGACGTGTGCATTACTAGATTCATTGGTCCCTATACAACTTTGTGTTTACCAGTACATTAGTACTTGGTAGGAACAAAATCTTATAAGAAGTTTTGATTTAACTAAAAAATCTTGTAATCTAGAAGATATTTTAACAAAAAAATATATTTTATTATTATTTTTGTATTTTGTAACTGAAATATTATTTTCTTATTTCAAAAATAAATGATTTGTAACCACTTTATATATAAATAAAAAAACACATAGGAGAAACCACTTGAATCTTTTGATTTAAAATATTGAATAAAATTATTCACTTTTTATATTTATATTTGTTTCTCGGTCTAAGACACTCAACTTTTGATCGGAAATATTATTAAACACTTCTACCACATTTTTCTTACCAGCTAAACACTTCTATCACATATTAACATCTAACTCTATATTAGAATATAGAATATGTTAGCTCAAAAGAAACTTGTACGTAACTTCACGCACTTTGTATAACAAGCATTAGTGTTGACTTCTCTCTCAAATATCTTTATCTGTGTGTGACTTTAAAATTGGTAAATCTTGGATACCAAATCTTTTTGAAGATCTGAGAAAGTTTCATACCACTATAATAAATTCAGTAAATTTAGTTCTATATTTTGAGTCTGGTCATCTAATACCACCTTATATTAAGAGATCATGTATCCTGAGAAAACTTTTAGTATGTGATATCATCACCGAATATTTAGGAAATGTGTATGAAAAAAACATTCAATTTGTGATATTTAAGGCTTCATTGCCATATATTTTATTTGAGGTAGAGAGAGTAAATCCTCTCAATAAATTTCCAACCTAATTTTAAAGGTAAATTACCAATCACATGCGAACCAACTTAGTAAAATAAGGTGATATTTTATTTACTGCACCTGAATTAACCGTAACATTTGGGACAGCCTGACAAGACAACAATGGTATATGTTGGAGCAGTGATTTAGAATTGTTTTTGTCTTAATGTTAAAATTTGAGGGATAGAGGGAGAGAGAAAAGTGAAAGTGAAATAGAGAAGAAGAAGGTGGGTGCATGGAGTAAGGAAATTGGAACATGTGAATATTCCACGATACGTAGGAGGATGGAATAAAAAAGAAAAAAAGTGGGAGAAAGAAGGGAAGCACGCTGTCCGCGTGGGCAACGGTGGAGCGCGGCAAGCTCAGAATTTCTATAAAAAACCTTCTAAACTCTCGCTCTTCCTTTCAACTCCAATTCCATTTCTAGCACTCTCGCTCTTCGTTTTCTCCTCTTTCCCTTCAACTTCTTCCACCATCCACCAGCTTCTGGGTTTCACATTTTCCCTCTGCATCTGCATTTTCTCCATCACTTCCACTCCCAAAATGGACGTTCGCCGCCGATTCCTTCCCGCTTCCGGTGACCGCGTCAAAACCCAGAAGCTCAATAACAACGATACCCTCAATAACTCCCACGCGCCATCGCAAACGCTCCTCCCTCTCTACCTCACCAACGCCCTCTTCTTCGGTGTATTCTTCTCCGTTGCCTACTTCCTACTCCACCGTTGGCGCGACAAGATCCGCACTGCCACTCCCCTCCATGCTGTCACTCCCACCGAAACAGCCGCCATAGTCTCCCTCGTCGCCTCTGCCGTCTACCTCCTCGGCTTCTTCGGCTTCGCCTCCCGCGCCTCCCTCGACGAGCTCTCCGATGAGGAGACCATCCTCCGCGAAGACTCTCGCGCCCCTGGCCCCTGCCCCGCCGCGCTCCTCGACTCCCCGAAAAAACAAAATCAAATCCCTCTCCCACTCTCCACATCCGTCGACAAATCAATGGAGTTATCAAATCCTCCACCGCTAAAAGCTGTTGACGAGGCAGCACAAGCACCGGCACCATCACCGATTTCGTTGTCTCCCGAGGACAAGGAGGTCGTGGAGGCAGTGGTGTCGGGGTCAGTCCCGTCGTACGCGTTGGAGTCGCGCCTCGGCGATTGCGGTCGGGCAGCTTCGATCCGGCGTGAGGCGGTGCAGAGGCTGACGGGTCGGTCGCTGGAGGGTTTACCTGTGCAGGGGTTCGACTACGAGTCGATATTGGGGCAGTGCTGCGAGATGCCGATAGGGTTCGTGCAGATTCCCGTTGGAGTGGCGGGGCCGTTGTTGTTGGATGGGAAGGAATACACTGTGCCTATGGCCACCACTGAAGGGTGTCTGGTTGCCAGCACCAACAGAGGGTGCAAAGCTATTTACGTCTCTGGTGGTGCTTCCTCTGTGCTTCTCAGAGATGGCATGACCAGAGCACCCGTTGTGAGCTTGCCCTCTGCTCAGCGCGCTGCGCAGTTGAAGTTCTTCTTGGAGGATCCTCTCAACTACGATTCCCTTTCTGTCGTTTTCAACAAGTACTCTCTTCTTCTATCTCTTTCTCCTTCGCTTTTTTTCTTTCTTTTCCAAGTTTCTTCTTTATGTTCCGATTGCGACGCTTTACATTGCTATTTCCGAAACCACGGCCCAATGTCTCTTGCACGAATGCGTTTGACCATCAATGATTGCCATGTGCTTGAGGATGTCTCTCAAACGTCATATGCGAGATGTTAGTGTTTATAATCTTACGCCTTTATATTTCGTTGAAAGTTCCTTTTTCTTTTGTTTTTTTATCCGTTTTGTTTTATGGTTTGCTACCAAAGTTTTACTCTCACGTGTGAAAATTAGGAAAAGTTAGTAAGCAAAGGAACATTTCTTTCTATTTTTCCGCAATTTGAGGAACATATATTTTTTCGTTAATCGACCGGATCCAATTTTAGTTGTTTTCACAACGAGATAAATTGGAATACCACTGTGAATGGTTTTGTTGATGGGTATATCTGGGAGTGCTTTTGTAAGGCTTGTTTTGATTATTGTAAGAAACGGGACCCATATTATCTAAAAAAATGTATACAACAATTGACTGAATCCAAGCGAGGAATTGGTAGTTTTGGCTGTAGTATGTTACGGTTATTTTTTTTTGTTTTATTTGTTTATGTTGATCGATCGAAGTGATAGGAATTCCTGTGGATGTGTCATCATCGCTTTTTGTCTTCTAGAACTATTGCAAGCCATCATTACTGCGGGTTTGTTATAATGAATGATGAGTAATATGTAATGGATATATGCGCAGGTCAAGCAGATTTGCGAGGTTGCAGAGTATTCAGTGTGCTATTGCGGGCAAGAATCTGTACATGAGATTCCGATGCAGCACTGGTGATGCCATGGGGATGAACATGGTGTCTAAAGGTGTTCAAAATGTCCTTGATTTTCTTCAGACAGACTTCCCTGACATGGATGTTATTGGAATCTCTGGTAAACATGATCTTCTTTATGTGTTTTTACTGCACTTTCCTTTGCCATGTTTGAAGGCAGTAGCTGAAATTTTGCTTTGGTCCAGGAAATTTCTGTTCGGACAAGAAAGCAGCAGCTGTGAACTGGATTGAAGGACGTGGGAAGTCCGTGGTGTGTGAGGCTATAATCAAGGAGGAGGTGGTCAATAAGGTGTTGAAGAGCAGTGTAGAGGCCCTAGTTGAGCTTAACATGCTTAAAAACCTTACTGGCTCAGCCGTGGCTGGTGCTCTTGGTGGCTTCAATGCACATGCTAGCAATATCGTGTCTGCCATCTACATTGCCACTGGTCAGGATCCTGCCCAGAATGTGGAGAGTTCTCACTGCATCACCATGATGGAAGCTGTCAATGGTGGCAAAGACCTTCACGTTTCTGTGACCATGCCCTCAATTGAGGTACAACCATTCTCTCATCTTTTAGACCCTCTTTGATTCTTAAGATGGAAAAACGATAATTTAATGCACGTGGAAAGAAATGAATAGAAAATATAGTAAATGAATAGGGTAGGTGGACTCAGACCACCTCAGTTTGTATATTTTACGAAAGAATACAGTTTTTTGTAGCGGGATATTAGTATCTTTATAGATAGATGCATTTGGTGGTGGGTGGTCCCATTACACATATAAAGCATGCGATGCACGTTTTTGTATTGGCCTATGATTCAGGCCGGCCAAGTGGTGGCGTCCTTTACCTTGCTCTTTGATTCCTAAAAGAATATATCATCAAAATCCAAGATTCACTGTCATTGTTTTATGTTTGGCTTTTGTTTTAATCTCCTTAGACATATTTCTTTGGGAATGAGTTAAAACTTTTTTGTTGTGGTTGTCAGGTTGGTACTGTAGGAGGGGGCACACAACTGGCATCTCAGTCTGCATGTCTTAATTTACTTGGTGTGAAGGGTGCGAGTAAAGAATGTCCTGGTGCAAATTCTAGGTTACTGGCCACCATTGTAGCCGGTTCAGTCCTAGCGGGGGAGCTATCACTCATGTCGGCAATTGCAGCTGGACAACTTGTTAAGAGTCATATGAAATACAACAGATCTAACAGGGATATGTCTAAAATTCTCCCATAAGCTCCCCACGTTACAATTCACGTGTCTTAAGTCACTAATAAGCAAACCATCACATAAAGACAAAAGTGATGGTTGGCATCTTCCACCGGTGAATCCAGCTCCCCAAAAGCGTCTATGGTTGCCATTCATTGAATATTTGGTTGGTGCGAGTGTTACGGAGATTGTACAGAGGGAGTTGGATCAGAGGGTGGAGGAAAACAAGAGCCATACTTTTGGGATTAGAGTTCTATTTGTTTTCCAAAAAGAAATCATTTGTGTCGTGTGCTGTTCTTCTACTGCTTTAGATGATATGGTACTTTAGTCTGCAGTGTTTTGATGTGTTGTAAGATCCATGTGGTTAATTTGTAATTTTAGCAAGAACAGAGATGATGTAGAGATGTTTATAGTAATAGTCAGTGGTTGTTCAAGGTTTATTGGTTCTGTTGGGTGGTATATATGTTTTGTGGATCTTGTAATACTTGAAAAACATCTAAGAGTATCAGCAGCAATCCAAAACAACGATGTTCTTCCTAATATTCCTAATAAGCATGCTGGCCCAGCCCCACTCTTTTTTTTTTAAATATAATTACTGATTTGGTATACTAACTTTTTGGTTAAGTTCAATTTGATATCCAAATTTTTGGTTTATTTAATTTAATCCTCTCAAAAAAGGCTAAAATAACATCTTTCATCAATTCTTTTAAAAAAAAATTCAAAAAATTTTAAAACTGTCACGTGTCAGTTTATCATCGTGTCATGTGGCAGTTTACAATCATGACACGTGGCAGTGGTAATAGTTATTTTCAATTTAGTATCTCAATTTAAATTTTTGGTTCAATTTAGTACCCAATTTTTTAAAATGATCAAATTTCGTCCTTTCCAATTTGAGATCAAATTAGTAAATAAGCTTAATTACAACGTATATATATGTATATATATATATATACATATATATATATATATACATATGTATATATATATATATATATATATATATATATATATATATATATATATATATATATATATATATATATATATATATATATACATATATATATATATATATATATATATATGTATATATACATATATATATATGTATATATATATATATATATATGTTATAATAACTTTTTTTAATATATACATCAAATCATTTCACCTAAATACTTAAATTATTTTATTTTTTACATTTTAACATTTATAATTTTTTACACATGAAATTTTTTTCACTTGTATAAAATAAAATATTTTAACATGTATATATAAGTTATAATTAAACTTAGTTACTAATTTGGTCTCAATTTGGAAAGGACAAAATTTGATTATTTTAAAAACTTAGGGTACTAAATTGAATCAAAAAGTTAAATTGAGGTACTAAATTGAGAACAACTATTACCACTACCACGTGTCATGATTGTAAGTTGCCACGTGGCACGATAATAAACTGACACATGGCAATTTTAAAATTTTTTGAAAAAAAAAATTTTGAAAAAAATTTAAAAATAAAAACTTATTTTTTTAAAAAAAATTAAAAAATTAAAATTTTTGTAGTTTGACACGTGTCCTGTACGAATTAACTTCAACGGAAATAACTCTTTAGATAATTGGGGTATTAAATTGAACAAATCAATGTTTGGATACCAAATTAAATTTAATCAAAAAGTTTTAGTACCAAATCAGTAATTATATTTTTTTTTATAAATAATATGACATTTTTTTTATCAAATTATAGTTATAATGTGGATCTTTCTTCGCACCTACTTTCCTTCTGCAACGGAACATATATGAGAAAAAAACTTCGAACATAAAAGTTTGACAAAAATTAATTGATATTAGGTTTCAAGTCCCTTACATGGGATCAAAAGTTCATCACTTAATCAAAAGGGTATACTTAGTAATCAGAGCCTATTTTATTTATTTATTTTTTATTTAAGAATTTAGAATGTCTCCCTTCTGTCCAAGCTGGAGGTGATTCAATATCTCATTTTTAATTGAATATTTTTTAATTTTTTTTTCTATTGAATATTTTAATTTTAATTTTTATTTTTTAATTGAAATTTTATTTTTTAAATTTTTCATTAATTTGGATATGTGATTGTTATCATACCCATATATTGTTTTGTCTCTACATATTAAAAAAATAATATTTTTAATTAAACAATAAGATAAAGAAAAAAATAATTATGTTAATTAAAAATAATACAGACAGCAAAGGATTGTAATCATCATTTACAAGGACAGTAAAACGTTGTTAAAGGTGATAGCATACAAGTTATCGAAAATTATAATTATTATCGTATTTAATAAATGTTCAATTAAAACAATAAAATCAATTATTAAATATTAGCTATGTTATTTAAAGGAACAAATTCAAAGTTTCAATACTCTAGTTTTGATGATGTTTTAAGAGAAAAAAAAATCATATGTAATAGTGTCATAGTTAGGATTATTGCGTGATTAAGTCTAGAGATGTTGTGAGCCAAACTAGATATCTTAATACTATATTAATCACAACAAAATTGATTAGAAGTATCTTTGACACAAAAAGAATACTAAATTTTGAAAAAATTGTCATATTAATCAATTAAAGATACTAATGTAATTAATTATGGTAAGTCTAATCAATGAGCATTGAACTCAGTATCAAATTAATTGCGACAAAAAACAGTTTAAAAATCCAATGTGTCTCTGAATTGAAGAACCCTAATTTTCATGATTTTGAAAGTGTGAAAGAGAGATTAGAGAGTTCTTGGAGTGTTCTTTAGTGAGCACTAATCAACTTCAACTTCTTCATCAAGATTTATTCAAGATTGATTGGTGGAAGGATGTTCTTGCTTGGCTTAGGATGATTATGTAAATTCAGCTTGATTTACAACTTGTTCCATAGCTTTTATTAATTAATTTTCAATTTTGTGTCATTGTGCAGGTGATATTCTTGATGCAATTGTGTGTAGCATTACATTAGGAAGTAATTCTTGCTAGGGTTTTTAAGGTCTTGATATCTTAAGGTTTAAAATTATTGAGGAGCACATGCAATTTTTGTAAAACTCTTTGACATAGTAAAAATTTTCTAGTTTGGTTTACTAAAAGAAAACTGGATATAGATTCGTGTTGAATCAAACCGTATAAAATCAATTATCTCTTGTCTCTTTCCTTATCCTCTTTGCTTATTTTCATGTCTTTGAAGACTCATAAACTAAGCATCTCATCCATTCTTCACTAATTGATTAAAAAATATTTTGAAAGACATTCTTAAATTAAAAAGGTATAATTTTTTGTACAATCAATTCATCCCTCTTGCTTGTACTTGATCTCATCCACGGTAGCAATCTATAATATTATTTTATATTAATTATAAAATTTATAACATGTATTGAAAAAAAATTAATGATAAATATTCAATTAAAAAAATGAAAAATTTGATTACATAATAATCTGAAAATTTTAAATTTATAAGAGACTCGAAACTTTCTTAAATTTTATTTAATTATGTATTTTCTTTTAATTTTTATTTATAATTGTTAAATTTTAGTTGGTCATTATCATTTTAAATAAAATTAATTTTATTAAATTTTATTTTCATTTTTTCTTAAAAAATATTTCGTAAAATGAGATTATAAATAAATTTCTTAATTGTAAAAGTGTTTAAGTCGAAAAGAGTAAAGGGGAGTGATTATTAGAGACTCAACTCAAACACGAAGCTAACTCATTTTTATTTCAAAATTTAATAAGGTTATTTAAATGGAAAACAAGAAAATTAGCTGTTTAAAATTGACCATTTTAAGCTTTTTGCATAAAATTAGATTAGAAAAAGAGAGTATCAAATATCATTTTAGTTTCTTTATTATAATTAATTGTTTTTTAACGTTATGATTAGGTTAAGTCAACGTAAATGTAAGATCCACTTTTGTTTTAAGTGAATGGGCTTAACTTTGATGAGTAAGGGCCCATAGTTAGTCTACCTTAGTACTCCAGAAGTCTTCCCAGTCATTCATTCTCATTTTGTCTCATTTTTTTAGAAATAGTTTCCCCTCTTGCTTATATTATAGTTCTGAAGCAAAAGTTCTGCTAGGACATAAGTTTCTTCCTCTCCCGAGCTAGTAGAAACATGCTTCTTCCATATAAGTTAAGTTTGATCTTTTGTTTATTTTCTTTTCCAGCTCAGCTGCCTTGGTTCTGTCTTGGGTTTGTCACTAGAGACTTATTCCCACCCTTATGTTCGTACTTTACAGCTCTTTAGTTCGCCTTGTGAGTTGTGGTGCTCTTCTTGGAGTGTATGCGTTGATTGGATAACATATTGCCAGGTAAGGGAAGCTAGAGTTTTTACGTTTTCTTGAAGTATCTTGTATGTTTTGGCTCTGTTTTATGTTTAAGATGCATGTTTGATGACTATGATTGTATAAGAATGAAGCTGGTTGTGGTTTGTGTTGATTTTCTGGTTTGCATGCGTGAGCAGGAGAGAACCCTGTTGTTTTCGTCCAAGCGAGTCACTCTTGCCTAAGCGAAAATAGCAAAAACTCACCCTAGTTTCTGCTTGAGTTGTCGCTCAGGCGACGAGCTTATGCTTTAAGCGATGAGTAATCTCGCTCAGGCGAGAAGGTCTCGCTTAAGCGTGAGAACTCGCAAAAACCTATCGTGCTCCTTGTTTGCAATCTAGCCTAAGCAAGATCTTTTAGCTTGAGCGAGAAACTCCTATCACCTGAGCGAGAGCTCTCTAACTTGAGCGAGATTGACAGTATAATTACCTTAATTACTTGGTTGCTCCCATGATTGATTTGTTTACCCTTTTTAAAAGCATGAAGTATGATGGCAATGTTTTATGCAATGTGTTTGTGTTTTCTTTAGTTTTTGTTGTTTGGGATTTTGGGTTTTTGCACGTTGAAATCAGTGAAAATCTGACAGTTTAGCTTAAACGATAACTTTTAACTTAAATGAAACCAGTCTAATTTAAGCGAGAATTTTTAGCTTAAGCGAGATCAGTCTAGCTTAAGCGAGAATTTCTAGCTTAAGCGATATCAATATGGTGTGAGAACATGGATGTGGCATGAGTTAGACATAATTCCTTGAATCTCTTGGTGAGATTTCATGATGGTGTTGTAGTGTATATAATTAGATAAGGATTCAAGCAATGTTGCATCCTGAAACTCTAAAAAATCAATTAGTTTCACATAGAGCGTACTGATTCAAGTGGTAAGAGTAGCCGGAGACCCTAGTCTCACATTGGGTTTTTGCACGTTGAAATCAGTGAAAATCTGTCAATTTAGCTTAAACGATAAATTTTAACTTAAGTGAAACCAATCTAGTTTAAGCGAGAATTTTTAGCTTAAGCGAGATCAGTCTAGCTTAAGCGAGAATTTCTAGCTTAAGCGATATCAATATGGTGTGAGAACATGGATGTGGCATGAGTTAGACATAATTCCTTGAATCTCTTGGTGAGATTTCATGATGGTGTTGTAGTGTATATAATTAGATAAGGATTCAAGCAATGTTGCATCCTGAAACTCTAAAAAATCAATTAGTCTCACATAGAGCGTACTGATTCAAGTGGTAAGAGTAGCCGGAGACCCTAGTCTTTGGCAGGATAATGACCACCTAGATGATTGAATGTTAACCTTGTGCATGGTAGGGTAAAACCCATTAGCAATGGCTTTGCAGAGCAGTAGAGGCCACCACAAGTGCAAACATCCGGTGAATCCGATCCGATCTCTTTATATGTATCCAAATAATTGAGTTTAAAAGTCTTGCATTGTTTGCCTTCACATGCTTGTGTGCTTACTGAATTGCATGTTTATAATTTGTTTAATAAACTGTTTGCTCCTGGATATGTTAAAAAATTATTTGTCTCTAGCTTACCCTTTTTTTCTGTGTTTGTGTTCTCTGTTTGCCTTTTCCCTTTTTGCAATGATCACGTTGGTGTGAGCAGATATAGAGATACTATATGTGAATTGAAGGCAAAATATATACTATTTTGAGTGGATCCGACAGTTTTTTTCTTTTCTCTTTTTTCATCTTTCTCTTCTACAAATAAATGATACAAAATTGGTATTTCAATCCTTTTCCCTTATTTCTACTTATATCTACTCGGTAATAATTTCTCTTCTATTCCATGGCAATTTAAGGAAAAAGCACCATAAAAACAATGCTTTATTTCTCTTCTCAACAAATAAATGACAGAAATTTGATATTCCAATTCATTCTTTGGTAAGAACAAACAGAAGGTAAAGCTTGCGTATAAACGCTTAAATGTAAGGTTTTATTATATTTATCATGAAGTCACAACATACAAGCAATAGCTTAGAAAATCATGTTAGTCTGCTTGTCTCTGCAATCAATTGATGAGTATCATATACAGATAAAGATGTCAACTTATCTGGAGAAAGAAAACCTTCACTTTCTGAACTTTAGCAACAATGTTAAATACTCCAACCATCCTGCAAACCTATCTCTTGCAGGTAATGTTCTGCATCCAACGCTGCCATACACCCTGCATCAATAATATCATTTCCATTATCCTTTCGCAGAGTATAACTTTTGCTGCATTATATCTGATTCTGATTGTGTTACACGCATATTGTAATTGTTGACAATTTTTACGTTCTATGACCACAAACACAGTCAAAACCATAAACAGTTGAATCACTTTTATGACACTTGTAGTTCAAAAAATTCAAATATAAAGGTGAAATCATTAGCTGATACCAAATTCTTACCCCCTTCAATTTTTTTTTTCTATCAGAACAGGACAATGACTAAAATCCCAAATTGAGCTCATAACCAAATACAAGTCAACGACTACTCAAATTTAAGCTTCAGTCCTTTTGTCCAAATAATAAGCGTACTCTTTCTGTAACTTATTTTAAATCAGTATTCGGTCTTATTTCATGTACTAATTCCCAAATCAGAAATGGAAGAAAATAAAACGCAAGAATTTATTTATAATCACTATGACTTCAAAGTTCTAGCAGAACATTGTTGATACAAATACTATTATTATCATATAGTCTACATAACTGAAGTGAAGGTGAGCATACTAAAGACTATATCGTACACCTAAACTCTCAGGCCTCTCTATTACCGAGTCTCTCTAATAAGTAACAAAAGGTGGGAAACTGTGGATTACTAGAAGGTGGGGGACACTGAATAATCAGTAAGTATGTTGAAAGATATTCAGAATGAGGTGATTCTACCAAATGCCATTTCCAAATAAAATTATAAAATGTTGAGAACATGGAGAAAACGTGAAATCCAAGACAGTTTCAAAACCAAGGAAAATATAAACCTAGCAATAACATAACCTGTTCATACTCTAATTTGCTTCCAAAGGATGTTGAATGGAACTGATAGAAAACATGGCCACCAAATTCAAAACTAGGAATCTGACAACACATGAATACATATCTAGCACAGAACAAAACAATCTAATATATTTGAAAATAAACAAGAATTACCAGTTCCAGCTGCAGTAATAGCTTGCCTATACTTCTTATCCTGCACATCACCAGCAGCAAAAACCCCATCAACACTAGTCTTTGTGGTGCCAGGTTTGGTCACAATGTACCCATCAGAGTCTAATTCAAGTTGACCATCCAAGAATTTCGTGGCAGGTTCATGCCCAATTGCAAAGAACAAACCAGAAACTTTCAAATCAGACACAACCCCAGTCACCACGTTCTTCACCTTAACCCCACCAAGAACCCTACCCTTATTATCCCCATAAGCCCCGACCACTACTGAATTCCACAACACCTCAATTTTGGGATTACGCATCAGCTTCCCCTGCATGATCTTAGAAGCCTTAAACTTGTCCCTTCTATGAATTACATACACTTTGGAACCAAACTTGGTGAGGAAGGTAGCTTCCTCCATAGCAGAATCTCCGCCACCGATAACCGCCAGAGGTCTGTCACGGAATATCGGCGCGGCACCGTCACACACGGCGCACGCCGATATCCCGCGGTTCCAGAACCCGTCGGGGCCGTCACCCGCGCCGTCGAAATTCAGCCGCTTAGCAACAGCGCCCGTGGCGACGATGACGGATTCAGCTTCCACAGTGGTGGAGTCGGTGAAAACCCTAAGCGGCCGTTCGGAGAAGTCCACTGTCGTCACGGTCTCCGTGACTATCTCGGCGCCGAAACGTTGCGACTGCTCGCGACAGCGGTCCATGAGCTCGGCGCCGAGGATGCCAGCCGGAAATCCCGGAAAGTTCTCAACGTCCGTGGTGGTGGTTAGCTGGCCGCCAGGAGCGACGCCGTTCGCCATCCATCCTTCGAAGAGGACCGACTTCAGCTCCGCTCGAGCAGCGTAAATGGCGGCGGTGTGCGCCGCCGGCCCGCTTCCGATGATGCAAACCTTCGTTTTCAGTATTTTCCGGGGGACGATTTCGCCATCGGAGGAAGAAGTATCCCCGGCGTCGGACGAAGAGGTGGAAGAGGTGGTGGATGAAGGAGAAGAAGATGACGAAGAAGAAGAAGAAAAAAAAGAAGAGGACGAAGAAGAAGACACGTTGGAATTGGAGGCCGCGATTGTGGCTGCGGCGGCGGTGGAAGCGAGCCCAAAGCCTATGAGGTTGCGGGCTTTGGTGAAGAACGTGTTTGGGAAAATTCCCATTTACTGTCCTTGATTGATCTTCGCGAAACGCGTTTTTTTTCTTTGTTTTCCTCAGTGTAGAGAGGTCATTCTCTCGGTTTGCATAAAGATACGTTTCGAAATTTAAACAATGTGGCAACTGAAACAAATGTGAGAGCTAGGAAAGGGTAACAAGTTACTTTGCTTCAGAAAATCCGAAACGATAACGAAAAGAATGTGTGTCGATCTGGTTGTGCTTTGTCTGGCATTTCCTATCTGGGAAGCCTTACTTCTTCTTTCTTTCTAGTTGGGTGGGTAAGCTATTCCGGTATTCCAAATCTCCATCATCCACAAAAGTTAAGCATAACACAGCTTTCAACTTTGTTCAGAAGAAGCACTGCTTCCATGATTTTCATTCTACACAAGTTGAATTGGGCCACAAAACATTTTGTTCTCATTTAATATGTGCACCACTTACAATTACTCATTATACCCATTACAATTTCTATTTGCACCACCTTCTTTTACTACGGTTGAAATCAGCACTCCCGTTCCCTAGCTCATCCACCAAACATGAATGCATACAATAAGATAAAATCTGGGAATCATTTGAGAGATCCAAGTGACCAGTGAATAAAAATAAAATCATTAAGAATATAAGTATTCATTGGTGCTTGAATTGGTGGTGTGGAAGATAATTTTCTCGCTAAAATTGAAATGTTGTAATTTCTATCAATGAAAATTCCCACTAAGTAAATTTTAATTGAATGTAGTCTATATTTTTTTATGTAAGTTTCGGACTTATTATTGGGTTTTCCTAACAAATCTTCCATAAAAAATAAATTACCGATGATATTAAAACTGATAATTCATTTTAGTATCTTCTCATGCAAATATAATATGCATGAATACTAGTATTACGTTTCAACCTTACTGAGAGATTTGGAATACATATCAAAATCAGAGTTTATTAATTTTTGTCCATGTTATCTGATGTTATCTAATTACACATGTTTAAAAACATTGTTTGGAAGGTGACACATGATGTTGGTCCTATAAATGGGTGAAGCCTCTGACATGTTCCCTCCTGACAAACCACTTGGGCACCCTTGTTTTCTGGTGGAGGAACTAACATCAAACCCACCTGCCTCCTCTTCTAACCCACGCCTGAGTTAAATCTACAAAATTAATGGATTTTCTTTTTTAAGTTTAATAATATGTGTAGAAAATTTCATATTGGCTCGAAATTAGATTAAGTTGTAATAAATAAAGAAGAACAAATCGTACTTTAATAATCTAGTTCAGTAAATTATTGGAATTTTTCTTTTATAACTTTAATATTATGAAAATCTTAACTAAAAATTATATTAAATTATAGTATATAAAAAAGAGTAATTTTTACTGTTTAATATAGTATTTGAATCTATTATAATTTAATTTAAACCTACCATATACTATAAAACTTACTCAATATCTGTGATAAAAAAATTTACATATATTAATAATAAAATTAAATGTTAATATATAAATGGAGATAAATCCTGGCTTTTTGAGTTGAAAGTCACTCACTAATACAACTTATCTCCCTTTTTCCATAATGATTAAAAAATCAAGATAATTATATTTGTAGTCTTCTATCTTAGGTTGAGACAAATATGATAATCGTTTCAAATTTATAGCATCAAGATGAATTAAACTTTTAAAAATCACTTTAATGAACAAATAAAATAAAAAATTAAAATATAATTTAAAATTTTCACAATACACAATTTAAAGTTTAATTGTAAATGAAAAGTGTAACAACCTATTTCTTAATCATTGTCTTGCTCACTAAAAGTAAGATTATAACTTGTTAATAACATTAATAATTATAGTTATATTGAGTTACAATTTAGTCCTTAATTCATTAAAAAAATATTTTAAAATATGGTTAACATAACTTATAGGTACTCTAAAATAGGAACTAAAGAACTAAAAGCTTAATACAGTTTTTCAAAAATAAAAAATAAAAATTAACATATATTCTCTAACTCATTCCGCTACTTCATGCGGCTAACTCCAGTTTCGTTGCTACTATCCTCGTCTCTTCGTAAATTTGCTCCCTATATACATAATATACCTAATATATGACCATCACATCATTGCAAGAATAAGAAAAACAAAAGATACAAAATATAAGAGTGAGCTAAATATTACCAAAATAATCTAGAATTGAAAGATATCATAATTTTTATCAAAACATTAAATTAAAGTCCAAGAATCAGAGAAATTTCTAATTTCTAGACTTAAGACTCTTGCTTTCAGGAGAGTAGTACATTAAATGGACTTGTGAGACTCTGCACCTATCATACTGACCCTTCTCTTATCTTCTATACAAGAATAACTCAAGTGGTACATCATATATCTCATCCAATGACAGAGTTAACTTCAGTAGTTCCTTAAGTATGATCAGGATAGTCTCACATCACAAGTCCTCTTCAATCCACTTGACCTCATCCTATATTAGCATTTCCCCTTGGAGATAGCTAATGTGACAATCATAGCACAAAGAAATAACACTTCAGCAGTTATGTTCTCAAACAACTTATCAGTTATGTTCTCAAACAACTTATAAATCCAACATGTTTCAAATCATTATTTTAACTAAACAAATTCCCAAACCACTCTGATACACAGAAATCCATAATTTCACATAATTAAAAGTCTCACATCCACATGGTCTTTAAACACAACATAAGCCATCTTCTTAATATCTTACTATCATCATTCACAACATAATTTCAATTCAATACAAATGTTCAGTTATACCGTCAAACTAATTCAAACTAACAAATAACTCAAGTTATAGCATGCAACTACATATTCATATCCCATTATTTAAATTCAACAATATGACTTTAAAATCTGAAAGGAATTTAGCTCTCCTCATCTTATATAGCATACATTCATCCCCTACACAGGCTCCCCTTAAGATTGTTATAACTTCACAACAAAAATTTTGATTAATGATCAAGGCACGATTTTAGAATCACAACAAGATGGAAGTTTCAGGAAGCAAGAGAAATTACATGCGATCTAGGAAAGCTATGTATAAACAAATATATTGGTTCTATGGGATGGCAGAAACTTGAACTTATGTCAAGATGAAATCGAATTATACGGTAGAAACATTTAGACTAATCACTTATATAACATCAAATCTTCAACAAACAAGTAAGAAAGTCAATTTTTTTAAAAGAGAATGAAGGATAGAAAAATGAGTTTCTGGGAATCAAAAGTGGAAGGAGTTTTCAAAAACTATTTCTAAATTACCCTCTTAACCCATTAATATTTTAAAATAAAAAATATATATATATAATTTTTAATTCTTATTTTTTTTATTATTATTATTATTTTCAGTTTCTCACACAAAGTCCTTCAAAAAAGTAAATAAGATAATCTTTATTATGCTTATAAAATCCACCTTTTAGTCCGAACTGTAAGTTTTTTTTACTGAAGTTAATCGTATTGGGATCTGAAATAAGAAATTAAGAATATTAAAATCGCCTTAATCAAGGTTAATTTTCAAGTTTAGGTAAGTGTCGTAAGATTTTGATGATTTTTTAAAGAATAAATCAACTTATCTAATGCTAATCTAGTGTTAGCGATCTATTTTATTTTTCGTGTGTCGTGATATACTGTGACATCATGCCATGTCCACGGCGCCAACACATAGATTTATTATTTTTAAGTTTTGTATTTTCTTTAACATTTATGGCAATGATACTCAATATTAAAATATAAAAACTAGACTTACCGGTGTGGGGAAACAAAAACTAGACAGTATATAATTTATTTCCAATATTTATTTATATCGTAAAATACATGTTTATTTACAAAAAATGTAAAAAAATATTAAAATAAATGTTTAATTGATAGTTCACTGATTACTGAGTTATATTGGATTTGTATCTTAAACTATTCAATGAGAATTTTAATTTAAAGAAATAATTAACTTTTTCATATGGTTGAAACCATATACAACATTCATGAAAAATGTTTCTTTTTCTACACGGACGGGTGAGATTAGTGTGTGGTGGATGCCTCATGAATAAAAAGTGCTGAATTTAATATAGCTAAACTGAATAATAACAATGAAACAAATTATAAATTCAAAGATATGATTATTCCCCCCTCTCCAATGTCAACAATACTTTCCCTTTAATTACTTTATGCTTAATTAGTCAAAAAATTAATGTCGCGTTAGGTAGTAATCCAAACTCAGGAATCTTCCCTGCAATTTGCCACCACAAAAAGAAGAAAATTCAACACGCTTGCATTCAACAAGGTTTCCAAATTAAACTACACATTAAATTTTCTGACATTTCTCAAACATTTGTACAGAGAATGATCCATTACCGATGCAAAACTAGAGATGAAATATTCACAGGGAGTGCACTGGCTCTATTTTCATGCAACCCCAAAAGAAAAAAAAAAAAAAAAAAAAAAAAAACAATAAACAAACAAAGGAATGCATAAAAATTTTAATAAACACCAACAAATCAGAAAGCAATAAAGCTGATAATTCTGCAGATGAACTAACTAATATAATGCTATATATTCTGTCTACCAAAGAAAAACAGTGATGAGTTTCTACTTTCTATCTTGAACATGGTTCATAGGGTCTTGAGTCTGGTCCATAGATGAAATAGATGTTCGTTTGATAAACTCCAAGCAATCTGCAATGGCTTCTGCATAGAAAGAATTGGACCTACCACAAGATCCCATCTTACAATCATTGAGTTTTTCTTCACTTACCAAACATGTGCTGTTGTTTCTTTTGAAGCAACCTTTTCTGCAAACCACTTTCTTCAGAAGCTGAATAGCTTCACCGTACGACAATTTCCAACTATCAAAGAGCCTGAGAAAGAAGTTGAACCTTTTGCGTAGTCTGAGAACGTAAAGCTTTCTGGGGTTCATTCTAAACCCTCGGCACCTTGATAACTTGGCACTGCTAACTCTGTTGTAGCTCATGTGACCCATGTTTTTATTGTTGGAAAGCAGCTACAACAGATATATAGATATATATATATATATATATATATATATATTTATAGAAGTATATATATATATATATATAAGGTTGAAGGGTGGCTTTATGAAAATGGTGAGGTAATGATGGGTGTGGTGTGAAGACAAGAAGCAAATGAGATAGATACCTAGGAAATTGAGGGTTTGGACTGATATGGAAGTTTGGAGGGTGTTGTGTGGTGCAAAGACAAAGTTTTTTTGGGGTGTGAGTGAATAATGGGTGGCATATATGACCGTGACTAAACTAGAGATAATTTGTGTGTATTGAGATATAGAAGGGAACGATGAACATCAAGGTGTTGAATCATTGATTGGTGTGGTAGGACCAGAGGGGACAAGGGGGAGCAAGAAAGGAGAAAATGTCACCAATTCTTTTTCAAAGTAGGTGACTAAAGAGGCACAGGAATATGATAGTAGTAGTAGTTGGTGATAAACTAGTGAAAATCCAAAACTCAGTTACTGTGAACTTGCTTTTTTTAATTTTTGTGACAGTTCTAGCTTTGTCAGTGTAGCAGAGTTTGACTTGTTTATTGGCTTTTTATGATTATAGGGTGGCTACTTGGTAGCTTTTTCTCACTAGGGATTCGTGAACTTCCAAGGCTTTTTTTTTCCTCTGTATTATTCCATGGGAAATTTACTTGGTTTTTCCACAATCACAATAACGAACTTCACTCTGATGTTTGTTTCATATCTTTAATCAGTCACTACAGTTTCCTGACAAAAGATGCACTAATCATTCTGAAGGGATAGCAGTGTCCCACAGTTTTCATTGAAAATTGATCTCTTTAATTATCTCCCTCCTACCAACCTCAATAACTTTAGGTTTAATAATATCAACCACAATAACACACACTCAGGATCAGGACTGGAATTGTCTGCTCTAATCACATCTATATGAATTTTTATTTCTTTTTTCTGATAACATTTCCTTTTAGTTCATGAAAGCAACAAAATTTCTAAAAAGTTTCTTAGGGTGAAAAAAGTTACTTTATTTTGTTTTTCTATTGAAAGAAGTTTGTTAAAATTAAAATGTATATTTCCAGGGGATATAGCTTCTCGGTGTCTGTGTGGTAGCTGAAGTTGTAACATGAAGCATTTTTAAGTAAAAGTTTATTTTCTTAAAAAAAAAAGTCGTGACGTTATAATACGATAGTGTTATTTTCAATTTGGTATATAAACTTTTTTATTTGGTGTCCCTTTGATTCCTGGAAGAATTTTCAAATTTTTCAATTAAAATCTTGCATGCATGGTATAAATAAATTATTAGAAAATATATAATTGTATTAATTATTTTGTTGGGAATAGTCCAAATTTGTAGAGGATAAATCTGATAATGAACTACTTTTTATAATATTATATGTCACAACCAACAAATCTACAAAAAATTGGATTATAGAAAATGGTTGCACAAATCACAGGAGAGAACTTTTCAAGGAACTTAATAAATCAAATATATACCACAGGAAAAAAAAAAGTTTGGGTTGGATTTAATGAAGGAGAAATTTGCTACAAATGAAGAGAGTAGAAAAGAAGGATAAAAAAAAGACAAATATCTCTGGAAGAAGTTTGATGTCCAAGTGAGAAAATAGATGAAGATCCACATTCTAATTCATAAAAGGTCCAATGCCACTACCATGAAATTCACAATTGACAAAGAAGATAGTGCTCATAGAAGAAGAAATATAAAGAAGGATATCAAATTGAAGAAATATGTGATCTCATAAAAGAAATAGAAAAGCAATAATTACATAATTACATACACAAAAAAGAAGAAAATCAAGCATCAAAAGATGGATAATCACATTTGGAGATATAAAATTTAAATAAACAAATATTAAGCAAGGAGGAGGAATGTTGAGAATATTACTTAATATCTTTTTCATTTAAATTTGTTTTAAATATATTAGAGAAAGATGATAAGGTCTCCTTTGAAAATAAAGTTTGTGTGATCAAAAAATGCTAACAAATCTACAAGTGTGAGTCAAAGTCCCACATTGGATATAAAAGACAAAGTTAAACATTATATAAGAATAAAGACCCATAATATAATTGTCTTAAAGTTTTTGGTTAAAAATGGTGTCAAATACCTTATATGTGTAAGACTAATGTTATATATATATATATATGAAAAATATAACCTCACATATTTCTCATATTTTTTGTTTTCCTTTCACAAAAGTATTTATGATCTCTTTTGATTTTTTTGCATCCTTCTTTACATCAAATTTATCATTTATCATTTAAAATTTAATATTTACAACTTTAAGTTGTGTTAAGTCTTATCCTCAATGTTTAATATTGATTTGAATTACTTTATTACATGATTTTTTGTAATTTTCACTTATACATGCTAAATTTCTATTCATACTTATGTTATGTAGAAACGCGATAATGGAATGCGAGTACGACAACCTCATACGTAGCTATCATACGTAGCTAACGATAGCTAGCACTAACAAATGGGGCGAGTGTGAGCGGTGATAGCGGGAGCAGTGCAAAGTTGCAGAAACTGTGAAAAGAAGCAACGCGAGAATGGAAAAATGACATTTTTTTTTCCTGATATTCAACACTTTTAACATGGTTCAACATGTTACAATCGTTGTTTTCCCTACATCTCACTAAAAATCTTTTTTATTACAAATTTGTCGCTATATTTTCTTTGACGGTGGATATTTTTTAAACATCTTTATTTGAGATTGTTGAATGCTTATTTTCTTGCACTAATATTTTTTATAAAAATAAAGTCATTAATTTATAGCCATTAAAATAATGACATATTAGAAACTAAAATTTACTGAAAGAAAAATAATACTAAAAATATTTTGTTGAATAAAGAAAAGAAGACATTTATCTACCAATGTAGATTAGCAAGACCTTTTTTTTATCTAAAAACATGGAAAGAAAATATCATATTTTCTCACTAAAAATATATCTTTTCAACTGAAGTAAAAGTAATTATTTTGATATAAAAATATAATACTTGTGAGAAATTTATAATTATTAGGGGAGGGGAAGGTCCTAAACCTATAATGTACTTCCTTTTTTCCAAAAGATTAACTGTCTAACACAAAATGTTATATATATATATATATATATATATATATATATTACAGTTGCATATTATAAATGTGTTATTTTAATTGAAATAAAAGTAATGATTTTAATAACAAATTAAACATTAAACTTCATTGCTCAAGTACAAACTAAAAGCATTCCAATGCTGAAGTTACTATTAGTTTTGTCTAAGTGATGACAAACTAAATGTGTACTTTACATTACTAACATTTATTTTATTTATGAAGGGCATAGGATGGATTTTATTATTAGCTTTTTTTCATTTTTTTTTTATAGTGGTAGAGGCTAAAGTGAGTTTCGTGTACCTTGATAAAGTGAAATGGTTTTATGAAATTGTTTAGGCTAACCAATGCTTCAACTAGCAAGTTAGGTTAACCAGGGCATTGGGGCTAAGGTAATTTGTTTTAGACGATTGGGTCATGAGATCCGGTTCAAAAGAATTGGGGCCCAAAAGAAACTTTCATAATTTTTTTAGGCTATTGCTTACTGCAATCTATAATTACTAACTGAACCCACCGACAATACTATGTCACCTCTTCCACCACCGCACACCGTTGTTACAGAGAAAGAAAAAGAGAGAGAAATTGTTACAGAGAAAGAAAAAAAGAAAATGAAAAAAATGTATTTTATGTATTCCAGGAAGTTTTTTTTCCAGAACATAGTTCATATATGAATTTCCGGAAAATACATTCTATGAGGCATTTTTTAGTTCTTTCCAAACAACTTATTTTGAAACACATTTCATATGTTTTGGAAATTTTATTCCAAAAACTACATTTTGAAAATTTTATTCAAGAAGTTCTGTTTCAGAAATTTCACTTTGAAAATATTGTTCTGAAAACTCCAAAATGTTTATTCTAGAAAGTTTTTAAAATATGTAATCCGAAAGTGACTTTTTCATAAAACAAAAATGGTTATTTTAAAAAGATGTCACGGGTGCGCGAATAAATTCTGGAACTGCAGAATAAATTCTGGAACTGCAGAAAATAAAAATCTTCTTTTATTGTATTCAATTTTTCCATGTTGTTGTAAGAATTTTATAAAATATTGTATCCTTTATATTTTACACGAATGTATAGATACTAATATTAACATATAGTAACATATAATTGTGCATGCATAGAGATTATGAATAAAAATGTCGGGTAGAACGGATAATATTTATTGTAATTGGACTTGAAAAGAAAATTTCACTCCCTACCATTTTATTATCAGTTGGATATCCGTTCAAAGAATATTCACAAATTTTTTAAAATGTGCAAGTACCATGAATAATTGTTGGTATTAAAAATAATATTTTATAAGTTTTAAAAATAAAATTTAAATAAGTTACAAAAAAAATATAAATTAAGTTAAAAAAATGAAATTTTAATTTTAATTAAATTTAATGTAATAAAATATATATTAAATTTTATTTTAATTAAATTTATATTATATTTTAATTTTAATTTTGTGTGGGTAACATATTCTCACGGTTACGGATAGTACAATATTCGCATTCAACTCGTTTATAAATTGGTATTAAAATACGTGCTACTTGTTACCAATGGGCAATAAATATCCGTGAGTACCAACTAACTACTGCGAATTTTATCTGCAGGTATCTGTGAGCACAAATATTTTTGTCATCACTAGTAAAGATTGAAAAATTATTTTTTTCACATAATAAAATTATTTTAATTTAGTAAAGGAAAATATTCTTACTATTGTAAACACCTACCAAAACATCATATATTGACCATGTCCATTGTACCATAGAAAGTAGAATAATCTTATTAAAAATGCTTAATACCTAATTTCGTCCTCTAATTTAATTTGAATGTTTAGGTGCATACTGTGTGTATAACAAACAAATGCTTGTCAATATTGACTATGTCCATTACACCATAGTCATTGCACAACAGATGAAACCTTTTACTCAATACAAAATCCAGTCCTATAACATATCACAATTCCTTGAGATCCACGTATCCAATTTGCTTAACTATATCTCTTATCTCAAAATAAATTCATCTATCTAGGTCACAAGACCACTTACGTTTATCCCCATTATATTCATTGTCCCATTATTAACAAAATGCCCACCACGGTAGATCACCATTTCATATATCAACCTATATATATATAATAGTTACCCTTTTAAATATTCATACCTTAAAAACATATTACAACCCACACCCCAAAAATAATCGAACAAGATTTATAAATGGGGAACCACAATCAAAATACAAAGAAGTACTTATTGTGCCTTAAAAAAGTGTCATTTGTATCTTAATTTTTGAAAAAATGCTTTAATTAGGTCTCTTTCAGACATAATTGACTAACGCCGTTAACAACGTGTCACGTGTCAATATGTGATTTTTTTGATTATTTTAAAAAAATTTAATTATTTTTTTATATTTTAAAAAAAAATTAAAAATACCACGTGTCAAGTTATTGTATACATCCATGGACGCACAAAATCTTCCAAATGTCTTTCTTAATCTCACCAATCTCACGAAACATTCCTCAACGCACGATGAAGAATGCCAATCTCTTCAATCACCGTCAAAAACCCTATTGAAGTACTCAAAGAGAAGCTACTGCATGAATGTTTTTTAAAAAATCTTTTACGATTAAAAGTAATAATCAAAATTAAATATTCATTTTCCAACTTGTCAAAAACTCTGCCACACAGTCCTATTCACTACTCTGTTAATGGTTTAGCATCTTCGGTCAAAAGAATCAAATTGACTTCGATTAGAAAATTAAAGGATTAAATTAGACAATTAAAATACTAAAAGTCTATTTAAAAATTCAAATTAAATTAGATAACTAAATTAAGTATTAAATATATTAAAAAATAACACCAAAGGAGTTAAAAAGGTTGTATTTATTTTATATAAGAAACCCATATATGTAATATGTATGTTTACTTTTTTTATAATAAAAAAAATAATTATTATTATATTTAAAATAAAAAAATATTGTAAATAATTTATATTTATTTTATATGTATTTTTTTTATTATAAATAATCATTTTAGTTTTAAAAAGTTGTTAAGTTTATAAAAAGGTTAAATACAAAAGTGACCAAATTTAAGAAAATAATAATATGGGTAAAGTAATTATTTTTAGTTTAAAAAGATGTTATTTAAAGAATAAAATTAGAAAAAAGCGTGTGCACTAAATGACCAAATCCTCTATATAATTTTTCCTTTCATATCGCATACAGTCGATTGACTCTTAACTTACGTAGAAAGTCACAAGTTGTTGCCATTTTTAGTAATTTGTTGTTAGGCCTTCTTAGGCATTCATCTCCAAATATTCCATAGATGCTTAAGGCATTCATCTCCAAATATTCGATAGATAAAAATAAATTGCTTTAAGTATTCCACTGTAGTTTTATCACCGATTCGAATATATTCATCAACATTAATATGTTAGTCATAAGCCAAAATATGAACAACAACGATACACTTTTGCAAAGGTGATATACTTTTTTTTGCGTTGCATATAGCTTTATAATAAACTAGTCATCGTGATTTTTAAAATAGGAGGACAGCGAAGCTACCTCTTTTCAATTAGATCCGGCCTTTTCTAATTAGTAACAAGGTATATAAAAGAAAAGTTCTCTATTTCTTGAAGTAAAACTATTTCACAATCTTATAGTTCAAACAATTCATATAGTAATTTAAAAATAATTAAGAGAAAATTTAGTTTTAACTAGACCATTATAGTTCAATTTTGTTTAATCATTTCAGTTTCAATTTTACTATGATTAATCGATTTGTTGTGTTTTCAATGTTTTTGGACCGACTTTACCGATCGAGTTTTTAGGTTGAGTTTGCTGGTCATGTTTACGTATCGAGTTTATAGGTCCAATTTACAGGTTGAGTTTATTGGTTAGGTTTACAAGTCGAGTTTATGAGTTGTGATTAGGGTTATGTTTTAAGGTCAAATTTGCGGGTTAAGTTTTCAGACCGAGTTTACGGGCTAAGTTTCATGGTCGTGTTTACTAGTCGAGTTTATAGGTCTAGTTTACTGATTCCGTTTACATGTTGAGTTTACGGATCGAGTTTACTAGACGTGATTACAGGTCGTGTTTTTCGAGTCCAATTTTCGAGTCGAGTTTAGGGGTCATATTTATACGTGTTGAGTTTGCTGGTCATGTTTATGGGTAAAGTTTAAGTGTCAAATTTACAAGTCAAGTTTATGGATCTAGTTTATAGGTTGAGTTCACGGGTCGAATTTATGAGTCTAGAGGCCGAGTTAACGGGTCGAAGTTACAGATCAAGTTTACGAGTTGTGTTTATGGATTGATTTTATGAGTCAAGTTTTTGGGTTGAGTTTACCGGTCGATTTTACAGGTTGAGTTTGTTGGTTGTTTTTACATGTTGAGTTTACAGGTCCAATTTACGGGTCGAGTTTATAGTTAGGTTTACAGATTGAGTTTATGGATCGAGTATACGGGTCGAGTTTACGAGACGTGATTTTGGGTAAAGTTTATTGATCGTTTTTACGCGTCAAGTTTACGTGTTGGATTTACATGTCAAGTTTATGAGTAAAGTTTACGTATCTAGTTTACGATTTGAGGTTACAGTTCAAGTTTACGGGTCAAATTTATGGTTTGTGTTTTGAGCTTTTAGGCTGAGTTTACTAGTCGAGTTTGCAAGTCGAGTTTAATGATCGTGTTTATGTGTCGAGTTTATGGATCCAATTTTTGGGTCGAGTTTTCGATTCATGTTTGTGGATTGAGTTTACGAGTCGTGATTATCAGGTCAAATTTGCGGTTTGAATTTACGGGTCGTGTTTATTGTTCATGTTTACAGGTCGAATGTATGGGTCGTGTTTACGGGTTGAAATTACCGGTCAACTTTATACCTCTAGTTTATGGGACGAGTTTAGAGGTCGAATTTACTAGTCAAATTTACGAATCGTGTTCACCGATCAATTTTACGGGTCAATTTTTCATACCGACTTTATGGTTCCAATTTACTGGCTAAGTTTACTAGTCGTGTTTATGGGTCAAGTTTAGGTGTCAAATTTACAAGTCGAGTTTACTAATTGAGTTTACGGATCAAGCTTTTGGGTGAAGTTTACGAGTCAATTTTATGAGTCGAATTGACAAGTCAAGTTTAAACATTGTGTTTACAGACCGAGGTTACGAGTCAGTTTTCAGGCCAAGTTTACCGGTCGAGTTAATGGGTTGAGTTTAAGGGTTTGGTTTACAGGTCAAGTTTTGGGTCCAATTTACTAGTTGAGTTTACGAGTCGAGTTTATGGGTCAAGTTTACAAGTGGAGTTTATGAGACGTAATTACAAGTCATCTATTTAGTCTCCAATTTGCTTGTCGAGTTTATGAGTCATGATTACGAGTCATATGTTGTCTAATTGAATTTGTGGGTCGTGTTTATTGTTCGAGCGTACGGGTTAAATTTATGGGTCAAGTGTTCGAGTTTTGTTTATGCGTCAAGTTTACAGGTCGAGTTTATAGGTCAAGTTTATGGGTTGAGTTTATAGGTCAAGTTTACAGGTTAAATTTACTAATTAACTTTTCGGGTCGAGTTTAAGGAACGAGTTTACCGGTCAAGTTTACGGGTCAAGTTTGTTGGTGTTGTTTACGAGTCAAGTTTATGTGTTGAATTTACAGGTTGAGTTTCCAAAAAAGGTTTGTGGATCTAGTTTACTATTCAAGTTGACGAGTCATGTGTTATCAGATCGAATTTGCGGGTTGTGTTTATTATTCGAGTTTATGAGTTGAATTTATAGGTCTAATGTATTAGTCGTGTTTATAGGTCGAATTTACTAGTCGAGTTTTTTGGTCAAGTTTATGGGTCGAGTTGACAATTTGAATTTGCAAGTTTATGGGTCGAGTTTACAAAACGAGTTTACCGGTCAAGTTTATTGGTCAGGTTTACGAATCAAATTTAAGGGTTTTCTTTACGGACTGAGTTTAGAAGTCAAGTTTTCGGCTTGAGTTTTCAGGCTGAGTTTACCGTTGGAGTGTGCAAGCCAAGTTTATTAGTCGTGTTTATGTGCCTAGTTTTTGGGTCCAATTTTCAGGTTGAGTTTTCGAGTTATGCTTGCAAATTGAGTTTACAAGTCATTATTACAAATCATGATTATCAGGTTAAATTTGTGGGTCGACTTTACAGGTCATGTTTATTGTTCAAGTTGACGTGTTGAATTTTTGGGTCTAGTGTATGGATCGTGTTTACGAGTTGAATTTACTGATCAAGTCTATAGGTCAAGTTTATGGGATGTGTTTACGGGTTGAATTTACTGGTAAAGTTTACGAATTATGATTATTGTTCGAGTGTGGGTTGAGTTTATTGGTCTTGTTTATGTATCGAGTTAACATGTTCAATTTATAAGGTGAGTTCACTAGTTTAGTTAACAGGTTGAGACTACGAGTTGATTTTACGAGTCAATTTACGAGTCGAGTTTATTAGTCTTGTTTACTAGTCGAGTTTACAGGTCTAGTCATGGGTTCAATTTACTGGTTGAGTTTACAATTTAAGTTTACGAGTCGAGTTTACAAGTGGAGTTTACGAGACATAGAAAGTCCTTTATTTTGAGTCCAATTTTGGAGTCGTGTTTATGTGTCGTTTTTTCGAGTCAAGTTTACAGGTTGTGATTGCAAGTCGTGTGCTATCAGGTCAAATTTACGGGCCGAGTTTGCAGGTCATGCTTATTGTTGGAGTTTACGGGTCATATTTATAGGTCGAGTTTACTATTCGAGTTTGTAGGTCAAGTTTATGGGTCTAGTTTACAATTCAAATTTACTGGTCAAGTTTATGGATCGAGTTTACAGAACAAGTTTACCAGTCAGGTTTACCAGTTGAGTTTACGGGTGTTGATTGTAGTTCGTGTTCATCAAGTCGAATTTGCAGGTCAAGTTTGAGGGTCGAGTGTACTAATTGTGTTTATGGATCGAGTTTAATGGTCGAGTTTATAGGTCAAGTTTATGGGTCGCGTTTACAGATGAAATTTACTAGTCAAGTGTACATATATAGTTTACCGGTCAAGTTTAAAGGTCGAGTTTATTAGTCATGTTTAAGGCTCAAGTTTACGTCTTGAATTTATAGGTCGAGTTTAATAATCAATTTTACGGGTCTAGTTTATGGGTCAAGTTTATGGACCACATTTACGGGTCGAGTTTCCAAGTCAAATTTACGAGTCGTCTTTACAAATCGAGTTTATAAGTCAAGTTTTTAGGTCACATTTTTGGACTGAGTTTACAAGTCCAATTTATGAGTTACGTTCACTAGTCGAGTTTACAGGTCGAATTTAAATGTCAAATTTACGAGTCGTGTTTACTGACCGAGTTTACGAGTCAAGTTTTCGAGTAGAGTTGTTGGGCCAAGTTTACTGCTCTAGTTTGCAAACCAAGTTTGTTGGTCGTGTTTACCTGTCGAGTCTATTAGTCCAATTTGCGGATCAAGTTTACTGGTTAGGTTTATGGATCGATTTTACGAGTCCGATTTATTGGTCAAGTTTACAGGTTGAGTTTACAAAATGAGTTTACTAATGAACTTTACAAGTCAAATTTTACGGTAGAGTATATTAGTCGTGTTTAAGGGTCAAATTTACAACTTGAATTTGCAGGTCGAGTTTACGAGTCAATTTTGCAGATCAAGTTTACGGGTCAAGTTCACAGGTCAAGTTTACAGGTCAAATGTACGAGTCATGTTTACGAAGCGAGTTTACAAGTCAAGTTTTCGGTTGAGCTTTTGAGTCGAGTTTATGGACCAAGTTTGTTGGTCGTGTCTTACGTATTGAGTTTACGGGTCCAATTTATGGGTCAAGTTTATGTCTTGAATTTATAGGTCGAGGTTACGAGTCAAGTTTATAGATATAGTTTACGGGTCAAATTTACGAATCGTGTTTAATGATCGAGTTTACGTGTCAAGTTTTTGGTTTATGTTTTCAGGTCGAGTTTACTGCTCAAGTTTTCAGGGCCAATTTATAGGTAAGGTTTACTGGTTAGGTTTTCAAGTCAAGTTTATTGCTCGAGTTTACGACTCGTGTTTACGGGTTGAGTTTACGAATTGTGTTTACAGGTCGAGTTTACAAGTCAAGTTTACGAATCGTGTTTAAAGGTCGTATTTATCAAGTAGAATTTGCGGGTCGTGCTTATTGTTCGAGTATATGGGTTAAACTTACGGATCGAGTGTGCAGGGTGTGTTTATGCGTCAAGTTTACTAGTCGAGTTTATAGGTCAAGTTTGGAGGTCGAATTGGTCAAGTTTATGAATCGTGTTTAAGGAACAAGTTTACCGATTAAGTTTATAGGTCAAGTTTTTGGCCCGAGTTTATTGGTGTTGTTTACTGGTCAAGTTTACATGTTGAACTTATAGGTCGAGTTTACAAGAAAAGTTTATGGATCTAGTTTACTGTTCAAGTTGACGGGTCAAGTTTACAAGTCAAATTTATAGGTTGTTTACAGACCAAGTTTACGAGTCAAGTTTTCGGCTCGAGTTTTCGAGCTGAGTTTACTGGTCAAATTTTCAAGCCGACTTTACTGGTCGTGTTTACGTGATGAGTTTTCGAGTCTAATTTTTAGGTCAAATTTTTAAGTCAGTTTTACGTTTCGTTTTTACAGGTCATTATTGCGGGTGATGATTATCAGGTCAACTTTGTGTGTTGACTTTACGATGTGTGTTTATGGTTCAAGTTTACAAATTGAATTTGCGGATCGAGTGTATGAGTCATGTTTACGAGTTTAATTTACTGATCGAGTTTATAGCTCAAGTTTATGGGACGGGTTTACAGGTCAAATTTCCTGCTAAAGTTTACGAATCATGATTACCGCTCAAGTTTATGGGTCATGTTTTCATCCCTAGCTTACAAATCAAGTTTACCGGTTGTGTTTACGAGTTAAATTTATGTATCGAATTTATATGTCAAATTTACTGGTTGAGTTTATCAGTCAAGCTTATGGGTGAATTTTATGGGACGAGTTTATGGGTTGAATATATACGTCAAGTTTACACGTGTTTATAGTCCGATTTAACGGGTCCAATTTACGGGTTGAGTTTACGAGTCGAGTTTACCAATCGAGTTTATTCGTCAAGTTTACAGGTTTAGTGTTGGGTCCTATTTACTTGTTGAGTTTACAATTTGAGTTTATGAGTCGAGTTTAGAGGTGGAGTTTACGAGACGTATTTACAAGTCGTCTACTAATTGTCCAATTTTTGGGTCAAGTTCACAGGTCAGGTTCTCGAGTCAAATTTATGGGTCATGTATGGACAAATTTGGGGGTCGTGTTTGCTGTTCAATTTTATGGATCAAGTGTACGAGTTGTGTTTATAGGTCGAATTTACTGGTCAAGTTTGTTGGTCAAGTTTATGGGTCTAGTTTACAATTCGAATTTACTGGTCAACTTTATGGGTCGAGTTTACAAAACGAGTTTACCAGTCAAGTTTACGGGTTGTGATGGCGAGTCATTTTCCTCTGGTCGAATTTACAGGTCGAGTTTGAGGATCATGTTTATTATTCAAGTTTACGAGTTGAATTTACAGGTCAAGTGTTTATAGGTCGTGTTTATGGGTCGAGTTTACAATTCAAATTTACTGGTCAAGTTTGTGAGTTGAGTTTACAGAACGAGTTTACTGGTCAAGTTTACGGGTTGTGATGGCGAGTCGTGTTCATCTGTTCGAATTTATAGGTCGAGTTTGAGGGTCATGTATATTATTCGAGTTTATGAGTTGAACTTACAAGTCAAGTGTACGGGTCATGTTTATGGGTCGAGTTTGTTGGCCAAGTTTATGGGTCGAGTTTACACTTCAAATTTATTGGTAAAGTTTACAGATCGAGTTTATAGAATGAGTTTATCGATCAAGTTCACAGGTTGTGTTTACGGGTCGTAATTGAGGGTCATGTTCATCTGGTTGACTTTCTGGGTTGAGTTTGAGGGTCGTGTTTATTGTTCGAGTTTATGAGTTGAATTTACAGGTCGATTGTATGGGTCGTGTTTGTAGGTCGAGTTTATAGTTCAAGTTTATGGGTCGAATTTACTGGTCAAGTGTACAGGTCGAGTTTATAGAACGAGTTGATCGATCAAGTTTAAAGGTCGAGTTTATTGGTCGTGTTTAAGGGTCAAATTGACGTGTTTAATTTGCAGGTTGAGTTTTCAAGTCAATTTTATGGATCTAGTTTACGGGTCAAGTTCATGGGTCACATTTACAAGTCGAGTTTACAAGCCGAGTTTGCTGATCGTGTTTATGTGTCAACTTTACGGTTATTTATGGGTCAAGTTTTTGTCTTGAATTTACAGGTCAAGGTTATGAGTCAAGTTTATAGATCTAGATTATAGGTCGAGTTCACAGGCCCAATTTACAGGTCAAATTAACGAGTTATGTTTACCGACTGAGTTTACGGATCAAGTTTTCGAGTTGAGTTTTCAGACCGAGTTTATCGCTCAAGTTTACGGGACAAGAATGTTGGTCGTGTTTACACGTCGAGTTAACGAGTTGAGTTTGCATGTCGAGTTTACGAGTCGAGTTTTTTTGTCATGTTTATTAGTCGAGTTTACAGGTCGAGTTTACAGAACAAGTTTATCAATGAAGTTTACAAGTCAAGTTTTAAGGTTGAGTTTATTATTCATGTTTAAGGATCATGTTTACGTCTTAAATTTAGAGGTCGAGTTTACGGGTCAAGGTTACAGATCTAGTTTACAGGTCGAGTTCACGAGTTGAGTTTACTGGTCAAATTTACAGGTCAGATTTACGAGTCATGTTTACAGATCGAGTGTACGAGTGAAGTTTTCAGCTCGAGTTTACAAGCCGAGTTTGCTGGTCGTGATTACGTGTTCAACCTTATAGGTCATGATTATTGGTCGTGTTTTACGGTTCAAATTTGCGGGTCGAGTTTTCAAGCAGAATTGACGGGTGGAGTTTATGAGCTGAGTTTCATGATTGTGTTTACTGGTTGAGTTTACGAGTCTAGTTTACATGTTTAGTTTACAGGTTTAGTTTACATGTCGAGTTTACAGATCAAGTTTACAGAACGTGATTACAGGTCATGTTTTTCGGGTCGAGTTTAAGAATCATATTTATATTGGTCGTATTTATGGATCAAGTTTATGTGTCGAATTTACAGGTCAAGTTTATGAGTTAAGTTTATGGATATTGTTTACAAGTTGAGTTCACAGGTCGAGTTAATGAGTCGAATTTACATGTCAAGTTTGTGGGTCGAATTTACGAATCAACTTTTTGGGTTAACTTTTTAGGTTAACTTTTTAGGCTGAATTTACCAGCTAAGTTTACAAGCTGAGTTTACAAGACATGTTTATGTGTAAAATTTACAGGTCCAATGTACACATCCATTATATAGGTCGAGTTTATGGGTTGAGTTCATGAGACGTCATTACTGGTTACATTTTTCAAGTCATGTTTACAAGTCGAGTTTACGAGACGTGATTCAGAGTTATATTTTTCGGGTCCAATTTTCGAGTCGGGTTTATGGTCGTGTTTATAGCTCGAGTTTACAGATCATGATTATGGGGTCGTATTTAGCAAGTCGAGTTGAGGGTCATCTTTCTTGCTTGAGTGTACGGGTCGTGTTTATGAGTCAAGTTTGAAGGTAAATCTTGGTGGGTTGAGTTTATATGTCAAATTTACTAGTCAATTTTACGGGGCCAATGTACGGAACGAGTTTACCGATGAAGTTTAAAAAGTTGGAGACACAATATCAACCCAAGTTATAAATGACTTTGAAAATTGCAGGCACTATATCAACTCAATTTATAGGATTTTCAGAATTGGAGGCACAATTGTTAACCACTATAAATACAAAGAGCTTCAGGAAACATTTTAAAGGGACGATTTTGACATGTGCATGAAAAATTTACGAAGAATAAAAATCAAAGTGTTATTCACCAGTCCCGTTTAGGGAGTATACCCAACTCAAGTTACATAGGGCTTTCAAAATTAGCGTCACACCTACAACTTGGATTTTTAGAATGAATAAAACAATATATTGTATGCTGTCAAATTCATATGAAGTACAAAGCAATTTTTGATACTAATAAAATCAATATATAGCCCAGTTCTAATATGTCAATTGCTCTCACAAACCATCCCCAATCCTTATTGTGAAGAATAAGTAATTCAAATTATGCTCCATCAATCTCAATGTGGATGCACACCCAAGTTACTGAGCCAATATTTGAATAGTAATATCCCGACATCATTAGGACTAAAGAAATAGCCACAGACAGAATGAAGCTTTCTTCTCGCAATAAATTATAAGCAACAACTCATATATATATATATATATATATATATATATAGACATTTGAAATTTGAATTAGGAATAAATGTAACTTTATAGGGCTTTCAAAATTGGAGGCACTATATCAACTCAATTTATAGGATTTTCAGAATTGGAGGCACAATTGTTAACCACTATCGATACAAAGAGCTTCAACAAACATTTTGAAGGGACAAATTTGACATGTGCATGAAAAATTTACAAAGAATAAAAATCATGATCCATACTCAACTCACATTTTCAAAACAAATAAATGTGAACTCAACTTATAATCTGAAATCCTTCTACTTTGGCACATCAAACCATCAAAAGACAAGCAAGTAATTCATCAACAGTTCGAATAACAAGGGACAAATAAATTTTTTTATTGCGGATAGAGAAAGTCAAAAGTCACTTTGACAATTCTATTTATGGTGGCACAACTAAAAATATACCCATACGGAATTTGCATAGTGAACCAAGAAAATCAAAGTGCAATTCAAGAATTCTACATGAGACAACCCAAAATATACCCTTTTGGAACTTGCACTGTATACCAAAAAAAATCAAAGTGCTATTCACGAGTCCCGTCTAGGGAGTATACCCAACTCAAGTTATATAGGGCTTTTAAAATTTGCGTCACACCTACAACTTGAATTTTTAGAATGAATAAAACAATATATTGTATGCGGTCAAATTCATACGAAGTACAAAGCAATTTTTGATACTCATAAAATCAATATATAACCCAATTCTAATATGTCAATTGCTCTCACAAACCATCCACAATCCTTATTGTGAAGAATAAGTAATTTAAATTATGCTCCATCAATCTCAATGTGGATGTACACCCAAGTTACAGAGCCAATATTTGAATAGTAATATCCCGACATCATTAGGACTCAAGAAATAACCACAGACGGAATGAAGCTTTCATCTCGCACGAAATTATAAGCAACAACTCATATATATAACCATTTGAAATTGGCATTAGGAATAAATGTAACTTTATAGGGCTTTCAAAAGTGGACGCACAATATCAACCCAAGTTAAAGGACTTTGAAAATTGAAGGCACTATATCAACTCAATTTATAGGATTTTAAACATTGGAGACACAATTGTTAACCACTATCGATACAAAGGGCTTCAAGAAACATTTTAAAGGGACAATTTTGACATGTGCATGAAAAATTTACGAAGAATAAAAGTCATGATCCATACTCAACTCACATTTTCAAAACAAATAAATCATTAGGACTCAAGAAATAGCCACAGACAGAATGAAGCTTTCATCTCGCACGAAATTATAAGCAACAACTCATATAT
>Ga0214544_1001442_pt1 | contig 49388 bp, 31 predicted proteins | sample CNSS3metaG_FD_160074 | JGI IMG/M metagenome (GOLD analysis project Ga0214544, IMG submission 160074) | Root nodule microbial communities from cowpea collected in UCLA plant growth center, Los Angeles, California, USA - CNSS3 | ecosystem: Host-associated > Plants > Roots > Nodule | place: USA...
AAAAAAAAAAAATAAAAAAAAAAAAAAAAAAAAAAAAAAAAAAAAAAAAAAAAAAAAAAAAAAAAAAAACTAAAAATACAATTCATTAGTCACAATAGTTCAATCGAAACTTGAGTGATAATATATTAATATTAATATGTTCATAGATAAAAATTACAATAGATAATATTTCAAAAAGGTAATCCACTCCAAAAAAAGGAAGGCCACAAACTGTTTCTTTTAATTCATATGAATTTGGTACTATATTCCCTTTCGAATTTCTAAAATATAGCATGACAGCAAAGTTTACATAATACGACTGAAAAACATCTGACTTTACATCCAACTGACCAAAAACTTTTATTCCACAAAAACTAAGCAGAAATTTATTACTTACACGAGTAATACCATTATAATAATTCGACTATGTGTGTGACTGTAAAGGGCTATACCTTGGAAGGCAATATTACAAAATCAGTCCTCCACATTTACTTGAGCACTGGCTGCTTCCATCAGTCCATTGCGTATCTGCTCTCCAACATCCCTAACATGGCCAGGTCCGTGGGGTATAAAAACAGTGGTATTCTTTGATGAGTTCCCAAGGTCTTTGATTGTGTCAAAGTACTGAGTTATCATGATAAGATCCATCACCTCCTTAGCATTAGTGCCTTCTACTTTGTGAGAGAAATTCAGGATGTTCTCTCTCAAGCCATCTGTAATAGCTTGCCTTTGCCTAGCCACACCAACCCCACCCAAATACTTGGCCTCAGCTTCAGCTTCTGCCTTTTTAACTAGCAATATCTTTTCAGCTTCTCCTTTGTACTCACTTGCAAGTTGCATCCTTTGAGCTGTCAAAGAAAATAAATCCTCGCTGAATACCGTGGCATAGAATTGAGGGTATCATAATCTTAATTAACCCACTAATATTTGGATTGGCGGGAAAGGATGGAATAGAATATTAACGGTATCATGCTCCATTTTCTAATTGATAAAACAAAGATGAAAAATAATGAAAGCCATGAAATTTATTTCATTGTTTACCTGCATTGATCTCATTCATTGCCTTACGCACAGAAGGATCGGGTATAATATCAACCATGAGTATGTGCTCTATATTATACCCATACTCTCCCATCACCTGATATTCAGGAGATAAAGACCATTAGTATTCAGAAAAATAATTAATCAAGGATGAGTGGACAAGCAAAGCAAAATCTTATCAAGTTATCATATTTCAAAACACTTGCTTATAAATGTTTGCTGTCTCCGGCTGCTACCATTGTTGTTCGCTGTCTTTTTCATCTGGAAAAGTCAGAGTTATGTGCACCGTAAGGAGCACAACCCAACTTCAGTGTTTGCGTAATCAGCATCCTTGCACAGTCGGTAAAGTCTCTTTCCTAACGGATTACGATTTTCACTCCATGTCTCCCGAATTTGTTGCTCAAGGGGAGTATGGTCTAGTGTGTAAATTACATTGCTCTCTTTGTGGACTAAAGCAGTTATCCCAGGAAGTGTGTTTATCTGATAGTCTATATTGATGATATAATTATTATAGGAAATGATCCCACTAGGATTTCTCAACTAAAGGAGCATTTATTTAGCCATTTTTAGACCAAAAACCTTGACTATCTGAAATATTTGTTGGGTGTTGAAGTGGCTCAATAAGAGGAAAGTTTTGTTGTTTTACAAAGAAAATATGCTCATGATATTCTAGAGGAGATAGGGTTGGCAAATTGCAAGCCTATTGACTGTACTATAAACCCACATCAAAAGCTAACGATGGATCAAGGTGAAATTTGTTCAAGATACACAGAAATGTAGGAGGCTGCAGGCCGGGAGAGTGGGGGAGAAACTTAGTTATCTAGATATTTCTTATGCAAATAGAGTTGTTAATTAATGCAAAATGTTTACATTGACCATTGGAATGTTGTAATTCACATTCTCAAATATATCAAAAAAACTCCAGGACAAAGATCGTTATGAGGACATGGGGTATACTCAAATTATAGGGTATTGTAATGCAGAATGAGCTAGTTGTCCCATACCACAAAATATTGTGTCTTCATGAGGGAATATCATCTCTTGGAAGAGCAAGAAACAAAATGTTGATTCTCAATCCACTGCAAAATTTAAATATACATCTATAGCTTTGGCCACCTGTGAACTTGAGTGGATTAAGTAACTGCTTCAAGGGTTGAAATTTGGGAAGTTGAGTAGATGAAGTTGTATTGGGATAATCAGGTATTCCTTCAATTGCCTCAAATCTAGTGTTTCATAAGAGATTCAAAGATTGGCATTTTGTCCAGAAGTTCTTGTCCAAGGAAATTATTGGTTTTATGAGATCTAATGACCAACTTACAGTTATTCTAACTTTCTCTTTGAGAGGACCTAGAATTCAGTTTACATATTCCATGCTCCGTGCATACAATTTAAACGTACCAACTTGAAGGGAGTGTTGGAATCGTGATTATCATTTTATTGTATCATAAAGCTGTTTTTTTTTTGTATATGTACCTAGCCTAGGATTAAGTGTTATAGGTTGTAGCTATTCCTTTTATTGTACTTTTCTCATCTTTCTTATATATGTATAAGACCCATCGACGGAGAACAATAGCTCACTGATTTTTACTCTAAATCCATGTCTTCTTATACCAGTGTTCGTAGGCAAGTTTATACAAATAATACCTACTACTTACAAATAAGAAGTTACCTTTTCAAGTTCCTCCAAGACAGCTTTGGCAACCTCGCCCTTCTGCTCAAAGAGCTCATCCAAGTTCATTCTCGGAACAATAGCACGTGTCACTGAACCACCAATCAAACCACACAACACACAGTCAAAACAACCAATCAAAATTCACACAATTGTGCACAAAAAAGAACCGTTAACAAACACAACCATCGAAAACATAAGCCTGGATCTGCTCCTGAGGATTCTGCAATTCATAGAAAGCATCATCCGCGTTTTCCTTAATCACTCGGTACTGAATTGAACACAGCAACTGCACAAACACATTGTCCTGCCCCACAATTCAAAATTACAAATCACTCAATATGCCTCCTTTCTCCATTATCATTAATAGGTCATAATCTGCACTAACTAAAAATCACACACCATGCTAACAAATTAAAAACATTACACAATTGTGACATAAAAAATCTGACAAAAAAAATTGGGAATTGAAACGTAATTGATTGGGGACCTTGGTTTTGGTCTCGATGCGGACGTCGAGGGAGGAGATTCTGGTGGAGAGGATTCCGGCGAGGCATTCGCCGGCGAGAGGATTGAAAAAGTGGAAACCAGGTTGCGCAAGGCGGTGGAAGCGACCCCACTGTTCGACGACGCCGACGCTAGATTGAGCGACGCATCCACAAAAGAAACAGAAGGTGTTTCCCATCGTTGCTATCCTAGAATCAACAACAAACAAACACTACCTTAACGAAAATATCTTCTTCTTCGAAGTAAACATGTTATATACTTTCATACTCAAGAGGAAAAGTAATCATGTAATAGAAAAATGTTAATTGGGATTAATGTTTAAGATTTTCTTCATGCTTTTAAATACAAAATAATATATATATTTTCAATGGTTCTTAGTAAATATTTTTAGAATTTATATGAATGACGACTTTTAAATTGTCCAAAAGGAAAATGTTTTATAATTACATTATCATTAAACTTAAATGCTACATTTGTCATGCTTTTAATTTGTTGAATGAAAGTACATAAAAGTTACACTAAATTAAAATGTTCTACTATATTTAAAAGGGGATTTGTATCACAATTCACGAGTACTACTTCACGTGACCATTTAAACATTGGAGAAAGACTTGCCCTCACAAATAAATTTTTGATTGGATAGGTGTTGAAAAAATCATTTTAGATATTTTACAATATCTTTATATTGTTTTTCTTTATTTATTTTATAGAATAAATACTAAAAATATCTACCAAAGTATTAAATATTTATGAAAATCATAAGAAAAGGTAACAAATCCCGTGTTTATATTTAATGCTAACTGCCTGTAGAAAATTTGACAAAATGTGACGTGTAGCACATTTTTTTATTTGCTAACGATATTGTAATGATTAAATATAAGAGCCATTCAACGATAAATAGAGATATTTATTAAAAAAAATGCAAGTTGAGACAAAATGAAATTAAAATGAAACATAATAGAGTTTTAAATATAATTTATTTTAGATAAAGTTTCGCTGTGTTATTTGTCCATAATTATTATAAAATTATGTAATGCCCTATATTTTTAAAATAAAATACTTTAGCGGTGGGAAAATATTATATAACCTAAAATTATATTCTATTAATTTGTGCATTCAACTTCCCACTTCAATAATTTATAAAAGAGAAATAGTTAAAAATATTTAATTTGAAAAATCCGTCGGTAATTCAGTTTTCAAAAAATTTATCGATGATAGTAAATTTTTAAAATTTGTCACTGCTTTCATTAATAATGAGTGTCAATTTTCTCATCAAATTTAACGAAATTTTTATATAAATTAATTGGATATGTGTGAGAAGAAGAGAGGAAGAACAAGGGGAAGGAGAAGGAGAGTAAAAAGAGGTGACAACAACCACAAATGCAACAATGGTAGTGATGATAACGACAAAGGAAGTGACAACAACAACAATAGTTATGGCGGCAATAACAACAATGGACACAATGACAATAATGATGAACACGATGGCGATGACACAACAGACTACAATGACGATAATAAACACAATAGTGGTGACGACATGACAGAGGAGGAGAGGAAAAAGAAAAATAACAAAAAAGTAAAAAAGATCAATTTTTGAGATGTTTACAAATAGATAATTATGATCGGCCAAAATTTATTGGTAATTATCAACAAATTTACTGATGGATGTTGGATATTAACAATTAACTAATAAAATTTTCTATCTATAAGTAAATTTTACCAACAATTTTTTTGTCATTAAGAATATGTCGATAATTTTGATTTATCGATTAGTTTTGATGATTACTGACAAATTTCTTCCACTAATAATCTTTTTTTTTCTTTTTGTGTAGTATAATTGGTAACCAATAATCTTTTTTTTTTCTTTTTGTGTAGTATAATTGGTAGCATTATGTATGAAATGATGTGCAGTGGACTCAGTATAACATATGTTGTTAGCATATATGCATAATCCTGTCAAGGATTATTGGAACGCTATGAAATAAATTTGCATGTATCTTAACAATACTTATAATATCTTACACTTACTAAGCCTCTTTTAAATGTCAAGCTTTTCAACATTACTTGAATCTAAAGGACTTAAAATACATAATGAACAACTAGTTGAATTTGAAATCTACCTGTCATGTGGCTCTCATCTTATTATTATAGCCATTAACTTTTAATGATTTTAATTATATTTTAGTTTTAGCCACTAATATTATTGGTTCTAATTAGTTTCTACCACCTATAAAAGAAGGCAATAGTTTAGTTTTTGTAATAATCCAATTCGTCAATTATCTAGATATTTATATGTGTCATATTAGAAAATCTAGATACTTTAGCATTTAGCAAATTAAGAAGTTTATCATTGTTACTCCAAAAGTTTTATATAAAGATAGGACATAGCATAATTAATTTAACTGAAATATAACAAAATAAAGTTAACAGAAATGATAACCATGTTTGAAGCTTGTTATAGTTAGGAAGTGGCAATGTAGGCCGATTCGGCTCTCCCCGCATTTTTAATGCAGGTTGAAATGTCTGGCTCGCTTTCATAAGTGCAGACCTGTGGGCCAATCTGCTTTTTTTTATTATTATTTTTATGATAAAACGTTCAATGTTCAAAAAATTGGGAAAGTTTAAGAAGTTCACAAAAATATTAAAGAAAAGACTTTGGAGAGTTGAATGATAAATTGGTAATTCAACATTTTCATCATATTCATATTCGTACTTTGACATACAAGATGTATTTTTCAAATTTTAATACATTAAACAATACATAATACTTGTCTTTTTCAGTCATATAAATTTAGAACGTTAATGTAAGAGTCAAGAAAAAAAAAATAACTGATACACACAAGTGCAAATTTTTTTCTTATGCCGGCTTGCAGGTCGGTCCGCATGAGTTGCAGACTTCGACAGGCCGGACCACTACAAGCCTGCAGGTTCACTGCCCTGACCTGTCCCATGTTATTTTTTCTGGCTTGTGGGCCGACCCGACAAGCCAAGCCCATATTGCCACCTCTAGTTATATTTAAAAACAAACCTCTAGTTATATTTAAAAACAAAAGAAAAAGGTGTATAATTTTTACAATGTAATCCACCAATAATTTTTAAGAGTATTGATTATTAGATTTTATTATACAGGAAAAAATATGGTTTATATGATTATCTTCAATAACAAATTATTTTTATAAAAAAATATGTTAATTTGATTTATAAAGAAATGCACTCAAATTATTTTCAAATTGGTTGTCAGGTGTATGTTTATATTCATTGCACGAAAAAACATATCATTTTTTTATTCTACAAATATTTTAGTAAGAATGAACTAAATAAATATTGAGATTATGTTACTTATTTCTACAAACTTTTCTACATTTAAAAATTGTGAGAAAAGAAACTAATTAGAGACAACATCAAACTTTAAGCTTAAAAAGTACAATTAAGTACACAAATTATTCTTAAAATAGCATTATTCATTTTAAAAATTAGTAGCAATAATTAAGTAGCCACTGTTTACACTAATTTACTCATTCATATACCGTCAGAGGCAAAATTTTTATGTTTCGGATCATAGGAAGACCCGTTAACGAAAGCATTTTCTTAGGGGTCTTTTTCCTATTGCACCCTATTATTATTAAATACAACCTTACAATAAAAAAAATATCATTTTTCACTACAACACGTCACCACTGCATTTATTTTGAAAATACTATTCTAGAAATTTTATTTTGGAAATCATATTCTGAAAATTTCAAAAAAAAAAATTCAAAAGATTTTTAAAACATGTAATCTGGAAATGATTTTTACAAAGGTTAAAATTGTCATTTTAAACATTATGGGAGTGCAAGAAGAAAAAGTCTTCTTAGGACCACGTTTGACCCATTTGGTTTTCTGGTCTTATTATCTAGCCACTTCTCACAATATTAAATTTTTCTTTCTACACTCCCATCATAATTTTTCGTACACCTCTTTTCTTTTGAGAAATAATACTATATTACGTTTGTCTTCTTTATATTTTAAAATAAATCAAAGAACATGATAACACTAAGACCAAAAAAAAAAGAGATTTGATTATGAATCGTGTAATTAATTATAATATACACACAGACAGGAACGAAATTGTATTGTCATGTGATTAGTCTAAATGTTATTAACTTTAGTAACTCAAATTATTATATTTGATTATGTGTGATAAAATCTAATAATTAATGTTTATTTTAGTTACTATAATTTGATATCCAATTTTATGTTCTTTATATTGAACTTCTCAAACGACAGGAAACTTCTTTTGCAAAACTACATGTTTCTGGTTATTTTTTTTTTTAATTTTAGTATTATTATGAATATATATTTGTATAGCAATGTTTTTTTCTACAAGTTCTCTTTTAACTAGACTTCGGTATATTTTTGTTCTTTGTAAACATACTACTGAAGAAAAATCTTTATGTAATGTTTAAGTCTTTTGATTTTATTATTTGTCATCCTTTTCCTTCAGAATTTCTGTGTGAGAAAAAGCAAATAAAAAGACAAAACAAAATATTAAATAAAATAGATACACAAAAGAAATTACATGAATCAAAGTTAAAATTAGTGTATAATTATGAGATAAGACGTAATAAACCACATTTAATTTTAGTTTAATTTTATATGATGGGGGACTTGATATAATTAGTTATTGATAAGTTGTTTTAAGATTTTTTTTTTCTCTAAAACTAACAAAGTTCTAGTAAAACTAGATGTAGTTGAGAAATACTAATAAACAATACAATAATGTAGATATTAATTGTTAAAGTTTGACTCTTCAATTGTTTTGACCAAATCCACTGCCTTATTGGACAAAAATAACCTTGAAGAAACTGTTCAAGTATGAAACTGTGTCCATAACCAGGTATAAACACATATAATTATTGCTAAAAAAAATTAAATTGACGCTTACCAATCATTAACATTTATATAATTTATAACAAAATATACAAATAGATACTTTTTTATCCATATTTTATTATTTAATTTTACCATTAATTTTTATTTTAAAAATTAATTATTTTATAAATAATTTAATTATTATTTTAAAATTATCTTTTACTTTTAACAGTTATTTAAAAAAATTATATATTTTTTTAAAATTTGTTATTTAAAAATTAATTATATATTTTTATTAATCTTAACTTAAATTTCTATAAATTAAAAAATACAAATACCTGTATTTTTCACTGGTTATATTTAAAGTAACTATCTTCGATTACCCTATCCGTAAAATCTCTTACCGGTTATTTATATATGCTTAAAAAAAAAAAATTACACCGCTGAGTTCGAAATGATCAAAGTCTAACATATTAATTAATTGCAATTTCTTTGGATACCGGGAAGTCATACTATATAATATTTGTATTTTCTATTTAATTTTTGTTTTCTTTATTCCTTTTAAACTGTATTATTACACTAAAAAATATTAATTTTAATGAAGATTTATTAACGGAGGTTATAAAACCTTCAATAATTTATATATATCATGGAAATTTGTTAAACCTTTGATAAGTATCAAGGATTGTAGGATGATTCCCGGAAAAATTTAATTTCTCTTCACATCTTTTTTTAGACACTTTTTATATTTAGTTTTTAAAAACTTTTTAATCACTTTCTTCGTACGTTCGAAAACAGACTTAGTATACACTAACGTTCGAATAACTAACCTAGTTCACTTTATTCATATATTCGAAATCCACTCTCCTCAAATTTCACCTGGTTACGATTTTTCCTCAATTTCACTTTCACTCTTGATCTCAATCTTAGTAAAACCATTTGCATCTGCAGTTGTAGCTCGCGATTTCGTTCGAATTTTCACCTTGCTTCCAAACGGTAATGGTTTTCCCTTTCTTTTCTTTAGGTTTTCAACTTTTTTTTTGTCTTGTCTTTAAATTCTGACTTTGAAATCCTTAATGTTTGTTTCTATTAAGAGATCCAATTATAGGTGTTGCGTTTTCTGAAATCTAAAGTGCATATTCGTTGCTCGTTCAATGGCTTTGCATCTCCGTTGCGTGGACTTGAACCGGTACGATTCTTCTCTCTTAGAACAATAAATATAATCACTTTTATGAACAAATATTTTATTTCTACTATGATTGTTACGCAAATTGTGTGAATTGAAATTCAGTGACGAACAATGCAAGAGAGGGGTGGTGATTGTGTTGTGTATGCATAGTGAAAGGGTAATTTGCATGAATTGGAATTCATAGTGACGAACAATGCAGGAAGGGGGTGGTGATTGTGTTGTGTATGCATAGTGAAAGAATTGAAGTAGATTAGATGTTTGTGTTATTGCTCCGGTGGAGAAATGAAAATTGTTTTTCACATTTTAAGGAGTGAAAATGGAGTTGTGATGTTTTGCAGACATGACAATAGAATAGAAGAAGGTTTGGTTTGTTTAGCATTGCATAGAAAAATGATCATTTTTCTTTTCTAACTTTTTTTACTAGGAGTTATACACTCAAGGTATTTCAGCATTTTTTTTTCATATAATATTATATTAAATAATAATCAAAAAAATTTCTAATTGTAAAATGAATATTTAATTTTTTGTATGATGTTAATAGAATAACATTTTTATATATTTTAAAATTAAATGGACAATATAAATTTTTTTATGTTTTAATTAAGGACATTTATCTACATTTTATGATTTTTTCTTATAAAAAACATCATATTGATTAAAAAATAAATAAAATATAATGAAAATTAACAATGTTTTTTAAAATAGAAATTAAAAAATATATATAAATGAAATAAAATAAATGAGTATCATTTTATTAAAATATAGAAAGTAAAGATCATTTATTAAAAACATGAGGGACATACATGTTTATTTTGAAAAAAAAAATTACAAAAGAAAAATCAGTATCACTTTATTAAAATCACAATAGAGATAAATAATTATTTCATAATTTTAAGTGAGATAAATAATTACTTTAGAACTATAGGGGATAGAGTACCATTTAGTACAATATTTTATAAAAGTGTAACCTGTTATAAGATCTTTTCAATTAATGGCAAGCGCATAAATTGTTGTAATGAAATAATAGGAAAAAAAACATTATGTTAATTGTAAAAAAAAATATATTGATTTCAGAAACGAAAAAATGATAATGAAGTTTTTAAAAGTGCAATCTGTTACAACCAATCTAAATTTTGACAAATTTGTAGCAAAAGTAAAAAATATGTTTGTTAAGTGATAATACTATATATTTACATTAGTCCAATTTTTTAAAAACATATGTAAATTGAAATAATAATAATAGTAATATATGTTTAAGAACCAAAAATAGCTCTAAATTTAATACGTAATATCTTTGATCTATATATAGATGACACGGGTGGTGTGTAAAATTTTTGCGTAGACCTTAAATAGAAGGTATGAGTAAAAAAAAAAATTAAATATATTTTTTATCTTTTAACTTTCAGTTAATTGTGAAATTAGTCTATTTCGAAACTTTATACCAATTTAGTCACTTATCTTTCGAAATACGTGAATTTAGTTTTTTTAATCAAATTTTGTTAGGTTTATTGGATGTTTCGTATACATTTCAGGATTGTAGTTGAGTTGTTTATACTTTGACACATTTTTGCTTTAATGTTAAGTCAAATACTATTATGAAACGCTTTAAAAATGTCAAATAAACTTAACAAAATTTGATTAAAATGACTAAATCTACATATTTCGAAAGATGAAGGGCTAATTGGTCCAAAGTTTGAAAATAAACTAATTCTAAAATTCACTAAACATTAAAGAACAGAAACATATTAAAAAAAAACTACGTTGGTTTTAATATTTATGGTTTTTCTTATAAAAAATTGTATTATGCATTAGTATTTACTATGTGATTAGATAATTAGAAGGCAAAATTTCATAAAGCAATAAACATTAACTGCACCTAAATTTAGTCCCATGTTAAACGCACTTTTTTCTCCTTTTTTTGTGCCACAATGAAAAAAGATATGCATGCATATTTTTCACGTGTGGTAATGTACCTACATTCATACATATTTGGTATATAAACACCATCATTGATGTATGTTCATAAAAGCCTTGTTCCTTCATATCCAAAAAAGGCAAAAAATAGCACCAACAAAGCTTATAAATTAGGTATGTAGATCCATACAAACATGTGTTCTCCATTCCATGGATGCACCCAAAACCCATCTACAAGAATCTATAAACCCATAACTTGTTTATTTCTCTATCATATACTAATGTTCAACATCATTTGTTGTATCTATATCTATTCATTAGATTTTCATAATCCAATTGGATTTTGGTACGAAATGGGACAATAGTAATATATAAGTTAAATTTAATATGAATGAAAAAAAAATAGTTTAAGATATGAAAGTTTTATATCAAACAGAAATAAGAATGATTTATATTATATAAATAGGTACAAATCTCATCTTTCAAATCGATTTTGTAAGATTAAATTATATTTAAAGTCAATTTTTTTAACACAACATCATACTCATATAAAGTCTATTTCGATGAGATTTATTCTTATTGGATTTATTGTATCACCTAAGGTTAAATATGCTTTTGGTCCTTGGTCCCACAAATTTCAGTGAAATTTAGAATTATTTACTCTTCAAATTTTTTGGTCAATTTAGCCTTTTATCTTTAAAAATGCGTGAATTTAGTCATTTTTTTAACCAAATTTTGTTAAGTTTATTTGACGTTTCAAGTGTATTTCATGATAGTATTTGAATTATTTATACTGGTTTGACACATTTTCGGTTCAGTGTTAACTCAAATATTATCATAAAATGCGTTTAAAATATTAAATAAACTTAACAAAATTTGGTAAGAATGACTGAATTCACACACATTTTTAAAGATGAATGACTAAATTGGTATAATATTTCGAAAGTGGATTAATTTCAAATTTTACTAAAACTTGAGAGATCAAAAATATATTTACTCCTATCACCTACTATTGAACTATTAGTGAACTATTAAGTGTAATATTTAATTTTACGTTCAAGATGTACATGTATTATAGTGTATATATTTCATATTAATTAGAAATAAGATAGATTTACGGTGTTACAAAATTCATCTGTATAACTTGTCCCTAAATATTTGTTATGTTCTTCATGAGTGGGTTAGATATATAATAGAAAGAACATTAATTAGACAGAAAATAGAGTGATGGGGTTGTGAATGTTAACGATGTTTTTGGTAGGGGAAACAAAGTGATGTGATCTAGATCTGTGTTGAGGGTTATTGGAACAGAAAGAATCAAAGGGAGTTGTTAATGTAACATAGCCAGCTAAGTTCATCCTCCAACAATTATGCAACCTCTGACTAAATACACTTCGTGTTTCTTTCGTGTTTCTTTCGTGTTCATGTTGCTGTTGGCACCTATCTAGGGTTTCACAATTATATAATATATTTATTTGTATCTGTGTCTTCTTCCTTTTAGTTTAATATAGATATTAGTTATCGATGTATAAATTCTCTTTTGAGAAAAACAAAGAATTTTAAATATGTTAAATGTGAGTTATTTTAGTTGAAACGGTTTAACTCTTGTATCTGGTTAATTCATTTTAATTTATTAAATTTGTTATGTTTGGAAAAAATATTTCAATTATCATATAAACTATAAAATAAAAAAAAAATTTAGATGTTAATAAAAAGAAATTGTTGCTGAGATTTATTAAAAATAGTTTCATGAAAGAGAAATAGTAATATCAATTAAGAAATTCTAATTTTGCAATGAGTAAAAAAAAATCTAATTAAACGTCAAGGAAAATTTCTAACTAGTATTTACTGATTTTTTTTATTATTAGTCGCATTTTATTTTATTAATGTTGGTAAAAAATTACTTTAATCCTTGATTTTTATTATAACAAATCTTATTTGAAAATAACTTTGGATGAAAATCGAATAAAAATAACATTTGTTGATCTTAATGAAAAAAAAAGTGTTTGACATATGCCAAAACATATATGGACAAAAAATCCTAATTAATGTTAATTGAGAATATATAAAAAATACCTAGAAAAATCATAAATTTTGATTAAAAACAAAACACCATCACTTAAATCAATAAAAATTGAGTAGATGACATATTATGCCTTTGCCAAAATCATGATACTTTAACCTAGGTGGAGAAAAGAAAAATAGAAAGAGAAGAAACATTGATTTAAGATTAGAGAGAGTATACAAAATTTTAAATTTGTAAGTCTTTATACATTGAATTAGATTTTTCTAATTTTAAATAGTAAAATCATCCTCATAAAAAATAAAATAAAAATATCTCTATTCAAATGCTATATTATATCTTAATATATTTAAAATTCTTTATGAAAATAACTATCTTCTAAAAATTCTTAATCAAAAGGTTGAATTAATGATTTCAAATTTATTTAGAAATAAAAAATAAAATTTTTATATAATGAATATAAAGATGTCATATACACTCACTCAATCAAAGATATTTGAAGCGGATAACACTATCGACAACAAGTTTCACTTTTAGCAAATTCAAGAATTGATCTGTATATAATTTTTTCAAACTTTCGTTCTAAACTTTTGTATTCAATTTTAACTTGTAAAAAGCAAATTCATTTTTTTTTCCTGTTCAACAATTAAAAAAAAATTCAGAAAATAAACGTACTTATTATAATACCAACCAAAGATAAATGTCAGTGTATATATATATATATATATATATATATATATATATATATTTGTAAAATATAAATTTAGAATTAATTCAATCTAATAAAATGAAAATTTACTTTGAGGCAAGCAAATTTGATAACATTATTTATAAATATTATTTAAAATGCAGTTCTTAGAAAACCATTATTACAATGTATAGTTTTAAATGATAGACAGTTAGATAAACTTTTTTATTAACATTTTTAACTGAAGAAATAAAACAAAAATAAAATAAACCTATTTCACATCATAAAATGAATCTATACATAAATTAATCTGCAAAAAATCAATTAGGAATGGAGCTTGGTGCACAATTGAAAAGTAATCCAATATGAGTGGTATGTGTAAAATAATATCACAGACGACAAAAACTTTATTAATGAAAATATGTATTAGTTTATTAGAAATTATTAAATATTCTTCAATTTTTGTATTTTATTTTCCGTGCAACGGTTGATTGTTAACTCAATACCGTACCTTAGTTCACCTATCAAACTCAAGGTCCTTTATTTTAAAATTTTGAGTGAAATTATTCAATAACTAAAATTATTTTTTGCATATTAAACAGAATAATTAAGATGTGAGTCAAACTTAGTGTGGTTTATAAATTATTCATTAAAACATGTGCACAATTTGGAGAAGTGATTCTTTGTGTGAAATAAATATGCTTAATCTTAGATTCTACAAAGTAAAAAAATAAAATATCATGGTTCATCTCTTATTTTTATGGAGGACTCATGTCCTAAACTTAATATAATTATAAACATGTAACAGCATCAATTATATACATATTCTAAAAGATTTGGATTTGATTTTGATCAATTATATATACATTCTATGTATTCTAAAAGATTTGAATTTGGTTTTGATGTTAAAGCTCTCAATAATTAAGAAATAAAGTAGATATGATAAATAGTGATATATTAATTTCCTTAATTTTTTTAATCTTATTAAAAAAATTAAATACTTATTTATCTTTTAATTAACTACTTAATCTTATATACTTGTTAAATTATTTTAACCATTTAAAAAGCTGAAACAAAATTAACATAATTAAAATTTTATATGAAGATAATAATTTTATTAAACTAAAAATAAAATATATCAATACTTGTTAAAATTTACATATTTAAAGAGAAAAATATATCTAAATTTTCTTTTAAATATTTTCACATATTCCCTTTGTTGTATTGTGCATGTGCATAATGCAAACATAATCCGTACAATAAAACCACTGTGCATGTTACGGCTCAGCATGATTTTGGTGTGCATGCACACTAAATATCATTGTATATTCTCACATGTTTACTCATTACTTTGTCTTCAAAAGATTAATTAATAGTAGCAAATGATTAATTGATTAAATTTGACGTGATTTTTCAGAAACATATAATAATATTCATTGAATGTGTTTATATTTTTAAACAATAAATGTTTTGTCTGTAATAAACATTTTTTATTTTTATTTTGGTATTATATGTTTATACAGACACACTAAAATTAAAAAAAAAAAAATTGTCCTTCCACTTGGACATTACAGCTACAATGGCAGAATATTTTGACTGATACAGTGATGCAGTGTGTTTGGTCGTTTGAATTATGCTTTTTGATTATTGTGTTTCGAATATTTATTGTCTATTAGAAAGCAACTCGATAAAATTGAATAATATCTAACACATTTCAATTTTTAATCTGAAGTTAATAAAGATCTTAGGTTATTCGAGCAACATTCTATAACAAGTACAAATAAGACCATACTTTACAAGCTCATCTTCCAAAAGAATAAGTTATAAGTTTAAATTCATTTCATACAATGCATGTAATATATATATATATATATATATATATATATATTATATATATATATATATATATATATATAAGGGTTAAATATGTTTTTAATCCCTTAATTTTTAGTGAATTTTGGAATTGGTCAATTTCAAAACTTTGGACCAATTTAGCCTTTTATCTTTTGAAATACATAGATTTAGTCCTTTTAATAAATGAAATTTTATTAGGTTTATTTGATATTTTGTACACATTTCAGAAAGAATTGTATTTGATTTGTTTATCATGGTTGACACATTTTTGCTCTAATATTAAGTTAAATACTATTATGAAATACGCTTGAAATGTCAAATAAACTTAACACAAGTTGATTAAAGGGACTAAATCTACGTATTTTGAAAGATGAATGACTAAATTAGTCCAAAGTTTCAAACTGGACTAATTCCAAAAAAACAAATTACATGAATCACTTAAAGGTTATTTCAATAAAAATACTCTCACATCTTTATCAAATGATTGATATTTAAAAATAATATTTAAACAATATTCAAATAAATATTTAAAACATCAAGTATGTGAAGTATAATTAAATAAATTAGGGTTAAGTATATTTTTTGTCCCTGAACTTTGACTCAAAATTGGAATTCGTCCCTCATCGAAACTTTGATAAATTTTGGTCCCTAAACTTTAAAAATGAATGAATATAGTCCTTATAACCCAATTTTGTTAACTCTTTTTTAGGTTTCGAACGCATTTCTCAATAAATATTGAGCCGAGAACGTGTCAAACGACGTAAACAACTCCAATATCAACATGAAACACATTCGACATGTTGAAAAAAGTCAACGTAATTGGGTTAAAAGAACTATATTCATTCATTTTTAAAATTTAGGGACCAAAATTTATCAAAATTTCAACCATTGATGAATTCTAATTTTTAGCCAAAGTTCAAAGACTAAAAACATATTTAACCCAATAAATAAAGAGGTCATTAAAGTACAAAGGGATTTCCTTTTATTAATACTTATAAAATCTCCTCCAAACATAAAAAGAAAATACTAAAGTACGGACCAATTGGACTTGAACAAGTAAATTACCTAATTGCCCACGAAGAAAATCCAAATTTTGGAAATTACTTGTGTATTTCCTACATTTGGATAAACTCCAAAACGATATTGTCCTTTATTCTGATATGAAGTTAGTCGAATCGGTTAAGTTTTTAGGTTCCTTTTTATAAATAGTTTAAATCATTCAACGTTCTTTTTTGTGATTTTGTGTAATGTGTATATCCAGGAAACTCACTTATTTTTCTTTGGTCAACATAAACATTGATGAAATCCATCAGTATATATGTATATATACTCTGTATCTGCATAACTTATCATTCCACTACATAATCATCACAGCATCCTTAATTTTCTTTAACAAGTTAACAAGTTTTGTACTTTCTTACTAAGAAGTTCAGATACAGATACGGACAGGAAGATACGATTAAATTGAACAACATAAAACATGGGACACGTCCATTGATGAGACATAGCCAGACTTCATAGTCTTATCAGTTCTATGTAAAAAACTAACACATAAAATAAATATTTAAACAATCTTTTTATTTTTATAACGTTAAATAATCTTATTTCACTTTTAATACTTAAAATAGTTTAAATATTTTTTATTTCACTCTTAAAATACCTTTTTAAACATAAAATCGTAACATATATAAATCTACAACCTGTTAATTAAATACCATTGTCACACATATTTTAAAATGTTACACGTTTTTGACCATGACCCACCACATGTGTCCAGCCAGATCCCATGTTTGCTTCTATGTATATATGTATGTATAACCTCTAAATCAAATCCAAGGCACACAACATTTTCATCAAAACTTTGAATACCCTCTTTCATTTCTCCCAAGAAAAGGCTCATAGAATCTCAAAAAAAGAGTCATATAACACTTTTCCATAGAGCCATGGCTTGCTGGTCTGCAGAAAATGCCACAAAGGCCTATCTCAACACACTGAAAATGGTTAGTTAGTATTCTCTTCATACCTTAATCCTTAACCAAAGTTTTTTCTTATTTCCATATATACACAAGACAGTTACAATCACTGGTTTTAATCTATTGACCCTTAACACAAATCTCTGTTGCAAGAATGATTGAGATGAATAAAACACCAATTTTGATATTGTCACAGTTTTTTCTGATGTGGTTTTTGGTTACTTTTTCAACAGGGTCAAAAGGCAAAAGAGCCAGCAGTTTCAGAGTTCATATCAGCACTAGCTGCTGGCAACAATGCGCACCAGATGGTTGTGGCATGTCCTGGTGCAGCAGACTCCATCACGCTGGCATTAGTCAGTGCTGCACATCAAACCGGTGGCCATGTTGTCTGCATTGTCTCAAGCCATGATGAATTAAATGCCTCAAAAAAGGTTCTTGGAGTGAATGCCAGTGAAGTTCAGTTCATTGTTGGAGAGGTTCAACAAGAACTACTTTTGTTGAGGCAAGCAGATTTTGTGGTGATTGATTGCAACCATGTGAGCCATGGAGAGATTGTTAAGGCAATCCAAGATGGTGGCATGCAAAATGGTGCAGTTGTTGTTGGCTGCAATGCACTCAGCTGCAGAGGGTCATGGTGGTCTTCTGGATCAAGAACCCAGTTGCTGCCTATAGGAAAAGGGCTTCTGGTGACAAGATTTGGAGCAAGTGCTGCAAGTCCGAAACATGGATCTGGAGTGAGTAAGACCAGAAGTAGTCGTTGGATTGTTAAGGTAGATAAATGCACTGGTGAAGAACATGTGTACAAGATCAGAGTTCCACAGGGAAAAGTGATTCAAGCTTGATCATGTGGCTAAGTGCTTGGTTCAAGCCACCATGCTACTTTTCCATTACTTCATAGGGAAAATGGAGTGGTTAAATTTTGCAATCAAACTAGAGGAGTTGGTGTTGGTCAAAGTTCAAATGTATATATAGCAATTTATAGATATATTGTTATTACTATTATTACAAAAAATGTTTGTTGTCTTGCATAAGTACTTCTGATGAAGAGAGATCAAAAATTCGACCATTCTCCTTCTCAAAAATATTGTGTTCATTTCCTCTTTGTAGCAAATAAAATGACCACAACAAGACAAAGTTATACCAGAAGTTTTCTAGCAGACATTCTGAGTCATAAAATTACATGTAAATCTTATGAAACAAAACTCTTATATTCAAGTTGAGATAAACTTTCAAGTTGATAAAAAATAGTAAGATAAATAATATATAACTAAAAAAATCTATAAACTTATCGTTTTAAGGTTGAGTTAAAAGTGGTGTTCTTTATTTTCTTATTTATATTTATTTGTGATACAAGAATCTAACATATTTCATGAAAAGCTCTCCCAAACTTAAGCAAGTTAAATTTTTTGAAAAAGAAAGTAAAAGCTCCTCTTTCTCTGTGTCTCTCCCATATTTGTTCTCTCTTTCAAAATACAATTTTATTTTCATTTTTGGCTAGTCTTCATTTCTGCATTAATAATTAAGAGCATAAACAAACACACCTTAAGTTGTGCAACAAACCCTCTATTATATTGGCCTTTGTCTACATGGTGTAACAATTTCTTTGCCTGACCAAATTTGTGTTAGTTGATAGCCTAAAAATTTCTTCAAGATGAGCACTTTATCTGGTGAATAAGGCCAAAAGTTTATGCAGTCAAATTGAGAATTGAAGTTTTTTGGCACCCCAATTATTGAAGGTTCTTATGAATGACAAAAAGTGTGCATTAATTAATGGAGATGCACATTTTTATTGGAGAAAGTTAAAGGCACAGAGCATCATACATGTGAAAGAAGCCAAAGACAGTGAGAAGCAGCAGGTACAGATAACAGGCTGTGCACACAACAATTAGAGTACCTTAAGGTCACTGTTTTGCGCTATGACTAGCCTTTAACTATAATAAGAGAGCCACACCTTATAGGGTTCCTACCCTCTCTAACGTGGAGGTTGTGGTTTTGTCCATAGAATTACATCATCTCCAATTATATAACGTTAAGTTTCTCAATACATGTACAATGGTACTTTCCCACCAATTTTTTTTTAATATATTTATTATCTCTATATCTAAAGGTATTCTTTTTTTGTTGTTGTACACATTTACTTTTTAAATGTTTTTTAAAATAAAAATAATTATTTTATTAATATTATCTTTTAAGTGATTATTTGTTCAATTTAACATTTTTTGGATTTGACTAATTTTTTAAACTTAATTATTATTGATGAAAATTAATTATAGTAAAATTATAAAAAATATTTGTATTTAATTTTATATAATTATAATAATAACAATTATTATAATTTTATTATTTTTTATTATCATAAAAAAGCAAATACGATATTTTTACTAGTTTATATAAAAATTTTGTGATTACTCTCTTGGTTCATATTTTCGTTCAAAAATATCAAGTTGGACCTCTAGTTTTTTTTAATCTGAATTTGGTCACGAAATTTGAAAAAATGATGCAATTTAGTTCTTTTTCGTTACATTTTTTGAATCAGATCAAGGTTTTTTCATCAAAATTAAAGATAGTTTATTTGGTTAGTGTAATTGACATAATCCTAATGTCAATTTTGATGAAAAATCTTATTCCCCTTTAAGAAATTTAACAAAATGATCAAATTATATCAATTTTTAAAAAAACGGGACCAAAATGAGACCAAGAAAATAGAGGACCAACTTGACATTTTTGAACAAAAAAATGAACTAAAAGAGTAATTCAACCAACATTTTGACACCTCCAAAATTTTGGTTGAAGATCTGTCGCTGTTTAAAATATCAAATAAATTTAACAAAAATTGGTTAAAAGGACTAAGTTTACGTATTTCATTTCTACAATTTGGGGATTAAATTGAGTTAAAGTTTCAAAAATGAACTAATTCTAATTTTCACTAAAAGTTTAGGAACCAAAAACGTATTTAACCTTTTGTAGATATACATGTCCTATATATTGTTGAAATTTATAGAAAGATATACGGATGAATTTAATATTTCCATGTTATAAGTTATTCATAAAAATATGATTTTATCTTATAAAACTTAAATTTTATAAATTTTTTTAATATATAAATTAACTGTCTTATTATTTTAATGTGAAACTTTCAATTTATAATTATATTAACAAATATGATATATATTTTTTTATAAAAAAAATATTTACATAAGACACTAAAGGTAATTCAACTTCTGTACATGACAAATCAAAATATACTAATTGTTTACACTCCTTTATCATACTCAAAACATTAACCCTCAAAAGGTTCTTATCAGTGTGAGTTATATGCCTACTAAATACTTAAGCCAACTCGTTTTACCAATTTCGTTTTTTTTTTCTTATTTATGTTTTTTTTTCCTTTTAAAGAACTCAAGACACTTTACTAGAGGAATTTGGTATTACTCATACCTCGAATAACTTATATATAATAAAGTACATTTGAATTAAAGTTCTTAAACGTTAGAAGTATTTTTAATCTAAAAGAACAAAATTTTCCGCTTATTTGGTACATTGGAATATGTTACTTAGTTTTAAGATTTATAAAAATATATTCGAAACTTTAAGCCAAACATAGTCTAATTGATGCCTTTATGTTTTTTGGGTTTCTGTCTTTTTAACATGTGGTTAATTTGATTACCAAAATGATTAGGATCTAACATTCCATGCTATTTTCCCTTTTCTGTTTCTTCGAGGGATAATGGATTAAAGTTTTCCGTTAACATACCTAAAAGATAGTGTTCTTTCATTCATATATATATATATATATATATATATATATATATATATATATATATAAATATTATCTATTTTTTTTTATTTATAATACTGATTATTTTAGTAACCAATAATTTTTTTGTAAATTGATCATTATAGTAACAAACAACTTTTGGTCACTAAAATTGTTTGTTAATGAAACATATTCTTGTAATGTTTGCACTCAGTTATATATTTAAATTAGTCTTATGTCTAGTCGATGTAAGACTTCCAACAAATTTCCTCAAGTCGAAGCATATATATTTCGAGCATAAAACTAAATATTAATAAGTAATAGAGACTTTAGAATGGATGAAACAATAGATCCAACAAACAACAAACAATAAATTTTTCTATGATATTAATCCATGACTCTAGTATCATATTAACACTTATTATCAATGAAAAATGGTAACATGTAAAAATTAACATTAATTATCATATACAATATGCAACTAACTTTAAAATCAAGAATACTAATTAATTAGTATTGATTTTTTAAAATTGATTTTAAGTATGAAATGCTCTAATTTAACAAATGTTGATAAACAATATGACAATTCATTCATTATAATCTTTGAAGAGTTGAATGCGAGGATTTAGACTTCCATGTATTACAATACTTTATTTATGTTTAAATATAAGCATTTGAATTAGGACTTAAATACACTCGAACTTAAAAGAAACACATAAATTTATAACATATAAATAAATAATAGTATTGATTAGACTGATAGTTTAAATAAATTTATAAAAAGATTAACACTAATTTAAATAAACATTAAAATAAAAAATACCTCCAATCAATAACACCTTCAATGAATATAAATACAAATAAAATAAACCGACTTAAATAAATATTAAAAACAAATTAAATTGAAAATGGGTTAAACTAATATATACTAAAACAAACATCAGAAAAAAAATTTAATATTACTTAATCAAAACAAAACTAATTTAAATAAATACTATGATGTTTGTTAATATAATTTAACTTCAACAAATATAAATATTAAAATTAAATACAATTAATTTTGGTTCAAATTCGACTTTAATAAATATTAAAAATAAATTAAAATTAATGTTCAATTAGTTTATACCTAAGTTGATAGATTAATTGTATCAATTCTTTTTCTAACGTAGACATGCAGTTAGTTGGTTATGCCCACTTTAAATTGATGGGTAATATATTCTATATTCCTTTTCATATTTAGCTAACATTCTTTCATATTATTAACTCTTTCTTCTTCTCTTTTATTGAATTTGGAAAATGTAGACCAATATATAAAACTTATTGTAGAAGTGAGTGAATATAAATCTAGTAATATTGATTCAACTAATCTAATAGATCATCGAACTATATCATTTACATAAAACGAGTATTATATGATAACAAAAGTACAAAGTAATTGAATAGAAAAATATTTATTATATAATATTAACTTCACTACCAATTTTATAATATCAAAATAATATATTAAAAATTTATATATTTAATCATTATTATTAATATAATAAAAATAAATATTTACATTATAAGAAAATGACTTATTAATAACCAATTTTAATAATAAAAAATTGTTAGTCATTATAGTGACCAATTTAGTTATCAATTTATAAAAAAAAAAATTTTGATTACTAAAATAATCACTATTATGAATGAAAAATTATAATTGATTTCTAAATTGATTTTTACGATTTAGTTACTGTTGTAGAACAATTACCATTCACTACATTTTCTCTCTCTTTTCCTTTGGAAATAGAAAATATCATTTTTATTAGTACCATTTTACCTCTATAAAGGATTGTTAAATAATAGTAATCCATGTTAAATTAACATTTTTTTCGTTGAACAATTAGATCACTATAGTATCATGTTTTAAAATAAGTGAAGAAATTCAATATGTCTTGTTTTCATTTATCACTTTTAAAAATGCATTTATTATTTTTCATCAAAACACCTATTTTTCTTTTTTTAAAAAGCTCAAGATTTAAAAAATAAACTATAAAAATTAAAAATGGGCCATGAAAAAACACATAACCATTAATTTTCTCTTTCATTTTTTTTCTTCTGAAACAAAAGAGAGTGAAACAAACAAAAACAATAACTAAAAAGACACATGAAAGAAAAAAAATTTCTTCTTAATCAACATTCTTACATGGCTAAAAGGATGATTTGTTTTATAGCCAAGTGAGGAAGACAAAGACATAGTTACGGGGGTTGCTACCTGCCCTATAACATGGCCCTTCTGCTTTTTGTCTCTGCAATCACAACCACAATCTTTTTGTAATGCATGTTGCATGCATGGATAACTCTACTATATATGCTATCAGACACACCACAATCTAATAAATTATTCACAAACTATTTAATTAGCACCCAACAACACTTGGTGTCTCCTCGTTTACTCAATCACTCTGCATGTGATCCTGCAAACCCTTCTCTCATCCATACACTTCTGCATAAATTAAATCACAAGTTGTTAAGGTCAAACTTGTAAGTTTTTTGAATTTAAGTGAGTTTAAATTCTACGTTGAGCAGAGATGAGAATTGAAAAAGTTACCCATTATATACGAATGATAAGGTGACTTAATAGTTAGATGGAAGAGAATAGAGAAAAAGGATGTGTTTTTCAATCTCCTCTCCTAACTAGTTCGACAAATAAATAAAGACGGATGATAATGAGGGCAGGCACGTGCCATGGCCCCTCATAATTTTGATTTTTTTTTAATTATGTATATATATTGAATATTTATTAAATTTTTTAAATTGTAGGTAGTATATTTTAGGAATTGATGAAAATTAAATTGTGTATTTTTTTATTTCTTTTATAAAACACAATATTTCATGTTAATAGATAATAAAGAATAAAAATATTTAAGTTTATTTTTTTTGTCACAGTTTTTGAAAAATAATTGACCACTAAGATTATATTAATTACATCAACAAAACAAATCATTTCAACTTTAATTAAATAATCATTGATTCGTTTCAAGAAATTTAACGTCAAATTGCATTAATTTTTTAAAAAAATCAAGACCAAATTGAGACTAAAAAACTAGATTATCAACTTAACATTTTTTTAAGAAAACATGAATCAAAAGAATAATTAAACCAAATATTTATTAAGATGGTTTTTATTTTCCTTCTTATTGTCTTTTTAGTTTTTTTTTTTCACAAATTGTGATCATCTCTCAGACTCTTGTATGTTTTCTTTTTGTTTTTGAAGAAAAAAAAAGTTAGACACAAACTCATTATTTTTGCTTTCATTATTCATTTATCCTCTTCTTTTCTTGTCTCACTTGATAATGAAAACATTATTTTTTATCTCATTAGCTTTTTGTCTATTCATTTTTTTATGAATATAGTAAAAAAAATAGCGTATCAAGTGTTTTTTCATAACTGATTTTAAATTGTGATTTGATAATATATTTTTATTTTAATAATTATGTGCCTTAATTTTTTATTAGATTATGATAATTACTTTTTAATATTATTTACAAAAAAAAATATTGATAGAGAGTAAAAGAATAAATTCATTGTTTAAAAGTGATAAAAGAAAAAACTATTGATGAAAACAAGATAATTCTACTTTTTCACATATTTTAAAGCATTATACAGATAATCAAGTTGTTTAGTAAATAAGTTATTTTTTGAAACATTATACTAATGATTAAATCTAATAATTTCAAAATTATATTACTTTGACCTCTCCAATATTTTTGGTCAAGATCTGTCACTGCAAATAAATTTAGAAGAAAAAAAAATAGATTAAGTCGTGGGTTCAACTTCCCTTATTGACAAAACTTAATAACTAATATTTTTCGATGATAAATCACTCGACATTGTATCATTGTATTGGCCACATAAAAGCTGGGAAAAAAAGTATTAAGAATGATTAAAAAAATCTTCTAATGAGGTTTAATCATTAGCAAACTAGATTGATTGATGATAACCTCTAAGGTTAAAGAAACAATTATTCTACATCAAAACTGGGCTAATTATTGGATAATTGTGGGAACATTGGATAAGTTTTATCGCACCCGATTATTACTAAATGCACCTGTCATACGATATAAAAAGATTAAAATATCCTTCCCATCGTCACTGGTAGTTTGATCTCTTGTCGAGATTCGAGAACACTTCATAATCAATATAAACTATTATTCTGAACTGCTCGAATATATTTTTTTATGACAGTTCTAGATTGTAGAATTTAAAATCATGATTTCAGATTATGTAATTTAAAATATAATTATGAATGTTTAAATTATATCATCTGTAAATATATTTTAGATGGTATTATATAGAACTGTATCATAAATTATACCATCTCAAATTTAAATATGATACAGATTACGTAGTTTAAAATATATTTTAATTCAACTGTGAAATCTAAAATCTTAAATATAGTATCCAAAATATAATTTTGAAAAAGTTATCTTGAATTATTCAATTTATAATTCACTATTGAAACAATAATTACAAACCTCTGGAAACAACTAATGCAGAACATATTTAAGGATAGATTTTTTTCAAAAAAAAAAAATTAAATAATTACAAACTTCATAATTCGGAAAGTCTTCAAAATACTCTAAAAGAAGTGTGGCTTTTTATTTAAATAATAAACAAAAATATTTTTGTAAATTCATTATAGTTATGGGGTGAGAGAATAAAGTATAGAGGTGGGGTTAGAAAATGTCACCATGCAAACTCAAAAGATCTTCTATTCTAAGTCCATATACACACTTAAACACACTTAAATATGTTGGGCTGGATTTGTGGGGACAAAGGATGGGCCCTTAAAAATTTATATATTTTTAAACCTTATATATACTGTTCCATATGTTAATAAGTAGGTGTTATTTTTGTTTTAACGAGAGACTCTATATTGCTTCATTACAATAATTCCTGCGAAATATTAAGTTGTTATTATATTAAAGAGAATGTTAATTAGTGTCATAGAGATACTGATTAAGATATAATTAATAAACATAGTTTATAATTAAGTATAATATTAAATGAATTATAACTTTATCTTAAGTGTTATATAACTATCATTTAAAGGCATAAAATAAAAGTTAAAACAATTAAATAATATTTGTAATGTAGTTAAATAAAATTATATTAAAAATATGAATATTATAATACTGTTGTGGTTTAAAAGAATATAACAAAATAAGATTCAAATTAAATTTAGAACTTTGCAATAATTTTTATAATAAAAATTATTAATACAATATTATATAAAATAATTTAAAAATAAATAACTAGTTTATTGTGTAATTAAAAATAAAATAGAAAGTTAAATTGAGGAATGAATGAAAAAATTAATTATAAAATTTCACTAAATGAGATAATTTTATTATTTAATTATTTTAATGATATAATTACGTTAAAATTATTTTACTATTTAGTTATTTTTAACTTTTTTTTCATCAAAGAAATAAATGAGAATTGTATAATATTTATGGATATTTTTGTCCTTTAAATAAAGTAAACTGCATTGATGATTATTAATTATTTTAGGAGAATGCTAACGAGTGTCCTTAATACACTAGTTAAAGAATAATTAATGCGTATTGGTTCCATATTTTTATATTAAAAGTTGAAATAATTAAGTATATTAATTAAAATAGTAAAACTGTATATAACAAATTTTATAAAGATAAAAATACTTTTTAAATTTTTAGACAATAACTTACTAATACAAAACAAATACTTTAGAATTTTTAAGGTCTCTACTCAAATTAATATTTTAGTTGTTTTTTTCCGTAAATTTTTTAAATGTTTAACCCTATCTTTTTTATTGGTTTTTCAGTTAATATAAACTTATTTAACTTTTAGTAACACTAAAATATAGTTATTTTATTATTTAATTGTTTTTTAACTTTTATTGGTGAGCATTAAATAAAATATTAAACACATATAAATCACACTTATGAGTATTTTTGTCTTTTAAATAAAATAAAAATACATTAATAGTTACTAAGTTAGATTTTATTTAATATCACACTCAACTATATACTTTTGTAAAATTCAATGTATATTAATGATTCTTAACTAGTGTCCTTAGGACAATGGTTAACAAGATCCATTATTTTAACCGATGTCCTTAAGGCACCTTTAGCTAAACCTTTGTATTAATATAAACATTATGGATTTTCACCATTTTTGGAGCTTCTTTACGAGGGCAAACTCGTAGTTGGCATTGTTGGTAATCAAGAAGGTTGTAATTATTTCATTGTATGCTTGTATTTATATTTATTTGTTTATCCAAAATTATTAGTCTAAGATCCACTATTTAGTTTTTAAGAATCATGTCAATACACCACCAATGAATAACATTGATATTTTACTTTAGCCTGCTCTGTTTCTTTATTATTCATTCAATGATAGCTTAGGTTTTATAAAAAAGAAGTCATATAATAATAGTTCATTGAGATGAGCCAAGGTCAACACCAGTTAAAAAGAAAAAAAAAAAAAAAAACATTGTTGAATTCATCAACCAATGTACATGGGAATTAGAAGTGACAAGACATCATTCCAGTAAATCATCAATTCCACAATTCACCAAGACATGCTTTTACCTGCATGGGGTCTCAGAAATCAATTATTACAGTTACATATGTACCACAAAGAAACATGCAATTATAAGCCTTCACAACATGTTCTGTGAGTTGGATCCAACACATATCAATGGCCCTCATTGTTTGCTGGTAGGCTCTTGATGAACACAACCAGTGACTTGATTAATTGAAGAGATTTTCTATATTTATGAACTGATCCACTTTAACACCATTTGAATCTTTTTTTTTTTTTATAAACATTAATAGAATAGCACAAGGGTAGGCTAGCCTCAAATCCTATTTATGGATAAATTTGTTTGAGTTTCTTCTTTTTAGAACATCACAGTTTCTAATGGAAAGAAACAGTTTTTACAGTTCTTTGTATACGTTTGTTCAAACTTCTATCAGCTGTTGCACCTGTTTCATGTAAAAATCACTTTTTTTATCATTTTTTCAAAAACACATTACTTTTAGGCTTAATAATTTTCACCCTACATTACACTACAGAAAAGAAAGTGGTAAGCCCTAGCACTCAAAAGCATCACTAAAAGAAGCCACAAAGTAATAATCTCAAATCAGCATTCCATAATCCAAAAAAGGAATGGATGCTTTACAAAGTGCTAATAGCAGCAATAAAGTATTGTAGCACTAGGGAATTTGATGCATTGCATTCATGACAGTTCATTTCTATATTGCTTTTGCTTTCTGTCCATGGTTGATTGGAAAAAGGTGATTAAAACAAAAGAAAAGGAAAAACCAAAATGCAGACTATTAGAGGGAATAAATATGGCTGAAATGAATAGAAATAGAGATAAAAATCACTTACCTAGACTAAAACCAAAGTCCAAGGCATTCACATTCATTCACATAAAAGCTAGTCCTACGTTAAGGACACAGAAACATGTCATGCCTTAAAGGGTCACCATCACCATGACCATGACTATGAACCAGTGGCCAAATACTAGAAAACTGATGTGGTGTTGATGGTTAAACTAATTCAAATCAAAGACAGCTACTACAATTCCCCAGTTCTTGAACAATGGCTTCCATGGTTGGCCTCTCAAATTGAGATTCATGGGAGCAAAGTAAAGCCATTCTTGCTAGTTTAGCTGCCTCATATTCAAAGAACTTGCCACGCAAATTCGGGTCAATAAATTCTTGGAATGTAAAGGACTCTGCTGCAAGGCGCATTGCACTTGTGATCTTCTGTTTCCCTGTGATAATCTGGAAAAGAAGCACTCCAAATGCATAAACATCACTTTTCTCTGTGAACCGGCCAGTTGTGGTGTATTCTGGAGCCAAGTATCCCTTTGCTGCACTACCCTTTAATGCAGAGAAGACAATGTCATTGGTGAGAAGCTTGTACAGGCCGGAATCTGAAAGCATCGGGTTGTACCGCCGATCGATTACCACTTTCTCAGCTGAAATGTTTTGGTGAACAAGGGCTGGTTTGTTTGCTTTGTGTGCATGTAAATACGCTATACCTGGTTAAGAAAACAAGGTTTCTGTTCAGTGATTAAATGATCACTTCATCAAAATGAATGCAAATGGATCACAACAATGTTAAAGGAAGTTTAGTCTACAATTAGGCTATAGGTTTGTAACTGAGCATGTGTTTATTTCAAGCATTATGATGGTGTTAGCATAGCATCTCTTGAAGCATCTATGAATAGTAGCAAGAAAAGAAATGCTATCAGTTATTCACCAAACATTTTTCTTAGTAATAGCATGTTGTTGGTTGGTGTATGTATACTTTATATCTTGGAATATTGAAAAGATGCTGATTGTTGAAGAATCAAACTATTTTAATAAAAGGTGTGATAGAAAGTAACCTTTAGCAATTCCTTTCACAATAGAAACTCTAGTTGACCATTCAAGAACTTCTCCATCACCTTCCTTCACATCAAGGTAGCGTGTAAGGTTTCCATTAGGAACAAAATCATAGACCAGGAAGCATTCCCCTCGTCCCCTTGAACAACAAAATCCTCTCAACCTCACTAAATGCTCATTTCTCAGTGAGGTCAAAATGTTCAATCCCTTCAAAAACTCAGCTTCATCTGATTTGCAACTAGTTTTACTGATGCTCTTGATAGCAACAGCAGATCCATCTCTCAAAACCCCTTTATATGTTGCACTAAAGTTGCTCTTCCCCAACAGATTCAACTCTGAGAAATACTGAGTAGCTGACTCCACTTCTTCCAAGTTGAACCTGAAGCTCTGAAACAAATCTTGCTTATCCCCATTGAAATTCCTGCTATCAGCCAAAGGGTCCCACCCATTAGCATACTCAAGGCTAACCAAAGGAGATCCATTTTTCCTGTATATACTCTTGGCTTGATCTGTACTTAGTCGTCCTTCAGAGGTATCAAAGGCACTTCCAAGCTTTTGTTTCCGGCGCCTATACACGGTGAAGGTCAAAACACCAATTGCTGATACTGCAATTGTTACTAGAACAATGCCAACTGTGATAGATGTGGCTTGTTTGGATTTTGATGGATTTTGGCAATGAGTTGTATTGCAAGGAAACTTTACATTAGCAGTTTCTGGTATATCTCTAGAGATACTTCCAACTCCTGCTCCATAAGGTTCAGGTCGAGTGAGATTAACATTACTTGAAGCAGTGCAAGCTTTCAAGGATGAAAACCCAACTCCACATAACCCCACATTGTTTTCATACACAAATCCCTCCTCTAGTCTCTTCAAAGCTTCATCAAACAAAGAAAAGTATATTAAACTTATGTTACATAAAAATATCAAAAAGGAAATTCACAGAACAGAACCAATAAAATGGCATCATTATACCTGTAGGTACATTCCCAGAGAGAGTGTTGTTGTGAACATCCAGAACTTGCAGTGAAGGAAGATTGGCTAGTTTAGTGGGAATGGAACCAAAGAGAATATTAGAACTCAAATCTAGCCTCGTCAACATTTCCAAATCTCCTAGAGTAGCAGGGATAGCTCCAGCCAACTGGTTTGACTGAAGAGCAAGAACACTGAGCTTTTTCAAATCGCCAAGCTGTGTAGGTATGCTTCCTGTTAACTGGTTATAACAGAGCTGCAAAACTGCAAAACATGAAAAAAGAACAGATAAGCACACTCCCAAACTTAAACCACCAATCAAACACTATTTCTACGAAAAAAGCGAAAGCAGACAGTAAGAAATAAGTTCTGGGCAATAAATCCTGATATGTGTTTAGAACTTTTTTTTATGAACAATTTTGGATGCTAGAATTTTGAATGCATTGTAGCATTACATAAATCCTTCATTTATGCAAAAAAAAAAAAAGATAAGAGATTTCCACAAAAAAAAAAACATTAAATAGATCTCAGAAACTGGGACAAGAGGTTAAAAATGCTGTTATCCTTTAATTTTCTAGTTCACACCTACCTCTTGCAGTTAACACCAGGTTGTTCAAAATAATCTTAATAGTTGCAAAAACCGCCTTCTGGTCCAAAACCATATAGTGCAAAAACATTCAAAGCTACCACTCTTTTTCCTTATCAAGTGAATTAACTATTTTGGAACATCACGGTGCAAGAGAACCAACCATTGGACGGAGAAAAAAGGATAAAAATACCAAACACAAAAAGAAACTCAATGGCACAGCAAATAAACAAAACAAAGCTCAAATCTTTCGGTAAAGCCCGCAATCGCACAGCATTTAAAAGACCCAACAAAAAACCTTGGACAGAGGACCACAAGAAGCCAAATCAAGGTGGGAAACACTGAAAGTTTCAATTTTTACACCAAAAATGGCATCATTATACCTTGAAGCTTCTCTATCTTGCCAATCTCGGGTGGGATTTCACCAGACAAATGATTCACATTCAGGTACAAGTCACTGAGCTCAGTCAAGTTTGCAACTTCCCTTGGAATCTCCCCATACAAAGAATTATAATGCAAGTAGAGTCCTGTCAAGTGCTTAAGTCCACCAATGGCTGGCGAAAGCTTCCCAGAGAGACCTTTCCCCTGCAGAGAGACATTTGCCACCTGACCCTTCTCATTGCAAGCCACTCCCTCAAAGAATCCACCACAGGGGTTGCCATCCATGGTCCATGAGGACAAAAACCTCCCCTCTGGATCCAAACTGGATTTCAGGTCCATCAGAGCCTTAAGCTCGTCATTACCACAAACACGTGTTGGGTTGAAGAGCAAAACCAGGAGGGTGAAGAAGAGTGGAAGGAGATGCACTGAACAAGCCATGTTCAGATGAAAATGGTTACTGATTCAACCAAACTTATTGTTTTCAACTCTATGTTGTTGTTCTGAAAACTATTTTACTAGATTCTGTAACAGCAGTGTTTGTGTCTGGTTTTGTGCGTTTTTCTTTTTCTCTCTACTAAGAGGCCAAAGAGAGAAGTGGTGGTGGAAGTGACAAAAGGTGCAGGGAAGTGGACATGTCAGAAACTGAAAAGGAAACATAAAATAATAAACAGTAACTTCAAACACAGGTGTAAAAATTGAAGAAATTTGAAGACAAATTTGGCCAAACACAGAGGGTGTTAATGTAGCTTATCCTTTACTTAAGCAACATGATTAGTAACTATAACTACAAATCTTGTGAGAATAAAGAAAGGGGTGAAAAGCAGTGGTGCACATTGCATGGAAGTTATGATGCACATGCAGTGTTGACCATTAGATTGGTCGAAGCTTGAAAAGGTGTGTGAGGGTTGTGAAGTTGCATGTTCAAAGTTTGTGTTTGGACGTGACATTTGTTCTCTGATATTACTGCTGTGTATTCATTCCTTGGAACTGAAAAGAGGGATTTTTATTTTTGGGTGGAGAGAAAGTAAGATAGTGTCACAGTGTGGTGCATGCTATCATCATTTTTATTATGATAACTAAAATCAAAAGAGATTCTTCCACCTATCTAAACAAAGCAGAGAGAATGATGTAAATTTAATTAATATTCTTAACTTGGCACTCATAATGAATTTGTCTTATTTTCATTTAAATTTAAATTTTGCTACTGTCTAGTTATTGTGGTTTATCTCACTTTATTTATCTTTATTTTTCTACTTTAGATTTAATTAAAACCTAATTATTTCTTTAATTTCAATATTTTTAATTATCTTTTTTTCAATTTTTTATATTTTCTTAACTAATTTTTTATTAAATAAGTTTTTGTTAATCAAAGTTTTTATCACATGAATTTTATAATTAATTTAAAGTAATACTATAGCAAATATAAAATAATGAACATTTTTTATTGTTTTAATAATGAAACATGTTACATAACCAGATCATTATTTTTTTATATGATTTTTATATCAGTATTTCTATTGTGAGAAAACTATTAACATTAAATAATTATTATTTACCAGAATAACAAATTTATTTATCATTGAATAATATCATTCTATATTAATAGTAAAATTTATGTTTTTTACTAAATTAAAAAAATAAGAAAACAAATTAACAATTACGTTATCTAATTAAAAAAATAAATAGAAGATATAAAAATTTAAAATATTTAATAAACAAAATATTAATAAAAATTTGATTAAAAATAAACTTATAAAAACATTCAAATTTAATTAGATATTTAAATAAAAAATTGGTAATTAATGAATAATTATTTGAATTAAAGAATAAGTAGAAAGAAAATAAGAATAGAAATATTTTATTTATTTTTCTCTAATTTCCTTAAGATTTGCTTAAAATTAAAAGAGATTATTTAGATGGGAAAGTGAAAATAAGAAAATGAAAAGGAAAAGTGTAGTTTACATTAAAAAATAAGGAAAAAAATAGTAAAATGTCAATTTTTATTCACTTTTTTCTTTAATTTATGTATTTCAATTTTCATTTTTTTACCCCCTTCTTTTCACTCTTCAGTCCTAATAAAAACTACAACAATACCTTATTTCACGTACTTTGTTTTTATGTTGAATCCAAAAAATTCATAAATTTTATAAATATGTATGATTTATCTCACTTCATTTAATTTTGTTCCTGACACTCTAACTTTATCATCTCATTATGGGACATACAGCTTGCAGTTGTATCCATGATTTTTTTTTTTTCAACTGCATTTATGAGTACTGTTTTGTCAGTTTAAACCTTATTTAATGCTAAATGCATCCATTTTGATATTTAATTGATTTTTTTATTAATTTCATTATTTCATCGCAAAAAAAAAAAATTAGTACACTTTAAAAACTCAATTTGGTATTTGTTTGGTTTAATTTAAATTCTTGCATGTGTCCCCGTTCAATATTTTTCACAAAAAATATATATATCCATTTCTTATAATCAAGTAATAAAAAATTTAATTAAAAGTAAGATTGTATTCTATCATATGTATTTAAAATTACTTTAGGAATACAAAACTGTTGATTGATATCAAAATTAACTTTTCAAAATTGGTCAAACTAGAATTATTGAGCGAGTTATGTGCTTCTTGCTTAGCTTCAAAGCTTACTTTTTGTTCAAGAAAAAATATTTAAAGCTTTGGAGACGTTTTTATATTATAAATATGTTTTAAGGAGTTTTTTTAAATTAATTTTAGAACAAAATATATATGAAAAAGCAGTTTTATTTTTTAAAAGAACGATATAATTTTAGTTAAAAAATGTTATGGATAAGCTTTTCTAAATATACTATAGATACAAAATGTTTACTAAAGTTTAGGGTATTTAAATGTGTTTTAAAATAATTTAGCTATTGAGAAAATATTGAAGGTTTTTAAAATTTACATTATCAATTTTAATATTTTCTTTGTTATTCTTGACGAGACGGTGCAACGTGCCAATAATATATATATATGATGAAAATCAACGGATACCATTAATTGTGTGGGTCCTACTCTGTAATCGGGTTACGTCTGTCACGTGGAAAGGGTACAGCATGATCCACACGCGCTACGAGCGCGTGGTAGGCCTTCTTGGAGTGGGCATAGATTCCCTCGTTTAATCAGACTTTTCAAATTCAAACTTGGCCACAATCCTGTGCTTCAAGACCCATCGTAAGCTCAAACTCGCTTTCCATGTGATTCGTTCAAAATTCAAGTTAGTCAAAAACAGAACTTTAAAACACAAATAATATTCACATAATTATTCTTAGACAATATTTATCCCACACTTAATAATATATCAATGATGTGTATGAAAAGTTATGATTGAATTGAAATTGAATACTATATTATAACTAATCGTATTTTTGATATAGATTAAACGTGATAGTGTAAATAAATAAATACTTTACATTTACAAGATGATAAAATAAATAAATATGTTTATCGAATTATAATGTGATTTTGCATTACCTATTTCATCAATTTATATATAATTTTGATCTAATTATCAAAGTTACATATTTCATATCTTTACAATTAATTACATTTCTTATATTTAAATTTATCATTTGAGAATTAGAATTAATTTCTATTTTATCTAATTTTATCATGTGGATGAAGAAAAAATGAATGGATTTTAGTTTGAAATAGTTTCAATGGAACAAAAATTAATTACTTTCCAAAATTTGAAACTAAAATAACATAAAAGCAAGAAGATAAAATCATGGTTAAAAACTATAATTCATTTTTAATAATAATATATGAATATGAGAGTTAATAGCTGGAAATTGAGATGAGGTTTATAATATTTTAAAAGCATGAAAGAAAACCTGAAAAGTGCGTTTTCTCAAAGCACTTTTTTTCTCAGCTTTTTTGGGTTCTCCCCATTTGTGCTGTTTCAGAGGTTGCTGACACCCCTTCCCACTTCTTCTTTCTACATTTTCTTCTCTCTCATTCATCTTCACATTACACACAAAAAATATCAATCACAAAATTTTAAGATTTAATTAATCGGATAATACTCACTTTTATTTATATGTATCAGTTTAGTACTCGCTTTTAAAAATATATTAATTGAGTCTTAACTTTTAAAAAAAATATCTCAATTAGGTCCTTTCCACCAACAAATTATTAACATTAATAATGGTATAAATATTTAAAATGACTTACAAAATTAAGTATTAATGTTTATATCAAAATTTAGTAGTAAAAATCATAAATTAAGTTAACGATTTTAGTATTTTTTGTCCAAAAAAATCTGATTAAGACACTTTCTCACAAATTTAGACTAGATTGACACATTTTTAAAAGCGGATACCAAACTGACACATCAAAATAAAAGTGAATATCGTCCGACTAATTAAAAACCAAATTTTAATTAACTTGTAATTTTCTATTACCATCTCTCACCATGTTCTTCAAAATATTGGACTATTGTGATGGAAGATTCCTTTATTTAAATATTTAAACTGTTTCCATTTTGTCCTAATATTAATATAAGTTAAAATATCCATCCACCTTTTGTTTTCTTCCATTGCCCAATAGCCATGGCCTAAAATATTTGACCATACTATACATATCTCTAAGCCAGACAAAAAATAATAGTAAAATGTATTTTCTCACAAAAAAAAAAAAAAGAAGATGATTCCATTTCAAAAATTCTTTTTTTTTTTGGGTTAATATGATCTTAATCATGTAAAAGAAGAAGAACAATAATCCAAGTCGTAAGAGAAGAGTAAAAAGTTCATGATGCAACTAACATTAGGTTAAGACAAAGAAGAATATGGAAAGATTGTACCAAAAAAAAAAAGAAAAAGTGGTTATGTGTCATTAGCATTAGTTTAATCACAAATTGTGTGATAAATCACTATTAGTGTTGTTGTACCTTTCTACTTTGTCCTTGTGTTGAAGAAGCATAGATTCCTTCACAAAGATTAGGTTTGAAGTATTAGCCTTTTTCGAGATTGGAGCATAGTGTGAATGTGTAGTGAGATAACTATGTTTTAGTGCATTGGTTAACTAAAGATAAAATTAAATTAAAATGTTGGTAATTATTAATTAATTAGTGACCCAAAAAATTAGGGTTTTGGCACAATAGATAAATATTGCATTTTGCTACTTTTGAGGCCTTGGATTTGCTGTAGCTTGGAATCCTAGACTTGCCCTTTCTAAATTAGACTATTAAACAAGAAAAGTAATGGACATTGGTGAAATTTTATGTGTATGAATGAACTTAATGGACTTAGGTGTATTCAAATTATGAGTTTGATTTATAATGAAAAAGTAAAGTATCTAATTATTCATTAAAAAAAATTGCATATGTTTAACAAGTGCATATATGGTGTCATCTATTAGAGTTCACAAAATATGACGACTAAAGACATCGATATAAAATATGTATAGGAATATGATAGTTTTTCAAAATTATACAACATAAAATAAGTAATATAATACATAAAATTAACACGAATCAAATTATTTAATTTAAATAGAACAATGCTACGGGCCAGTATATCATAGTGAAATTTTTTACAATAAAATAATTTTTTTGAACAAACTCTAATAAAATATCTTTCCTAAATCTTTTTTTTTTCTATTCAAAATATTCATACTAAAGCATTTTATAGCAAACATGATTTATGAGTAATATAACATTAATCATTCCAATTCAGTTATAGTTAACAATTTTCTTTCATTAAAATAAATGTCTTGAATAAAGTTATCACTCTAATATTGACGTAAGGTATCATTCGTTTATCATATCAATACGTTTATATCAATACGTTTATGTTAACCAATGAATAAGACACATAGATGCGACAACGTCCCTGTGTTCGCACTTTTTAATATTTATAAAAGTTTGAGTTAAGATCAATAAAAAATATATAAATAATTTTTAAAATAATTGTTAGATATTAATTAGAAAAATAAAATATATACATGAAAGAACATTTAAAATAATTATTAAAGATAAAAAAGGTTTTTAAGATAATGATTAAGAAGAGTTTTTTAAAATAACAGTTAAAGATAAACTATTTATAAAATAATTAATTGTTAAAATAATAATTATAGGTAAAAGTATAAATATGAAATGTAGACACCAAAGATGATCTTCTTTATATATTATTATAGATGTAACAGTCTACTATATTATCTTAGGATATGATTACTAAGAATTTCATCTCTCGATATTAATATAATAATACTAGTGAAAACACATGTACATTGTGTACGTGTATTCACATTTTTTTATTTTTTCATATAAATATGAGTTAAGATCAATAACAAATATATAATTAACTTTTTAAATAATTTTTAAATGTAAAATTAAAAAAATAAAATATGTACACAAAAAAAGTTTTTAAAATAATGATTAAAGATAATTTTTTTAAGAAAATGATTAAAGATAAATTATTTATAAAATAATCAATTTTTAAAATATTAATTATGGAATAACGAAATATTAACATATTTTTATATATTATTATAGATATAATTTTGATTCTGATGTTAAAAGACATTTTGAATATTTAAAAATAAATTTAGAACCAGATTTAAAAAAAATGATATTTAATGTTTTAAAGAGTGAACACAAGATCTTTTTGTTGCTGATAAAAAAAAAATATTTGTGTTTTATTCTTTAAGAGTGAAAGAAGAACCGTGAAATATTAAGAATTTGATAGAAATTCACAAAAACATTTGTTTGGAAGATCGTCCCCGATCGCATCTTCTTATCTTTCACTTATTTTCCATTAATCATTTATTACACATACTATTTTCTTTTTTCTTCCTCAATCGATCAAAAAAACAAAATACATGTTTATAATTACTTGCGAGTTCAAATATTCTTTTCCCCATGGAAGTTATATTTTTATCACTCACTTTCACCACACAATTATACCATTCTAGAATATTCTATTTGCAGAAATCTTATATTATTAACATATTTGACACTGTACGTGAGGATGGAAATTAGATTTTAAAGATGAATTATCGTTTCTTAAACTTTAACCAAAAGGATAATAAAGTGATTCCAAAAGCAATCATCATTCTTCTCAGATACTGACTGAAAATTATTTTAATATATCCAATAATCTTATATTATTTAGAAGTTTATATAAAATAATTTTAATATATATCTTTTTTCTTAATTTTTTTTAGACATCTTTTAAATATAAAAAGTATGAAAAATTTATAGATTTTGAAACAAATCATATCTTTTAAATTTTAATAATGGACTTTAATAATCAATGTTATCTTAACTAAATTGAAGTTAGAACAATAATGATTACCACATATTATATTAAGATCGTTATTATATCATTTATAGTGGATTTTTTTACTTTCACAAACCTCTAAACTAATATTGAACATGTTCATGGAAGATTCCGATAGAATAATACGTATTTTAGTACCTAGTTATGACTAATCGAACTATTTTAAAATAATATCAAAAGAATCATATAGTAATAATCACGTTAAGACGAATAACTTTAAGTCCAAATCTAATAGATTTAATAAGACATCATATATACCTCATTCATATGGTCCCAAATTCGAGAAACCCTATATTAGTTTTTTCATAATCAAAATGCCGTATGTGTGTTTTTCTTACACACTATGAAAAAGAAAAAACTTGAGTGTTTGAAGAAGAACAATTTGAATAGAAGCATAAAATCATTTTGCTCAATTAACCTTAATATCTTGTTTTTGTGGGAAAAATGAAAAAGAAAAAAAAATGAAAAGATTAGTTTCCATAATCTTCTTTCCAACCAGCTTAATAATGATGGAAACAATAATCAGAATTAAAAAACTTGGATGTGACGATTTTAAGGTCATGTGGCTAAAAATTATTAGCCGTTATTCTCTCATCCCTGTTGGGTAGTAATGGAGCAACTGCCAACATAGAAGGGAAGGAACAAACATGGAAATTAATTATCATGCTTTCACATTATTCACTTCTTCTATATAATTTTTTTTCTCTCTATTCATGTGCATAATTATTGAAAGGTAACTTTGCATCACTATAATATAACATGGTGAGTACTCAATTCTCTCGTGGGTGATTGGAGATATTTTATTTGGGTTAAATTTTTAATTTTGACCATCCTTTTAATTTTCGATGTGTAGTTTTATTTTCTAAAGAAATTTGAATTTTGATCAAATTATCAAGTTTTTTTTTTCGATTAATGAAATCTTAGATACGTTGGAAGTTTTACATCGACTAGAGATAAAATAATTTCATAATAAGGTGAGGTATAAATATCACATTACTAACCAATTTTGTGGAGTTGTGTTAGACTTAAAATTCATTTTCTAATGAGATCTAATAACATATTCAAGACACCATAAAAACAACTTAATTAATTAAATAAATAAACAAATGTACCAAAAACTTGGTATGAGATGAAATTATGAGTATCTTCATATATGGAAAACTATGAAGTTTAAAGATAAAAAGGAAAAAGAAAAAATGATGGATGAAAATTAAAAAAGATAACAAAATTGTAATGTATTATTGTATTTTTTATAGAGTTGAGTTAGGTTTAAAGTCCACTATTTAACGATATCTAATAACATATTCAAGGCACCATAAAAATAACTTAATTAAATATGAAAAAAAATTTACCAAAAACTTGGTATGGGATGAAATTATGAGTATTTTCAAATATGGAAAACTACAATAGTTTAAAGATGAAAAAGAAAAAAGAAAAAAAATGATGCATGAAAGTTAAAAGATACCAAAATTATAATATATTTTTTGTATTTTTTTGAAGTGTGAGAAATTGCATGATGATCTAGAATTGTCTTAATTGGAGAAAGTTTCTTGGAAGTTTTCTTTTGTCTAGTATGAGAATTGAAGTGGGTGTGCATGTGTGCTTTGTTTTGTGCATTCCACTTAGAAAAATGGAGTCTTTAGGAATGGGTCAACATCAACAACATCAAGAGCATCTCTTTTTGATAGAATATGCAGAAAGCTTAGGCTGTCTTTCATACATTACACTGCAAGAAAAGGGTGAAAAAGATAAACACAAAACCTAAAATAAAAAAACCAAGATTCCAACCATAAAGTTGGAAATGATGACAATGGACCCAAGTATCCAACTTAAGTAAAAAAATATTAATTAGGTTTCCTTTATCCCTTTCATTAGATTGTTAACTAATTAATAAATACCATGCTAAAAAGAGAGGTTTTTATTATACTCTAGTTTATTATGCAAGCCCATGCTAGATAAACCCATTAAAATAGCTTTAAAGTTTTAAAGAAAGTATCTTTAATTGTATTATCACAACATGAAAATTATAAATAAAAAAGTTTGTATTGATTAGTTTAGAAGGAACTACTCTCAACTTAGGTAAGCATTGTTCAACGAAGAACATGGTGTGTGACGTTAAATGAACTTATTTTAAGGAAATGAGAATTTAATTTGTTAGACTATCACAAGAATTGGTTTAGATATTGTGATAAAATGCAAAAAAAAAAAAAAAAAATATATAACAAATATTAAAATTAATTACAATCTTAATCGTATAATTTTGGATTAAATATGTTTTTGGTCTCTCAAGTTTTAGTGAAATTTGAAATTAGTCCCTCATCGAAATTTTTGACCAATTTAGTCATTCATCTTTAAAAATACGTGAATTTAGTCATTTTAATCAAATTTTATTAAGTTTATTTGAAGTTTCGAACGCGTTTTATGATAATATTTGAGTTAGTATTTAAGCGAAAATGAGTCAAACGATATAAATAATTTAAATACTATCATGAAATGCACTTGAAACGTTAGATAAACTTAACAAAATCTGGTTGAAAGGACTAAATCCATACATTTCTAAAAATGAAAGATTAAATTGGTTAACAGTTTCCAAAATAAACTAATTCCAAATTTTACTGAAACTTAAAAGACAAAAAACTTATTTAACCCTATAATTTTTAATTAATAATCAAAAGTAAAACAGAAATAAGTAAGCCCCTGCAAATACTCGATCTTACGTGGGATAATTTATACGTTCCCTCCTTTATTTTTTGTCTAAAAACTAGTTTTCGAAAAAATAATTTTCGAAGTATGAAGTATGAAAAGGTGCAAAGAGAAACAGAACGAAAAAGGGTGAAATATCATAATCAGTTCCATAAAGAGAGGCCAGCATTATTTCTACACGGCCCAAGTTCCATAACGGAGTTTCTTACTTGAATTACTATTGTCCCTTTATTTCTACTTAAAATCTCCATATGTTTAATGAAAATATCTTTAAAGAAAAAAGTTTTTACTCTGTTTTTCCTTTACAAAAAAACAATACAGCAGAAATAAATTTTTGATGTATTAATTTTTCAAAAACAAATTAACATAATGGACAATATTAACATTAGAAAATAAGTTTCCGTTGTGTTATGTTAACTTTTTTGAAAAGAAAAATTAACGGTTCTGTTTGTGTTAAACTAATTCTTTTTCTAAAATATAATTTTTAAAAAATTAATACATCAAAAATTTGTTTATATAGTGTTATTTTTAACGAAAAGAAAAGGTATTGAAAACTTGCTTATGATGTATTGATTATTTTAAAAGAAATATAACATGTGGATAACTTGTTTTTATTGTTTTTTATTTAAATTGATACAAGGAAAAATAAATTTCTGTCTTTTTTTTTTTCAAAAGAATAAGTTACTTATTCAGTAAAAACATGTTTATGTCGGAAGTATTTTCAATTAAATACAAAAAGTTTGACTTTTCACTTTGAATGGGAGTTTAAATAGTAACCTGGGGGTGTCAATGACAGGGATCATTTTTTAGGTGCTGTGCTTTGCTCTAGAGTGGACTTTTAGACTGGGCTGCATGGCCTTAATTTTTTTTTATAATTGCACCTTTATACATATATATATATATATATATATATATATATATATATATATATATATATATATGTGTGTATGTATTCTGAAATACACAATCTAAAATATATTTATATTCTGTATTATATAACTCAGAATTATTTTTTATTTTGTATTTTAACATGTACAATCTAAAATATAAAAAATTATATTCAAAATTCTAAAATTTGGAATATAAAAATTTATGGGGGTGTAGGTCGAAATCATTGAGGAGAAGGATGAAATGGCCTTCAAAAAATTATTTCAAAGCAAGAAAAAACTCAATAATAAATTAATAATTTGAACCGAGACAAAAGGCAATAAAAAATAGTTTCTCTAAATTGAGTTTGTATGATTAATTTTTGCTCACTAAAACAATAAATAAACTCATGGGTTTGAACTTTGCATGTCTTGGATGCACTAAAGCATGTTGTTTAAATTTTGGTTTTTAGGAAAAAAATGTTTTTTAATAAAACAATCACTTATCATGTTTGGATAAATATATTTAAAAAAGAGTTTTCTGTTTTTTCAGAAGCATTTATCTCTCACAAAAATGTTTTTTAATAAATAACCACTTAACATGTTTGAATAAACTTGTTTAAAAAAAAACAGAAAGATAAAAATACAGTTCTGTTTCTTTTTAAAATAGTTATTCCTCATAAAAATAAATATATACGTCATAAAAGAGAGAGAAATAAGTTGTGACACCAAAATAACAAATAACAATTTTTACTTAGAATCACTTAAAAATAAGTTACTTTTTTAACAATCATTTTTTAACAAAATCAACTTCATTGATTGTGCGCCAACCATGATTTTGCTTCCTAATACATGAAAAATCACCTATGTCATTTCTTATGATTAGCTTTCACAGATTCTTGAGAGTATATACTAGCTGAAACTCTACATGTTTCTGCAACCAGTTATTGCTACAAAACTGCAGTATTTTACTGTGAACTTAACTTATCCTGAAGTTAATGATTTTTACCATACAATTTCCTTGTATAATTTTTTTTTTTTGCGATTATTTTTTTCTGTCAAATGATGTCTGTATCAGAATTAACTGAGTCTGAGATACACATGATTGATCTACAACCAGAGAACCTCATTGCCATGCCCCATTTGAAACAGCTCAAGCACTATGAATTATAAGTTTGAAATTAAGACTTTGCTTCTACGTAGTGTTTTTGTGGAATGATTTAACTTAATCAGAGACAGAAAAACTGGGAGAAATTGAATTTTGTGAAGTTGAGATTGAGGGCAGGCTCTACAAATGAAGAGTGAGTTGAGTTCCAAGGAACAAAGATAGATTTGGCTTAAAATATCTCATTGATATGTATTGTACATTAAGATTGGAGAAAAACATGAAGAAGATGAATGGTTTAGAGAGTTGGAGCTCTTTCAGCATTTCCAGCAATGACTGTGAGCAAGTTGTTGCCAAAAGGGTCACTGAGATGCTTTGCAAGGTTCTCAACAGGACCTTCTCCAGTCACATAGGCTTGGAAGTAGAAACCAAGCATGGCAAACATAGCAAGTCTACCATTCTTGATTTCCTTCACCTTTAGCAGTGCAGCTTGATCTGGATCATTTGCAAGCCCCAATGGGTCAAATGGACCACCTGGATGAAGTTTGTCTTCGAAATTCTGCTCAAAATATGTCACAATTTGGTAAGTCAAATGATTAATCATATCTTTGAAAGAGTGTTCATGCTCCACAAAGTTCATTATGTGGAGAAAAAGTTATGGGAACGGATTCAGTGACTTCTTCTCAAGAAAAGTCACGTAATTTTAGTTGATTTTCATGTGTTAACATTGAACAAAGTTAACTAAAGTTACGTGACTTTTACCAAAGTTACTGAATCCGTTTTCAATGCAGTTTGTTTCCTATGATCATAGAAGACATTCATCTAACTGTGAAAATATGTAACTTGGTGTTGGGATGAGAATGTTATAGTAAACTTTACTTCAAACTTGCTTATGAGACAAAGGTTCTAAACATAACTCTTTCAAATTCAATATCAGATGAAATCAATATCAGTGAAAATAGAAAGTTTGCAAAAGTATATACAAGCTCACACTAGAAGTTTTGTTACAAGTTTCTGAACATGCATTGCTAATTTTCAAACAGTTCACAAAAATAACAGTAATAAGATTGTTCGGTTGAATAAAAAGTAGCCTTGTTGTTGTAATAATCCTGATGCTACAACAGAGATTAAGAAAAAATGCAATGAGAACTGCTGCAGAAAATGTTGTGATTGAGAAATTTACATACCAGGCCATTGATAATTCTGTAGTACTCTGCACCTCCCACAAGAACTATCTCAGCAATGACAGCCACAATAAGATTGATGGGAATGGGTTTCCCAAAGTAGTTCAACGTACCCCCATCAAGAAGCAGAGCTCCTGTCTGCACAATTCCATAAAGAAAATTGATTTGGCTTAGTGTAAGCAATATGTAATCACAAAAAGATTGGTATGAGCTAAATTGAAAGGTTGAGATTAACTCTATTGAGTAAAAAGTACATTATTAGCACAATTATCAGGATTTATTCAAGACATGGGTTAAAAATGAGCACTAAAATTGAATAAGAGATGGATAAAATACAAGTGAAAGAAACATTCTTCCAAGTTCAAGTCTATGTTGAATTTACACCATAATTGTCATTTACAGTATATAATTAGGAACAAACATCTCCTTACAAACTAATTTTATAAGTTTGAATTAGGCTTAAAGTCCTGTTTAAATGAAATTATAGTTTCAAAATTTGGTTTGAACTTGTAAGATCTATTTAGTCTTGTCAGAAAAAAACAATGTATTACTAAACTTGGCATAGTGAGAGTTGCTAAAGAGAATGCAAACCTTGAACCAAACAGCCTCAGGACCACAGTTTGCTCCATATTTGTTGAAGGCCTCAGGAATGATGAATCCAGCTGCACCAAGCATTGCCCATCTGGCGTGAATCAACTCAAATGCCTGATATCTGCATCAGACCACAAACCAACCTCCCCAACATTACAACACAAGAAATGTAACACAACACATAAACAGACATCTAAATTGTGAGTGTTAGGCATACTTGGCAAAGTCCTCTGGCTTCTTGCTGAGACCAAAAGGATCATAACCATAACTGCATAGACACACATTACAGAATTAAAATAAAAATCTTCACAAACATTGTATGTTCAATGTCTGGTGGTATATCAATGTGAATTAAAGTGGACTAGAGGGAGGAGAAGCCACATACTCTCCGGGGACTTCTCCAGTCAAGTACTCTGGGATCTCAGATCGGTCCAAGAGACCCTCTGGCAAGAAGATCCTTCTGTCAGGACCTGCAAACAAATGGGACAGCAAAAATTTATTTAACTGTGTTCAAATTACACTGTAGAGTAACTAAGAAGGCTGTGATATGGATGTGAAGCATCAGAAGCAACATAACTGAGATGAAGCACACATAACTCGAGGACTTACCATACCACTTGGCAAGCTCATCATTGGCAGGGGCAACAGCAGCAGCTTTTTTAGGTGGTGCTGCCTTCTTTTTGGAGAAAAGAGCCACAGTCTTGAAGGAGGCAGGGCTAGAGGGAGATGGAGCAGGCCTTGTGGCACCACTGAGGTTGATCGGGTTTCCAAGCATTTCTGACATGCCAAGGGATGCAGCAGCAGTGGAAGCTGCAAGGGAAGCCATGCTTTGGAAGCCTCAAAAACTCAGGTGAATGTGTCACAAGGAGGAGGGCAAAGGATGAAGGGTTAAGCGAATGCTGATGCAGATACTATATGCATGGACTGGTGGATGTAAACGTGCCACGTCAGATTCATCAACATGGACTTTGATTGGCCTAGACGTGAGATTTGCAATCCAATGCAAGGATTTGATTGGCTAAACCCTGATGTGTGAAGGATGATGGTATCTCCTGAGCTGGAAGATTGCTTGGTTCTTGATAACATGTTTTATCCTCTAACATCTTGGACCTTTTTCCATCAACCATTTACATTCTGTATACCCACACAGGCAAGGTTTTTAGGTTTTTTGTAATTATCTTCAGACTCAGCAGAAATAAGGGCTACCACACAATTGAAGTTACACTCACATGAGTAAACAGTAAGAGTGAAAGAATTTGTTTTCTTTTGGGTCCATTCTGTGGGCGGTCTTGTATTTTGAAAGAAAATCTCACCAAGTCTCGTGTGTGGACCACCAGATTTCACAAAAACAACATTGTGAGTGCTTCCAAGTTTATATCCCACAAAACAGCTTGTGGCTGTTCTTCTACGCAAGAGTTCACTTACTGATTTGCTATTTACGAAAATACTTGCAAGTATTTCAGTGTTTGTTAAAGAACGACCCACCCCTAAAAATCGATGAATCGATGTATCAGATTTGAAACCCCTGTCCGAATTTGATATTAGAAGGTTCATCCAATAGTATGAGATTCTGTTATCAATTTAGACCAAGAAGACAAATAGGTTACAAAGTCACTATTAAAACTAGTAATCATTAATTAAGTTGCATAGACTAAAATTTGTTAAAAGTTCATAACCTGTAAATTTCAGATTAAAAAAATTATTAAATGAACCATACTACACACATCACACCAAATCACTAATTCACTCAAAATAACCGGTCTAGTTAGAGGTTCCATAGCATTTCCTCCAACAACCAGTTCGGACCAGCTATATACCGGTTTTGATGACACTGGTTAATATCTCGGGTGCTGGAAATTGACCAAAACCTGTAAAAATTAGCTTATAAGGCCACACTAATGCTCTGGTTACTTCACAATATTCTGGCATTCAATTTCATACCCCAGTTAAACATTGGCAGAATTCAATAATAGCCCCGCTAAGTATTCATATGAAAATTTAGTATCTCGTGTACTTCTACGAGTTTGAATATGCAGAGTTTGCCATGAATTAACATATAGAATTGAATATACTAGTAGAGAGTTTTTTCTTTATACTTTATACAAATGTACTTCAATGGCTTCTTCCATTATCTTCTCCACTTGTCAAATTCTTTTGATGTTGCCTTGATAAGCTTTTTAGTATTGATGACAAGGTCGTCCACAAGTGCAGAAATATCATCCCTGAAAATAACACGAAATATCCAAATGGCGTTAAAAATGAGATGAATTTTGAAAAGCAGCCAGAAGTCACGGAACAGTATCAGATGGGATAAAAATCTTTCATGCAATAAGATCTTTGAAGTTATGTTATGGTATATCTGAATAATAGTGAATAGAGCTCATTATAACCACATAATTTGACGATGTCATCTTTCATAAAAGTCGTGGAGTGCCATCATGTATATCAAACAAGATATTTTTTGAAGAAGCATTAGTCAAATCATGTGAAGCGACAAGCCTTAAGAATTAATACTACTTGAACAGCAAGGCTGCAAGATTTTCGTACTACTAAATTTTTTTGTTAAAAGTGGCAGCAAAATCTTAAGAGTTTTATTTCAGGTTCTGGTGTTTTTTATTGGAGCAATCAATAGGCCTGAATGTGCTAAGTTGCTAACATTTTTTAGTATTCTAAGCACCTATCTATCAATTTCTGTATCGCGTTTTATTTTGAAACCAGATCAAATCATCAAGTCCACGGATTTTCTCAACGCCACATCTAAACACCGATCTTCTTACAAAATTAGTAGTCTCAAATTTAATAAATATATAAATCTAAAAATTCATTGAGCAGCTAATTGACCGAACAAAAATTTACGAAAATTTTAGGATAAGTAAAAATAAGAACTTTATTTGCATTCTACGCCAAAGTCTTCACATTTTTTTCTGACATTATTTATTCATATTTGCAAAATTAATTTTTGAAAAAATATCAAATACAGGAATTTTATCTCTTTTGGCAATTAAAAGTATTGGCAAAGAAAATAGAAAGGATTTTCACCAATTATTAGTAAACTAATAGGATGAAATAATTAAAAAGGGTTCAGACAGAATGATAATATGTACACCAAAAAACCAAAAAATACGGATAGTTAGATGATTTACTTACTCAGATATGCTTCTAGCTCCACGAAAAGGATTTCCAACATTAGAGTACTTCTTGTTTTCATCTTGTGCAATTCCTTTCCCCACACCATAGCCAAACCCTAAACCAACACCACATCCAGCACCAAATCCAACACCAACCTGTAAACCAGGAATTCCAGGGCCAAAACCCACTCCTGAAATCAAACAAATGTTGTGTAAGATTCTATGAAGCATAAAACATTACAGGAAATATGTTCAAACTTAATGATTAAAACAAGAACAAATCAGTAAGCAACAGAAAGAAACTATATCTCCTCACTGCAATAGGGCAAGGAATAGTCCTAATTATTAATAGCCCCATCCGAAGAGGCAAGTACAAGCCTAAAGCCATGCACAAAAGAATCTACAGCAATGTTGAAACAAAAAGATGAAAAGTAGCAGACTACCTCTTACTATTATGCCATTTTAGATTTATAGGAATATTTTCAGTTTTTCACCAATTCCACCGAGGAATAAAAAACCATTGGTCAAAAGTTAACAAAGATTTGTCAGAAGGCATAACTAAGGATGTCAACAAAGTGTATGGGTTATACCATAATGATCAAACCAACTACCGAGCACAAAAATTTAACTGTAATTTACCAATGACTTGCACTGCCTTAATGGGCATCTCTTCCAGTACCCCATAAACATCGATTC
>Ga0214544_1001443_pt1 | contig 49385 bp, 44 predicted proteins | sample CNSS3metaG_FD_160074 | JGI IMG/M metagenome (GOLD analysis project Ga0214544, IMG submission 160074) | Root nodule microbial communities from cowpea collected in UCLA plant growth center, Los Angeles, California, USA - CNSS3 | ecosystem: Host-associated > Plants > Roots > Nodule | place: USA...
ATATATATATATATATATATATATATATATATATATATATATATATATATATATTCCTAGAATTAGAGCAATAATAATACTGACATGGATATAAATAAATGAATATTAATAAGAGATCAACAATTATAATAACAATAAGAGATAAAAAGTAGATGAGAAAATGAGTAGAAATATCCTGGGTTGAGGCACACATAGTTATATCCTTAGAGAGAAAATGCCCCTACTGCACAGGGCTAAACAAATACACAATAATATGTGTTTCAAATCAAATGCATTTCTCTCCCAAGATACAACAACCCGTCACATCGGTCAAGTGCAGCGAAGGATCTGTGAACCTTTTGAACACCATTGTCTTAAAGATAATATAGAGAAGAAAAGAATAACACTTTTAAGAAAGACTCTAGTGTTTGTTGTCTCTGTTGTTGTGTCTTTTCCCATGCACCTATGTGGTATTTATAGGTAGAAAAGGGAGACAAAGAAATAAATAGTAATAAGAATATAACCGTTAACCATAAAAAACATTAACCCATAAATTAAAGGTCTATAAAATCATGAGTAACAATCAGATTTATTTTAATTATTTATTTTTTAAATTATATTAAAATATTTTCAACAATCCTCCACATAATTTAAAAAATAAAATAAAACAAAATATATTATCTTTTAAAACAAAATATTGTAGTTCAGTGTAAGGAACCTTCCAGGTTTGACCCTTACACCTAGTGCTTATAAACTTCCTCTCGAGAAAATGCAGAGACTTGATTGTCTTGAGCTACATGCCCTATGACCAGGTTTTAGTAAATAACACATACAATATCGGTGTTCATTATAGGTTCTAATCAGTGGGTGCATGTTACAACCTTATGCATGTATCTTGTTTCATGAGTGTCACTTAGAGACTTGCCCATGTCTCACAATGGCAGCCCCACCAGCACACTCACTAGGTAAACCCTCAAATGGTGGTTTGTGACTTACACCCCTACAATAATTGTCATTGGATTTATTAAGATGTATTTTATAAAATAATGCACATATCTCAACCATTGGGTTTATTAAGAGGTCTTTTATAAAATAAGCATAATAATGCACCTACCTCAACCTTATTATTGCCACAATTTATAGTACACCTCACCATAGGAATGAGACATAAAATTTAATCAAATTATTTGGTATACTTTAGTCAACAACAACTTCGTTGTTACCCATTGAACTTCATTCCATGGGATCGCCATTCATGTGGAGATGGGTGTCCATTGTTGCAACAAATTTATGAGTTATAGTCTCATTCCCCTCGATGATTCGAATAATTGTTGTTGATGCATCAACCTTTTGATAAACAGATCTACAATAATTCTTTTTGACCTGACAAAGTCAAGAGAGATAACCATGAGTAATTAAGTTTCTAATACATTTGTCTATCATCATTATATGTCAATTATTCATTAACATTTTTACTAGAAACTTCAAATATAACAATTGATTGTCATGATGCATTGAACAAATGGAATAATTTATGCTTGCATAGTAGATCATGATAGAACAACAACTTTTTAACATATTTCCATGATAGGGCACCTTCATCCAAGGTTAAAACATAATCATAACCAATATTTGATATTTTGCCACTAGAATCAATATCCAATTCACATTAATATATATCATTCAATAATCTCAAAAAATTGGACATATTGCCATAAGTAGACACAAATAATATTATCACTAGATGGCAAAACAGTACTAGAGGTATATTTTCACTCACTTCAAAATATATAACCAATAATTTTTGTTTCTATTAAGAGGTATGTTAACCATTGCAAGATAACTCCCACACTTTGAAATATTTTAAATGTGATTCTTTTTTCTTTCATAACTCATAACAAATTTTATCACAATCTATTGTGTTCAAAATATGGTAAACAGGATATAAAATTTCACTAATATAATGTTAGGCAAGCTAGAACTTGTAGAATAACATTTACCATATCAGAACATTTCTTTTTTCTTTCTTTCTTTCGCTGCACCATTAGATTAACAATATATGAAAATGTTGCTTAATGAATAATACCATGAATTTCACATAAAAACACTCAATTATAAAGACATGTATCATCACTTCTCTATTTAATTAATTTTGTACCTCAAAATTTCATAATTTGAATGGTCTCTAACCAAAATTTATCAACTTCTCAAATATTATAATAATATCATGTCATAAATCACAACTTAACATTTTGTAATAATCAAAGAAAACTTATAAATATTTTATTATAAGATAAAGATACTTAACTCAAACAAATCATCACAAATATATTATTTACCAACCAAAACACATGTCTAGAAATAATAATCTTATTGCACTTGGAAATCACTTCATAACCTTGTTGAGCACAAGAAAGTTTCTAAATTCAGAAACATGAAAAACTTTTTTTTTTTTTTAATAATTTCTGGAAGACAAGTTTAGTTTTTACTTGACCATCCCTTCAATTTTTGATACGAAGATTTCTTCTTTTATCAGCATTTACATTATCTTAAACATGATATCAATTAAAATAATTCATTTTAATTTCATGGCATAAACAATAATTTTGAATTCATAAATTTGATAAAGATTATACTTATTATCAGTCATTTTTTTCATATAAATATCAAGCTAATTTTCTTTCCTTGCAAATGCAAAGTTTCACAACTCAATAATAGTTTTAGTATGAAAAATTATTTTATAATTGTTTTCATACAAAACAATTAAATTATATTCATGATATGGAACAACTTTATCAATGGTAAGAGTAGACAATATTGAAGCATGAATTAATATAACAACAAAAACATTAGCTTTAGACATCATAAAAAATTGTTCAATGAGAAGGAATTTCATTTATCCATAATTTCATTTATTGTTACCAATAGAAATAGAAACAATTATACACACAAGATTTTAGGCTTAGTTGAAACTGATTTAATTATAACCATAAGAAACACTCATAACATGTGTTTTCAGTCTTCAACTATATTTTTTTTAATTTTAGAAATGAATACAAACGAGTAATCAAAAAATAGAAATAACAAGAACTTATTTTTCTCTCTAAGAATGTTAGAAAATGATTACTCAAATAATACTAATAATAATAAAAATATAAAATAATATAATAATAATAATTAGAGCACTAATAATACTAACATGGATATAAATAAATGAATATTAATAAGAGATCAACAATTATAATAACAATAAGAGATAAAAATTAGATGAGAAAAGGAGTAGAAATATCCTGGGTTGAGGCACGCATAGTTATATCCTTAGAGAGAAAACGCCCCTACTGCACAGGGCTAAACAAATACACAATCATATTTGCTTCAAATCAAATGTGTTTCTCTCCCAAGATACAACAACCGGTCAGATCGATCGAGTGTAGCGAAGGATCTCCGAACCTTATGAACACCATTGTCTTAAAGATAATATAGAGAAGAAAAGAATAACACTTTTAAGGAAGACTCTAGTGTTTATTGTCTCTGTTGTTGTGTCTTTCCTTATGCACCTATGTGATATTTATAGGTAGAAAAGGGAGACAAAGAAATAAGTAGTAATAAGAATATAACTGTTAGCCATAAAAGACATTAACCCATTAATTAAAAGGTCTATAAAATCATGAGTAACAGTCACATTTATTTTAATTATTTATTTTTTAAATTATATAAAAATATTTAAAATATATATATATATATATATATATATATATATATATATATATAAGCATAATAATGTATATACCTCAACCTAATTATTGCCACAATTAGTACACCTCATCATAGGAATGAAGGAATGAGACATAAAATTTAATCAAATTAGTTGGTGTACTTTAGTCAACAACAATTTTGTTGTTACCCATTGAACTCCATTCCATGAGATCGCTATTCATGTGGAGATGGGTGTCCATTGTTACAACTAATTTATGGGCTTTATTCCCCTCGACAAATCAAATACCTGATGATGCATCAACCCTTTGATAAGTAGATCTGCAATATCTATTTCTAACTTGATAAAGTCAAGAGAGATAATACCATGAATAATTAAGTTTCTAATAAATTTGTCTCTTATTCTCATATGCCCTTTTTTTCATTGACATTTTTACTAGAAACTTTAAATATAACAATTTGATCGTCACAATGCATTTAAAAATAGGAATAATTTATGCTTGCATAGTAGATCAAGACAAAACAACAACTTTTTAACATATTTCCATGATAGTGCACCTCCATCCAAGGTTAAAACATAACCATAAGTAGTAGTTAATTTTGTGTCACCATAATCAATATCCAATTTACATTAATATATCCTTCAATAATCTCAATAAATTGGACATATTGAATGCCATAAATAGAAGAAACACAAATAATACCACTAGATGACAAAAATAGTATTAGAGGTGTATTTTCACACACTTTAGAATATATAACCATGAATTTTTATTTATTTTATTAAGAGGTATATTAACCATTGCAAGACACCCCCACACTTTGAAATATTATAAATGTGGTTCTTTTCTCTTTCATAACTCATAAGAAGCTTTATCACAACCTTTTATGTTCAAAAAATGACAAGCAAAATATAAAGTTTCATTAATATAATGTTCGACAAGCTAGAACTTGAAGCATAACATTTACCATATCAAACAAAATCATTTTTTTTCTTTCGTTGTACCATTAGATTACCACTATATGAACTTAATGAATAATACCATGAGTTTCACACAAAAACACTTATTTATACAGACCTGTATACTCATTTCTAAAGACATGCATTCATCACTTCCCTTTTTAATTAATTTTATACCTCAAAATTTTATAATTTGAATGATCTAACTAAACTTCTCAACAATTGTAATAATAGTATGTCATATATCACAATTTATGTTTGTAATGATCAAAGAAAAAAATACTAAATATTTTATTATAAGATCAAATTACTTAACAAACCATCACAAATATATCATTTACCAACCAAAACACATGTCTACAAATAATAATCCTATTGCACTCAAAAACCACTTCATAACCTTGTTGAGCAACAAGGAAGTTTCTAACTCCAGAAACATCAAAAACTCCTTATTTAAAAAATAAGACAATTTCTATAAGGCAAGTTTAATTTTATTTGATCATCTCCTCAATTTCTGATATGATTTTTTTTAATCAACACACACATGATCATAAGCATGATATCAATTAAAATAATTCATTTTAATTTCATGTCATAAACAATGTTTTTAAATTCATAAGTTTGATTAAAAAAATTATTATCAGGCATTTTTTTCATATAAATATCAAGATAAACTTTTTTCCCTTGCAAATGCATAGTTTAGTTCAAGTGTTTTTCATAACAGAATAGTTATTTTAATATGGCAAATTATTTCATAAATTTTTTCATACAAAACACTTAAAATATATACATGATATAGAACATCTTAATAGGTTGTAAGAGTAGAAGACATTAAAGCATAAATTAATATAATAGAAAAAATATTAGCTTTAGAAATCACCAAAAAAAAAATCAGTGAGCAAAAATTTCATCTATCCATAATTTCATTTTTTGTTATCAATAGAAAACAAAAATAATCATAATCTCACAAACACATTAATTTATAAAAATGTTTTGAGAGTCTTCTCCTTATATTGTCTTTAATGTTAGAAATGAATAAGAGTTTTTTCTCTAAGAATGTTAGAAAATGAATAAATAAATAACACTAATAATAATAATAATAAAAATATGAATAATATAATAATTATTATTATTATTAGAGCAATAATAATACCAAGATATATATATATATATATATGAATAAAATAATATTAATCAGACCCAACAATTCTTATAACAATAATAGATACAAAATAAATAAAGAAAATAGTATAAATATATTGGGTTGAGACACACAAAGCGCTCTCCTTAGAGAGAAGATGCCCTTACTGCACAAGGTAAAACAAAATCATATGCATTTTTCTCTCAATATACAACAACCCGTTAGATCGATCGAGTGCAGCGAAAGATCTCTGAACCTTATGAACATCTATATCTTAAAAGATAGTATAGAGAAAAATACAGAACACTTCACTTTTATCTGGCCTCTAGTGTTTCTTGTGTCTATTCTCATACAAATAATGTGTATATAAAATATTAATTTGTAATACAAAATATAGTCGTTAACCATAAATAACATTTATCCATAAAAAGTTCATAAAAGTATTAGTAACCGTAAGATAATATTTTAATTATATATTTTTTAAATTATATTAAAATATTTCTAATGACTCTTAGAGAAGAGTTTTTAGAAAGACTATTTTCAAGTGTTGAGATTCTTTTATGAAATTTCTATTTATAATTAAGCATTTTATTATTAAAATAATATGATTGTTATAAAATAAAGCTAATAATAAGGAGAAGAAGGAAGAAAAGAGAATGAGAAAATAAGGAGCAACTTTTCTATGTGTCTTATTATTGATAGGAAGAGTTCTATTTATAGATACAACATGGTAACCCATAAAGGATACAAATCAAATAGTTAATACAAATATTTACAAGAAGAGCAATGAATCATATGAGTATCAATCATATGAGTAAATGTATCAAATCAATGGATGACCATTAATTCATAACACTCCCCCTTGGGTGTCCATTGATAAGAGAATATGCCTTTTAAAACTTTACTAGTAAAAACCCTTTAGGATAAAAACCTAGTGAAGGAAAAAAATTACATCATTCTATATAATATTGTTCTTTATATCTTCTATATCTCCCCCTCATGTAAACTTACATCATTAAGATGACGAAGTCCAATATTGTGAACAATTGCTCAAAAGTTCTCCTTAGCAAAGACTTTGTAAATAAATATGCTAGATTTTCACATGAGCGAATCTTTTGGATCTCTACATCACCATTTCTTTGAAGATCATGAGTGAAAAAGAATGTTGGAAGGATATGTTTTGTTTTGTCTCCTTTAATATATCATTCTTTCAATTGAGCAATGCATGCATTATTGTCTTCATATATGGTTGTTGATTTCATTTTTCCCGAGGATAAACCACAAGTTTGTCGCACATGTTGAATTATAGACCTTAACCAAACGCATTCACAACTTGCCTCGTGTAATGCTAAAATTCTCGCATGATTTGATGATGTGGCTATTATTGTTTGTTTCACAGACCGCCATGAAATTGTTGTGCTACCACATGTGAACAAATATCCTGTTTGTGATCGACCATTATGATGATCTGATAAATAGCCTGCATCTGTATAACTTATTAGATCTATTTTGGAATCATTTGGGTAAAATAAGCTTATATTCATAGTGCCCTCAAGGTAACAAAGTATTTGTTTTACTCCATTCTAATGTCTTCTTGTAGGTGAAGAATTATATCTTGCTAACAAATTTACAACAAATGTTATATCAGGCCGAGTATAATTAGCAAGATACATTAGTGCTCATATAACACTAAGATATGGTACTTAGGGACCAAAAAGTTCTTCATCTTTTTCTTGAGGTCTAAAAGAATCTTTATCAACATCTAACGACCTCACCACCATTGGAGTACATAATGAATGAGATTTGTCCATATAGAACTTTTTAAGCACTTTCATTATATAAGCTTCTTGATGTACAAAAACATTTTTGTTTAAATACTCAATTTGTAATCTCAAACAAAAAATTTTCCTTTTCAAGATCCTTCATCTCAAATTCTTTCTTTAAGCAATCAATTGCCTTTGTGAACTCATTAGGAGTTCCAACGATGTTTATGTCATCTACATAAACAATAATTATGGCAAATTTATTTTTGGATCTTTTCATATAAATAGAAAAACAAATAGGATCATTTCTATATCATTCTTTAATAAGTACTCGATAAGACGATTATGCTACACACGTCCTGATTGCTTTAATCAATAAAAGGGTTTTGTTCAATTTTATTGAATAACCCTCTTTAGAAATTTTCTTGTTGGGCAAATAAAATCCTTCAAGAATTTACATATAAATATGATTCTCAAGAGAACCATACAAATAGTTTGTAACATCATCCATTAGATGTAAATGTAAACCTTATTGTGTAACTAAGATAATCAAATATTGCAATGTTGTTTCATCCAATACCAATGAATATGTCTTTTCACAAATCAATATCAAGTTTTGTGAAAAATCTTGAGCAACCAATTGTGTTTTGTATCTAACAATTTCATCATTCTTAATTTGATTTTTGTGCAAAAATCCATGTACCCAATGGGTTTCACAACTTCAGGTGTGCGAACTATAAGTCCAAAAACCTTTCATTTAACAAGCAAATCTAATTATGCTTCTTTGCATATTTCATTTTGGCCAATCTTTTCTTTGTCGACAATCTTCAATAATCATTGGTTATTGATCCTCATTGTCATTCATATCATTCATCGTTATATTATATGTAAAAGTTTCGTCAATGTTGACTTCATTTTGGTTCCATATTATATGATTCATGACATAATTTATTGAGATCTCATCATTTTCAACAATTTCAGGTACCTAAGGTTCTTCTGGAACCGAATCATTAATTATGTCAAAAGAATCTTTTGGGACTTTTACTCCCTCGATTAGGCCATCTTTCCTTTTTCCCTTTTTCTCATCCGATGATTTTTATCTTTGGAATCGACAGGCTTTCCACGCTTCAGACATGTTTGAGATTCATTTGCTATATTAGATTGTCCAACAAGAATATCAATTCTAATTGGAGCATTAACAATGGGTATAGGTGACTTAGTTACCCTTTTTTGTGTCAGTAAAAGCATCTGGTAATTGGTTGGCCAATTTTTGTAAATATTATTCGTTGAATTTCTAGTTCACATTCTTTTGTACGAGGATCAAGATAAGATAATTCATTCCAACCAATATCCTTTTCCAGTTTCTTTCTTTCTCCCCCTAACGTTGGAAAAAACTGATTCAACAAATGGAGCTGTAAATAAGTCACTTGTTGATGGTTCAAAATATTTTATTATTGACGGAGAATCATATCCAATATTTATTCCTAAACGTCTTTGAGGACCCATCATAGTCCTTTTTGGTGGGGAAATTGGGACATATAAAGAACATCCAAAAATTCTTAAATGAGAAATGTTAGGTTGCTGACCAAAAACCAACTATAGAGGAGAGTATTTGTCATAACTAGTTGGTCTGATGGGAATCAATACTACAACATGCATAATTGCATATCCCCAAGTAGTAATTGGAAGATTAACTTTCATAAGTAATGGTCTTGCAATCAATTTTAGATGTTTTATCAATGATTTTGCAAGTCCATTTTAAGTATGAACATGTGCTACTGGATGTTCAACGTCAATTCCAATTGACATACAATACTCATTAAAAACATGAGATGTAAATTCACCAGCATTATCAAGACGAATTTTCTTAATTGGATAATCTGGAAAGTGGGCTCTTAACTTGATCAATTGTGCTAAAAACTTAGCATATGTCTGATTTCGAGTTGATAGTAAACAAATATGTGACCATATAGTGGATGCATAAATTAATACCATGAAATATCTAAATGATCCACATGATGGGTGTATTGGACCACAAATATCACCCTGTATTCGTTCTAAAAATGAGATTGAATCATTTCTAATTTTTTTTGGTGATGGTCTTATTATCAACTTTCCCTACGAACATGCAGTACATAAGAAATCATTGAACTGAAGAAGTTTTTGACTTTTAAGTGGATATCCACACAAGTTTTCAACTATTTTTCATATCATGATATATCCAAGATGACCAAACTGATCATGCCAAATAAGAAATTTATTTTTATGTGTAAGCTTCTAGCTTACATTGACATGCATCTCAATCGCATTAATGTATGTGTAGTACAAGCCATAAGAGAAGGCAGATAATTTCTCCAATACACATTTTTTTATTCGACTCAATTCGAGTGATATAAAGATATTCAATATTTCCTTCATTATTTGTCTCAATATGATATCCATTTAAATGAGTATCCCTGAAACTTAATAAGTTTCTATTGGACATACGAGAATAAAATGCATTTTTAATTTGCAATCTTGTACCTCTTGGTAAAAGTATAGTAGCTCTTCCGGAGCCTTCAATTATATTTGTAGTACGAGAAATAGTACTAACATTGAATTCTCGCATTACCAAACAAGAGAAAAATTTATTGCTCTTGAGAATTGTATAAGTTGTTGCACTATCAATAAGACATATATCCTCATCATTGGTGCTAGTGCTAACATTCATTCTTCATATAAACATAAATATTAATATGAGAAAATATTTTTTTTAACACTCTCATAACCAATGAGGTGATCAATGCTTCCATTTGGTTTAAGAAAATAATAATATCAAGATGAGTAGCATCCATATGGCCTTAATCAGAATCACCATCTTCATAAACAAAGTGTGTTTCTATGTTCTTCTCATTATTTGTAAGATGTTTTGGTGTATAATAAGTACAACTCAAATGGCCTTTACCATCGTAATGATAATATATACTTTCATCTTATTTGCCAATATTTTCACATTTTTCTTTTCCCTTTTTCACATTATTGTGCCACTTTTGGTAACAAAATGTGTCTTTGAAATTTTCTTTATAATCATGTCCATAATCAATATCACGATCATGAAAATATAGATCAAATGTTGTTGCATTCACTTTAGGGAATGAAACAAAACCAATTGGACAAGTTTCATGATATTCTGTCAAAAGTCCTTGCTTTGTTCAGTCATACAAAGGTATGAAATAAATTTATAATATTTATTGTTGCATTCACTTCTGGGAATGAAGAGCAGATTAGGCGGATCTCACGATTTTTCATCAAAAGCTTCATCGCTTTGTTCAGCCATACAAAGACATGGAATAAATTCATAATATTTGTGAAATATCTTTTCATAATATTGTTGTCGTAAGAGCAAATTAGTTGCTTAGATACTTTATTTATTTCTTTAATGGTATCCCAAGACCCATTGCATCTAAATGTAATTCTTCCTTATAATATCAAGGATGACAAATTCAAAATGTGCAAGATTTGACAAGTTAAAAATTAGTACATAAAATAACAGTAATAATCATCATAAAAACAATAATAATAATCACCATCATAATAAAAATAAAAATAATAAGACGGAGATGAAAATTGGTAAAGTCAAACAATTATTATCACAAGAATAAGAATAGAAAGTAAAATTGTAAGTGAAGAAAGAATTAGAAAGAGCTTGGATTGAGACATGCAGAACATTGTCGTTAGAGAGAAAAAACTTCTATTAGTCCACATTTGATTGGAGCGCATCGTGTTGATAATGTGTTATAAAATAAAACTAATAATAAAGAGAACAGGGAAGAAGGAAAAATGAGAAAATAGGAAACAACTTTTTTGTATATTAAATCGTTGTACGACCATTAATTCATAACAAAGATTTCATTATTTTAAAAGATTGTCATTTCTAATATACTATTTTCTAAGTTCTCACACGTTAAAAATGTGTCTCAAATTGAATTTATATTTTTATTACAACTTATATGGTCGTGGTTACCGGGTTAAAGATTTAAAATTGAATTATGATTAGAATTGGAAAAGATTTATAAAATTATAAATTATAATATATATATATATATATTAATTTAATTTTAATTGAAACTAATTTAGTTAAGAAGGAGAAGAATATAATAGGAAAGTATTTATAAATTTAAATTTTGATTTGAATTTTTGTTTCAATAGACACTCCATTTGTTAAAAAAGTGAATAAATGTTAATATTTTCAGTAATGGAGATCAAATTAATACGTTATCACCGTATTTGGGACCCTCTGACTAATTAATTTTTTATTAATTTTTAATTGAAATATGTTAAGTTGAGATAAGATAAAATTTTAATTGTATAACTTTTAATTTTATTTAAACTGAGTTTATAGCTAAAACAAGTGAATAAATGGTACAACAAACAATTTGATGAAAACAAGATCAACACAATTTTATGATTTCGCTGGATGGTTCCGATGATTTTACAGTTTTATTTGACAATTTTAATGATTTTAATGATATACAATAATGAGTATCTAATTTAAAAATATTTTATAAAATCATGTAATTTTACGATTTCATAAATTAAATTTTGATTGTAAATAAAAAATTGAATAATTTTGTACAATAATTTTTAGATTGGATAATTTGATTATTTTAACTTTTAAATTAATAAATATTTTTCACTTATCTTTATTTCTTAGTTTTAGTTATGATATTTATCTTTTCGATGGTGGTCAGCTTTGTCAGAAATGCCTCCTACTATCCAACCCCTTCATTCTCCCACCTGCACTTATTAATGATTTTAATTTTTATTGATAATGTAATAAATGCATTGAAAATTTCGATGTCAGCACATAGAAGTAAATAAACAATATCTTAAATAATTTTATATTTCAAATGTCATTAATTACATATTTGTATTTTTCTTATATTATGAACATACTAAGAAATAATTTCCCCATCTTACTTTTCCAACAAATTCATATTTGGCTTTTTGGAGTCCGTAAATGAATACAATTTACCGGTTATTTTTAAGTTAGATAAAGGGATAATTAATATATATATATATATATATATATATATATATATATATATATATATATAAATCCTTTAGATAATATAATATTAAATAAAATTTGATCTGTAACTTTTATTTTTGAAAAAAAAAATTCATAAATATTATATTTGTGTATTTAATATTCATAAATAAAAATTAAAAATTAATTAAATAATAAAATAATTACATTTTAATATTGTTAAAAATTTAATTAAATATAAAAAATTTATATTAAGAAAAAAACTAATAAAAAAATAGTTTTAAAAATAAAAAAAAAAAAAAAAAAACATAAGAAAGTATAAATTAACAGAAAAATCAACAAAAAAATTAGTATTAAACATCTAAAAATATTACAAAAAAAAAAGAACAATTAAAGTATCAATTTGAGACTTAATTGAATTTTTTTTTTTATTAGTAGATATCTTAAAAATTCCAAAGTTCTTGTTTTATAATAGTAAGTTATTGTCAAAAAATTTAAAAGGGTATTTTTGTCTTTATAAAATTTATTATGTGCATTTATACTATTTTAATTATTTCGTCTTTCAATGTAAAAATGATGATAGCAAAACACAATTATTATTCCTTAACCGGTGCCCTTATGGCATTGGTTAGCAATGCATTCTCCTTTTAATATTAATTCAGAGATTTATATTTAAAGACTATTAATACTAATTTGGTCTCAAATTTGAGAGGGACCAAATTGCTTCATTTTAAGAAAAAACAGGACCAAATTGGATAAAATTATAAATAAGGGGACAAAATTGGAAACAAGCACTGTCAGGTGACAATAATATGACACATGGCATTGTATAATTTAACGAAAAGGACAAAAAGACAAAAATGCTCATAAATATTGTATATGTGTATTTAATATTTTATTTAATGTTCTTAAATAAAAATTAAAAACTAATTAAATAATAAAATAATTATATTTTAATGTTGTTAAAAATTTAATATAATTAAATATAAAAAAGTTTATATTAACAGAAAAACCAATAAAAAATAGTGTTAAACATCTAAAAATTAAAAAAAAACATAAGAAAGTATAAATTAACAGAAAAATCAACAAAAAAATTTACTGTTAAACATTTGAAAAAGTTAAAAAAAAAAACAATTAAAGTGTCAATTTGAGACTTAATTGATTTTTTTTTTCTTTTTAGGAGAGACCTTACAAATTTCAAAGTCCTTGTTTTATAATAGTAAGTTGTTGTACTTTATTTAGACAAAAGAACTTTATATTTAAAGACTATTAATACTAATTTGGTCTCAAATTTGAGAGTGACCAAATTGCTTCATTTTAAGAAAAAACAGGACCAAATTGGATAAAATTATAAATAAGGGGACAAAATTGGAAACAAACATTGTCAGGTGACAATAACATGACATGTGACATTGTATGGACACCACGTTAACGTCAATTTAACAGAAATGACAAAATTGAACATTTTTAAAAAATTATAGGACTAAATTGAACAAATGAAAAATTAGGAGTCTTTTTAAGAATTCGAAAAAAATTAGAAGACCAAATTTTTTCTCCATAAATTTAATGAAAAGTATATTTCAAATGTTACATATTTGTATTTTTCTTATATTATGAACATAGTAAGAAATAATTTCTCCATCTTACTTTTCCAACAAATTCATATTTCGTTTTTCAAGTATGTAAATGAATACAATTTACTAGTTATTTTTAATATGGGTGTTGCTAACTAATGTCCTTATATCACTAGTTAAAGATAATTAATATATATTAGATCCTACAAAAGTATATAGATAAGTATAATATTAAATAAAATTTGACCTTATAATCATTAATGTAACTTTAATGCTCATAAATATTATATATGTGTATTTAATATTTTATTTAATGTTCATAAATAAAAGTTAAAAACTAATAAATAATAAAATAATTATATTTTAATGTTATTAAAAATTTAATATAATTAAATATAAAAAAGTTTATATTAACAGAAAAATCAATAAAAAATAGTGTTAAACATCTAAAAATTAAAAAAAAAACAACATAAGAAAATATAAATTAACAGAAAAACCAACAAAAAAATTAGTGTTAAATATGTAAAAATGTTACAAAAAAAAGAAAAGAAGAACCATTAGAGTATCAATTTGAGACTTAATTGAATTTTTTTCTTTTTAGTAGAGATCTTAAAAATTTCAAAGTCTTGGTTTTTGTAAGTTATTGTCTAAAAATTTAAAAGGATATTTTTGTCTTTATAAAATTTATTATGTGCATTTATACTATTTTAATTACTTTATTTAATTATTTCAGTTTTCAATGTAAAAATGATGATACCAAAGCACATTTATTATTCCTTAATCAGTGTCCTAGGGACACTGGTTAGCATTTTCTTTTTAAGATTAATTCTCATACTTTATTCAGAGAAAAAAACTTTATATTTAAAGTATTAATATTAATACTTGTTTTCTTTTCATAAATTTAATGAAAAGTATTTTAACATATTTAAAAATATTGTATAATTATTTTCAAATAAAGGTTAAATTAATTAATATTTATTATCACAATAATTAAATTCAAATCTAAATTTTATTAAGAATGAATTTAGTATAGAAATGTACGAAGTTTTAATGAGTATTAAAATTTTTCGAGAGAAGTACTTTTTTTTTATGTGATTCTATTTATAAGATTGTAGCCATTCAAATTTCTCATGTGAGCAAGATTTGGTTCTAGAGTCAAATATTTTCTCAAAAATAAAAAAGTAATAAAAAAAAAATTTTATTTAAGTAAAATTATTGTCTCTAATAATAAATTTATGAACAAAAATTTATTGATTGATAAAGTGTGACCAAATACATACATTAAAAAAATTATTATAAAAAGTAAAATATTTTTATATAAACTAAAATTAATTATTACATATAAGTTAAGTTATAAAATTCTTTGAAAATAAGTTTTTCAAATGATTTATAATATACATGTAGATTAATTTCAATTTGTGTTTCTTTTTCTAACTTCTCATAAATTTATCAAAGAAGATAAATAAAATTTAACTTTAGATTACCGTTATTAGTTAGTCTGAAAATGTCAAAAAGAAGCATCTGTTTCAGTGAAAAGAATTGACCGTGCAATTTTGTACAGGATCAATTCTTTCTGTACTGGTAAAACACTTTATCAGCATGATCCAAAATAGGGGTCTAAACAGAAAAAATGAGAGTTTGGAGGAAATGCGGAAATAAGTAAAAGACTAAATATGCGATGAGGGCTCTGACCTATGAGCTGACATTGGCAACAATTACTACAGAGATAGTTGGTGAAGAAACCAGCAACTGTTTCTGAGTTTTTCAGCCTTAAAAGACTCTCTTCTCTCTTTCAATTCTCTCTCTCAAACAACACAGCCTTTTCATCAAAATCAGCCACTGTTTCAGCTAACTCTCCATCACTTGGTATCCCCTCTTGCTCCTTGCATGTCTAGTGAAGAATCACCAATTTTTTCATGATTTTTTTTTAATCTTTCTACAAGCAAAATCTCTTCCTTCCCGATCCTTTCTTTCCTTTTTGTTTTCTTTGCGTTCAAGATTATTTCTAAATTCCAGTTGTTTTTGCTATTCTAGATTCTAATTGTTTTTACTGTTTTTACCCCCTTCTGGGTGAGTTTCAGAAGATGATATTTTAGTCTTGTGAGTAATGTCTGAAATTGGACTGAAATCACTGTATTCACCATTCCAAAGGACATTTTTTTGGATGTTTTTATTTGTTACTGTATGATTGGTGATACTCTCTCAGATTGCTCTTTTGGATGTCTATGTTATGGGTAATCAGGGTCATCATCCCTGTTGCTTTCCCAATTCTGGACACATATCATTTTCAGTTTATCTTTATCAATAGAATCTATTTTAGATATTATCATATAATTTTCTTATCAGATACTAATTAGATCACACTGATTACCAATTTATTTCAGTGGTTCAAGTACTCCGGTGCTGGTAGAAGATGGGAACAAGTGAATGGCACATTGAACGAAGAGCTAGCTTTGGCAGTGAATCCACCATAGCAAGAGAGCCAGGAAATGTACCTGAGAGTGGGTCACTCTCTATAGTTGTGCTTGGTGCTTCCGGTGATCTTGCTAAGAAGAAGACATTTCCCGCACTTTTTCACCTATACCGGCAGGTAAAGCAGAACCTTGGTGGATAATGCTGATTGGCGTTTGATAACCTTTGTCCAAGTGAGGAATATTAAGTGCTGATGATCATGGAACTGATACTGGACTAAGGGACGCATTGCAGAATGTGTTTCATAATACCGTGACTCTCTTTTGTGTGAAAAGATTCTATTCACTTGTTCTACATGTTCTGACATTAAAATTAAATGTCCCATTACTAGTTCGTCATTTTGTGGAAAATTTCCTGGAAAATTTTATAAGATTGTTCCCTTAAATCAACTATTTCCAACCTTTAGCGTCCTTATTTGCAGGGATTCCTACCACCTGACGAAGTTCATATTTTTGGCTATGCAAGGACAAAAATCTCTGATGATGAATTGAGAGACCGGTTGCGGGGGTAAGATTTTTTGTCAAAATAAAAGTCTATGTCCTTTTCTAATGATTTCTGTGAAGAGTAAATATATATATATATATATATATATATATATATATATATATATATATATATATATATATATATTAATTTGATGTTGCTGGATTGTGTTTGCAATTGCAGTTTTGTCCTTAAATTGTGCAAGTAGTTAATGCAGCATACTTGAAGGATGTTTATTTTCTTTTAGCCAAACAATCTATTGTGAAATTTTTTCTGTGAACAGTATGTCATGAATTTTAGTTATGTGCTTCTTTCACCAAGTTGTTTTAATGTATGCTTCATCCTATCCTATTAACTCAAGTATTATCTTGATACATGTTTAAACTATTTCTAAGCCAAACAAATATGATTTGATGTGCAGCTATCTTGTTCCTGAAAAAGGTGCATCTGCCCAACAGTTGGAGGATTTAGAGAAGTTTTTAAAGCTGGTTAGTACTATTTGGTTGTCTTGAACCACTTTACTAATATTCTGTGGGTCGTACTTAACAATTTTTTGGTTGATTTAAAATTATCATTCCCTGTCTCCCCGTTTCTTCTTTTCAGATCAAATATGTATGTGGCTCTTATGATTCTGAGGATGGCTTTCGCCTGTTGGATAAAGAGATTTCAGAGCACGAATATTTGAAAAACAGTGTAGAGGGATTATCTCGGAGGCTTTTCTATCTTGCTCTTCCTCCTTCGGTATATCCATCTGTTTGCAAGATGATCAAGACTTGTTGCATGAATAAATGTAAGTTTATCATGCAATGTATGACATTGATAATTACCTTTTTGGTTGCAAATGTTTTAAAAGGACCACTTTTTTGAGGGAGGGTCGTGGATAGAATAGCAACAGTGATCCATAGTTCAACATTAGTCTTCTCCGAACCACAGGACCCACTTTAAGAAGCTCTTATTTTTTTAATTTTATTTAAATATAGGATACTTGTGTAATTTCGAGCAAGATCTTTTTCCTGACAAAATGGAGCTAATAGTGGTTATTGCTTAGAGATATAGCTCCTTCCAGTGGTTTGGCATAAGATTTTGGCTTCACAAGATTGTTACTGGTGGTTGTATTACATTTATGGTTTTTAGATAAAAGGAAAGAATAGTGGAAAAACTTGAACTTTGTATTAGGCAGCTAGCATTTGCAAAACGGATTTTTGGCTTCAAATCATATTCAGTCCCGTTTCTTTATCAGCACAGACTAAAACTTTTTGTGACGAGAACAGTTATCTTTACTATATTCTTTTACATTTCAAGTTTCAAGGTTTCTGTTTATTATCCACAAATCAAATTCTGTTTGTATTGATATATGGCTGCATCTGGTTCCTTTTCTTAGCTGATCTTGGTGGATGGACACGTGTTGTTGTTGAGAAACCTTTTGGTAGGGATCTACAATCTGCTGAGGAACTCAGCACTGAGATCGGAAAGTTGTTTGAGGAACCACAGATTTACCGTATTGATCATTACTTGGGAAAGGAACTAGTGCAGAATTTGGTATTTAATGATTACGCAATGGCTCACTTCTAATTTTGTGTCATGAATCTTGTCTGATGACTAATCCATTTTATTTAACGTACCCTGGCAGTTGGTACTTCGCTTTGCAAATCGGTTTTTCTTGCCTCTTTGGAACCGCGACAACATTGACAACGTGCAGGTGAGAATTTTTAATTGTTAAAGAGTTACAATTTTTGGTTAACAGTTACTTAAATTTCCTCTGTTCAACTTGTTCATACCCAAAATAAGCATGGTTCTCCCAATATGGAAAAAGGTGGTATTCATGAGAAGCCAAATTTGTGCTTCTAATAATTGATTGCACAGTTGATGATTAAGATAAAAAATAGATCCATCCTTAGAAGATTCTCCAATATTTAAGTCATTAAGAACAAGAAAAATTATAGAAATATGAATATAAAAGTGGGTAAGAGAATTTAATGAGATGGATATGTATTTATAGACTTTTAAACTCTTGAATAAAGGCAGAAAAGATAATGAAAATAAGTATAAGATATAGTTCGTTATTGAGTACCTACAAAAGAATATCATTATTCAGTTACAAATAATATTTCTTATCATATATATATATATATATATATATATATATATATGTTATCTGGATAGCATATAAATAATTTGTTAGATATATTAAGTTAGAAAAATATCTCTGAATATCTCTAAATATCTACTACACAACAGTAAGGAAATGTACTGTTTGTCAAGCTCTAGCAATTCATAGTCTGTCCTATCATATGTATCCACCTTTTTTCATTCTTCATGTTTTACAACCATCTCAAATATGGCTTAACTGTCTTTTGTTGCCTAATCCATTTAACTACTGCATTGCCAAAGTTGGCAAGCCACACTTTTAAACTTGAATGGGCTATTAACTCTTTTGCAGATAGTTTTCAGAGAGGATTTTGGAACTGAAGGCCGTGGTGGATATTTTGACCAGTATGGGTATGTGCGGAAATTTGTTTAAGCGAAGTTCTCAAATGACTAGTGATTTCCAATTGTAGATTATGGAATGAAATGATAATGGAAGAAAATAAGTTTCTGCTTGCCAATTTTAATTTTGTTGCTGATATTGAATAGGAATTTCTAATTTTGTTCCTACTACTTCCATGGTTGAAATATTTTTGTGGATTTTTCAATAATTATTTTAAAATTTAGTTATGATTATTTATTGCAGTAAAGAAACCAAAATCGTCAATTCACTGTGTTTTTATTTTGCAGAATTATTCGAGATATTATCCAAAACCATCTGCTGCAGGTGATGCCCTGCTTTTTAATGAAAGAGTTTCATATACTGACTTTTATAATTATGATTGTATTGTGAAGTAGGAACTTCTAATGAATAATGAGATACAAAAATAATACTTGAATTCACGTCTCTCGTCGGTTGAAATTTTATTAAGGGTCTGCTTGATAAAACTAAATTTTATCATAAAATCTTCAATGCTACCATGTTGAAATAAGTTATTAGCAGTGATTGAAACTACAATTGTTAACTATTTAATGTGCACCGAAGGAAACTTTGGCATTTAAAAAGATAAATAAAAGGAAACTACTCAAACTAGTAATTCAATGATTGAACTGTGGACAGCCTTGTGCCGATCCTTTTGATTTGCTGAATATCTGAAAACTGTCACTTAAAATTTATTTTTATAATGTACTAAAGAAATAACAAATGCAAAATGGTATCCATTAATGAATTCATCAGAAATTTATTACCCAAATATATTTTTCTCTTTATTTTTCTACCAACTCAGGTTCTGTGCTTGGTTGCTATGGAAAAACCAGTTTCTCTCAAGCCTGAGCACATTCGGGATGAGAAAGTGAAGGTGTGCCTCTTTCCATTCAATTTTACTTCAATTATTACTCTCCTCACATTCCTCCTATCTAATCCCAACGCTAAGTGATCAATATCTGTACCAATCCCTTGCTCTCTTTTAAAATTTAATTTTGCATACTAGCGCTGCATCAGAGGGATATTTTAGTAACTCGTATGCTGAAACTTTCCATGTTGCATTTTATGGTAACCTAGTTTTGAGATTAGTCTCGGATGGCTCTATAGATTATAACTCTTTCGGGTTGATATGAAAATGCAGGTTCTTGAATCAGTGCTCCCTATTAGAGATGACGAGGTTGTTCTGGGACAATATGAAGGCTATACAGATGACCCAACTGTGCCTGACGAGTCAAACACCCCAACATTTGCTACTGTTATTCTGCGAATTCACAATGAAAGATGGGAAGGTCAGATGAAATTTCAGCATTTCTTTCCAAAAAGAAATAGGATACCGGAGCATCTTTTAATTTCTTTGATGCTAAATATTCAGAAAGTAAATGAAGTTCAAATTCACTCTAGTGCCTAAAAGATGTATATATATATATATATATATATATATTTTTTTTTTTTTTGCATCAGGTGTTCCTTTCATACTAAAAGCAGGGAAGGCCCTAAATTCTAGAAAGGCTGAGATACGGGTCCAATTCAAGGACGTTCCTGGTGATATTTTCAAGTGTATGTCACAATAACTTTTAACTTCTAGGTGTTCTCTCTTTAACATGCTTTGGCTTGTCATGCATCTTTTGTTTGCTGCACTCTACATCAATCTTGAAAGTGAAAGTGGATTTAGTAAAGAATGTCATTATTTTGAAATATAAGATGATATGAGGTGACCTGGAAAACCAGAGTAGAAATAAAGGAAAAGGTTGTGAATTAAAGACCTATCTAAGCAGAGGGTTAGATAAAAATGAATATCCATAGGAGATTTTTTGTCATTTGCTAAATAAACATTAGCAGGGTAGAGGAAATGAGGTTGACATTTTCTTACAGTGCAAAGGGGATAAGTATGAGGAAAAAGTGGGGGAGAGTGATAGCCTGGCGACGGAGGCTTGCAGACCCTCAGTCGACTTCACCATTTTCACTATTGCTTCTATTCTTTGTTTTTTTTTTTTTCTAAGAGGGGTGAAGAGTAGGGAACAATCCGTTTATTTATCATCTATCCAGTCTATTTAGAAGAAAATTCATCTAAACCATCCATTAAAAAATTAAAACAAAAAGGACTAGATCAAATATATCAATTTGTTTTACGGATGATTAATGATCCATTCAATGTTTTTCAAAATCAAATGGATCCTCCCATCAATACTCAATGAATAAAATATAATCCAACCAGTTTTTTTAACGAACTATTGTTTAAACCCTAAACAGTTTGTAAAAATGTATTTTTAAAATTTGTTTTACATCTTCTTTCTGAAAATTGTTTTAAAAGCATATTGTTAATTTTTTTAAATATATCATTTTTATGGATGGGTTGGATATCCACCCATGAAAAAATTGTTAATGAATGGATTGAGTTTTTATGGAATGGATCAAGATGGATTTGATTTTTAATTAAACTTTTTAATAGATCAAAATAGATTAATTATTTTTTTTATTCAATTCATTAGATCCGAAATTAATTTTATGGGATCCATTCAGTTTGCCACCGCAGGGTTACACTCAATTACATAGATAACAATCTTCCCAAACTGATGATGACATTTTCTACATATACAGAGAATAATTTTCTGGGTTTTTCAATAAAATATTGTTTGCATTTGTTGGCTCCTATCGTTCTAGTTTTTTGTGATGAGTCGTGATAGTCTAGGAGGATGTCTTCTGTTTGAAGAAGTTGGCAACATTTGATATTGATGAGTATTGCACTACTCAAACATATTTCACACTCTAAACTAATCTTATTTCATTGGAAACTGAAAAATTTTAGAAGGGTGATTTCATCTCCATATTCCACAATTACAAAGGAGACACCTATTCTTTACGTTTTTATCCAGTATGAATACACAGACTATTAATATCAATGTTTACTTGATTCTTCATTTTCATAAAAATGACAGTTTAGCATAAACATGACTCTGAATTTTAATATTTTAGGTCAAAAGCAGGGGAGAAATGAGTTTGTTATCCGCCTCCAGCCTTCTGAAGCTATTTACATGAAGCTTACGGTGAGGCCGTCCTTCTAATTTCCCATAATGAGATTGATCAAGTCACTTATTTGATCTGATTCAATGTTACAGTTCTCTTTTATATGTTATATTAATTTATTTAGGATCAGAAGTAGAGCACTGAAAGAAGGACTTTGCTTTATAGGATGAATGTTCGTGTACTGGATATATATATATATATATATATATATATATATATATTTCGCAACACAGATTAGAGTAATTTTTCTACAAACGTAAATAGAATAATATGCTTTTCTTTCTCTGTTGCTTAGATTAAATCTATTTGCCAAATTATTGAAGAAGTTCACCCATCTACTAGTTTTTTGTCAAATAACACTTGAAGAAATGCTTCATGGTTAAATAAAATAAATATTATGAACTGACTTGTTGAATGTCTTATCATGCAGGTCAAGCAACCTGGACTAGAGATGTCTGCAGTGCAAAGTGAACTTGACTTGTCATATGGACAACGGTATCAAGGGGTAACCATTCCAGAAGCTTATGAACGCCTAATTCTTGACACGTATGTTCCTTTTCCTTGTTCATAGTTACAGCTTGTCAATGGTTTCTAGGGTAATACTGAGGCAGATGGATATATAAGATGTCCTTTGTAAACTATTCTTATACATAACTTGATACACAGAAGTCCACCGAGCAGTAGTGACAGAACTGCAAGCATTGCAGTACTTAGAAATATGTTGCGCTGTCAGAAACAAATAGATGAACATTAAATAACAATGGAAATTGGATTGTTTTTTGCAGAATTAGAGGTGATCAGCAACACTTTGTTCGGAGAGATGAGTTGAAGGTAAGATGATTGCATGCTTGATAGAGATTGCAACAAAGTCTGCTTCACAAACTTAATGGCTTTATGGTTGTTTCTTATCAGGCATCGTGGCAAATCTTCACCCCACTTTTGCACAGAATTGATGATGGGGACTTCAAGCCAATCCTTTACAAACCAGGAAGCAGGGGTCCTAGAGAAGCAGATCAGTTACTTGAACAAGCTGGCTATGTTCAAACACATGGCTATATTTGGATCCCTCCTACCTTGTAGAGTGACCAAATGTTATAAAATGGGGAGGTTTTAGTTGGTCATGAATTCACAATAAGCTTGAGAGGGTTCCCTTTGAAGCACTCCTCATGGATGTGCATCAAGCATTTCAATTTATGTTAAGAGTGTTTTGACGCAGTTTGTGTAATAGACTTGTCTTTCTATGCAAAATAAAAGGAAAATGAAGTCTTACTACTATACTAATGCATTCCGGTTTTAATTCCGCTCTGACGTGTCCAAGGCACACAGGATCATTATTATTCTAATTTATATACCAAGCAAACCAATTGGCCACTAATCATAAATTATTCGTGAGCATGAAATACTCACACTGATAGGATAAAAGACAATCTTTTTGCACATTCCTATTACATTATAGTAACAAAAATATTTTAAAGAAATTTATATCAAGAATGTATACAAAATTTCAGATTATACAGAGGCATTTTAGTAAAAGTATATTTCACAATTAATAATACAGAGTAAAGTTTTAAGTTTTTCAAATACTAAAAATTTTATCATTACATGTATAAGGTTTTCTGAACAATTTAAAGTTTATTCTAAAATATTTTTTTCAGAAGGAAAGTCATTTATTTAATAGAAGTGCTTTCCAAATTCACTTCCTGGGAGGGTAAGTGGTATTGTAGAGGAATAAGCAGGGCGAGAGTCTGAAAACTTCGTGTGGCAAATCTTCTAGAGTATGTCTTCTCAAGTCGTTGTGTTAATTTTCTTTTATTCTTAATGATACTATTTATCCTAATCTTCTGCTTATCAACAGAGAATGCACAAACACCCGTAAAAACAATAGACAAGTCCATATAACATATCAAAATATTTTATATCACTTAATGTAAACACCCATTGTATTAAGCAATTATTTAGGATTATTAGGGTGGGAATGAGTAGTCTCCCAAAACTTTTTAGAATTATGTAAATGGATATAATGAGAATTAAATTAGAAGGATTTTCATTTATATTAAACTACACCTAGTTTAATTTTAATAAATACTACAAAAAAAAAACTAATGAAATAAACAGGAAATTAAGATATTTTGTACGTGGTTTAATTAGTATTTTAGTTCTTATATTGAAGATAAATATTTAATTGTTTTTTAATATTTTTTTACTTTATTAAATCCTAATTTTGTTTAAAATCATGCAATGATTGTTTTTTGTTAAATTGACATTAACGTTCACTTGGTGGTACCACGTGATAGTATCTTTAATTTTTATATTTTGTAGTTTTTAGTTTTATTTTATTTTTCATCTTTCAACTCTTTCTTCTTTCTCCCTACATTATCCCTCCACCTCTCTTCTGCTCGGGATTTGGAAAACTTTTGTACCTAACAGAATTGGAAAATCTCAAAATCTCATAAGCAAAGTGTTAATTTGTCTCACTTTTAAAATGTAACAATTGGTTTCATTGGTTTATTAGAGGTTTCATTCATATTTGATAAAGCATAAGTTGTGATTATGATGGAAAATCATACAAAAATGATTAGGTTTTGTACCGTACCTGGCCCTATTTCACTAAGGTCAGGTATGGGATACTGGCCACTTTAGGGCTAGAAAGCCTCTATACTATCTGTACCCGATCCTATCACACAAGAACCAGGTATTGAATACTGGCCACTTTAGGGTTGAAAAGCCTTTGTACTATCTGTACCTGACCCATCACACCAAGACCAGGTACTGGATACTAGCCACACTTTAGGGTTAGGAGGCTTCTGTACTAACCGTACCCAGCTCCATCATGTCAAGGCCGAGAATTTGGCACACTAGCCTCCCACCTCGCCACAAGCTTACTTATTCCATGCATATCGACCCTTGGACCAACATCCTCTTTAGGAAACCGACTAACGAAAACCGTCAAGGGTTTTGTGGTAGTTTCGCCTACCTCGATGGATCCAAGAGTAGCCAAAAAGGTATTTTGGGCCAAAAAGCCCACCCTAGTAGGACCCACAAGTAAAATAATATAAATGACACGTTGTTCTAGGCATTCATTATCCAATTACTATTCTCTAAAATTCCCTGAGATTCTCTCACATCACCAGTGCTAACTTAAGCATCAAAGTGTCTTTTGCAGGCACCCCTTGTGCCCTGAATGAGAACCCTAGAAGTGAAGGACATTCAAGAAGAAGACTAGTGACCAGAAGGACTTGACAGAGTACAACTTGGTCCTATACAAACAATTGGCGCCCATTGTAGGGCCGACGAGTATTATGTGAAGTTAAGAAGCATTGTTGTCAAAGAAAAGGGAGATAGAGATAGTGTCGACCGAAAGCAAAGTGGCTGGAGTAAGGGGAATCGGAGTCACCGAAATAATAGATGCCAAACCCTCATATGATGTTTCCCGTATCCTCAAAGCGTAGATGAAAATGCAGCAAAAACTTGCTGAGTATAGGAAGAGAAACGTTGAAGAGATGGAAGCACTAAGGAAAGAGAACGCCCGATTGAAGAGAAAGATTGAAGCAGACAAGGCTACTAGTGTAGTAGCCGACTTTGATGTTTTGTGGAGAGAATTCCCAAGCGCCACTGAAGAGGAAAGCCAATATTGGCCCACGACCCATATAATAGGGGTATCTATAGTTCTTTGGCCTCCAAGAAGAATCACAGACATCCTTTCATAGATGGGTTTATAGAGACCCCGCTTGTAAGACCCGGGAGTATTAATTAATTATTCAATTAAATTAAAGAATGTTAATTGGAGTAGAAAGTTAATTATAAAAAAATTAATAAGAGGTTTTATGGAAAAAGAACATTTCTTTTACATGTGTGCATGATGTACATATTTATGTTGTTTATGGTGTGTATTTGTTACAAGATAATTGTAATAGTTTGTTTAGTGAGGAGCATATGTTTGGTAATTGGGAGCTATAGGGTTTAGACCTTGGCTAGAGCAAAACTTTAATATATATATTTTTTTCAGTTTTGGTGGCTTGTCTTGAATTTGAAATGTTGAAGGTAGGTACATTGAATCTAGACGCAGACAAGGACAATAATTGATTATTAAGTGTGTTCAATGGAGCATAATTAATTTATTTTAATTTTAATTTTTATTATTAAGATAAAGTAAAATAGTCAGATACTCTAGTTCTAGATAATTATTTCAATTTTATTTTCGTCACCCTTAATTAGCCAAATTCTAAAGGGTGGGTTAGAGGAGAATTAAGGCTTTTGAGCATAAGGATAAAATTAGGGCTTTTGACGACAAGGATAAATTGGGAGAAGGAGACTACAGACTGTGGAAATCTTCTGAGCATAGAAAAGCTTAGTAGGAGGAGTGTAGAGCCAAAAAGAGTAGTTAGGATCATAGCTTGGAATTCCGAGTAAGGGGAGCTAACTTGTTTGTCTTTGAAATTTGTTGTTATTTTTGTGAATGTATGGTATGTGTGCTTTCTTCTTTAATTGAATTTCATTATTTCTCATTATTTTGTATAGCTAAATCTATAGTAACAAAAGTGAATAATGTTAGTTGGAAATTTTTTTTATTACTATTTTTTTATTACTTTTGTTATTATTATTGTTTTATTTATTTTATTATAATTGTTATTATTGTTTTATTTTATTTTATTATTATTTCTGCAAGAACAATGATATATTATAATGGGACTCAAATCTCGTCTTACCGCCATCCTTGAATCTCTTGGCTAGATACTCTTCAATTTCGTCCGTTATGTTTTCGCATCTCAATGCTTCATGGAATATTTGGGGATTACCTGCAGAAAAGGCTCTAACGATCAAGTCAACAAAAAGTTCTCAAAGTCAAATCTTAGTTTTTAGCACTAACGGGTTGCGTACCTTTAATTGTTGAGTTCCACCCGTATTTATAGAACATTAGTTGCATTCTGATTGGTTTAAAGTTATGGATTGGGTCCTTGTGAGGTTGTAAGATCCGTGATATTTAATTAATTAAATAAATAAATAATTAATAAATACGGGTAGTAATAGCCTTTATGCCATTAAATATTGACTATTGGACCCTGAAAAGTACTAGCTCAAATGGTTGAGAATACTTATTTATGTTGAGAGGACTTGGGTTTAAGTCTTATGTATGCCAGTTATGTGTTATTTTAATTATGTATTATTTTAATAATATAATTGAACGTGAAAGTGATAATATAATTATAGGAATTATCATGAAATCTGAATGGATTGAATGATTGTGCATTGACTTGAAATTGACATAGTTATGGGATTGAACCATAGGAAAGACAAAACCCTAGCTGACAAAGGGATAGCCAAGAGGGGCTAGAAAAATAACCACTAAATGAGTCTTGAATGATAATTAAGGTCATGTTAATGCCAATTATCGTTTTTCGCCATTAACCTTAAATAAGAACCAATTAAAGAAGGAATTAAGAGGAAAAAGAGAGAGGTTGAAGGCTGCCATTGTTGTGCACAGAAGGGAGAGAGAGTTCTGAGTGAAAATTGTGCTAGTGAATGAGATAAGGACCTGAAAGGAGGAGAAAGCAAGAGAAGCCATTGTAGATCAAGAAGAACTTTGGAACTCTCAAGCTTTAGCAAGGAAACCAGGTTAGGGGAGCTGGAACCGTCCTTTTAATTCTCATTGTGTAATTGTATGAAATGTATGATTATTGGGTGCATATACTCTGTCCAAACTGTATAAAATTTACGTTTCTGGAATTTTTCCAGAGACTGCCTGGCGGGTGATGAACTACAGCCAGGCGACTCATCACTGATGTGTTATTTCTGGGTTCTTGAAGAGGAACCGCATGACGGTATGTTCCTACTCGCCAGGCGACGCGTGACTGATCAACCCAGTTTTTGGGCTTTGTTTGAACTGCCTGGCGGTGATGAACTACCGCCAGGCGACACGAGCTGTTTTGGCTCGATTCTTGGGTCTTCTGTGTTCTGGGTGATTTTTAATCGGGGGAAAGGGTGTTTAGGTCATTAACTGATTAAATGGAAATGAATAATTATGAAATCATGGGGTGATAAGGGAAAATTGGGTGATTGTAGCATATCCTCGTTCTAGGGTTGAACATTTAGGGATTTTGGGTTTTGGAGGAATTTTCGTGGCAATTGTAATGTAATTTAGTGTATTGAAAGTATGATGTATTAATAATACTCATAAGCGTATGACAAAAGTGTATTCGGTGGAAAATTTGAGAGATTGGCATGGAATGGGGAAGTTTGAGTTCTCGCAGATGCATGACAAAATTCTGGGTTTCCCTGAACTGATGCATCGCTTGGCGACAGGCTAGGTGCCGCTAGGCGCCATCACAAAGGCAAGGAACTCTGCATGGCTCTTGGGTACAATGGTGAGTTTGGGTCTCTACGGATGTAGGAAGCAATTAGGACACCAATTTTGCGTTATTGGACAAAGGCTTGGGATAAGTCATTAATGAATTAGTAGTCTGAATTAATTTGGGGTTAATTGGAATTGGAAGAATCATGGAAATAACGACGTTTCAGTAGAAGCATCATTAAATTAGATTCCAGCTGGGTTGAAAGGCCTAATACAATTTGGGACTTGAGTGTCACTAAAGATGCATAAGTGGGGTTGTGAGGTGGGATTGCATAAGGTGAAGAGGGATATAATGCTAAGGTTATGTATAAATGGGTATATTGCTTGTGATTGATTTGAGATTGATATGGCAGTGGAATGCCGTGATATCTTCAGTTCTGCTTGTGACTTTGGTCTAAATTGGAGTGATATTGTTTGACCTTAGTTGATTCAAGGAGATTTGTGTAGCCAAGAGAGTGAATCCATCAATGGGGATGATTATGATAGTAAGGCATAAGTAAGGTAAGTTCAGCAAAATAGAATGGAACTTACATGATAGATAATTATGCGAGGTATCATGAATGAGAGGAAAAGGACTGGAATCGGATCAGAGAGGCCTAAACCAGTACAACTCGCTGTATTGGTGTAGTGCCTGGCGGTAGAGTCTAGATCGCCAGGCGATAGCTATCCTACCAGTGGTTACTAGAAAGTGTGGCGCCTGGCGGTGAGGGTCGTCCCGTGTAAGGCCCACTTATTTTATTCTACCCTAATTCTAGAGGGGCTGCCCCAAATCAGTTGGGCCTAGGGTTGGCCCATAAGGAGCCAAATACCCTAAACCATCTAACACTCTCATTTTTGCCACTTTACAGAAATGCAACCACCTTACTCTTTCAATCTCCCCAACTATGCTTTGCTAGGGTTTTGAGACCCATTCGATTTCAAGTGAGTTTGGCTCATTCTCCCATCCACCTCCTCACATCTGTTCTCAAAACTGTGGTGCTCGTAGCTTAAGTGTCGAGGTTTTTGCTAGCTCTTTCCAGGTAAGGGAAACTAGGGCTTTGTTGTTTTCAAGATTTATATGCATGTTTGATTGATTTTACGTATTGGGTGATTTATATATGTTATTAGTTGCGTGAAGATGTATTGATTGTACTGCTATGATGATGTGAATCTGTTTCTGCGCGCGAGAAAATAGTGAGCTCTACTGAACTCGCCTAGGCGATCGGGTTGGTCGCTAAAAAAAAAGCTCTCACTTAAGCGAGGAACTCTCGCCTGAGCGAGAACAACAGCAGCTCACCCCCTCTCTGATTCGAGGGCTCGCCTAAGCAAAGGCCACTCGCTTGAGCGAGTGTAGTCTCGCCTGAGCGAGTTGGGCTAGCTTGAGTGAGACATCGACGTGACCTCTATTTGCAGTCTCGTTGAGGCGAGAGCAGGTAGCTTGAGCGAGGGGTTCCTCTCGCCTGAGCGAGAGCTCTTTAGCTTGAGCGAGAATGGTAGAGTTGAGTGTATATGCATGTGTTTCACATGATTGGTTGATGTGTGTTTTAAACAGTTCAAGTTATGATGCTATATATACTCTATATGATATATTGGGGCTGGAAGTCGATGTGTTTGGCATGAGCTTGGTATGATATAGGCTAGGATAGTTGGTTATATATATATATATATATATATATATATATATATATATATGTTGGCATGAGATTGATATGCATGGGAACTCCATGATTGGTTGGTGAAACACGGACAAGGTATGGGTAGGACGTAATCCCATAACTCTCATGGTGGGAGCTCATGGTGGTGCCTCATCTAATGGACGTAATTCCATGGACCCTCCCAGTGAGAGTTCACGATGGTGCCTCAATGTAGGGACGTAATTCCATGAGGGTATCGTAGTGGTGCCTCAAGGCCAGGACGTAATTCCACGAAGGCCTCGTGGTAGTGCCTCATGTAAGGACGTAATTCCACAAAGGCCTCGTGGTGGTGCCTCACTACTAGGACGTAATTCCACGGTGTCGTGGTGGTGCCTCATTTTACGTATCCGGATAGTCAAGTCTAGGAGTCTTAAATGGTTTGGTATCTCATGTATGGATGTCTATTCTTTATGCTTGATTTTGAAATTGCATGTTGAGTGTTATGATTTAAGAATCTCTTTCACTAGCTTACCCTTCTGCTTGCTTGTATGTTTGTGTGTGGTCTTTCTCCTTTACGATGATCATCAATTTTTTTTCATGTGAGCAGATGTGAGAACCCTTGGCAGTGGTAATGATGATAGGGATGCTGTAGCTTGATGGTCATGGATAGGTATCAGACTCACTATGGAGCCCACATCTGATGGAGTTTTAGTAGTTTAAGATTCTCTTGTTCTGGAGAAGACTTTGTGCTACTTTTGAAACATTGTACTTTATTTTAGGCCATGTGGGCCTCTTTTTATTTGTTATAGATATGTTTAGTGTACTATATACCTCCATATCCCAAACTCTATACTCTCTGAATATTTATGTATGCAATGTCTTATTAATTTGAGGTTACCCAAATTTTTGGGACGTTACATTTATGGTATCAGAGCGGTCGTTCCTTAGGATCTATGGTCTAGTGTGCCTGCTTAGCCAACGTTGTATATTTTGTGGTGCTAGCTAAGTTTCTCATCTAATCAAGTCTGACTATTATTTTCCTGTGTGCCAGTGGCATGGCACCTCCGCGTAGGAATGTTCAATCTTCTCAGGGCGACGCACTAGATATCGCTAGGGCGATAGAGGCTATGGTGGCCGCCTTAACTCAACAAACACTAATATGATGCAATAACATGAGACATCGATGCAGCGCCAGACGACATCTCTAGAGCAGCAAAAATTGGTGATGCAGTAGATGGAGGCTGCAAGGTTGGCTGCTGAAGACGCCCATAGGCAGCACATGGAGGCCTTCCGCCAGTTGGAGGAAAATAGGTCCACTGCCCCTGCCCACGGTCCTGAACCAAGACCTCTCCATCGGGAATGGAGTTTGAAGACTTCATGAAGCACTATCCAGTCAAGTTCAATGGAAAGACCAGTCCAAATGTCGCAGGTCAGTGACTGAAAGACATCGAGAGAATATTTGATGCTAAGATGTGCCCCAAGGAGAGTAGGTTGGCCTTCGCGGTGTACATGCTCACGGGTGAGGCTGAACACTAGTGGATCAGTATGAAGTCCATCATGGAGGAGAGACAGGAACCAGTTACTTGGGATGTCTTTAGGAGGAAGTTTCTCTCTGAGTACTTCCCTAACAACGTCAAGTATGCTAAAGAGGTGGAATTTTTGTAGTTGACTCAAGGGAACAAATCTGTAGCTTAGTACGCAGAAAAGTTCAAACATCTCAGTCGTTTCTACACCATGCCACTGGATGAGGAGTGGCGATGTAGAAAATTCGAGAATGGCCTCCGTGGAGATCTTCGTTTGATGGTGGCCCCGCTATCCATCAAGGACTTTGCAGCCTTGGTGGAGAAGGCTAAGGTTATGGAGAAGATGAAGGTGGAGGTGGAAACCCAACACCCACATCAGTAGAGGGTAGGAGGACAATCTGGGTCCAGGCATAGGCACGAAAAGAGGAGGAAACCCTATACTAGGCCTCATTTCCAGTTTCAGGGCTCTAGGGAGTCTTCTTCCCAACATAGTAAGATTTAGTGCTACCAGTGTGGAGGACCGCACAAGAGGAATGTCTGCCCCCGACTTGTAGGCTTCAAGAGGTGCAACAATTGTGGCAAGGAAGACCATTTTGGCAGGGATTGCCCCACCCTTACGATGGCAGTGACATGTACCACAGTTTAGGCCCCAGCTCAGAACCAACAGAGGAGAGGGGGCAACATGCCTCAGGCATCGAGAAGAGTTTATGCCATGATTGGAGCAGAGACAGCAGGCTCAGGTAACCTTGTCATGGTCGTTGTATGATTGTTGGTGAATCTGTGTGTGTATTGTATGACTCTGGAGCGACACACTCTTTTGTGTCTGAAACTTGTGTGCAAAGACTAGGTCTACCGGTTTGTGAGCTACAATGTGACCTTGTGGTATCTACTTCGGCGTCCGGTTTGGTCAAGACCTCGTCCTTGTGTGTAGGTGTCCCGTGGAGGTAGAAGGACGTGTGTACAAGGTGAATCTGATATGCCTACCTCTACAAGAGTTGGAGGTGATCTTGGGAATGAATTGGCTTTTTGCCAATCGCATTCTTATAGATTGCCAAGAGAAAAATTTATTGTTTCCCAACTCAGAGGAGCCTGAGTTGTTGTCATCCCAAGGGGTTGTGAAGGAATTACAGGGTGGCGCGTAGTGCTTCATTATTTTCACGCATTTGGAGGTGGAGAAAGAGGAAGGGATGTAAGACCCACGAAATTTAATTAATTAAATAAATAGTTAATTAATAAATGCGGTTAATGGGATCCTTTATGACATTTAATTCTGACATGTATGTTGTGGAAAAGTACTAGTTCAAATGGTTGAGAATGCTTTATTGTGTGAAGGGACTTGGGCTTAAGTCCCATGTATGTCATTTATGTGTTATTTAAATTATTACTATTATTTTAATAATGTGCTGGGTCATGAGGAGTGATAACGTAATTATAGAATTATGTGAAGTATCATGAAACATGAATTGGTTAAATGGTTGTGCATTGGTTTGAAGATTGGCATGGTTATGGTTTCGAATCTTAGTAGTCTCACATTAAACTTTCTTTTTGGTAGAATTATGTTGGCATGAATATGAAATGCCATAAAACCCTAGCAGCCAGGGAGGGCTATTTGGCTTTTGTGATCCAATCATTGCTATGATTATCATGATTTTTCTTTTTCGCTTGACGAGATGTTTAGAGTTTTTTTTTCTAAATACAACACACTTAATATTATTCTTATTATTCTTATTATTAATTTTATTTTATTTTACCATCATAATTATTATTATTATTATTATTATTATTTTATTTTACTATTATTATTATTATTTTATTTTTATTATTTATTATAATTATAATTATCATTATAATAATAATAATTATTATTTCTATTGTTATTATTATTATTATTGTTATTTTTTATTATTATTATTATTACAACTACTATCATTATTATTATTATTTTTATTTGTATTATGTTTATTTTTGTTATTATTTTGATTATTATTATCAATTTCATTTTATTTTATTTTATATTTATATTTATTAATATTATTATTTTATTTTATTTTACTATTATTTTATTATATTATTTTTATTATCATTATTTTGTTTTAGTATTTATTTTATTATTTTGATTTTATTTTATTAATATTACTGTTTTATTATTATGCTTCATTTTATTTTATTATTATTTTTATTTTAATTATTATTTTTATTTATAAAATGTCATTTTATGATTATTATTATAATAATTATTATTATTTATATTTATATTCCTATTATTATTTATATTATTATTATTATTATGATTTGTATTACTATTTTTATTTTTATTTTTATTTTTATTATTATTATTACTATTATTCTCATTTTATTTTATTTTATAATTATCTTTATTATTATTATTATTTTATTTATTTTAGTTTACTATTATTTCATTGTTATTATTATTGTTATCATTGTTTTGTTTTATGATTCTTTTATCATTATTATTGTTTTATTATTGTTGCTATATTTTATCATTATTATTATTTTATTTTATTAATATTTCTATTTTATTATTATTGTTTCATTTTATTTTATTATTATTTTCATTATTTTCATTTTTATTTTTAAAATTTTGTTTTATTACTATTATTATTATAATAATAATAATTATTATTTATATTATTATTCTTATTATATTGTTATTATTTTTATTATTAATATCACTATTATTATTATTATTTTCATTTTATTTTATTTTATAATTATATTTATCTTTATTATTATTGTTATTATTGTATTTTACTATTATTTTATTATTATTATTATTTTTATTATTATTTTATTTTATTTATGATTTTATTATCATTATTATTTATTATTATTGCTTTATTTTATTTTTATTATTTTATTATTATTATTATTATTTTATCTTATTAGTATTATTATTTCATTTTATTTTATTATTATGTTCATTATTATTTTTTTATTTGTATTGTTTCGTTTTATTATTTTATTATCATTATTACTATTTTATTGCCCGTGCGATATTTTGGGCAACGGTTATGTATTCTTCCTGCTTTTGTATATTGTTTGGTTGTTTAGGATTGTGTTGGACTATGATCCAGTCATGTGATTATGACTGGATAATCATATTTCTTGTTATGGATTGTATGTATAGTGCTTGGAGTTCTTTGGAACTTGCTTCAAAGTGCCAAAAACCAGTAGTAGTGACGCTACTGGTGTGGTGCCTAGCGGCTTGGGGTGTGCTGCTTGGCAGTTTAGGATGTGCTGCCAGGTAATAAGGGAAAACCAGAGAAGCTTGGAACGCATGATGTCTGGCGAAAAATGTGATCCCGCTAGGCAGAAAAGATATGGTAGAGGCTTTAAAAAGCGTATGGTGCCTAACAGCGCAAGGTGTCCACTAGCCGGTCTGGAAGCCTTTTGCGCCTGACAACTCGTGTGGAGTGCCAACCAATTTTTTGATGAAGCAGACATTGTGTTTTGCTTGCATTGGATGCGCGTGGTCTACGAGGCTTTGGGCGATATCTCAAGGGTCAGATGCTAGAGTATTCCTGGAGTTGTGGCTCAGATTGGAGGGTAATACGAGCATTCTTTGAGTTGTGGCTCAGAATAGCGAGTGTTCCCGCATGTGTTTTACAAGTGGTGGCTTGTAGGTTGGATAGCAATGATAGCTTGAGATTATCAACCAAAGACGTAGAACATGGATTACATGGTGGTGGCCATGTGTGATGAGACCAAAAGATGGAGTTCCTTTAATGTGTGTGTTTTGTTATATAAATTGTTGCATATGTTTATATTCCTTTAGCTCACTCTATGTGCTTGTGTTTGGCAATAATCGTGTACGCGGTACACGGGAACAGATGACGTTGCAGGTGGTTTTGGTGGAGCGTAGAACCGGAGAGGGGCTAGACTTGGGAGAAGGATTTTCTCAGAGTTTTATATTGTTTTTATGATTTCAAATAAATTGTAAACATGGATATTACTAGACTTTTGGACAATTATAATAGTATTTATTATCATGGATTTTTGGATTATTGTTGAGGTAATAAAAGTTTTAAATTTTCCCGTGTTTTGGGGAAATGATATGTCAGTAAATGCAGTTTAATTATATTTTCTCTATTTTGATATTTAAATCCGTAATATCCGGTCGGGATGTTACAAGGGACATCGGTTATACCAATAGTACATGAGTTTAAGGATGTGTTCCCAGAGGAAGTACCAGGGTTGCCTCCCAATAAAGAGGTGGAGTTCTCAATTGACCTAGTGCCTGGAACGGGTCCAATGTTGATGGCTCCATATTGTATGACTCTAGCAGAGTTGGTGGAGCTCAAGAGTCAGATTGAGGTATTATTGAGGAAACAATTCATTCGGCCTAGTACTTCACCTTGGGGAGCACCAGTGTTATTGGAGAAGAAGAAGGATGGGAGTTCACGCCTGTGCGTGGACTACAGACAGTTGAATAAGATGACTATAAAGAACAAGTATCCCCTCCCGAGGATAGATGATTTGATGGATTAGTTGCATGGAGCATCAGTATTCTCGAAGATTGATTTACGGTCGGGATACCATCAGATTTTAGTGAAGGCTGATGATGTGCAGAAGACGGCCTTCAGGTTTCGTTATGGGCACTACGAGTACGTGGTTATGCCTTTTGGTATGACCAATGCTCCGACAGTGTTTATGGACTACATGAACAGGATCTTCAGGCCATTCTTGGATAAGTTTGTCATGGTCTTCATAGACGACATCCTTATTTATTCCAGAACTCAGGAGGAGCATGCCGAACACCCGAGGCTAGTGCTTGGTATTCTGAGGGAGAAGCAACTATATGCTAAACTGTCTAAGTGTGAATTATGGATGGATGAAGTGCAGTTCTTGGGCCATGTGATATCTGCACAGGGCATAACAATGGATCCAACAAAGGTTGATGCAGTGGTTAAATGGGAAAGTCCCAAGTCAGCAATAGAGATCAGAAGTTTCGTGGGTTTGGCTGGCTACTATAGAAGATTCATAGAGGGATTCTCTAAGATAGTGACGCCTCTGACACAGCTTACCCAGAAGGACCAACCCTTCACCTGGACGGATAAATGTGAGGAAAGCTTTCCAGAGCTTAAGCGAAGGTTGACGAATGCCCCTATATTGGTGATCCCTAATGTTGGTAAGCCCTTTGAGGTTTACTGTGATGCATCTCATCTAGGTTTGGGCTGTATGTTGATGCAAGAGAAGAAGACAGTAGCATATGCTTCGAGACAACTCAAGGTGCATGAGAGAAACTACCCCACTCATGACCTGGAGTTGGCAGCTAAAGTGTTTGCCTTAAAGATCTGGAGACACTACCTCTACGGTGCTCAGTTTCGAGTGTTCAGCGATCACAAAAGTCTTAAGTATCTGTTTATTAGAAGGAGCTGAACATGAGACAGGGGCGGTGGATGGAATTCTTGAAAGATTATGATTTTGAGTTGCTATATCACCCAGGAAAGCAAATGTGGTGGCAGATGCCTTGAGCAGGAAGACGGTGCATGGTGCACACCTTATGATTAAAGAGGTGGAGCTACTAGAGAAATTCAGCGATATGAAGCTGTAGGTTGAGTTGGAATCAGAGTTCATTAGATGTAGTACTTTGACTATATCTAGTGACTTCTTGAACTCAATTAGAGAACGACAGTTATTGGATGTCAGTTTGAACAGAGTGAGAGAACATCTTGGATCAGATGAAGCGAAAGATTTTGCCTTGGGTAATGACGGGATACTGCGGTTTCAGGACAGGGTGTGTGTCCTGTAAGACCCGTAAAATTTAATTAATTAAATAATTAATTAATTAATAAATGCGGTTAGTGGAAGCCTTTATGGTATTTAATGTTAAGGTTTATGATGTGGAAAAGTACTAACTTAAGTGGTTAAGAGTACTTAATTGTGTGGAAGGACTTAGGTTCAAGTCCTATGTATGCCATTCTATACTATTTATTTTATTATTATTTTTAATAATATGCTTGATTATAATGAGTGATAATTTAATCCTATATTTATAGGAATTATCACAAAATATGAATTAGCTAAAGGATTGTGCATTGGTTTGACATTGGCATGGTTATGGGTTCAAACCTTAGTGAATCCACACTAGTGAGTGTTCCCACATGTGTTCTACAAGTGGTGGCTTGTAGGTTGGACAACAACGATAACTTGAGATTATCAACCAAAGACGTAGAACATGGATTACATGGTGGTGGCCATGTGTGATGTTCTACAAGTGGTGGCTTGTAGGTTGGACAACAACGATAGCTTGAGATTATCAACCAAAGACGTAGAACATGGATTACATGGTGGTGGCCATGTGTGATGAGACCAAAGGATGGAGTTCCTTTAATGTGTGTGTTTTGTTATATAAATTGTTGCATATGTTTATATTCCTTTAGCTCACCCTATCTGTGTGTGTTTGGCGATGATCGTGTACGTGGTACATGGGAGCAGATGATTGTGCAAGTGGTACTAGTGGAGCATAGAGCCGGAGCATGGGCTAGTTGGGAAACTTTATGACAACATTTTATCATTTTTATGAGTTTTAAGGATTTTCTTGTAATCATTTGAATTACAGAACTTGGCTTTATAATGAGACTGAGTTGATAATGTATTGTGTTTAATAAATATTTCAATTGGATTTGGTTTTATCAGTGTAATAAAGTTTTAAATTCCCGCGATTTTAGGGAAACGATTTATAATAAATGAAGTATTATTATTATGTTTTTGTTTTATTATTTAAATTCGTAATATCCGGATGGGATGTTACATGTCCTGGATGATGTTGAGGTGAGACGGTTAATCCTTGAGGAAGGCCACAAGAGCCATCTTAGTTTGCATCTTGGCATGACTAAGATGTATCAGGATCTCAAGGAAATCTTCTGGTGGCAGGGAATGAAAAAGGACGTAGCTCAGTTTGTATCAGCTTGTCTGACATGTCAGAAGGCAAAGGTAGAACACCAAAGACCTAGTGGGATTCTACAACCTTTGGAGATATTAGTGTGGAAATGGGATAGCATCGCTATGGACTTTGTAACGCATTTGCCATGAACCTTCAGAGGCCACGATACCATCTGGGTTATAGTAGACCGGTTGACCAAGAGTGCTCATTTCTTGGTGATGAACTTGAGGATGTCTATGGCCAAGTTGGCCCAATTGTACATTAAAGAAATTTTGAGGATGCATGGAGTGTCGTCGAGCATAGTATCCGATAGAGATCCGCGGTTCACTTCCCAATTTTGGCAGACCTTGCAGAGTGCTTTGGGTAGCAAGCTAACCATGAGTTTCACCTATCATCCCCAGACTGACGGACAATCTGAGAGAATAATCCAATCACTCGAGGACTTGTTGCGTACATGTATACTAGATCACTTGGGTGCATGGGATGAAGTTTTACCTTTGATATAATTCACCTACAACAAATGCTTTCATGCGAGCATTGGCATGGCGCCATATGAAGCCTTTTATGGCAGGAAATGTAGGACTCCCTTGTGTTGGTATCAGGATGGAGAAGCGGTGCTAGTTGGACCAGAATTGTTAGAGCAGATCACAAAGAAAGTGAGAATGGTGAGAGATAGGATGCAGGCGTCTCAGAGTAGACAAAAGGCCTATGCGGACCACAAGAGGAGGCCTTTGAAATTTGCGGCCGAAGATCATGTATTCTTGAGGGTTACCCGAACCACTGGTGTGGGAAGGGCTTTCCGCACAAGGAAGCTTTCCCCTAAGTTCCTTGGCTCTTATCAGATCTTGAGGAGGATTGGGCCAATGGCTTAGGAGATTGCTTTGCCCCTCAGTTGGCAAATCTCCATCTGGTGTTTCACGTGTCGTAGTTGAGAAAGTATGCGTTTAATTCGTCTCATGTGTTGGAAGCAGAGGATGTTCAGATGAGGGAGGATCTTACAATGGGAGTACCACCTGTTGCTTTGGAGGAGAGCCGAGTTGAGGAACGGCGGGGAAAACCAATCAGTCTTGTCAAAGTCATCTGGGATCAGAGGACATGCGACTCTACTTAGGAGTTAGAGGAGGACATGAGGAAGTCATATCAACATATGTTTCCCTAGTAAGTCTCTATTTTTGAGGTCAAAAATTTTCTTGTTGGGGAGAATGTAAGACCCACTTATTTTATTCTACCCTAATTCTAGAAGGGTTGCCCCAAATCGGTTGGGCCTAGGGCTGGCCCACAAGGAGCCAAATACCTTAAACCAGCTAACACTCTCATTTCTGTCACTTTACAGAAACGCAACCACCTTACTCTCTCAATCTCCCCATTTGTGCTCTGCTAGGGTTTTGAGACCCATTCAATTTCAAGTGAGTTTGGCTCATTCTCCCATCCACCTCCTCAAATCATATCTCAAAACTGTGGTGCTCGTAGCTTAAGTGTCGAGGTTTTTCGCTAGCTCTTTCCAGGTAAGGGAAGCTAAGGCTTTGCTGTTTTCAAGATTTATATGCATGTTTGATTGATTTTACGTATTGGGTGATTTATATATGTTATTGGTTGCGTGAAGATGTGTTGAACGTACTGCTATGATGATTTGAATTTGTTTCTGCGCGCGAGAGAGTAGTGAGCTCTGCTGAACTCGATTAGGCGAGCGGGTTGGTCGCTCAAAACAAAAGCTCTCGCTTATGTGAGAAACTCTCACTTGAGCGAGAACAGCAGCAGCTCACCCCTCTCTCTGATTCGAGGGCTCGCCTAAGCGAAGGTTACTCGCCTGAGCAAGAGTAGTCTCGCCTGAGCGAGTTGGGCTAGCTTTAGTGAGACCTCGACATGCCTTCTATTTGTAGTCTAGCATGGGAACTCTATGATTGGTTGGTGAAACACGGACAAGGTATGGGTAGGACGTAATCCCATGACTCTCATAGTGGGAACTCAAGGTGGTGCCTCATCTAATGGACGTAATTCCATGGACCCTCCTAGTGAGAGTTCACGATGGTGCCTCAATGTAAGGACGTAATTCCACGAGGGTATCGTGGTGGTGCCTCAAGGCCAGGACGTAATTCCACGAAGGCCTCGTGATGGTGCCTCATGTAAGGACGTAATTCCACGAAGGCCTCGTGGTGGTGCCTCACTACTAGGAGTTAATTCCACGATCTCGTGGTGGTGCCTAATTTTTCGTATCCGGATAGTCAAGTCTAGGAGTGTTAAATGGTTTGGTATCTCGTGTGTGGATGTTTGTTATTTATGCTTGATTTTGAAATTGCATGTTGAGTGTTATGATATAAGAATCTCTTTCGCTAGCTTACCCTTCTGCTTGCTTGTATGTTTGTGTTTGGTCTTTCTCCTTTGTGATGATCATCAATTTTTAATGATGATAGGGATGTTGCAGCTTGATGGTCATGGATGGGTATCGGGCTCACTATGGAGCCTATAGCTGATGGAGTTTTAGTAGTTTAAGATTCTCTTGTTCTGGACAAGACATTGTGCTACTTTTGAACCACTGTATTTTGTTTTAGGCCATGTGGGCCTATTTTTATTTGTTATAGATATGTTTGGTGTACTATAAACCTCCATATTCCAAACTCAGTACTCTCTCAATATTTATGTATGCGACGTCTTATTAATTTGAGGTTACCAAAATTTTTGGGGCGTTACATCTCACTTGGCGACACTTGCAGGTAGTGGCACCAAAGGTGCTTGGCGCTTGGCGGCACGTGTCCCCTGCTAGGCAGTTTGGAAGCGTGTTTCGCCTGGCGGCTTAGGAGTAGCGCCAGGCGATGTTGTAGAGGCAAGAAATATGTTTTTATTGCTTTGGATGTGCGTGGTCTACAAGGCTTTGGTGATATCTCGAAGGTTGACTTGCTGATGTTCCTTGAGTTGTGGCTCAAAACATATCCCTTAAGTTGTGGCTTGAGATAGGGGTTAAGCACGTGGCATTGCTTGAGTGGTGGCTCGAAATGGCATCTCTTGAGTTATGGCTTGGGATTGCGGATGAACACGAGGAACTCTTGAGTTTTGGCTCGGGTTGGCGAGTGTTGCCGATGTGAGTGTGCGAGTTGTAGCTTGTACGGATGGGTCCAAATAGATTGCCCTCCTTAGCATTAAGCTGAAGAGTTTGGTAGTCTTGGGATGATACAAATTATATTCGTATTGAGAACTCCACATGGCGTTACAGAGTATGGTCTGTAATAGGTTTCTACACGTGCTCTACAAGTTGTGGCAGCAAGATATCTTGAGATATTCGTCGAATGATGTAGACCATGGATGACATGGTGGTGGCCATGTGATATGGAATCAAAGGATGAAATTCCTTTGGTGTGTTTGTATGTATATGTATTTTATATATATGTGTTTAACTGTTAGCTCACCCTATCTGTTTGTGTTTGGCGATGATCGTGTACGTGGTACACGGAAGAAGATGATGTTGCAGGTGGATCTAGTGAGGCATAGAGCTGGAGCAGGGGCTAGACTAGACTGGGAGAAGTTTTTATTAGCGTTTATTATGTTTTTGAATAAATTATAACTTTTATATTACCAATCTTTGGTATTATAATGGAAATTTTATTATTATGGATTTAAGTTATTCTTTTGATGAAATAAAGTTTAAAGTTTCCCGCGTTTTTGGGAAATGGAATCATAATAAATGATGTTTAATTTTATTTTATTTTAAATCCATAATATCTGGCTGGGATGTTACAAGGCTCATGTGGGCTTGATTAAGCCAAGCCTCAGATTCAACATCTAATCCTAAGGGCTTAATTGTTTTATCTTAGGGTAGGCGACATTACTACTTAATGAAGGGTTGTGTAGTTTAGAGAGTATGGCCACCAATGTAAGTGTTGTTTTGGCGTGTAGTCGTCCCTCTAAGCTCGATGAGTTCTTACTAGTTAGCGATTTAGCGGATTTTCTAAGTTAGCGGTTTAATCCGAGTGTTCTGCCTTAACGGTTGATACTATGTACCGGTTCATGCCAGTTATCTGGCTATTATAGTGCAATTATTAATTTATGAGTATTATTATTATTTTTTTACTTTTATTATTATTATTATTGTTATTTTTTTATTTTATTTTATTTTATTGTTATTGTTTTATTTTATTTTATTATTATTTTATTCTTATTGGTTTATTTTATTTTATTATTATGTTATTGTTTTATTTTATTTTATTATTATTTCTTTATTATTATTGCTTTATTTTATTATTAGTATAATTATTATTATTTTATTATTGTTGTTTTATTTTATTTTATTTTATTATTATTTTGTTATAATTTTTATTTTATTTTATTATTATTATTATTATTGTTTTACTTTATTTTAATATTAGTATTATTCTTTTTTATTATTGTTTTATTTTGTATTATTATTGTATTTATTGTTATTATTATTACTTCACTACAAAAAATAGATATTTGTGAAGGTTAAAATTACAAATTCTAGCGGTTAAAAACTGCCACAAATGACATTTCTGACAAATTGTAAAACCGTTGTCAGAATTACACATGTCAAAAACAGTTTGTGACAAAAATATTTTAACCGCTGGTATTGTTGTCAGAAAAGAAAAAACAAATAATAGCGGTTAAAAACCTTTATAAATGTAGTTTAATTTATTTATATTTTATCATATTTTAACGGTTAAAAATCGCTACAAAATGCATCATATTTTTACGGTTAAAAACCACTACAAAATGCATCATATTTTTACAGTTAAAAATCGCCACAAAATGCATCATATTTTGACGGTTAAAATCTATCACAAAATATATCATATTTTCACAATTAAAAACGGCCAAAATTATTTGAAATATTTTTAAAATTTTTTAAAAATCCAAAAATTAATTTTCAGATTATATAAATAAAGCATAAATAATCCAATACATAATGACAAATTTAATGTCTCTCACAACTACCTTCTGTTTCAAGAAAAAAACTAAAACAATAAGAATTTGTTCTATGCCACAAGTTTATACATGAGTATATATTATGCCACAAGTCATTTTTTCATGTAGAATTAATCAAGGAAGTGTAGTCCTAACAAAAGTACAACTTAATATAATGAAGAAAAGCTATAACAAAATTTTCATATTCATTTGTTCTATTCCTATTACCTTAAAGGCATCTTCATCTGCTCTATCATCTCCAATATATATAGTTAGCACATCAACATTATATATTTTCAGTGCCATTTAGTAGGCATATTTGAATAGGACATGGCAGGTTGCATTATTCAGTTGGATATCCATCTCTTGTATATCTTCACTTGCATCAAGTGCATATCATTTTCCTCAAGTTCATAAAGTTCGCGAACAACTGATTCTTTCTCTTCCCATTCACCCTTATGCTGAACCAAACCACCACATGTATACATTTTTTTGGAGATATATCAATTGTAGCAAAACTGAAGCTTAGTTTGATTTAGTATTTAAAAAAACTGATCATGTTTCATTGTTTACCAATTCCATGTTAGAAATATCTATTTCCTCAAATGAAATGCTTTATTGCTTGAGCATTTATTAGGTTGCCTTCTTCATTGAGGGTTTTCTACTAAATTGAGAGTTTCTAGAAGAAAAAGAAAAACCAAAATTAGTTTCCACTTGAATTAAAATGAGGTTATGCATAAATTAATTTGTAGAAGTTTTCTCTTCTTTAGTTTGTGTAAAATTTAATGTCTCTTTTCATTTTCTTCTTATTTTTCTCGACTAGAAGCTTTTATAGTTTGTTAAGCACCTAGTCTTATCATAATCAGTACGAATCTATATGCTCCAATTGGAGGAGAGTTCACAATTGAGATAAAACTAAAATAAGATGACACAAAGCTTGGCTTTGGCATTAGTAAAACAGAAGAGGTATTTGATAAATCTAGCAAAGCTGATATAGTTAAACATATTGATAATAATAGTTTTGTATGTGATGAACAAGGTTTTATTTTCATGTCAACAATTAGTGATGGGCCCAAGAAAATGTACTACCACATGTTCATGACTGAGCATGTGCATGATTTATAGATTCAGGTGTGCAGACTAACCTGGACTGAGATTTGATAGTTGTAGCTTTGGCTGGCACCAATTTTGATTTTTTCTTGCCTTTTTCTGCTTGTATATTATAAATAACTTAACAGTATAAGCATATTATGTCAGACAAATAGTAGCAGCAAAATAACTGTGTAGAACTTAATTGATGACACTAACTTAACAAGCATATATAAATAAGATAAAAGGTTAATTATTAGTATGAAATTCAACATAAATTTGTCTTTACTATAGTATAGATAAAATATATTTCATGGAATTTAAAAAAAAAAATAAGAACCTTATAGTTTGACATACCTATCTTAGAGAAGAACATAAGCCGTGACATAGTGGCTTTGAAGAGGGTAAGCGTTGTCGACTGCGTTTGCCACGACCAAGAGGGAGTAGCAAAGGGATTTTTCTATATGTATATGTGCCACTTTTCACAACTGCACGTGAGGCTGCCCTTTGATGATTTTACAATGAGGGTACTACGCTTACTGAACATTGGCCCTACCCAGTTGCATTCAAACAACTGGGTGTACTTGCAAGCTTTCCAGATTCTTTATCGATCATTATATCTGCAGCCATCCCCGTAATCATTTTTGTATTTCTATGATACGAGGCCCAAGAGTCCGACAACATGGTTATCTCTAGGATAAGCAGGTTGGAAGCGTTTACTCAATCATTCAAGCATTTTAAAGACGATTTCTTTAAGGTGGTAGTGAAGGAGCATGGGCGGTCGTACTTTTACAATGATGACGGGAACACTAAGTTCCCCTGTACTTGGACTAACAACCGTTGGCAGTATAAGGATATGAAGAGGGAGAGATTGTTGATGGCGGATAGGGAGGTGGTGGAGACACTGATGATGTTTAATGATAGGTTGCCCACTAAGGGCTTATTTAGGGTTTTTTAATTCGATTCATCCAATTGTTGATATAGAAGGTATCTTTGTGTATTTTTAAGTGCTATGTTATGTTTGAGTTAACTAATCAGCGTTTGTTGTGATCATTGTAGGGCACATGACACAGGTTGGGAAGAAGAACTTGAACCTTTTTCAAGCTCTTAGGAAGGAGAAAGCAGCGAAGGCCAGGGTTGCTGGGAGCACTAAAGTTCCCAATCTACAAGATTCCTTAGTTGAAGTGAATGTGCACAGGGGATCGAAAAGGAAAGCGGAGGTGCCCCCTAAGCAAGGCGGAGGGAATGATGTTAAGAGGGTGAGGGCCGCCTTGTTGGGGTTAGGATCCTCTAGTGGTGCTAAGAAACCCGAAGCTGGACTCATAGAGTTTCCAGAGACGCTTGTCTGACGTGATATCGATATTAACCTATCGGAAGCTCTGGTTAACTCAATTGATAACATGGAGCTGAATGCCATGATTAAAGCTATGCTAGAATTTAACAACAAAACCTTGATTTTGGGACGCAGAGTGGACACTCTGTTCCATAGAGAGTTGAAGAAGGGTAAGCGATCAAAGGTGGAGGAATTGCAAGGCCAAGTGGTTAAACATGTCGAGGAGAAGGCGGCCTGGAAGAAGGAGTGGGGGGAATGGCTGGAGGAGAATTAGAGGCTGGGGACTTGGAATGTCCGGTGCTTGTAGTCTGAGAGGAAATTTAAGGGAAGGATCGCTGATCTGGTGGCCGACTATGATGAGCTGAAGGAAAAACATGATGGCCTTGAGACCGAGCTGGAGGATCTTAAGGGTTGCATTATTCAGGAGCATATTAATGGTTTCCAGAAGGGTTTGCAACAAGCGACCTTCTTTCACAAAGACATTGATGCGTCAGATTCCAAATTTGATGTAAATAAAGACGTAATTGATGGCCAACTGATAAGTGAAGCCGAAACCAACCCTGATGAAGAGGCGGAGAAGATGGTAGTTGATGAAGATGTGAATACTGATGAAGCCATGGTTGTGGAGGGTGTTGATGAAGGAACAACTTAGAACTATTGCTTTTATGCATTCAATTCAATTTGATATTAAGCCTAAGTTTGTAATAATCCGTACACTATTTTACTTTCTTGTTAATATGATGAATGTTCTTGTTATACTTGTTGTTTGATTGGTACCGATAGTCTATGTTGTAGGAGCGCATTTATTTGAATGATGGTGGTGTGGATCTGATGCAATGTATGTGTTATTTGCTTTTTAGTCTGCTTAATTCGATAAGCAATATTGGCATTTATAGAAAATAATTCGAGCTTGTACGCAAATCGTTGTGGTAGTTATAGTATTCGTCCCAGGCTGGTTACTTTTGGTAAGTAGTAGGGAAGCTTAGGTAATTAAAGTAGATAAACAATGTTCGACCCAGGTCGCTTACTTATGGTAAGTGGTGGGAAACTTAAGTAATTAGAGTAGATAAACAATGTTCGACCCAGACTGTAAGACCCGTAGAATTTAATTAATTAAATAAATAATTAATTAATAAATACGGGAGGGGTAATAATTATGACATTAAATTATGGTTGGTATGACGTGGAAAAGTGTTAACTCATGTGGTTGAGAGCACTTTGATTGTGCGAGAGGACTTGGGTTCGAGTCCTATGTATGCTAACTTTTGATGCTATGGTTTTGTTATTTAAATTTATGAAAACATGTTCTTGTATATTGTGATAATTGAATTATGATTCCTAGCATGAAATATGACTTGGTTACATGGTTGATAATGACGTGGCAATTGCTTAGGTTATGGGTTCAAGCCTAGGAGAACTTACATTAAACTTTATATTTTTGGCATTTTTGGTTTTGACGTGAATATGGAAAGATGGGAAGGAAACCTAAGTGAGTGGGCAGCCAAAGGAGGCTGGAAGGGCAGCCATAGGGAAGGATTGAATGGCACATTATGTCTTATTCAATGCCATTTTCGTTTTGGTAATTAATCACTTAGTCTAGGCACACTTTAAAAAGGAAAATTAGGTTAAGGGCTAAGGTTTGACAAGCTGGGAAACTATACCTAAAGAGAGAGCGAAAATCTGAGAGAGTGTGAGAGGTTCTGGTGTGATTTTGAGTTGCTGAATAGTGAGGAAGCAAGGAAGGTGGGTGATCAAGGGGGAATCTTACAAATTGTCAAGCTTAAGCGAAGGAGAACTAGGTTAGGGGAGTTTACCGCGATTATACTATTGTTTGGTATGAATTCTGTGAAAGTAATGTTTAAGATATGCATGCACTGTGTTTATTCTGAGGTTTTGTTGAATTTTGGAAATTTTCCAGAAACCGCTTGGCGGGCTATACATAGCCGCCAGGCGGCTCATCCATTTGTGTGCATTTTGCTGTGTTCTGGGTGCAGCGCCTGGCGGTGAATCCCTGTACCGCTAGGCGACTCATAGTCTAGGCCATTCTGGGTGTTTTTGGGATGAACCGCCTGACGGGATTGGTTATGATCGCCAGGCGGCGCGGGTTGAATACTCGTTTTAAGCTTTTCTTGAGTGTTTGGCGTGAATTGTTCGGAAGGAAATCAAGGGGTGAGTCTTATGAGTGGATCTGGTGTAGAAGTGTTTTGATTTCGAGTGTAATTGACATGGAAATTCAATGGAACAGTGACCAAGTGTTTAGGGTTGAACAATTGGGGTTTGATGTCGTGAGAGTGGTCAGTGATTGGAATGCTTGAATAATTTTAATAGATGTGGGAGTAAGTTGCGAGGAATACGATATATAAGGGAGATGGCGCGAGAAATGATGGAGATTAATCTGGAATGAAAAGCAAGGGAGAGTGAGATGGCGAAGGTGTGGGAATTTTGGAAATTTTACCAGAAGTCTGATGCACCGCCTGGCGGCACGGGACTAGCCGCCAGGCGCCAGTACAGTGACGTGGATACTTGTGGTTATTCTGGTCTAGGAGGGTGTTTTAGGATAATTGGTGTTCGGTCCCTTGGTAAATCAATTTCTAGTGTATCTGTGAGGGGATAGAGTATAGAGATTTCACTACGGTAATGATATTTTCCCTCTTACTATATAAGCGAACTTGGGAAGTGTATAAATTGGTCAAGATAATGGTAATAGGAAGCTTGGGAAGTATGTTAGGTCATGGGATATTCTAGTACTGTTAGAGCCTTAATAACATGCGTGTCAGTATGGAATTGGGGAAAATAAGAATGACACCCATCCATGGGTGAGTTCCTTGGCTTGTAATTATTTTATGGAGAGTTGTAGTAGAGAGGGAGAGTGGTAAAGTTTCACCTAAGTGAACAGTACCATGCACTGAGCTAGGAGTATAATGGATTGAGGATGGGTGTGAGGGCAAGATGCGAAGAGTAATTGACCAAAACCAGTACTGCATAAGTACTGATACGGCGCCTGGCGACAG
>Ga0214544_1001446_pt1 | contig 49338 bp, 53 predicted proteins | sample CNSS3metaG_FD_160074 | JGI IMG/M metagenome (GOLD analysis project Ga0214544, IMG submission 160074) | Root nodule microbial communities from cowpea collected in UCLA plant growth center, Los Angeles, California, USA - CNSS3 | ecosystem: Host-associated > Plants > Roots > Nodule | place: USA...
TAATTCGGTGCATCCGATAATAGATATCAAAGGTATCTGTTTATTACTTAAACTGTGTTAATAATTCTAAGTTGTTTTGATCCGAGTTGTAATGTATTATTGTAGGGCACATGGCGCAATCTGGAAAGAAAAACTTGGCGCTTTTCCAATCGCTTAGGAAGGAGATGGCCGCTAAGGCCAAGGCAGCTTGGAAGATTGATGTTCCCAACTTGCAGGAGTCTGTGGTGGAGGTGCATGTGCACGGCGGGATGAAGAGGAAGGTTGAGTTGCCGCCTCGACATGGGAAGGGAAAAGACGTGAAAAAAGTGAGGGCGGCCTTGCTCGGAATTGGGTCGGCTAGCGGAGCAGGGTCGGCTAGTGGGGAGAAAGGGCCGGAATCTAGTTTGATCGAATTGCCAGAAATATCTGTGAGGAAGGATATTTCAATTACCCTCCCAAATACCATTGTAAATTCTATTGACGGCATGAATGCGGACCATATTGTGAGGACGATGGTCGCGTTTGGAAGCAAGGCTTTAGTATTGAGCCGGCGTGTGGGGTCGCTATATAAGAGGGAAGTGAAGGAGGGGGGCTGGAAAAAGGTGAGGGAGTTGCAGAGGAAGGTAGACAAGCTAGAGGAGGAAAAGGCTGCGCTAGAGAAGGCGAAGGAGAGTTGGGATGTAGAGAGAAAGAGGTTCGCGACATGGAGGGTCCACTGTTTGGATTCTGAGGAAAAATTGAACAAGAGAATAGGGGAATTGGAGGAAGATTATGACGATTTGAAGGACAAGTATGACAGAGCTGTTGGTGAGCTCGATGATCTGAAGAATATCATCATACAAGAACACATTAACGGTTTTGAGAAAGGATTACGCTAAGCGGCATTTTTCCATAGGGAGGTGGATGTTACGGACGTGAAGTTTGATGTCAACAAGGATGCTATTGACAGGAGGCTTGTGAATGAAGATGAAGGCAGTGCTGGTGAGGAAGCGGAAGTGAGGGTGGATGAGAAAGCGGCTGAAGAGGTTAATGAGGTGGTTGATGCTGGAGAGGTGGCAGCTGACGCGACAGAATAGGACCTTAACTTTTATTGATTTGAAAATATTTGAGCCTATGTCTGTAATAACTGGTACATTATGTTACGTTGGTATACTTTGCATTTATGTTTAATGTGATTAATGTTCTGTTTGTTATTGTGTATGCCGAGTTTTGATAATATGTGGTGTATGTGTGTCACGATGGGTTGTATGTTAAGGGTTTTCGACCCAGGCCGCTTACTTGGGGTAAGGGTGGGGAACTTAAACGAATTAAGCATAAGATGAGGGTGTTCGACCCAGGCTTCTTATTGTTGGTAGGGGGGAGCTACTTCACCTATGAATGAAGAATGATTTTGATGATGTCTACTGGTTTAGAATAAAACATAGCTTGGTCTAGTTAGGATATGCATTAGCTTCTCTTTATCAAATGTATTTTAGGCCTCCTGTGTAATCTTGCATATGATTAGTTTTTTAACTAATGGATTAGTTGTGAGTATGGCACAAAGGAAGTGAAAATATACTCACGATAATCGATTAGGTAAATTGCTAATCAAATTAGTGACAGCAAATATTCATGTATAAAAGATGTTTTTAGAATCTGTTTTGGTTCTGGAGAAAATTGATAGATCACGCAGTTTGCCATCTGAAAGAGAGCCTTCTGAGAATCACAGAGTTTCTGAACATTCTGGAAGATCACTCAAGTGCAGATCCAAGAAGATTGATAGTTGATTCTACTATGATGGGTCTTGCTTGAATCAAGGAGCATCTTGTCAAATCTGCACAACATAGGTGTATTCGTTTCTTGATTTTGTTTACTGTATTTCTGATTACGGTTGCTTCAGTGTTTGAAGTGTAGGCCTAGGTGCAATTGTGTGGATGCATTGCTCCTAGGGGGAGTTCTTGATTGGTGAATCAAGTTCTTGAGTTTTGGGGGTTAGAATTACATAGGTGTGCTTGTAATTCTTGGATCCTTTCTGTTTAGTGGAATCCTCCTAAGTGTGTTACTTAGGAGAAGACTAGATGTAGATTCACATTGAATCGAACCAGTATAAATTGTGTGTCTTGATTCTTTCTTCTCTCTCTTAATCTTTCTTGATTGATTTAAACAGTCCATTAACCCAGAACTGCGAAATTGATTAATTGAGTTTTAAACCTTAAAGACTCCTTCAAGATTCACATTAAGTAAGTGAAAAACTCATTAATCAATTCAGATCCCTTTGTGGTTAAGAGTATTAGACAGATTTGTTTTTAACACTTACTTGGGATAAGTGTGGGGAACTTAAACGAATTAAGCATAAGATAAGGGTGTTCGACCCAGGCCGCTTACTTGGGGTAAGGGTGGGGAACTTAAACGAATTAAGCATAAGATGATGGTGTTCGACCCAGGCCGCTTACTTGGGGTAAGGGTAGGGAACCTAAACGAATTAAGCACAAGATAAGGGTGTTCGGCCTAGGCCGCTTACTTGGGGGGTAAGGGTGGGGAACCCTTCTTAGGGAAAAAAGACTAGGTGAGGAAAAAGTCGTATAGTTGAGAACCCTTCTTTTTATTTATTGAATATGAGTGCCTCGTTAAAACCTCCCTGGCCAAAACCCTTCTTAGGGAAAAAAGACTAGGTGAGGAAAAAGAGTACACCCAGGGTTAAAAGTATTCGGCTCAGTACAATATACATTTAACTGAAATAGAATTTGAGGTGGGACACATTTCAGGTGTTGGGTATATCTTCCCCAGATAAGTGTTCAAGGCGATAAGCTCCTCCTCCAACGTCTTCACATATGCGGTATGGGCCATCCCAGTTGGCGGAGAATTTGCCATCCTTCTTTCTTGCACTGCTGGCCATTCTCCAGACTAAGTCCCCGATTGCGAATGATCGTGGACATAGGTTTGCGTTATACTTTCTGGCAGCTCTTTGTTTGGCGGCTAGATTGCGTATTTGGGCCTTTTCTCTGAGTTCGGGTAAGAGGTCGAGATGGGTGGCCATGTTTTGGTGGTTGTGGGTTGGGTCGTATAGTTCTCGGCGTAGGGATAGTTCACCAATTTCTACTGGTGTCATGGCGTCTGCGCCGTAGACTAGGCTGAATGGGGATTCGTTTGTTGATGATTGAGGGGTGCATCTGTAAGCCCATAGTACTTCTACTAATTCTTCGGGCCATCGGCCTTTGGCGGTATCCAATATCTTACACAACTTCATGAGGATAACTTTATTTGCCGCCTCTGCTTGTCCATTGGTTTGTGGATGTTCTACAGAACTTGTGATGTGCTTGATGCCTAGGCCAGTGTAGAACTTGGCTAACTCTTTGTCAATAAATTGTCGGCCATTGTCTGTGATGATGGTATGTGACACACCATATCTGCATATAATGTCCTTCCACACAAATTGTTGAACTTGCTGGGCCGTGATGGTAGTTAGCGGCTTGGCTTCTATCCATTTAGTGAAGTAATCGACGGCTACAATTAGGAATTTTACCTGCCCCTTGCCGGGTGAAAAAGGGTCGAGATTGTCCATTCCCCACTTAGCGAATGGCCATGGGGATAGTATGTGGTGTAGCTGTTCTTGTTTCTGGTGAATAAGGTTGCCATGTTTCTGACATGGTTTGCACTTTCTGACATAATCTTGACAATCTGCTTCTATAGTAGGCCAGAAATATCCGGCTCTAAGAACTCTAGTAGCCATGGTGCGTGCGCCGGAATGATAACCACAAATACCTTCTTGTAGCTCTTTGATAATATATTGCGCTTGTTCTGCCGTGACACACTTAAGGAGGGGTTGACCATATCCGTGTTTGTAGAGGTCATCGCCTATCATGGTGTACCTGGCGGCCTTAGCCAGCCAAGTTTTGTCCGCATCTAGGGGGGTTGCCGGTTTTGAGGTACTGGATGTAGGGGGTGGTCCAGTTTTGGCTTTGGGAGGGGGTGACGTTGTTAGCTGGGGCGTGGGTTAAATTTTGACAAGTGTGTGTGATGGAAGGCGTGGATAGTGTTTATTGTAGTAAGGACCGGTGACGGTTTTTTAGCTTGGTGCTGGCCAATTTGGAGAGGATATCGACCCTGATGTTGTCGGTCCTTGGGATGTGTTCGATGCGGACTTGTTCGAAGGCGGATTGAATGACTGCACGGACCAGATGGTAATACTGTAGAAGGATGGGGTCTTTGATCTGGAACTCATCATTTAGATGGCCTACAATGAGCTTGGAGTCGGTTTTGCACGTTAATCTCTTGACACCTACCTCACGGGCTAGGGAAACGCCAGCGAGGATGGCTTCGTATTCGGCTTGGTTATTTGACGTTTTGAAGGCAAAGTGAAGGGATTTTTCAATGAGGATGTCGTTGGGGCCTTCTAAGACGATGCCAACGCCGGCACCTCTTGGATTTGAGGAACCATCTACATGAAGCGTCCACTGGTCCTCTACGGGTGTTTGCTGTAGGTCGTTGACGAAGTCTAAGAGACACTGGGCTTTGATGGTGCCATGGGATTCGTAGCGGATGTTGAATTCTGACAGTTCGACGACCCATGATGACATGCGTCCAGCTAGATCTGGTTTTTATAATATTTTTTGGATTGGGTAGTCGATTTTAACGGTTATGGTGTGGTTTTGGAAATATGGGCGTAGGCGGCGTGCCGCGTGGACCAAAGATAGGGCCAGCTTTTTCTACCATCTGATATCTGGTTTTAGGATCATGCAACGTTCTGCTCACAAAATATACAGGATGCTGCGTGCCTTCTATTTCTTGGACAAGCGCGGCGCTGATGGTATAATCGGTGGCTGTGATGTATACAAGTAGGGGTTGATGTGTGTCCGGCTTGTGGAGGATAGGTGGGGAGGATAGGGTTGTTTTCAGTTTTTGGAAAATTTGTTCACAATCATCAGTCCACGTGAACCGGGTGGATTTCTTTAGGAGTTGGATTATGGGTTGGGTTTGTTCGGCTAGTTTGGGTAGGAAGCGGGAAATGGCTGTGAGACGGCCAATGAGACGTTGGACCTCCTTAATAGTAGTGGGGTTGCGCATTTCGATGATGGCCTTGCATTTTTCAGGGTTGGCCTCTATGCCGCGTTGGGTTAACATAAAACCAAGGAATTTACCCTGGTCAACGCCGAATACACACTTGTCAGGGTTGAGGCGAAGGTAGTATTGGCGTAGTGCGAAGAAGACTGCTGACAGGTCCTCAGCATGTTGGCGATGACTTGGGGACTTGACAACCATATCGTCGACATATACTTCGACACAGTGTCCCATTAGGTGGCTAAAAACCTTGTCCATCAGCCGTTGGTAAGTTACTTCGGCGTTTTTGAGGCCAAAGGGCATGACCCTATAGAAGTAATTGGCATCGTCCGTGATGAAGGCGGTTTTGTGCATGTCTGATGAGGCCATGGGAATTTGATTATATCCGGAATATGCATCCAAAAAACTAAGCACCTTGTTCCCGCCGCGCCGTCCACGAGTCGTTCAATGTTGGGTAAGGGGTAAGCATCACGAGGGCAAGCCTTGTTTAGGTCCGTGTAATCTACACACATCCGCCATTTGCCATTGGCTTTCTTCACCAAGACAACGTTAGAAAGCCAAGTGGTGTACTGAGCTTCTTCTATAAATCCTACGCTTAGTAACTTGTCGGCTTCAACCGTGGCTGCTTGTCGACGTTCTTCGCCAAGCTTGCATTTTTTCTGGGATACGTAGCGGGTTTCTTTATATATGGATAATTTGTGGGATGCCACTTGAGGGTCCACTCCAGGGAGGTCGGCGACTGACCAGGCGAAAAGATCGGTGTTGTTGATGAGGATGGGTGTGATGGTGGCACGCTCGTAAGAGTTTAAACTGGTGCCTAGGTTAATGGAGTGACCATTGGGAAGCTCTAGAGGGGAGGTGTTCTCAACTGGTTCAAGGCGAACATCCCGGCCTATTCTGGGGTCAAGATCTTCGCCGGATAGGGCTATGCTGGAGCCAGGGGGTCGTTCGATATGGTTGGTTTGTTGGATTGGGAGTTGTGGTCGCAAGCTGGCCATGTAACATTCGCGTGCCAAGCGCTGGACGCAGTGGATGGTAAGGATGTCGCCGGATGGGGAAGGGAACTTCATGGCCAAGTGAGGGGTGGAAACGACGGCGCCAAGGGTATTAAGGGAAGGACGACCCAAGAGGATGTTGTAGGATGTTGGCGCGTCGACGATCAGGAAGCGGATTGGGATGGTTTTAGTTTGGGTCCCCTCCCGAAAGACGATGTGGAGGTCAATGTAGCCACGGGTGGATACTTGTTCACCAGAAAAGCCATAGATTGGCTCGTCATATGGGACCATGGCGGTGTCAGGAAGTTGAAGTTTTTGGTAGGTGGCCCAGTAGAGGATATCAACAGAGCTGCCTTGATCAACGAGGACTTTCTTAACAGTGTAGTTTTCGATTTCCATAGTGATAACCATGGGGTCATCTTGTTGATGGTCGAGGCCGCAAAAGTCATCATCTGTGAAGATGATAGGAGGCATACAACGTCTGGGGTGGGAATGGGTGATGTGGTTGATAGATTGGATATGGCGGAGGTGTCTTTTTCTGGCAGAAGAAGTGGATCCTCCGCTAGCGAAGCCACCAGAGATGGTGTTAATGGTGCCACATAGGGGAGGGTCGGCAGGGGTGATGTCGGTGCGGGCCGGCTCCGGTTCTTGACTGGTGGGTTGGGCGGGGCGTCTGTCGTGATGGGAGTCTTGTGGAGGACGTTTGTGATCGGATCAAGGGGGTGGCGGGATCGAGAGGAGGAGGAATGGTCGTCTCTACGGATGAAGCGGCGAAAGTGGCCAGCACAGACCAGTTCTTCTATTTTATCCTGGAGTGCTTTGCATTCTTCTGTAGTGTGACCATGGTTGCGGTGGTAGCGGCAATATTTGGTCATATCAGCGTTGGGAGGTGTGGTTGTCTTACGTGGTGGAGGGATTAGGTCAGCTTGTAGGGCCTCGTCGAGGATGCGGGAGCGGGCTACGGTAAGAGGGGCGTATCTGGTGAAGCGAGGTTGGTGGGGCTCGCGTGGGTGGGTATCAAGATGTGGGTTAGGTTGTGGGGTAGGGTTGGCGGTGGTGGCTGCATAGTCGTTGCAGAATTTAGTGTGGAGGGTTTGCATTTCCTCCATGCGGACATAGTCAGCTACACGTAACTTGAGCTCGTGCATGGAGGCAGGTGGGTGGAGACAGACGTTGTTGGCGAAGGGGCCGGGCTGTAAGGTAAGGGCCATGCACTGGAGGATCATCTCCTGATTGAGGTGTGGTGTACGAAGAGCTGCCTTACTAAAGCGATCTATGAAAGCTCTGAGTGGTTTGCTCTGTTCTTGTCTGATGCCCAGGAGGGAGATGGTGGTAATTTGGTGCGGGCGGCTGCCAGCGAAATGGGTGGAGAACATGTCGGAGAGGACGTCGAAACTATCGATGGAGTAAGGCGGAAGGGTTGTGAAACATTCTAAGGCAGGGCCCTTGAGGATGGTGGGGAAGGCTTTGCAAAAGACTGCATCTTGGGATGTGTACAGGGTGACATGGGTGATGTCGACTTTAAGGTGCTCGTCAGGGTCGGTTTCGCCAGTATAGCGGTCGAGGGTGAAAGGTTCCCACTGGGCCGGAAGAGGGGTGTTAGCGATAAAGTCAGTGAAGGGGTGACGACGTCTGGGCTGGTGGGGAGGGAGCAGGTGAGGTGGGATGGGATGGTTGATCATAGCGGGGAAGGTGGATGTGAGGTTGTGAGGGGGGATGTGGGTTGTCGGAAGGTATTGTGGGTTGTATGGTGGAACATGTGTGGTGTGTAGGGTGGTGGGTATGTTGTAGGGGATTTGGGTGGTAGGGAGGGTAGCGGCAGGGGTTGGAGGTGCAGTGAGCCCTGGTTGAGTAGATGGGAAGTGAGGTGGATGGGTAAAGGGAATGGGTGTTTGTTGAGTGGTGGTGAAGGTGTGAGGAGTGGGGTTGTACTCGCTTTCTTCCTCTGTGGGCTGGAAGGTCGGAGACCTCACAACTTCAGAGGTTTCCTTGGATTTTCCCTTCAGGTTGGGATCAAGTTTGATCTTTCGCCTTAGGCGAGAGTTCTCTTGTCGTAGCGCCTCCATCTCACCAGCGCTGCGTTTCTTCAGATCTGCGAGTTCTTGCTGCATCTTCGCTTGGCCGTCTAGGATGGCGGCCAGATCATGGGTGATGCCAGCAGGTCCTGAGGGACTAGCATCTGCTTGCTTGTTCACTCCAGCTTTGCTACGGGTGGAAACCATCTTCAGAGAAAAACGGGTACTAAAGGTGTTCGTCTCGTGCCCCATGGTGGGCGCCAATTGTTCCTGCAGAGAACAAATAAGATGAGTCAAGCACAAGCGTCACCTTACCATGTAGTCCGTTATCTCCTCATTTGGTCTCTTCCCGATTGGTACATGTCAACTTGAACCCAGGAGGGGTTACCTGCAGAAGAGTCTCCGAAGCTCAAGTAAGTCAAAGCTCTCAAAAGGTCAAATCAGTGATTAATGAATGCGTACCTTTAATTACTAGGGTCCACGCGTATTTATAGAACATTAATGATGTCTAATTACCTCATGGGCTGGGCCTTGACTTGGGCTCTAGCTTGGGCTATGAGTGGGCCTGGGCCCTAACCTAGGCCCTTAGGACCTATTGAACGCTAGGGGGTTTTCATTATACTGAGTTTATTGGAGTAGTCGGCCTAGGCTTTAATCTTACCAGGTCTGCTGGAGTAGCCGACCTGGACCGACTACCTACCTTGACGGCTTATATTGGTTACATGAGGTGCAGGTTATTCCTCTAGATGTATAGGTTAGAACCGGTACAAGTTAGGCTGACTCGGCCTAGGCTGAATACTTGACTGCCTTGGTATATGCATTGTTTACTTATTTGGTCGAGTTTGGCTAGGTGTGGTACATCAGTCCTTGTATTACTTATTCTTCCTAATACCATAGCCAACATATTACCACTCTACTTCTTCATGCTCAAGATTGACTTCACACAAAATTCTCAACTCATTGCTCGTCCAAAGATGCACAATGCCATTGGTATGCGTTTGGTGCCTGACGGCCGTCCACGTGTTGCCAGGCGGTGCATAGAATTCTAGAAATTTCCAGCAATTCTTGCACCTGTAAAAACACCCAACATTCCCATTTTCCTTTCTCTGCATATTTCTACGACTTCGCATGTGATTCTCCTTACAATTATATAATTTCACAATCTAAAAACATACATTAACATTTTTCAGTGCATTTCAACCACCAATTAACCTCATGATATAAAAACCCTAAATTTCCAAACCCTAAAAGAGCGTTCATACAATTTTATCAAATCAACCTCAATTGACAGTATAATTGCCCAAATTTCTAGTACCCAATAATCAATTCATAGATAAAGCTCCTTTCTTCCCCGATCAGAATCCACCCAGAACACACAGAAACATCAATCGAGTCACTGTGCTCGCGTCGCCTGGCGGTTGTTCATCACCGCCAAGCCCTTCATTCAAAAACCTAGAAAAAATTGGGAGCATACATGCGTCGCCTAGCGGTTGGTTCTTGCCACTAGGTTGTTCCTCACAGGAATCCAAAATTTCACAGAATAATAGCATGAGTCGCCTGGTGGCTTTGAAGGCCCGCCAGGCAGTTTCTGAAAAATTTCCAGAGACACGAAATTCAAGCAAAGGCAGAAAAAAAATCATACATAATCATGCTATACATCATGCAGTTGATCTAAAAATAAAATTAACGTGGTCCAGCTCTCCTAACCTGGTCTCCTTGCTCAATTAGAGGTTTCTTGCATTAGCTTTTTGATCCCAAACCTTCCTTTGTTCCCCTGTAGTTCAACCCTCCTCTTCACTCACTAATACTGTGATTCACTCTGAATTTTCTCTCCCCACAATGTTCAACAATGGCAGACACCAAAACACCCTATAACACTCTTAATTAGACCCTTAACTACCTTAATTGTGGTTTATGGCAGAAACAAATGAGATTGGAATTGAAATGACTTTAATTGCCATTCATAAATCATTATGAAATGGTTTTCCAGCCTTTCCATATGCTCCTCATACAGGTAGGGTTTCTTGATCCCTCTCATTCATACCAAAAAGAATTTTGGTAAAAGGTAAACTTAGTTTGTGTCTATCAAGGTTCGAACTCACAACCATGCAATTTGTTTAACATCCCTAGTGGAAATTACTTAATTAAAATAAATAAATAAGAAAAGAACATCAATCGTCAAACTTTTATTATTCCCAATGCGGGAAAATTCAAAACATAAAGTCAAAGCGCCATAATTTACACAAAAACAGAGTAATAAACTTATTACAATTTTGTAAAAATTCTGATAAATAATAAAAACATAACAAAATACCTAGCTTTAGCCCAAGTTAGCCCCTCTCTCCGTCTCAAGCATTAGCAGCATCACCTATTTCATCAACTGCTCCCGTGTAAATAATTGCATGATCATCGCCAAACACAAACAGAAAGGGTGAGCTCATTAATAAAAGAAACACATCAGTTCAATCATATAATTACACCCAGCTATATCATTAAAATTAGACATCGGCCAAGTCCTTAACACTCCAAGGCTTTTCAACCTTCACATTACACAACATAGTTAGCCATGGACTTAGGATTTATTATGCTCACACGAACCTGCCCGCTCGTGGTCTTGCCTCTACGAACCTCCCCGCTCGTAGTCCTACTCTACGGACCTGCCGCCCGTAGTCTAACACACGTGATCCACCAGCTACGTACCTCTCTGAACGTAGCATCTCTCGAATGTGAGCACGGAACATACGAACCTACCTCGCTAGTATCCTCACATGAGAGTAACTGGATATGAACCTCCGCGCTCATATCATCACGTGTTAACCACAATCCATGAACCTACCCGCCTATGGCCCAACATCCCCTGATCCACGTCCGCATCAATGCGTACAAACAACACACACAAACTGCACTAAACTTGCTTGGGCTAGAAGCCTTAGCTTAAGCGATCAGGCCTGACTCGCTTAAGTTGGGATTTCTCGCCTGAGCGAATGCATCACAAGGACAATTTTCGAAGGCTTGCTTAGGTGACACCCTCTCGCTTAGGCGAGATCACTCCTCGCGCAAAACCAAAATCTATTGCCTGGGCGGCGATTCGAGCAAAACGCACAATTCTATCACGATTTCCGCTTGAGTGAGAGGCTCGATCAGAATCAGGTTTGAGCCGCTGCTACTTTCGCCTACTTTCGCCTAGGCGAGCCTGGCTCGCTTGAGCGATAATAGCAAAAGTTTTCCCTGTTTACGCACGCACAACACCAGAAACAATGCCAAACCACGTTTCCAACACCACCAAGCAATTCTATAACAGTGGCAATTCGCATAAACATGTTCTAACTTGATTGGACCACCCAATTTAACATTGAGCCAAACAATCATACAATACAGAAACCCCCATTATATTCATACAATTGCATAAGATATTGTTCAAGAAACATCAAAATAGCTATCCTCTAATTCACCTCATATTGAGCACGAAAGTTCATAGCACACAATCAGAAAATTATGAGAGCATGACTCTTAATCATATACAGAACATAAAACTTGAAATTAGCTCCCCTTACCTGGAAAATCCTTGCTCCTAATGGTCTTTTAGCCATTTTTTCTTTATGATACCAAATTGCCTTCCTTTGCCACTCCAAAACTTAGCTCTCACACTCCCGAAGCAATTAGAATGGTTCTATAAACTTCTCTTCTCATTCCTTCACGAAATTGTAGTCTCAAAAACCCTCCCAATTGCCTAATTTTCCCTTTTTATATGGTCCCAATTATGGTTAAATGAAGAAAAAAAACGAAAAATGCTTTTTAATTAACTATAATTGCCTTTAACAGCCCGTTATGGGTTGTTTTCCGATCCTCCCTTGGAGGCCCATTGTCTCTAGGGTTTCCCCACCCTTCCAAATTCAGACCACAATTATACTAGAAAAAAATAAAGAGCTTAATTTCATTCTGAGCAAAGTTTGAACACAGAACCCTACAATTTCAAAGTCAAAGCACAACCAATTCAACCAATTCATGTTTCGTGATAATTCCTATAATTTTAGGATTACATTATCACTATTCCCATTGAATATATAACATAAAAAAATGCACCATTTAAAATAACATACGATTAGCATACATAGGACCGGAACCCAAGTCCTCTCACACAACCAAGTACTCTCAACCACTTGAGCTAGTACTTTTTCACATCATAAACATTTGTATTAAATGCCATAAAGGCTCCTGTTACCCGTATTTATTAAATAATTATTTAATTAATTATTTAAATTTTTTGGGTCTTACATTCCCCCCACCTTAAAAGATTTTTGTCCTTGAAAATTAGACTTACCCGAAAACAAGTGTTGGTAGGATTGCGGTATGCGATCCTCCATCTCCCAAGTCATCTCCTGAGTAATTTCATCACAGAGGACCTTCACCGTCCGGATCTCCTTTCCCCGTAGCTTTTTCACTTGAGAGTCTAGTATTCTGACTAGTTTGGTATTCAATGTCAGATCCTCCCTAATCTGGATGTCATCTGATTCCAGCACATGCGAGGGATCTGCTACGTATTTGCTCAACTGGGAAATGTGAAATACGTTATGCAGGTTCGCCAGATGCGGTGGCAAGGCAATCTCATATGTTGTCGTGGCTATTCTCCTCAGGATCTGATATGACCCAACAAATCTCAGAGTTAACTTCCTTGATTTGATTACCCTTCCAATGCCAGCCGTCGGTGTGACTCGGAGGAACACATGATCCCCTGCCTCAAATTCCAAAGGCCTCCTCCTCTTATTTGCGTAGGTGTTTTGTCTGCTCTGAGTTGCCTTCATTCTTTCCTGAATGGCTTTGACTTTCTCAGAAGTTTGCTATAAGAACTCTAGACCCAACACCAGCGACTCACCATCCTGATTCCAACATAACGACGTTCTACATCGTCGCCCATACAAGGCCTTATATGGCGCCACACCAATACTTGAGTGATAGCTATTGTTGTACGTAAATTCCACCAATGAAAGCATTTCACTCCAACTATCCATATGATCCAAAACACAGGCTCGTAGTAGATCCTCCAATGATTAGATAGTCCTCTTAGACTAGCCATCCATCTGAGGATGATACGCAGAACTCGTCCACAGTTAGGTTCCCAAAGTTGCCTGTAGCGACTGCAAAAAATGAGAAGTGAATCCCGGGTCTCTGTTAGATATGATGCTAGCCAGCACCCCATGCAATATGACTACTTCTCTAACATACAACCCAGCCAGCTTGTCCATTGACATCTTCTAATTATTTGCCAAGAAATTGGCACACTTAGTCAACCAGTGTACAATTACCCAGATTGAATCATGCCATTTAGCCGATCTCGACAGATGAGTCACGAAGTCCATGGATATACTATCTCATTTCCATTGCGGGATGTCCAACAACTGCAAGGTACCACCTAGTCCCCGATGTTCAATCTTTGCCTTTTGACACACCAAGAATTATGCCACAAAGTCGACGAAATTAGTCTTCATCCCGTTCCACCAGAAGGACTATTGCAGATCCTTATACATCTTAGTCATACTTGGATGTATACTAAGACGACTTTTATGACCCTCTTCTAGAATCTGTTTCCTCAACCTTTAGTTTCCCGGTACACATACCCTGTCTCGGAAATGCAGGATGCCATCTAATCCCAATCTTGTAATCCTTCCCCTTCTCAGTACCCAACCAACTCACAAACTCCTGCAACTTAGCATCATTCTTCTGTGCATCTTAGATCATCCCCAAGACATCGCTAGTCAGTGTTAGTGCACTGCACCAGATAAAATCCTCTCCCAGCTATATACCAAGTTTCATATCCCTGAGCTTCTCAATCAACTCCAGCTCTTTTACCATCATTGCTGACATGTGAATACTCTTTCGGCTCAAGGCGTCCGCCACTACATTTGCTTTACCTGGATGGTAGAGTAAATCGAAATCATAGTCCTCGAGATACTCCATCCAGCGTCGTTGTCGTATATTCAACTCCTTCTGATCAAACAAGTATTTCAGGTTTTTATGATCGCTGAAAACTTGGAACTAGGAGCCATACAAATAATGCCTCCAAGTCTTAAGAGCGAACACTACCGCAACCAACTCTAGATCATGGGTGGGGTAGTTCTTTTCATGAACCTTCAACTGTCTAGAGGCATAGGCTACTAGCCTCTTCTCCTGCATCAGCACACACCCCAGGCCCTGATAGGATGCATCGCAATATACCTCTTGCTTGTGTCTGGTATGGTTAGTATTGGAGCTGTAATCAACCTCTTCTTCATCTCCTCAAAAAAATTTTCACACTCCCCTGTACAGGAAAATGGTTGGTCTTTTCTAGTGAGTTGAGTTAGAGGACTCACCATTTTAGAGAATCCCTCTACAAACCTCTTGTAGTATCCAGCCAATCCTAAGAAGCTCTGTACCTCTGTCACAGTTCGCGGTCTTTCCCATTATAACACAATATCAATCTTGCTTGGGTCCACTGCAATTCCATAGGTAGAGATGACATGCCCTAGAAATTTTACCTCTTTTAACCAGAACTCACATTTGGACAGCTTGCCATAAAGCTGATACTCTCTGACTACTACCAAGACAACTCTTAAATGGTCCGCATGACCCTCCCTATTTTTGGAGTAGATGAGAATATCATCTATGAACACCACCACAAACTTGTCCAGATAAGGCCAGAAAATTCGGTTCATGTAATCCATGAAGAATGTTGGAGCATTAGTCACTCCAAATGGCATTACTACATACTCGTAATGTCCAAATCTTGACCTGAACGCTGTCTTCTGGACGTCCTCCGGTTTAACTAAGATCTGTTGGTATCCAGACCTCAAGTCAATCCTTGAGAATACACCTGCCCCTCTCAACTGGTCTAACAGTTGCTGGTAGTCAACACATAACCGAGAACTTCCATCTTTCTTCTTCACCAGTAACACAGGAGCTCCCCACGACGACGCACTAGGTCTAATGAATTTCTTCTCCAACAAATCCTCTATCTGCTTTTTCAATTCTGATAGTTTTGTTGCTGCCATTCTATACGGTGCTGCCGACACTGGACCTGCTTCAAGGATTAGATCAATGGAGAAATCTATGTCCCTGCTAGGTGGCAACTTAAGTATTTCATCTAGAAACACGTCGGCATATTCATCCACTACTAGGATACTTCTGATTAGCTCGGTGGTACTCTTCTTTTCTCCTTAAGCCACTATCATGAAGTAAGTAGCTCCATCTTCAATCTCCTTCAAGACTCTGTGAGTTGAGATCAACTTAATCCCCTTAGACTTTGGGAACACCACTCTGCGTCGTTCACAATCAATGACTATGTGATTGCTTGACAACTAGTCCATTCCTAAGATCACGTCCAAACCCTCCAACGACATGTAAACAAGGTTTACCTTGAATCTTCTACCCTCCACTTCATTCGAGCATCCAACACAGGCATAATTGGTTGAAACCTGTCCTGATGCTGGTGTTGAGACTATTAACTCGCATCCCAGATCACGAGTCGATAATCCCAGCTTCTTCACACAGTCGTGAGATATGAAGGAGTACGAAGCTCCTGAATCAAACAACAATAACACCCGGTTACCCAACAATAAACAAAAGTAGAGTATAAGGCTACCTGACTGGGTGCCCTCCGTCTTGGTCATGGCAAAGACTCGACCTGCTGCTCTAGGCCTCTCCGTTGAGGGTGGCTGAGGTCATGCTCCTGTTGTAGTCTTCTTATTAGGACACTTCTTAGCAAAGTGCCGCGGCTGATTGTAAGAATAGCAGTTGCGAGTGGTAGCACTGCTTCCCCCACTGTCTGCTGGCTGAGTACAATCTCTCCTTAGGTGCTCTCCTCCATAGTTATAGCATCGTAACTTCTGTGAAGATGACTAAGGTCGACTGTAGGGCTTCTTCTACTGTCTGCCCTCAGTGCTGGTCTTCTGGGGTCGACTGACCCTACTGGGCCCCATCTCCAGCTGCTCGACGCTCTTAGCCTGGTCGACCAAGACAGGAAACTCCCTAACCCTCAGTGGTACAATGAAGCGCCTCAGTTCATGCTTTAGGCCACTTTCAAATTTCCTGCAATGCCACTCCTCAATAACTGTCTGCGAGTAAAATCTTACCAAATACTCAAATCGCTCCACGTATGCCTGCACTGACATATTCCCCTGTTGCAAGGTGAGGAACTCACCTTCGCGCTCATGTCTAGCGCTGTCAGGGAAGTACATCTCCAGGAACCTTTTCTTGAAGTTGACCCAATTCTCCTCTCCTCGCGGGTTTGCATCTGTTGCTGTATCCCCATCCATCCACACTCTGCATCAGTCACCAGCAAAAAGGTGGCAAAAGTAAGCTTCTAGGCCTTTGTGCACTCAATCACCCGGAATATCTTCTCACATTCATGTAACCATACATCGGCCTCATCCAGGGTGGCTTTGCTAGTGAACTTTGTCGGCTTGTGACGCATGAAGTCCTCCGTCGTCACTGGTCTGACAAGTGGAATCATCGCCCTCGAATGCGCTACAACAGGCTGCATAACGTCCACCATCCTATGAATTGCATTCACAATCTCATCAGCCCTAACGTTATTCTTGCGTCTCCTATTTGCCATTTCCTGTGCACGCCATATTTTTCAGCTGTTAACATTAAACAACTCTAATTATATAAGAAAACAAACAATTGTTAACAATCAATATCACACAATAGTTTCATGGAGGAAACACGATCAGCTCACTCCCAAGAGTTTCCCAAACATCTTAAAACATTTGCTCTGATACCAAATGTAACATCTCTACTGGAAATTACTTAATTAAAATAAATAAATAAGAAAAGAACATCAACCGTCAAACTTTTCTTATTCCCAACACGAAAAAATTCAAAACATAAATCAAAGCGCCATAATTTACACAAAAGTGGAGTAATAAACTTATTACAAATTTGTAAAAATTCTGATAAATAATAAAAGCATAACAAAATCCCTAGCTCCAACCTAAGCTAGCCTTTCTCTCCGTCTCAAGCGTTAGCAGCATCCCTTGTATCATCTGCTACTCCCATGTAAATAATTACACGATCATCGCCAAACACAAAGAAACACATAAGTTCAATCATATAATTACACCCAACTATATTATTAAAATTAGACATTGGCCAAGTCCTTAACACTCGAAGGCTTTTCAACCTTCACATCACATAACATAGTTAGCCATGGACTCAAGATTTATAATGCTCACACAAACATGCCCGCTTGTGGTCCTGCCTCTACGAACCTCCCCGCTCGTAGTCCTACTCTATGGACCTGTCGCTCGTAGTCCAACACACGTGATCCACTAGCTATGTACCTCCCTGCATGCAACATCTCTCGAATGTGAGCACGAAACATACGAACCTACCTCTCTCGTATCCCCACATGAGAGTAATTGGATATGAACCTTACCGCTCATAACATCACGTGTTAACCACCATCCATGAACCTACTCGCTCATGGCCCAACATCCCCTGATCCATGTCCGCATCAATGCGTACAAACAACACACACAAACTGCATTAAACTTGCTTGGGCTAGAAACCATAGCTCAAGTGATCAGGTCTGACTCGCTTAAGCTGGGCTTTCTCTCTTGAGCAAATGCATCACAGGGACAATTTGCAAAGGCTTGCTTAGGTGACACCCTCTCGCTTAGGCGAGATCACTCCTCGCCCAGAGCCAAAATCTATCGTTTGGGCGGCGATTAGAGCAAAACACACAATTCTCTCACGATTTCTCGCTTAGGCGAGTATTCTCGCCTGAGGGAGATGCTCTGTCGCCCAAAATGTTGGGCTCTTCACTTGAGCGAGAGGCTCAAGCAGAATCAGGTTTGAGCCGCTGCTACTTTCGCCTACTTTCGCCTAGGCGAGCCTGGCTCGCTTGAGCGATAGTAGAAGATGTTTTCCTTGTTTATGCACGCACAACACCAGAAACAATGCCAAACCACGTTTCCAACACCACCAAGCAATTCTATAGCAGTGGCAATTCGCATAAACATGTTCTAACTTGGTTGGACCACCCAATTTAACATTGAGCCAAACAATCATACAATACAGAAACCCCCATTATATTCATACAATTGCATAAGATATTGTTCAAGAAACATCAAAATAGCTATCCTCTAATTCACCTCAAATTGAGCACGAAAATTCATAGCACACAATCATAAAATTATGAGAACAAGAGTCTTAGTCATATACAGAACATAAAACACGAAATTAGCTCCCCTTACTTGGAAAATCCTTGCTCTTAATGGTCTTTTAGCCCTTTTTTCTTTATGATACCAAATAGCCTTCCTTTGTCACTCCAAAACTCAGCTCTCACACTCCCAAAGCAATTAGAATGGTTCTATAAACCTCTCTTCCCAGCCCCTCATGAAATTGCAGACTTAAAAACCCTCCCAATTGCCTTATTTTCCCTTTTTATATGGTCCCAATTATGGTTAAATGAAAAAAAAAAAACGAAAAATGCTTTTTAATTTACTACAATTGCCTTTAACAACCCATTATGGGTTGTTTTACCCGCCTCCCTTGGAGGCCCATTGACTCTAGGGTTTCCCCACCCTTCCACATTCATATCACAATTATACTAGCAAAAATAAGGAGGTTAATTTCATTCTGAGCAAGGTTTGAACACACAACCTTACAATTACAAAGTGAAAGCACAACCAATTCAACCAATTCATGTTTCGTGATAATTCCTATAATTTTGTATTACATTATCACTATTCCCATTCAATATATAACATAAAAAATGCACCATTTAAAATAACATATAATTAGCATTTGAACTAGTACTTTTCCACATCATATAAGTTAACATTAATTGTCATAAAGGCTCTCACTACTCGCATTTATTAATTAATTAATTAATATTTTCGGGTATTACAAAAAACACTCAAAGAAACTGAGATACATCATCTTTTACCTTTTTAAGATAACATTCTTTATGTTTTTTTTTAATTTGATTACTTTATCCTTTAGTTTATTTTTAATTTTTTATATTTGTCACATACATGTGACCTCATTCTTTTCTATGCAATATTTGTTTTTATAATCCCAATTTGTTGTGGAATTATCAACGAAGAGAAATTGTGATTTATACATTTACTTTACAAAACATATGAAATTCTTTATTTTTGAACTTAGTGTCTTGGTTACTTATCATACTTGATATACAAATATCTTGTTTTGTTTGCACTCTTTTGCATAAAACTTCAAATACATGGAAATTCTCACTCTTGAGAGCAAAAAAAAAAAAAAGAAAAAAAAAATACCCATATGGATCTAGAATAGTCATCATCTATGACTAAACCATATTTCTTTCCTCCCAGACTTAGAGTTTTCAAAGAACTAGAAAAATTCATATACAAAAGTTTTAAGGATCTTGCATAAATGAAATTTTTAGGTTTAAAAGGACTTTTTAATTGTTTTCCCTTCTAGTGTGCTTCACAAAGAATATGTGTTTTGATGTGACCCCAACAAGCCCAACATCAAGACAAGGTACACCTTCAAGCCTAAGCCCATCAAAAGGCCCAATAACAAGGGACATGCTCAAAAAGATCCAATTGGGCTTTATCCAAGTTGGCCCAAATCGACATGGGCTTCTCACACTCTTCACATAGGCCAAAGAAGATGTGAAGCTTTGAACATGTTTATTAAAGAGCAGTAGAATAGTAATAAGATTGGCCTATTGTTTAGGCCTTGTTTTCTAGAATAATAAGTCAAACAATGTGTAGTTGAATTGCTAAAATTGGGCTTGACTAAGACCAATAGGAGATTTGGCCATGAGCTACCAAAGGTCCAAGGTGGACTAAGTGGAAGTCAACATTCCTTCCTACACCTCCCGAATCCAAGGGCTAGGAATGCTTCCTCCTTTTCCAAGGCATCATCCAATGGCCGTGAGCATTGCTCCTTCTCCAAGCCATCTTCCACGGCCAAGATTGAATGTCTTTCTCATCCAAGGGCTAAGAGTGCTTATGTGTATTTACTTTCATATAAAAGCCTAAATTTTAGGCTATTGTAATGACTCCTGAATTTTGCAATAGAAGCATAGTGTTGAGAGTACTCCACCCATTGCATTTGAGAGTCTCCTTTGCTAGAGGATTGAATCATCTCCTCTAGCCACCTTCCCCTAACTTTCTCTTAAGCTAAACCTTTAAACACCTTAGTCCAAACCAATGCTTAGCAAGAGCCTTAAACACTTGCTTCCACTCCCTTCCATGGATCTCGTCTACTTCATGGAGCTTTTATCCATTCCGCACCAAGAGTTCCACCATGTTTTCTATGAAAGACTAGGCAATCCTCTAATTATGTTTTTGTTTGAAAGCTTTGAAGTATAATTGAAGTTTAAATGTCTTAAGCTTTTTGTACCAAAACCATCTTCATCTTCTTTATGAAGTAGAAAAAAGACCTTTTGGTTATCGAAAATATTTTCTTTTGTCTAGTAGGAAAGATAGTTTGAACACCAGACAATGAGACTATGCACTTGTCCTTGGTAAAGGAAACTAGGTAACCATTGTCACATAATTGACTTATGCTCAGTAGTTATACTTGATTCCTTCAACATATAAAACATTTTGAATAAAGACAAAGGAAGAGTTTCGATAGAGCTAATACCTATTATCTTACCCTTGTCAACTTGGTCAAAATCTACCTTATCTTTGTCATGGTTTTGGAGGTCTAGGAATGTAGATTTTGCACTCGTCATATGTCATGAACATTCACTTCTTAGGAACCAGCCTAGTCCTTGACTTCTTCCTGTACAACATAAATTTTCCTTTGTATCTTGTTTTGTGGTTCAATTGCATGGAATTGAACTCATCTTCTTTCTAGTCTTCTTTTGGCGCTTATACTAATATGCTTACTATTGTTACGATTTTCCATCCAATGGATCTTTTTCTGTAGTAGATGTTAGGTGTTCAAATCTTTAGAGGCTAAACTCTACTACCGACTGTGAAATAAGTCAAACTGTTAGTTTTGAAATGGTGATTTTAGCCAAGAAGGGGGGGGGTTTGAATTGGCTTTATAAAACTTTTTCGGAAGCTTAAACCTCTTTTCAATTGAATCTAATAGACTAGAAAGTTTAGATGTAAATGTTGCAGACCAGTACACTTTCAGTCGATTAAAATATAAATCATCAGACTAATTTTTTCGTGGAGCTATGAAACAATCGATTAAAAAGACAAATCAGTCGGCTAAAATAGTAGAGCTTTATGCAAAATGCAGAATTCGCAAATTGAACTCAAAAAACAATCTTTTACATACAAGACTTGTTCCAAATAGTATTTATAACAAGTATAAAGCCTCAGATTACACAAGAACGCATTAAATCACACCAAAGAACAAATTGCTTGATTTTCTTGAGTTTTTAAAGAGTTTCAAAGAGAGTGAGATGAGGGAAAGAGAAATACACAACTATTTTTATACTGGTTCACTCAATCACAAAGCTACATTCAGTTTACCAGGACAACTTGAGCCTAGTTTCCACTATATTCAAAAGTTTTACAAATCACACACCAAGAATACACTTTTGAACAAAAACAAATCACAACATTTTTGACTCACACAAAAATCTAGACACACACCCTGCAAAAATCACACTTACAGACCTGAAATCACATCAAGTAAACTAACCAAAGGCACAAGAACATCCAAACCTGATGGTTGTTATCCCTAACCAACCATACATGTGTTCTTCAAGCTACTCACAAGCCAAAATGCCTCCAAGATCAACTAAGATCCACCAAGATCTCCAAAACACAAGTTGTAGTTGTGTATTACAGAGAAAGCTTTTCCAAAGAAGAATGACAAAGTTTCGTGCTCAAAAACTCATATCCGCACCTCTGCTCGTGAAAACACAGGTTTTATAGTCTAGTTTAAGTGAAAACAGTAGATTGAATCTTCTGTATAGTCAGCTGATTTCACTTGACTTAAGTGAAATTAGGCGATTGAAAAATAATTCAACTGACTGAATGCATTCATACCAAAAACTATATACAACAAGCCTTTTAACTTGTTAAAACCTATTTTAATAGATTAAAAGAGACACACTGAGGCACACAAGACATCTAACCTATGTCATATAGCCTACCAACATGATATAACACTAACACATTACATTTAACATGTTATTTTCAAATTTAATACACTAAAACTTAATCTTCAAGTGGATCTTCATCAATCTTCATAAAACACCTATGATCTTCATGCACATGGTTTTATCAATTCTTTGCTTCAAGCTTGCTTGTGCCAACAATCTCCCCTTGAATTGATGAAGCCAACATTCTCGAGTTGAATTGATGAGCTAAGATCCATAAAGAAACCTGAAAAATCTTCTGCATACAAGATACCAATATTTCAAACATACAACCAAGAAAAAGCACACAAGCATACATACATATCTCATATGCATATGCTCCCTCTATCACTAATAATGTGATTTAACTTCATATTTTAGATTAAGTTTGCAGTATTATATGATTCCAACAGATTTATGTCCAGGTTTTCCAATATTAACACAATTTTACTACAATTTTACTCATTTAACTCATTTTTCTCCCCCTTTGGATTCATCAATTGAAAGTAAATGAATAGATCATTTTGGAAATATGAAAATTTTCATTAAAGCATTAACATAGGGGTGTATCAGGGCACCTGATACGAGTACAAGCACACCATAATAGAAATAGAAATGATAGATACATCATGAAGTTGAAATTGATATAATCAGTCGACTGAAATGAGAAAATAGCCGATTAAAAAACTGGAACAGATAGACAGACATACAAAATGTAGCACGAAAATGCAATGCATGACCTATGAGCCATCCCCTTCACTCGTTCCTAGGGTTGTCCTTGTTGTAGACATTGGAGAGGAGGTCATGAACATTATGCAGCTGGTCATCCAAATCTTGGAACCTTGTTGTGCATTATGCATGATGTGCATTTTGTGCCATGTTGAGATCTTGTAGCTGGTTGAGAACCATTCTCTCAAACTGGGAGTATGCAGGTCCAATATTCTCTAGAGGGTTATAAAGCTCAATTGCCATGGCTTGTGGTTCATCTTCCCCTTGGTTTCCTCCACTAGTTCCCGCCTCATGGTCATTGGCTCCAACTTCAATATTTGCACCGTGATCTCTTTCAATCAGCCAAGTGTTGCCTATCTTGGTGAATCCCATCTTCTGCATATTCAGTGTTGAAACATGATTTAGAAGACTAGTAGACTCTTCAAGCTCTCCTTCCACATCCACACCAAAGTGCTCAATGAACTTAGAGATGAGCACCACATATGGAAGCTTGAAATCCTTGAGCCTCATTGCCTTCATCATGTGGTCACGAATTGTGTATGTCCAGTCCACCATCACATCATTTTGAATGCAGTACATCACCACAAGATCACCTTCATTCAAGGTTGCATGATTACTCCCCCTAGGCATGATGATCTTGGTCACCACCATGGCTAGTAACATTTCCTCCACACAAAGCCTTCCCATATGGAAATTTCTAGTTTGCTCACCTTGATTACGCACACATTGGTTGAAGTATTGCACCTTGTTGAATTCATCCACTACAATAGTTTCACCCTTGCGAACTTGCACACCTCTTTGCCTTAGGCCAACCATATCCTTCCATGTTTGCCTAGTTATTTCCATCTCCAAACCTTTGATACTTGTTTTGAGAATGCCATTGTTGAACTTGAGGTTGACATAGAACATCTTCACCAAGTCTGGATACACCTTGCCCAAAAGTTCAAGGAATGTATTTAATTTTTGGGTTTTGAGATGTTGCTTAAGGTTTCCAAAGTTTTCTACCCTTAGCCATGACATACGAATCACCTTAGGAAGGATGATTTGCTTTCTATTGATCTCAATCAAAAAGGTCTGAATTTTGTCTTCATGGCCTTCAAATCATACCTTAAGCGTTCCTTGATTCATGGCATTGGGGGAGGATAAAGTAGGTAGGGTGGAGCTTTCATCATCTAAGGGCACTATTCGTGATCTTCTAGGCATGGTGAATTATAGGTTTGGCTCTTACTAGTGTAACATCCCTGATCGGATATTACAGATTTAAATAATAAAATAAATAAAGAATTAATAAATCTCATTTATAAATATGCCATTTCCCAAAAAAATGCGGGAAATTTAAAACTTTTATTTCATCAGCAATAGTCCAAAATCCATAATTATAAATACCATTATAATCATCCAAAAGTCTGGTAATTATAAATACCATTATAAAATAGAAAATCTCTCACGCTCCGGCCCTATGCTTCACCAGATCCACCTGCAACATCATCTGCTCTCGTGTACCACGTACACTATCATCGCCAAATACAAGCAAATAGGGTGAGCTAACAAAACATATATATTTATGGCACATTTATATATATAATACACAATCACACTAAAGGAATTTCTTTCCTTTGATTCCACACCACATGGCCACAACCATGTTAATCATGTTCTACGCCTTCTAGTGAGTACCTCAAGGTGTCTTGCTGCCCTACCTATCGGCCACAACCGATAGAGCACATGCGGGAAACCATGCTACGGATCATACACCGTAATGCCAAGTGGAGTTCCAAAATATAAACATAGTTCGTAACATCCCAAGACTACCAAACTTGTCAGCTAATTACTGAGGAGGGCAGTCTATCTAGACCTATCTATACTGGCCACAACCAGCAAACTCACACCGAAAACACTCGCCAACTCGAGCTCAACTCAAGAGTTCCTCGTGTTCATCAGTCATCTCGAGCTCAACTCGAGGGATGCCATTCTGAGCCACAACTCAAGGAATGCCACGTTCTTAACCCCTATGCCGACTCAACTCAAGGGATACGTTGTGAGCCACAACTCCAAGAACACCAGCAAGCCAACCTTTGAAGGATCACTATAGCCTTGTAGATCACGCACACAATGCCAACAACCCAATGCTGCTGCAGCAAAAATTGTCTAGCGCGGGTCACATAGCGCCAAACACTGTGACTTCCAGACCGCTTGGCGGGGACATGTACCGCCAATACCACCACAGATTAGACTGCATTCATTCTCAGTTCTCCTTCAACTAACTACCTCTATGCTCCATGCGCATCACTTTTCTAATCTGTCTAACAATTTCTAAGTTTAAGTCGACCACCTTAGTTCATGTATTAGGTTTCTCCCATTAACTATTCAATACATCAACATTTCCATCCTCTCAGTTCCATTTGGGACTGCATTAGAACCAAAACTCAGTGCCCACCATCAAAGCCATGTAGTGAAGTATCCACTATACTACGCCTAATGGTGACACGAGTGCCGCCAGGCGGCACATGAACATCTGGGAAAATTCCAGCTTTTCACTGCACCTACGAATGCCAAAAACTCACAAACATCCTGCATTGATCTCTTACTCAATTTTAGCATCAAATCATTGCTACCTAAGATACCTATTCTTTATCCAAAGTCAAATTTACGGAATTTCAACACAAATCCAGTATCCGACATTAATAAACCCTCAAATCCCCAATTTGAAATACCCTAACCTAAGTTCATACCCCATTTCATTAAATTTCCTTGTATTACCATATAAATTCATAATCATTCGCTACCATTTAATCGATTAATAATCTGAGCAACCTTTCCATCGATTAGAATCTGCCCAGAACCCATAAAACATCAAAATTGAGCCACTTGACTCGCGTCGCCTAGCGGTCGTTTGTCACCGCCAGTCAGTTCATCAAGAAAAACCCAGAAAATGGGTATCAGCATTGCGTCGCCTGGCGGCCACGGTTCCTCTCCAAGAACCTAAGATTAGCTTGCCAGGAATGAGTCACCTGGCAGCTATGCATAGCCCTTCAGGTAGATTTTGGAAAAATTCTCAGAAACACGAAATTTCACAAAACAAAAGGGTTCATGAATAATCATCACACATTTATCATGCAATTCTTACTTATAGATAGAAATCAACGTGTAAAACTCCCTTAACCTGGATTTCCTTGCTAAACTTGAAGGTTCTTGGCTCCTCTTTGGATAAAAATGACTTCTCTTTAGTTCTTCCACTATTCAGCTCCAATCCAACACTCAAACCTCACGTTTTCACTCTGGATTATCTCTTTCTAACTTGCAGTACAATGGTAGAATCAAAGAACCCTATTCCTTTCCTCTAATTGGTCTTTTAATTAGGGTTTAATGGTGATTAATTTTCCAAAACGAAAAATGGGATTAATGGTGATGGTAATTGCTATTCAAGTCCATTATTAAGTTGTTTTTCAGCCCCTTTGGCTTCCTTCATGTGGCTGCAACGGTTTCCAGTCCTTCTCATTTTTTCCAAAAATAAGTTTAGCAAAAAGAATACTTATTTTGAGTTACCCAAGGTTCGAACTGCTAACCATGCCCATGTCCAATCAATGCACAACCATTCAACCAATTCATATTTTGTGATGATTAATATAATTTTGTGATTATACCATCACTCAACATGATCAAGCATATTTTTAAACTAAAAATAAATTAAATACACACAATAGGCATACATAGGACTTGAACCCAAGTCCTCTCACACAATCAAGTACTCTCAACCACTTGAGCTAGTACTTTTCCACGTCACATCAATCGATATTAAATGTCATAAAGGCTCCCACTATGCACATTTATTAATTAATTATGTATTAAATTAATTAAATTCCCTGGGTCTTACATTTCCTCACCTTAAAAGTTTTCGTCCTTGAAAAATAGGACTTACCGAGAAAAAGGTGAGGATATGACTTCCTCATGACATCTTCCATCTCCCACGTCATATCCTGAGTTGCCTCTTTCCAAAGGACCTTCAAAGTCCGGATTTCCTTCTATTTGAGTCACTTGACTTGAGAATCCAGGATTCTCACTGGTCTAACTCTAATCGTCAGGTCTTCACGCACCTGGACATCGTCTTCCTCTAAGACATGAGTGGGATTCGTAATGTACTTTCTCAGCTATGATACATGGAAGACATTGTGTAGATTTGCTTGGTGAGGTGGCAAAGCAATCTCGTACATCGCTGGTCCTATCCTCCTAGTGATCTGATACGACCCAATGAATTTAGGAGTAAACTTTATCGACTTTAGAGCTCGTCCAATACTGACTGTGGGAGTAACACGTAGAAAAACATGGTCACCTGCCTCAAACTCAAGCGGCCTCCTCCTCTTATATGCATAAGATTTTTGCCGACTCTGAGTTGCACGCATCTGATCCTGTATCACCTTCACTTTCTCAGTAGTCTATTATAAGAACTCTAGCCCAAGAACCACAAACTCTCCATCCTATTGCCAATACAATGGTGTTCTGCAGCTCCTACCATACAAAGCCTTGTATGGCGCCATTCCAATACTGAAATGATAACTATTATTATAAGTGAATTCCACCAATGGCAGCATATCGCTCTAAGTTCCCAAGTGATCCAACACACAAGTCCTTAGTAAGTCTTCCAACGATTGTACGGTTCTCTCATACTACCCATCTCTTTGAGGATGATAGGCTGAGCTCACTCTCAACTGAGTGTGCAACGTTACTGCCTATAGTGACTGCCAGAACCTGGATGTGAACCTTAGATCATGGTCCGACACTATACTTGCTGGTACCCCATGCAACTTGACAATCTCCTTGACATACAATTCTGCTAGTTTGTCTAGCGACATCTTCTAATTAATTGGCAGAAAATGTGCACACTTCGTCAGCATGTCTACAATAACCCAAATCGAGTCATGTCCCCTCACAGATCGCGGCAAGTGCATGACAAAATCCATGGAAATGTTGTCCCATTTCCACTAAGGAATATCAAGAGGCTCCAACGTACCATCCAGCCTTTGGTGTTCAATCTTCGCCTTCTGACATACTAGGCATGATGCCACATAATCTGCTACATCAATCTTCATACTTGTCCACCAGAAGGTTGTTTTCAAATCGTTATACATCTTAGTCATACCTAGGTGTATGCTAAGACGACTCTTATGCCCTTCCTCCAAGAACATCTTTCTCAGTACCAAACTCCTGGGTACGCAAACCCTCTCTCTGAAACGTAGGATGTCGTCTTTACCCATCCTCAAATCCTTTCTCTTCTCAGTTCCCAACTCACCAATAATATTTTGCAGCTCCTGATCATTACCCCGTTGCATTCGAACCTCGTCTAGGAACACATTAGTTATTCGCAGCATGCTACATCGTATATGATCTGCACTGGTATGTAAACTCAAGTTCATGTCTCGTAGCTTCTCAATAAGCTCCAATTCCTTCATCATCATGGCAGACATATGAACTCTCTTTTTGCTCAAGGCGTCTGCTACGACATTAGCTTTACCAGGATGGTATAACAACTCAAAGTCGTAATCTGTCAAATATTCCATGAAGCACCTATGCCTCATATTCAGCTCCTTCTGATTAAACAAGTATTTCAAACTCTTGTGATCTTTGAATACCTAGAACTGTTCACCATACAAATAATGCCTCCAAGTCTTGAGGGCAAATACTACTACAGCTAATTCCAAATCATGCATCGGTAATTCTTGTCATGTACTTTCAACTGTCTCGATGCATAGACCACTAGTCGTTTATCTTGCATCAGCACACAACCCAACCCCTGATACGAGGCATCATAGTACACCTCAAACATTTTGGTTGTGTCAAGAATAACAAGTAATGGTGCAGTGGTCAATCTCCTTTTCATATCTTCAAAGCAGGCTTCACATTCGTCTGTCCAAGAGAAAGTCTGGTCCTTTCTGGTGAGTTGTGTAAGTGGACTCACCATCTTGGAGAAACCCTCCACAAACCTAATGTGGTAACCTGCTAGACCCAAGAAGCTTCATACCTCTTCACTGTTTCAATATTTGCCGGATCTACTGCTATCCCTTGAGCTCATATTACATGGCCCAAGAACTGTACCTCTTCCAGCCAAAATTCACACTTTTACAGCTTCCCATACAACTGATGCTCCCTGAGAATTCCCAACACCATTCTCAAATGATTTGCATGTTCTTCCTGACTCTCAGAATATATCAGTATGTCATCAATGAATACAACGACAAACTGATCCAAATACGGTCGAAAGATCCTGTTCATGTAGTCCATGAAGATTGCAGGAGCATTTGTCACCCCAAACGGCATCACCACATACTTGTAGTGCCCGTAGCGAGACCTGGAAGCTGTCTTCTGCACATCTTCTGGCTGGACTAAGATCTGATGATATCCAGACCTCAAGTCGATCTTAGAAAACACAACTACTCCCCTCAACTGATCCAGCAAATCATCGATCCTCGATAGAGGGTATTTATTCATGATGGTAAGCTTATTCAACTGTCGATAATGAACATAGAATCGAGAACTATCGTCTTTCTTTTTCACCAAGAGCATAGGTGCTCCCAAGGTGATGCACTCAGTCGGATAAACTTTTTCTCAAGTAGATCCTCAATCTGCTTCTTTAATTCTACTAATTCAGCTGGCACCATCCTATATGGTCCCATAGAGACTGCCAGCTCCAGGGATGAGATCAATAGTGAAGTCCACATCCATACTTGGTGGATGTTCTAAAATTTCATCTGGAAAGACATTTGCATACTCATCCATTACTAGTATGCTTCGGATCTGCTCCGTTGTACCCTTCTTCTCTCCTTGAGCCACTATCATGAAGCAAGTGGCTCCAACTTCTATCTCTTTCATCGCCTGATTAGACAATATAAGCTCTAATCCTTCTGTGTCTGGGAACACTACCTTGTGTCGTCCGTAATCGATGACAATATGGTTGCTCGACCGGCAGTCCATTCCTAGAATCACGTCTAAGCCCTCCATTGGCAAGCAAATGAGATTCACCTTGAACTTGTTGCCTGCCACCTCCATAGGGTATCCCACACAAACAAAGCTGGTGGATACCTCGCCAGACGTTGGTGTCGTGATTATTAACTCGCACCCCAGCTCTCGCATCACAAGTCCGAGCTTCCTCACACATTCATTGGATACAAATGAATGGGTAACTCCTGAGTCATACAACACAACCACACTGTTACCAAAAATCAAGAAGGTATTCTCCACCAGGTTACCTGACTGAGTCACCTCAGTGGTCTTCAGTGCAAACACATGCCCTGGTGCTTTGGGCCGCTCTCCAACTGGTTTCTTAGCTGGCGCACCTCCAGCTGGTTTCTTATTAGGGCAATATCGTGCATAATGCCCCATCTGATCACACACGTAGCACTTGCCAGTGATACTACTGCCTCCTAAGCTGCAAGAGGGTTTTGGGCAGTGCCTCCTAAGATGTTCTCCACCACAGTTAAAGCATTGTAGTTTCTGAGCTGAAGACTGTGGTTTGTGATACAACTTCTTTTCCTTTCTTGAGTCTGTGGTATTCTTCTAAGGTCGTGCCACTCTGTTGGGCCCCATCTCCAGATGTTCAACTGCCTTGGCTTGCTCCACTAAGACTGGAAACTCCCTAATTCTCAAAGGTATAAGGAATCTGCGGAGCTCATGTTTCAGTCCCCCCTTGTATTTCTTGCAATTCCACTCCTCGATGATAGCGGGCAAATAGAACCTCGCCATATATTCAAACCTGTCAATGTATGCTTGCACAGTCAGGTTCCCCTATTGGAACATAAGGAATTCAGCCTCCCTTTCATGCTTGGCACTATCTGGAAAGTATTTCTTCAAGAATCTTGTCCTAAAGTTAGCCCAAGTTATCTCCTTAGCCCGGGTCTGCATCAACTACTGCATTCCTACCCACTAGTACTCAGCATCCGCCACCAACAAGAAGGTGACGAAGGTTAGTCTTTGTGCATCAGTGCAATCTATCACTCAAAAGATTTTCTCGCACTCCCTCAGCCATGCATCTGCCTCGTTAGGAGTGGCCTTGCCAGAGAATTTGGCTGGCCTTTTTCTCATGAAGTCCTCCATGGTCATAGGGCGAATGGGAGCCACCACGGCTCTAGGTTATGCTGCGATAGGCTGCATCGCATCGACCATTCTATGTATAGCATGAGCGATATCATCTGCTCCAACAGTATTCCTCTTCCTTCTGTTAGCCATTGCCTGAGCACGCCATATTTTCAACTATTCACACCAAACAACTTAAGTCATGATTATACAAGCCAAAAATTAACATAAAACGTATCAAACAATCAGGAAAATGTAACACGATAAGCTCAGCCCCAAAGACCCCAAAAATCATTTTGAAAACCTTGGCTCTAATACCAAATGTAACATCCCGACTGGATATTACAGATTTAAATAATAAAATAAATAAAGAATTAATAAACCTCATTTATAAATATGCCATTTCCCAAAAAAAAATGCGGGAAATTTAAAACTTTTATTTCATCAGCAATAGTCCAAAATCCATAATTATAAATATCATTATAATCATCCAAAAGTCTGGTAATGTAACTGATTACAATTTATTCAAAATCATAGAATATAAAATCTCTGATAAAAGCTTTATCCTAAAACTAGCCCCACGCTCCGGCTCTACGCTTCACCAGATCCACCTATAATATCATCTGCTCCCGTGTACCGCATACACGATCATCGCCAAACACAAGCAGATAGGGTGAGCTAACAAAACATATATATTTATGGCACATTTATTTATATAATACACAATCACACCAATGGAAATTCCTTCTTTTGATTCCACATCACATGGCCACAACCATGTTAATTATGTTCTACGCCTTCTAATGAATACCTCAAGGTGTCTTGCTGCCCTACCTATCGGCCACAATAGATAGAGCACGTGCGGGAAACCATGCTACGGATCACACACCGTAACGCCAGGTGGAGTTCCCAAATACGAACATAGTTCATAATGTCCCAAGATTACCAAACTCATAAGCTAATTACTGAGGAGGATAACCTATCTGGACCCATCCGTATTCCACAACCAGCACACTCACATCGGTAACACTCACCAACCCGAGCTCAACTCAAGAGTTCCTCGTGTTCATCCGCCATCCCGAGCTCAACTCGAAGGATGCCATTTCGAGCCACAACTCAAGGAATGCCATGTGCTTAACTGCTATCCCAAGCTCAACTCAAGGTATACGTTCCGAGCCATAACTCAAGGAACACCAGTAAGCCAAGCTTTGAATTATCACTAAAGCCTTGTAGATCACGTACACAATGCCATCAACCTTAACGCTGCTACAGTAAAAATCGCCTAGTGCGGGTCACGTAGCGCCAGGCGCTGCCACTTCTAGACCACCTGGCGGGGGACACGTACCGCCAGGCACCTCGCGCCTCTGTTGCCACTATTCGTGCAAGTGCCGCCTGGAGAAAGACTCCTAGCCGCCAGGCGCCACTTGTTCTAGTCCTCTTTGAATTGATCGTCATCGTCTGGCGGTCTAACACCTCCACTAGGCGCCGTATCAGTATCTGCACAGTTCTGGTGTTTGGTAATCTCGAACAGATTCTGCTCCTCAATCCAGGCATCAAGACTTAGGATATTTTTCACCAATTTAATTGAATCCCTCTTCTAGTGGCTATCTTATTATCAAGATGCCTACTTCCAATTACATTCAACCGCCCAAGTCTACAAAATTAGGCTTCCTTAAGGTCCCCTATTTATTCATAATTTGCCCCAATCCAATTATATTTTAAGTACTAGATTCATATCAATTTTCCATTTGCTACTAACTAAATGTTCACTAATACCTCAGTCATAAATCTGAATCTGTCAAAGAACACGATCAAGTTGTCAACCTTTCCCACTTAGCTTTCCCAAAACCATAATTTACTCTTTATTATTCTTTGACGTAAACTAAGTCTCAGCATAACCAATATCACCATAGATTAGACTGCATTCATTCTTAGTCCTCCTTCAACTAACTACCTTTATGCTCCCTACGCATCACTTTTCTAATATATCCAATCAATTCTAAGTTTAAGTCGACCACCTTGGTTCATGTATTAGGTTTCTCCTATTAACTATTCAAAACATCAACACTTCCATCCTCTCAGTTGCATTTGGGACTACATCAGAACCCAAACCTAGTGGCCACCATCACAACCACACAGTGAAATATCCACTGTGCTGGTGCCGGGCAGTGACACGAATGCCGCCAGGCAGCATATGAAAATTTGGGAAAATTTCAGCTTTTCACTACACCTGCGACTGCCAAAAACTCCAAAACATCCTACATTTATCTCTTACTAAATTTCAGCATCAAATCATTGCTACCCAAGACACCTATTCTTTAACCAAAGTCAAATTTACAGAATTTCAACACAAATCCAGTATCCAACATTAATAATCCCTCAAATCCCCAATTTGAAAAACCGTAACCTAAGTTCATACCCCCTTTCATTCAATTTCCTTGTATTACCATATAAATTCATAATCATTCGCTACCATTTAATCGATTAATAATCTGAGCAACCTTTCCACCGATTAGAATCTACCCAGAACCTAGAAAACATCAAAACCGAGCCACTTGACTCGTGTCGCCTGGTGGTCATTTGTCACGCCAAGTAGTTCATCAAGAAAAAATCAACATTGCGTCGCCTGTCGGCTAGGACTCTGCCGCCAGGCGGTTCCTCTCTGGGAACCTAGGATTAGCTTGCTAGTGATGAGTTGCCTGGCGATTATGCATAGCCCGCTAGGCAGTTTCTGGAAAATTTGCCAAAAACACAAAATTTCACAAAACATAAGGGTTCATGAATAATCATCACACATTTATCATGCAATTCTTACTTATACATAGAAATCAACGTGTAAAACTCCCCTAACCTGGATTTTCTTACTAAACTTGAAGGTTCTTGACTCCTCTTTGGATAAAAATGGCTTCTCTTTAGTTTTTCCACTATTCAGCTCTAATCCAGCACTCAAACCTCATGTTTTCACTATGGAGTATCTCTTTCTAACGTGTAGTATAATGGTAGAATCAAAGAACCCTCTTCCTTTCCTCTAATTGGTCGTTTAATTAGGGTTTAGTGGTGATTAATTAACTAAAACGAAAAATGGGTTTAATGGTGATGGTAATTGCTATTCAAGTCCATTATTAAGTTGTTTTTCAGCTCCTTTGGCTACCTTCACGTGGCTGCTAGGGTTTCCAACCCTTTTCATATTTTGACAAAAATAAGTTTAGCAAAAAGAATACTTATTTTAAGTTACCCAAAGTTCGAACCCCTAACCATGCCCATGTGCAATCAATGGACAACCATTCAACCAATTCATATTTCATGATGATTAATATAATTTTGTGATTATAAGATCAAGCATATTTTTAAACTAAAAATAAATTAAATACACACAATAGGCATACATAGGACTTGAACCCAAGTCCTCTCACACAATCAAGTACTCTCAACCTCTTTACCTAGTACTTTTCCATGTCACATCAATTGATATTAAATGCCATAAAGGCTCCCACTACCCGCATTTATTAATTAATTAATTATTAATTAATTAAATTCCACGGGTCTTACAACTAGCAAATGAGAATGCCAATGCATGATGCTTATGCAAGTATTTATAGAATCAACATGTTGATTTTCAAAATCAGTGAATTAAATTGTGCAGATATTCTATTTTCAATGCAATACAGGAAATCACATCTAATTAAATGTGACAGAATCTATATCAGAGTTGTAGTAATGTGTTTCCCATGTGTTTTATGAACAATCTACTCACAAACAGTTAACATCTAATGCATGCTCTTTGGAAATCATGTAATTAAAGCACTTTATGGTCAATTCAATATGAAAAGTTAAATTTAGCTGATGTAATAGCTGTTACATGCTGCTGCTACAGTCCAAATACAGTCATGTGATGCATACTTTGACTAGGTCAATCAATTAAAATCAATTCAAGAAAATCCACAACAGCATAAGTGATTTTAACACATAAAAATACAGAGTTAGTCGACTAAAACTGTACCAAAAAACTGATTTTTGGTGCAATGGCAGTTTTAAGTGAAATCTATGTGTTAAATTTGCAGTTTTAGCTGACTGAAATTCTGGCAGTTTTCAAATTATGTATATTTGTACCATTTTAAATGTAGCACACACATGATATAATAAGATTAACAAGCAAAACAGATATCAACATATATTCTTCATGTCAAGAATACCTAATTTAGTTCTAAGCTTATTAAATCTATCATATGCAAGTGGTTTAGTGAATAAATTCACCAATTGATTTTCAGTTTTCACAAACATGATTTCAATATCACCTTTTTTAATATGATCTCTGATGAAATGATGTCTGATTTCAATGTGTTTAGTTTTAGAATGCTGAATTGGATTCTTAGTTAGGTTGATTGCAATTGTATTATCACAATAAAGAGGTACCTTTTCTAGCTTTACATCATAATCCATAAGTTGATGCTTCAACTATATGCTTTGAGCACAAGCATGTCCAACTACTATGTACTCAACCTCATCTATAGAAAGTGCTACACATGCTTCCTTCTTGTTATTCCATGAGATTAGGCTTGATCCAAGTAGATGACATGTACCACTTGTGCTTTTCCTATCCAATTTGCACCCTACATAGTCAGAATATGAAACACCACTAAGAACAATGTTAGATTCATTAGGATACCATAATCCAACATTAGTTGTTGCTTTCAGATACTTGAGAATCCTTTTTGCAGCTTTAAAGTGCGATTCCTTTGGATTGGATTGAAATCTTGTACACAAGCAAACACCAAATTGTACATCCGGCCTACTAGCAGTTAGATATAGCAAGGAACCAATTAACCCTCTATATTTGGTTGAATTAACTTGGTTTGCAGCTTCATCTGCATCTATAAGGCAATTTGTAGAAATTGGAGTGGCAACCTCTTTGCAATCCTCAATTTTGAAATTTTTCACTAGGTCAAAACAATATTTTGACTGGCTTAAAAATGTCCCATGCTTGAGTTGCTTCACTTGCAGCCCTAGGAAGTAGTTTAGCTCACCCATCATAGACATCTCAAATTCTCCCTGCATAGCTGCAACAAACTCTTCACACATGGAGTTATTATTTGATCCAAAGATTATATCATCTACATATACTTCAACAAGTATTACATCACTTGCATGCTTTCTAATGAAAAGTGTTTTATCAACAACACCTCTGGCATATCCTTTAGATAAAAGAAAGTTGCTTAACCTCTCATACCACTATTGTGGTGCTTGGTTCAAACCATATAAAGCCTTTTTCAATTTAAAAACATGATTAGGATAAATGTGATCTTCAAAGCCAGGGGGTTGTGATACATACACTTCTTCATTTAAGACACCATTCAAGAATGCACTTTTCACATCCATTTGATGTAATTTAAAGTTACACATGGAAGCATATGCTATTAGTAATCTCACAACTTCTAGTCTAGCTACAGGTGCATATGTTTCATCAAAATTAATGTCATCTTCTTGATTATACCCTTTAGCAACTAGTCTAACTTTGTTTCTTACTATGTTACCATCTTCATCCATTTTGTTTCTAAAAACCCATTTAGTTCCAATTATATTCATGTCATTACTTATAAGAACTAGAGACCACTCATCATTTCTTGTGAATTGATTAAGTTTACCTTGCATATCAATAACCAAATTACTATCACTTAAAACATCATTCACATTCTTAGGTTCAATTTTAGACACAAATGCAATTTGTTCACAATATGTAACTTTGCGTCGATACTCCTTGGCTAATATCACAAATGATGTTGTTCTTTGATGGTCCTCTAGGTTCAATCCATGCCTTAGGTAAGTTATTGTCTGCAACTATTTTGGTCGACTATTACTTGATCTTGCAATTTTGAGTTAGTTTTATCAAATACAACATGCATGGACTCTTCAAAAGTCTTTAGTCTTTTTTTATAAACTTTATATGCATGACCATGTATAGCATAACCAAGAAAAACACCTTCATCCACTTTAGCGTCAAGCTTACCAAATTGTTCTTGGCCATTATTTAAGATGAAACACTTACAACCAAATACTTTTAGGTGACTCAAAACAAGTCTTCTCCCTTTGAAAAGCTCATAAGTGGTTTTCTTTAAAATAAGCCTAATCAATACACGATTTAACATATAACAAGCTGTGTTGACTGCATCAGCTTAAAAGTACTTAGGTAGTGAGTTTTCATTTAACATGGTCCTAGCCAGTTCTTCAACTAATATATTCTTTCTTTCAACTACTTCATTTTGTTGTGGAGTTCTAGGAGCAGAAAAGTTATGCTTAATGCCATATTTTTCACAAAAGTGTTCAAACTTTTCATTTTGAAACTCTCCACCATGATCACTTCGAATAAACACAATCTTATAACTCTTTTCATTTTCTAAAACCTTGGCAAGTCTTTTGAAAGCATGAAATGTATCATGCTTGGTTACTATAAAAAAAGTCCATGAAAACCTAGAGAAATCATCCACTATGACTAATGCATAAAGGTTTCCACCATGACTCATGGTTCAAGATGGTCTAAATAAATCCATGTGAAGCAATTCCAATGGTATTTCAGTTGAAATAATATTTTTAGGTTTAAAAGAGACCTTGGTCTGTTTTACCTTTTGGCAAGTTTCACATACTCTATCGTTCTCAAACTTGAGTTTTGGTAAACCTTCAACCAACTATTTTCTATTCAGTCGTTTAAAATGTTGCATGTGTATGTGACCAAGACTGTTATGCCATAACCAAGTATCATCCTCTTTTGTAAGAAAATAATAAATGTTAAATGATGCATGATGTAGATCAACAATGCTACCAACATGCATCATAGATAAGACAATGATTAGGTTCAAACACAACTTTAAAACCTTTATCACAAAGTTGGCTTATACTTATAAAGTTATGCTTTAATCCTTCTACCAGAAGTACGTTCTTGATGTTGAATCAAGATCCATTGCTTAAGATTCAGCCAATTGATTTTCAAAATAACTTATTGAATTACTATAAATCATTTCTAAGTGTTCGAAATTAGTTTTTAAATCGGTTGTTTTTTATTCTAGTTGATTAACTTTGTCTTCTAGCCAGTTGTTTAAGCCTTTCAATCGATTTTTTATGACATTAATCTTGTTTGCTTCATTATGAAACCCTTCAAATTCATGCAACAATTGACTGTAGTCATTCTTGTCTAGAGAACTTACTTGACTTGATGAGGATGATTCAGATTCAACCATGAGACATAAGTTGGCTTCCTCACTTTCATCTTGTGATGATCTACTTGTTTAATCATCATTGTCTTCCCAAGCTATGTATGCGCGTCTCTCCTTGTGTTTCTTCTCCTTTTTCTTGTCAAAAATCTTCTCATTTTCTTTGTTAATGTTTGGACCTTCAATCTTGATATGTCATTGCTTTCCACAACTATAACAAGTGAAATTAGAAGAATTTGACTCATTTCATTTGGAATTGTACCTCTTTTGATTACATTTGCTACCTTTCCTTTTGAGATGCTTTCTAAACCTTTTGACAAGTAGATTCAAGTTCTCATTATCACTTGATTCAGCCACATCATCCTCGGGTTCATCATTCCTCTTAGTAGTAGTCTTCAAGGCTATATTCCTCACTTTTTTCTCACTTGACTCTTGCTTATTTAACATATGCATCTCAATTTCATACTCACTTAGCTTGCCAAACAATGCAACAGTAGTCAATGTAGACAGGTCTCTTGATTTTGAAATCGTTGTGAGCTTTGGTTGCCAAAATCTATTAAGACACTTTAACACCTTGATGTTTAGCTCCTCTTTGTCAAATTCCTTACCCAAACCTATGAGATGGTTGACAATGTGAGTGAATCTCTTTTGTACTTTTGTTATGGACTCTTCTTGTTGCATCTTGAGTAACTCATACTCTTGAATCAATGCATGTTTCCTTTCTCTCTTCACATCATTTGTCCCTTCACGCGCCACTTCAAGCACCTGCCACATATCTTTGACACTTTTGCATTGGGAAACTCTAAAGAACTCATCCATGTTAAAGGATGATGTGAGGATGTTCTATGTAGTGTAATCATATTGAGCTCTCCTTATTTCCTCCTCTGCCCACTCTGTACAAGGCTTGTCAACTTGTCTATTATCAACAACATGTTTAGGAGTGTAAAAGATTTCATCCCATATACCTTGGTCAATTGATTCAATGAATATTTTCATTCTAATTTTCCAAAAGAGGTAGTTGATATCACTAAACATAGGTGGCCTATAAATAGAGGCAGCTTCTGCAAAGAGAAGTTGTTTTCAGCCATTTCAAATTGTTCAAAACCATTTTTAGGACCAAACTTGAGTAAATTTAAAGAACCTTGCTATAGATACCAATTGTAAGTAATGAAATGTTTGAAATTCCAAGAAAAAGGGGAATGGGTGGGGGGTTAAATTGGCTAATTAAAATATAAGGTGACTTTTAAAAACCTAAAATAGTTTTCACTTGAATCAAATAAACCACGGAATGGGGATTCAAAATTTGCTTAACTGCACACTTTCAACCGATAAAAAATAGAGATAGTCGATTGATTTCATTAAACAAATACAGTACTATGTTAATCAACAAATTAAATAAAACAAATAGTCAACTAAAAAACTGGAAAAAAGTACAAAAATACGAATTTGTGATTTAAACCGGAAACAACATGAAAGATCAAACAAGATTGATTCAAATGAGTTATACAAACATGAGAAAAGCTTCAAATCATGCTAAAACACACAAGAATATAAAAAAGATAGTTCAATTCAAATTTCTTTAAACTTAAAAGTGCTAAACAAGTGAGAAGACTTAGAGACAAGCAAAATGAACAAGATTTTTATACTGGTTCACTCAAATCTAAGCTATATCCAGTTAGTCAAGGCAACCCGAACTTGAATTTTCCCTATTTCAAAAGATTTACAAAGTTTACAAGATTACAGTTTCAAAATATGCAAAAACTACAATCAATGACTCTTGAATCACACAAGATTCAACACAAGCACACCAAGACTACCCTCACAGACCTGGAAAACCACTAGGTACAACTTGGAAGCTTGAGAAAGACCAAACATGAGCGGTGGCACAACCTAGCTTACCAAACCTCTTCCTCCAAGCTTAAAAAACTAAGCAAAAAGCTCCAAGAATGATCCAAGATCAATATCCAATAGTAACAAATCAAAATCTAAGATAATCTTGATCACATTTGCAGTAAAAATTTGATTTTATGTTGTTTTAGAAAATAATAATAAATTATTTTAGGAAATAATTAATTATGTTAAGAAAATAATCAATTATTTTTATCAAAATCTAGTTTTCACATGTTTCAGAAATAAATTATTCTATGAAATAATTGATTATGCATTTATAAAAAACCTCAATTTGTAAATAGTTGATTATGTTGATTCAAAATGATTTTTTGGTTACATGAAGAACATATTAATTGATTTTATTTAAACATAATCGATTATATTGCATGGTGAAAATGAGAACATATTTAAACATATTAATTAGTAAGCTTACAACTCTTTTAAAAGGGAAGCTTTCTCTCATATATTGCATGGTGAAAATGAGAGCTTGTTATTTTCTGAAATAGTAATTATGAGAGTTTCATACATTACATATTATTTTAAAAAGAGGTGTTCAATATTCAATAAGGGAAAGTGTTCATGCTATAGGTTTCTCATTATATAATGAGTCAGAACAAAAATGACATCTCTTTTATTTTTTTTCATAATTTGAATATGAATTTCATGCACAATGCTTGGTGTGTAGATATAGGTAATTGAGTGTTTTTCATTACCGTTCTAAATCTTCATGAAGTATGTTTTAAATAGTGGTTTGTATATTTTTCTCTTTAGATAAGTGTTTCTTTTTAATTGAATAATTCAATATTACCGTGGAAACCCATTTAAGATTGTTGTGGATATAAATTCATAAATAATCAAAGCAATATAAAAATTCTCTGTGTGTTTCTTTATAGGACAATGATACTTTAACCTACTATTTTTGACCCACTTTTAACCCACTACTTCAATCACCATTAAATCATCACATCATATCACTAAAATGAATCAAAATAAATGATCTAATGGTGATTGGAGTACTGGTTAAAGATGGGTAAAAAAATGTAGGTTAAAATATCATTTTTCTTCTTTATATTGTCTTGTGATTTTGGTATTTTTAAAGTCTATTATCAATGCTAAATAATCTTTCTTTACAGTTTTGAAGATAAAAAACTTTTTAAATTTCATTTTCTCATTTAATTCACTGCTCTGGATTGTATCAAGGCATATGTTTTACATATTTAAACTTTGTTATTTTCATAAACCTTAATTAAAATAATTAAGATTGGATGCCATTTCATAATTTTACTATAATTTCTATACATTAAGTTTAAATATTCTTAAAACTCTAATTAATAAATATATTCTAAATATAAATTTTAAAATAATTATGATAAAACCATCAAGTTTGACATTTTATGTTAATCATTTCAACTATTTAGTGCAACGTTCCATTTAATAGATAAATCCAATTAAATAAAACGTCGCATAAAAAAATATAATATCCAAATTGTACGAGACTTAAAGTATACAGGATATTACAGCCATCCAAATATACTAGAAGAAAACAAAGACACTACATGATGACAGGAACAAAATACAAGAGTTTCAACAGATGACCAAAAGCTTGCTCATAGAGCAAGAGATTTCAATATACTAAAGGTCCTTCACAACATGAGTCCAACATCAACCCATGACCATCAAGTTGCAACATCCCCATTGTCACTGCAACCACCAGGAGTTCCCATATCTGCTCACACCAAGGAATTGGTGATCATTGCAAAAAAGAGAAACCACACAAGAATACAAACACAAGTAAGAAGGGTAAGCTAGAGTAAAAGGTTTTTATCATACAATTAAGCATGAAATTTAAAAGTTGAGCACACATAAATCAACCAAGCATGTGATAGCAAACAAGCAAGACTCTAAGACTCAATTATCCGGATACATATAATCGGTCGGATTCACCGGATGCTTGCACTTGTGGTGACCTCTACTGCTCTACAGAGCCATTGCCAATGAGTTTCACCCTACCACGCACAAGGTTAGCCTTCAAACATCTAAGGCCATTATCCTGCCAAAGACTAGGGCCTCCTGCTACTCTCACCACTTGAGTCAGTATGCTCTACGTGAGACTAACTAACTCTTTAGAGTTTCAAGATGCAATCCTTACTTGAATCCTTACCTAATTATATACACTGAGGCCCCACCATGAAACCTTACTAAGAGGTTCGTGGAATTATGTCCATCACCTGAGGCACTACCATGAGCTCTCACCAAGAGTTCCATGGAATTACGTCCATCACACAAGGCACCACCATGATCTCACCAAGAGATTCATGGAATTACGTCCAATCTATACCATAACCATTTCTCACCAACCAACCATAGATTTTTCATGCATACCAATCTCATGCTAATATCCAACCAACCATCCAATCATGTTTTTCATACGCATATTCATACAAAGTCATCAATTCTAGCCCATAAACCATTTAATACATGCATATTCACACACTTCATGCTTTAAATAGAGTAATTCAATCAATCATGTGACCATTACCAAAAATGGAGAAGAAAAACCACACTTGAGCACGTCCCTGCCTAGTTCTCGCTCAAGCTAGAAGCATTCGCTCAAGTGAGAGGGGTTCTCTCACTTAGGCGAGCTCCTTTCTTCTAGGTGAGAACTCGAGCAGTGGAACAGTGGGGCTTTCATGTTTTTCTCGCTTAGGCGAGACCTCCTCGCCTGAGCGAGATGCCTTCTCACTCAAAACTAGAGCTCGTCGCCTGAGCGACAACTCGTGCAAGCACCTGGGAGGGTTTTTGATACTCTCGCTTAGGCGAGACCCATTCGCTTGGGCGAGAATACCAGATTCTTTCCACTGTTCACGCATGCAAAAATAGGAGTTTACCCAAAACAATGCATAGTGTAGTTTCATACCATCACAAGCACCATACAATCATCAAAAGCACGAAACAGAGTTGAAAAACAAGCAAGATACATTAAAAACACGAAACCCTAGCTTCCCTTACTTGAACAAAGGCTAGTAGACAACAGTAAACACCCAATAGTGAGCACCACAACTCCGAGAACAACTTTTTTAGCTGAAAATATTAACACCAAAACCAAAACGGGGTTACTACGAAGAACGTAGTTGGAAACACGAAAGTAAAGCTAGAGAAGAAAAGATATGGGTTGAATACCAAGTTACGTGGAATAGAAGTGGAGTTCAACTAGCTCGATGAAGAACGAGGTCAAACCCTAGCAGAGCTCTAAAAAGAGAGAAGAGTGAGAGGGAGGAGAGAAACAGTTTTCTGAAGTGCGCAAAATGAGAGGGTTAGGACTGGTTTAGGGGTTTTGGACAATATATAGTTCATTCTACTAAGTGGTGCAAACTCACTTAAGTTCTACATAAAAGTTTTTTTTAAATTAAATCTTACATAAACTTAATTTTCTTTTAAAAATAGTTCATTTTTCCTCCATATAGTTGTGAAGTCAACGTTTCATTTTTAAATTCTATGAATCATTATATAAATCTCTTGAAAATGTATAAGACAATAGTTTAATCATAGAATGTTGTGTAATTAAAACTATATATTGTTGTTTGTTATGGGTTGATTATAGTTTTTTTTTTATAATTATTTTGCAAGAAAAAAAAATATACACCAACTTAATTGTTTATTGAAGGTGTGTTAGGATGTTGTCACTCTTAGAAAATATAATCCATATACAAAGAAGGAACACACTATTAATAATTTATTGGGATAAATATATAATAAAATGGTTGATTTATTTGTTTTAATTGATGTTGGGTGATTTTCTTTTCATAATTTTTCTCCTCTTAAAATGCACAAAATGTTATTTTTTTCCTATCAATATATTATTTTTAAATATATCTTAAGTTCATTTCATAGATTTAACAAACAATTTTTACATAAAATAACAATATTAAACAATTTTAATTTATACTTTTTATGCATAATTTTTAATTTAATTTTTTTAGAAAAACTAATATTGTTTTGGAAATGTACTTGTGCTTGGTTAAGGCTCACTAATGTTGTTCCCACCCACTTGTCACACATCTCCCACTGTTTTGGCAATTTTGCAACAAAAAAACAAGTGTGATGCAATCTCCTCTTTTTCTCTACATAATACACACAAATTATAGGCTATGCTTATCCCTCTTTTTTTCTAAGTTCTATTTTGTTGGGATCTTATCCAACAATACTCTTCAACCAAAGTGTTTTGCATTTGGAAGAGCTTTCAACTTCCAATAAGCATTAAACATACTATTATTTTCCCCGTTTGGATTGTATTGTAGTGTGAAATAGGCTGATGTAACCGAAAAATTACCTTATTCATCACCTTTCTATACCCATATGTCCTTTTTTACTCTTTTGAATTGTTTACCTTTTATCATATGCATTAACTCTTTTTCTTGTGAAGTTTCCCATACCATTCTTCCCCTCTTCCATACTAGTTTCCATTCCCAGTTATTTTCTTTTCACTCCTAGCTCCTCTATTGTATTGTCCTTGCAATTTGATATAGCAAACAACCTAGGGAATCTATGGCTGAGTGGTAAATCTCCAACCCATTTGTCCTCCCAAAACCTAATTGTTCTTCTTGTTCCCACCATCCAATCAATGTTATTATTAAACAATTTATTTTGTTGTCCTTCCCCATATACCTTACGTAAATCACTCCATCACCACGATTCCTCATTCACTACTTTAGTGGAATTAAGATTCCTCCATGATCCATACTTTGATTCTAATACTTCCTTCCACAATCCTTTTCCTCCCCTAATCTCCATTTCTGTTGATTAATGACTATTGGAATTTAACAAATTAAATTATTTTATGCTATTTTTCAGGAAAATAAAAGGTGATGTTGACTGATAGGATTTAGTTGCTACTAGGCATTAAAAGCACTAATATGTTAGTGGTTAGATATGTCGATATTCTCGTGCATTTACGTTCAATTATGTTCAGTTATTTGCTTTATAAGAGCAATAACACTTCTCAATAAAAATTTGCATCTACACATTTCATATTCCTCGTTATCACTTTTAAAATTCTTTATAACTAACAATTTCCATTTTGCAAATAAAGTTATGTTAAACTTTTCTATATCTCTAATGCCCAACCCCCCATCTTCCTTTGACTTACACAAGGTTTCCCATTTTATCCAAGCTACTTTTCTTTCATCACACCCTCATTCCCAAAGAAATTTTCTCTGAATTTTATCAACATGTTAGAAACATTTTCATGGAATTTTGAAGATTGATAAATAAAATAATGGTAAAGCAAAAATAATGAACTTGATTAGGCACATTCTTCCTGCAATACATGTTGAAAAGCACTTCATTTGGAACTATTTGCAATTTTACTCTCGTTCACATGAATTCAAATAAATGAATATAAACTATTTGAGGAAATGCTTCAATTGAAATTACTTCCACCGACTTGTCGTAGTGTGTTCGAAACAAGGCATAACAAAGAAATTATGGTGCTAACTCTTACATCTAATTTTTGTTTATGATTTTCATATGGAAGCGAATTCCTAAATTTCACCTATGAAACTCCACGGTTTGCAATTTCACCAACAAAGAAATATGAAGAGAAATAAATTGATCAAGGATTTGATTAAAATGTCAATAATTATTTAATTGCAGTAAAATTCTTTAATTTTTTAATCTTCAACAATTCAATCACCTTATCAAATAAAAGCCTTTCTAATTCAGTTTTCAGTCCATCCGAGACAGATAAGTTGATTTAGTTCAGAAAATTGAAACTTTTTTAATTATTTTTCTGCACTATATGACCTTGGTTATGTTTATACACGAGGCATAATGTGTTTTATGCCTCGATCCTCAACTAAACTGAAGCAGAATGAGGATTTCTACACCAGTTTTCAATTGAATCAAGGTAGAATGAGGGTTTATGCCTCGATTTTCAATTGAACCAAGGCAGAATGTTCATTCTAAGGACAAAAATTGGGGGAAATTCCACAGATCTTGTTTGCTTCTTTTTCTCCCTCGAACCAACCTTGGTCTTCACATTTTCTGCAAACATCTATCGTTGCTACATTGCATCCTACCGTTGTTGCATCATGTAAGACCCAAACAAAATTAAAAAAAAAATTATTTAACATAAACGCGTTTAAAGGAATCTTTATAGTAATTAATGCATAGATTTATAACAAGGAGCAATGGTAGCTCAAGTGGTTGAGCATGTGAAGTGATGTTGAGAGGACTTGGGTTCAAGTCTTATGTATGTCATTAGTGAGAGATTTAAATTGTTTAATTATTTTGTGTGTGCATGAATGAACATGTGACATGGTGTCAAAATTTAAGAAGTGAATAAAATGTTAAGATATGGAATGGCTTGTTGGTGGTGTACATGCTTGGTAATTGGGTGGATGAGAGTTTGAACCTTGGCTAGCACAAAATAATGCCTTTTTACGTTACAACATTTTTGCTACATTGGTAAGTGATCAGAACCCTAGCTTAACCGTCTGAATGGAAAAAAGAAGGGTGGGAGTTATGGGAATATTGGAGGAAAAAATCCTAGTTAATGGACATTGAATGGCACTTAAAGTATAATTTCGTTTTTCATTAATTTGGTAAAATTCTTAAGTTAAGAATTTAATTAAGGAAGGGAGAGAAGAGTATTGGTGAGGGTATTTTCGTGTGGCCAGATTAGGAGAGTGTTTCAGACCATAAAAATTGAATAAAAGAGAGCTAGGAGTTTTCTAGTGTTAGAGGCAAGGATTGGAACAATTCTGGACCATGAAGGAAATTCTAGAAGGGTTTTTAGAGCAAGGATACCAGGTAAGGGGAGCTGCACTTGTGTGTATTTCATAAAGTATATGTTTTTGTGGTGCTTTTTCTTGTATGATAGCTTTTTCCACTCTCGTGTGCGCAATAAAATCGGGTTTTTCCAGAAATCGACTAGCGGCATTAAAGGCCCGCCAGGCGGTGCGAGAAGCGTTGGTAGTTCTGCAATTGTGGTTGATTTCTATGACATTTTTTAGGGTTTTGAGGAGTTATGTAATCTCTTTATATATATGCTTTATAAATTGTATGAGTAGATAATGTATTTGGATGCTTGAGGTGTATGTAATAGGTATCTGTTCATGAAAAACATTGTTTTTTGTACTTTTTGCGCAGCAGGAACCGTCGGGCGTTGGTTTTATGCCGCCAAGCTCTTAACCTTTAGGCGTTGGGCACCACCGAATTTTCTAGTTTGCGCAATTTTCATAAAAAATTGCATTTCCCAGTTCGTTAACCATCCAATTTAGGTGAAATTTTGACAAGTGATCCATAACATGTTGTTCTTTACTTTAAACGGTTGAGATTTGAATTGGAGGTCTATAGCTAGAGATATATGTTACTCATGATTGTTGGTTTGAATTCCCTAATAGTATTATTTGTAATAGGGCTTAAATAATGGTTTGGTCCTAGTTTTCGTTCAATTTTTTCAATGTGGTCGTACTTTTGTTTTCTTTTTCAATTTGGTCCTAATATTCGTCAATTTTATTCAATTTGCTCCTTTTCGCTAACACCGTTAAAATAGTTAACGAATGTGAACAGTAACCGCCACGTGTCATTTTATTCCTTTTTTAATTTTTTTAATTTAAAAAAATATACACGTGTCAAGCTCATATCATGCCATATGTCATTTTGTGATTTTTTAATTTTTTAATTTTTTTTAATTTAAATTTTTTTTAATTTAAAAAAAATCCACGTGTCAAGCCAATATCATGTCACGTGTCAGAGTCAATTTTTTATATTCAATTTGGTCCCAATATTCGTTATTTGTTTTCAATTTGGTCCTAATTGTTTTTTTAAATTTAGAATTTTTGTTCCTCTCCAAATTGAGACAAAATTTAATCTGTATATAAATGTTATATGGATATTCTTATTAAAATGCATATTTTTATTAAATATTTTTAATTTAGAATTAGAATTAGTTTAAAATTAAAACGAAAAAAAAGCAATAACACCATTAATTTAAAATTTTAAGAGGTTAAAAATATTTAATTTTATGAAGATGTGTGATTGATGAGTATGTTTTTGGTTGTACTTGCTTAGCCTTGTTGAATATATAAATCTATATATGTTAGCTCGAATGTATGATGTTATAAGTGTGTGAAAAAAGGCCACTATTGATGATATCACTATGACCAAGTGTTGCATGATCATGATGGGTTTTGGGCCAGTATGGGAACATGATAATCATGCTTTAAATGTAATGGGATTGCGGGGGCATGCAGAATAAGTATATAGCTTTGATTGTGTCATACGTGGTGTATTAGTTGTGTAATTGTGCAATTGTATCAATTCGAATATATGTGAGTTAAATGACTAAGTGTTGATGTTAATCTTAATTTGACATAGGGAATTGGTAAAAAAGGGGTTCCTATAGTTATTGAATGAGGTAAGACTTATGCTTTGTATGAATAAATGAGTTATGTGTCTCTTGTCTTATTATTTCATAATTCCATATGACCATGGTTTACTCTTGGGTTCAAATTGAATGTTGGCATTGATTTAAGATGTGAGTATATATGAATTATAAAAGAGAGGAATGTGTGCTTATACTTGAAAGATGCATATATGTTGTGATGTTGTAATTTGGAGTATATGAATGCATATTTTGATTTTTGGATGTTTGACAATTGAATGGTTGAATGCTAGGAACTGAATTAAAGTACCTAAAACCAGTAGTGTCACATTACTAGTGTAGTGCTTGGCGGTGCAGAGTGGACTACCAGGTGATAGTAGGAAACAGGGAAGTCTTGTGTTGTGGCGCCCGGTGGTGATGTGGAACCGCCAGGCGGTCTGTAATGCCATTTTGCCTGACGACACTTAGGTTGCGCCAGGCGATGGTGCAGTGGCAAGGTGTAACATCCCGACAGGATATTACGGATTTAAATAATAAAATAAAGAAATATTAAATAATAGTCAATTAATGAAACCTCATTTCCCAAAAATGCAGAAAATTTAAAACTTTATTACATTTAAAAAGTATCTCAAATTCAACTTATAAACTCAATTATAAATTAAATCCATGTTCATAAACCAAATATTTCAAATCTGAAAAATCCATAATAAAAATAAATCTATAGAAAATCTCACAAGCTAGCCCCACTCCGGCTCTATGCCTTACCAAATCCACTTACAAAATCATCTGCTCACGTGTATCGCATACACGATCATTGCCAAACACAAGCATATAGGGTGAGCTAACAATAAAATAAACATATATGCATATATATATATATATATATATATATATATATATATATATATATATATATATATATATATATATATATATAATATATATACAAAAAAAAAACTTTATT